>Ga0335083_10001612_pt1 | contig 30812 bp, 24 predicted proteins | sample Lox_Sample_42_FD_206716 | JGI IMG/M metagenome (GOLD analysis project Ga0335083, IMG submission 206716) | Soil microbial communities from Loxahatchee National Wildlife Refuge, Florida, United States - Lox_Sample_4.2 | ecosystem: Environmental > Terrestrial > Soil > Wetlands | place: USA...
ACAAGACAACTGCTCGACCAACTATTTAATCGGTTCAACGCTGTCCTTTAAACCTACGGTTTCGGACTCGCTGGATAACAAAACGGTCCCGACCAATGAAGTCCGCCAGGCGGTTTTTGTGAAAGTGAGCGACAGCAATATAATTGCGTCCATCCGGTGGACGCCCAGTTCCATGGTGTCGAACAATTTCGACACGGCGGCGGTAAGATTGTCATCCACGCTGACCAATCCATTTACCGGCGCGCTGTTCACGAATTTGATTTATGTGGTGGATACTCTGGGTTCGGAAACCAACCGGGGATTGTATGTGGACACCAATGTCAGTTCCTTCTACACTTGCAGCGGAAAACTTTATCAACCGGCCAATTACATCGTGTCCCGTTCCGATCCGGGCGCGTTTGGCGCCGGCATCGCGGGAGCCGGGAAGCCGTCAGCGACCTTTTTTGCCGACCCGACTTACGTTTTTACTTCGTTGTCCAATACCTACAGTGCCTACTCCGTTTTTGTCGATGATTTGGGGACCGATCCAGCAGCTGCGGCGGCGACCAATTTGCCGGGGGTTATCCAGATCAATGCGAACAATCTGGATCTCACCCGGACTTGGCTTGCGGGTCAGGGGGGCATCCTGGTCCAGGCCAGCAACCTGGTGAGCAGCGCCGGGGCGATTGTGGACTGTCAAAATTTGAGTTATTACCTCGGTTCGACGAACGGCTTTTTGAATCTCACCAACATGGCCAAGCAATCGGTTTCCCGCTTGCGCGGGCCGGTGAATATGTGGAGCGCCGTGTGGACCAACCTGCAGCCGGCGATGAGTGGCACCAATGTGGTCACCAATGCCATAGGGTTTTCGATCTTGATTGTGGACGCGAGCCAGCTTTCCACGGTGGTGCCGGTGACGGTTCAAAACCTGGTGATGCACAGTACCAACAGCACCATCAGCGATTCCTTAACGGTGGACCAGACCTTGTTGTTCGATGGGCAGGGCCTCACGATTTTGGGCCAACTGGACCTTTCGAACAATCTTCAAGATTGGACCGCTGTGCAAGCACCCAACCTTCGTTATTTCACCAATGAGGGGATTCTGTTCGTCCCGAACAACGCGCATCTGGGCGACGACACCGCCGTGCCTTACACCGAATTCATCAACAATGGCACAGGTCAATCTTTCGGCGGCATCATCGAGTCGAGCAGCCAAGCCATCAATAGCCAGGATCTCCAGATCAGTAACGCCATCAACTATACGGCTGGCGGTTTCTCCGCCACCGCCGGGTCCATCGAAATCAATGGACTTCCCAGCTTCTACCCTTATTCAATTTATTCGGGGGCGGATATTACTTTAAATGCCAATACCCTGCAAATAAGCCATTCTGCTCTCTTTGCCAACGGGGCGTTGAATTTCAACGTTACCAATTCGATGTCCGATGCCGGTGCGGCTAATGCATTGACTTGTCTTAATGGCTTTAATTTGTCGATAAAACCACAAACCGGCGATTTGTTGGGTTCCACCCTCACCAGTGTGGCCTCCGGCAATAACGCCGTGGTTGAATCGACGTGGGCGGGTCAGGACCGTGGGTCAAACGGGGTCGGTTTTGTCAACAATGTGGCTCTCGGCACGCTGGCGTTGTCAGCTCAAAATTATCTGCCCCAATTCACGCCACTGTTCATCTTCTCCCCTGCCACCGGCAGCAACGCGATGTACGTTCTGACGCTCGATCTTCGGCTTCTGACCACCAATTCCGCGAACTTGGCAGAAATGATTCAAATCAATCCCGGCATGAAGATTTATGTTTCCCAGGTCAAACTCGGCTTTGTACCGCCGGGAAGCCAGACGCCGCTGAATTTCGTTCAGTCACAATTCCCGGGCCAGATTATTGCCGCGTCCACGAATAACGTTGTTCCTACCATTACCATTTCCAACCCCACTTACGTTTCCAGCGGGCATTCGTTTGTGCTGACTTGGAATTCGACGCCGAGCGCAACCTATTCTGTGTTCAAGACCAATGTTTTGGGTAAACCCACTGCCAACTGGCCGGTCATTGTCACCGGTTACCCGCCCGGCGGTGCGGCCGGTGGCTCGCTTTCTTACACGGACACAACCGCCACCGTCAGTCCGGAATATTACCGGGTCAGCAGTCCGTGATCCGGCCGCGGGACCTTGGCCCAACGGCCAATCCGGTCGCATCTGACGCAGGGTCCGGTGTTCAATCCGGACAATCCTTCCCTCTCTGAAACGCAATGTGCCAAGGTTGTGCTGTAATTTCTCGTCGCGCAATTGGATCCAGGCTTTATTATCGTGTTGATGAAGGTTTTGGGACTGACCGGCGGCATCGGGATGGGCAAATCCATTGCCGCCCAATTTCTCCGCCAGCGCGGCGCGCAGGTCGTGGACACGGACGAACTGGCGCGCCGTCTCGTCGGACCCGGTCGGCCGGCATTGGCGGAAATCCAGACGGCTTTTGGCACGGGCATTGTTTCCAGCCACGGCGACTTGCGCCGCGAGGCCCTGGCGCAAATCGTCTTTAGCGATCCCGCCGCCCGCAAACAACTTGAAAAGATTCTTCACCCGCGCATTCGCGAATGCTGGCTCGCCCAGCTCGAATCCTGGCGCGGGCAAAATCGGCCGCTGGCGGTGGTGGTCATTCCGTTGCTTTTTGAAACTCAATCGGAAGCGCAGTTCGACAAAACCGTCTGCGTCGCCTGTTCCCCGGCCAATCAGCACCAACGGCTTTTGGAGCGCGGCTGGACGCCGCAGCAAATCCAACAACGCCTCGCCGCCCAGTGGCCGATAGCGCAGAAAATTGCCCTGGCCGATTTCGTCGTCTGGACCGATGGTTCGCCCGAGTCCCATGCGGAACAAATCGAACGAATTATCGCACGGTGGTAACGGTTTATCGGGAAGAACATTTCCTTTTGGCGTTTTCTTTTGTTAAGCTGGGCCGGCATGATTCTAACGCCCGAAGAACTCCGCAGCCTGGTTGAACTGAAACATCAGTCGCCGCACACGCTTTTGGGCATGCATCCGCTCGGCGACGGTTCGGGCCTCGTCGTTCGCGCCTTTCTGCCGGACGCGGCCAGGGTTGATATCCAGCCGGCGCATGAAAAGGACAAGCCGAAGTTTGAACTGAAACGATTGTCCAAAACGGACATTTTTGAAGGCATCACCCGGTCGGCAAACAAGGTTTACGCCTACGATCTGGTCGTCACCACCCATCAGGGTCACGTCCGCCGGACGCGTGATGCGTTTTCTTTCCTGCCGACGCTCAGCGAATCGGATTTGTTTCTGTTCGGCAAGGGGGACGAGCGCAAAATTTATGAAAAACTCGGCGCGCAATTGCGTGTGATCGACGGCCTTCCGGGCGTCAGTTTCGCCGTCTGGGCTCCGAATGCGCAGCGCGTCAGCGTGGTCGGTGATTTTAATCATTGGGACGGCCGCTTTCATCCCCTGCGACTGCTCGGCGCGTCCGGCGTCTGGGAAATCTTCATCCCCGGCGTTGGCGAAGGGGCGCATTACAAGTTTGAGATCCGTGACGCGCACGGAAACATTAAATTGAACACGGATCCCTATGGATTCTTTTTTGAGGTCGCGCCGAAAAACGCCGCCATTGTCTGGAACACCAAACGGTTCAGTTGGACGGATGAAGCCTGGATGAAGCGCCGCCGGGAACAAAGACCGCTCCGCGCGCCGGTGAGCATTTATGAAATGCATCCCGGGTCCTGGCGGAAAAAATCCGTTGGCGAATCGTTCAGTTACCGCGAACTCGCCGGCCCGCTGGTCGAATACGTCAAACGCCTGGGATTCACCCACGTCGAATTGATGCCGCCGGCGGAGCACGCCTTTTTCCCGTCCTGGGGCTATCAAGTGACCGGTTTTTATGCGCCCACCAGCCGATACGGGACGCCCGATGATTTTCAATTTCTGGTCAATGTCCTGCATGAAGCAGGCATCGGCATCATCATTGACTGGGTGCCGGCGCATTTTCCGCGGGACGACTGGGCGCTCGCGCGTTTTGATGGCACTGCGCTGTACGAGCACGAGGACCCGCGCAAGGGCGCGCATCAGGATTGGGGCACGCTGATTTTCAATTATGGCCGCCACGAGGTGAACAATTTTCTGGTCGCCAACGCGTTGTTCTGGTGCGACCGCTTTCACGTGGATGGTTTGCGCGTGGACGCCGTGGCCTCCATGCTTTACCTCGATTACTCGCGCAAAGCGGGCGAATGGATTCCGAACCGGTTCGGCGGACGCGAAAACATCGAGGCGATTGAGTTTTTGAAAAAGTTCAATCACCTCACCTACACTGAATTTCCCGGCGTGATGACGATTGCCGAGGAGTCCACCGCCTGGCCGCTCGTGACCCGGCCGCCGTATCTGGGCGGACTTGGTTTTTCCTTCAAATGGAACATGGGCTGGATGCATGACACGCTCGGCTATTTCAGCCGCGAACCGATCCACCGGAAATATCATCAGAACGATCTCACCTTTGCCATGTTATATCACCATCACGAGAATTTCGTCCTGCCACTTTCCCACGACGAGGTGGTTCACGGCAAGGGTTCGCTGATCGGCCGGATGCCTGGTGATGACTGGCAGAAGTTTGCCAATCTGCGCGCGTTGCTCGCCTACCAATGGATGTTTCCCGGCAAAAAGCTTTTGTTCATGGGCGGCGAATTTGGCCAGCGCGCCGAATGGAACGAAAACGGCCAGCTCGATTGGTGGCTCCTCGAAGCCGGCCCCTACCATCGCGGTCTGCAAAAATTCGTCGAGGATTTGAACCGGTTCTACGTTGCGGCGCCGGGACTCTGGCAGGCGGATTACGATCACGGCGGGTTCTACTGGATCGATTGCGCCGACCGGGACAACAGCGTGTTGTCATTCATCCGTCAGGCCGCCGACGGGTCCAACCCGCTGGCCGTGGTCCTCAACCTCACGCCTGTGCTGCGGGAAAGATACCGCATCGGGTTGCCGCGTGCCGGCCACTGGCGCGAAATGCTGAACAGCGACGCCGCCATTTACGGCGGAGGCAACCAGGGAAATCTCGGCGGAGTCGCGGCCGGAAACATTCCGTGCCACAGCCAGCCTTTCTCCGCGGAACTGTGCCTGCCGCCCCTGAGCGTTCTGGTCTTTCAACCGGAAATGTAGGGCGCCGCCAGATTCTTGATGCCGGGCGCAATGCCGCTGCGCCGGTCAGTTTGAAAATTCACGGTCCACCATCGCACGGTAAAGGTGGTTCTGTCGGCCAGGGCGATTGCTTCCAGGATTTCCCATTCCGTCGTGCCGCAAACCGCAAAATTGTGACGATAGAAATGTGCGGATTCGGGCGTGTCGGAGAACGGTCGCAAACCAACATCCATTTTATGGGCCAGCGCCGTTCGCACCGCGTCCCAGCCGGCGTCGTTAAAAACAAGCCGGTCTGCAACCATTCGTCGGCGGAGTCTGGCCGCGGTGGACTTGTTTTTTACGGTGGCAATGACCTGGAGCGCATCTTCGCTCGTGTGCAGCAACAGCAAGGGGGGCTGAAACGTGGCGCGGATGTAAGTCTGATTGGTCAAGGCCACGACCGCGTCCAAAAGGGACGGATTGGCGTTGGTCAGCCCGGCGTGAATCCGGCGGAAGAAATAGAGTTCGTCCGTTGCGCCCGGCATGAAAACCAGCGCTTTCACGACGGCATTGGATTGAAATGCGCCCAGCACCAGCGTTACACAATTCATTCGGTTCAATTCGGCCGGGTTGGTCCCCAACGGCATCCGGCCCAGTGCGTCCTGCCAGGTCTCACTCGCTGAAATGGTTGCCGTTGCCACCAGCCAGGCGCAGACCAGCACAAATGTCGCGCATTGCCGCGTCAGTGTCCTGGACTGCGATGGCTGCCGGGGAACGGGGCCGGCACCACTTTCAGATGGGGCCAAAAACGCGCCTCCAAAGCGGTGCCTGCCCCCACCCCTCACCCACCGCACTCCGGGACGGCAGGCGTATTTCGAAATGTCCAGTAAGAGTGAAAATTCTTTCACAATGACAATCGAACAATCCGTTCCTGAATCTGGTTGTTCCAACGGTTGAAATAACCGAACAAACGGTAAAGTTCCTCCAGCCGGTTCAGCAAGACGGTTCGGTCGCCGGGTGGGGATACCCACGAGGTGTCGAGCAGTTTCAATTTCTCGACCAGCGTGTCGTGCCAACCGGCCAGCCTGGTTTGCAGAGCGCGCAACTTCTCCGTCTGTTCTTGAGAGCGCTCAAACAACTGCACCTGCAACAATGGAGAAATTGCCTTGTTTTTCTCACTCAGAAAATTGTCGGCGTTCCGGCAGGTCGCCGCCACTTCGGCGAACACGTCGGCCAGCGCGTCGGGAATTGGGTGGATGTCCCGGGGCTTTGCGCCTTGTTCCAGTTCCAGCAAATGCAACAATCGGGATCCGGGTTCGGCGAGACATTGGTAGGCGGCGTTCAATTCCGCGTAGGACCGGTTGGCCGCAAGTTTTTCCGCTTCACTTTCGGCCCGTTGCTTGTCTGGATGCGCTTCCGCCGCCAGCGCCAGAAATGTCGATTTGAGTGCTTCCGGTTCCAACCACGGCCGGCGCCGTTCTTCAAACAGGGCAAAATAGTCCGTCACGCGCTGAAGCTCTCGCCGCAGGAACAGGTCGTCGCGGCGTTGGGATTTTTGACCTTGAACCCGCCGTCCAGTGCCTCGAGGTAATCCAGCTCGCTGCCGGTCACGTAGAGCGCGCTTTTGGGATCGACGACCACCCGCACGCCGCCGGATTCGACCAGGATGTCGCGATTGGCCGGGCTGTCCTGCAAATCCATCTTGTACTGCAGACCGGAGCAACCGCCGCCGACAACAGCCACGCGCAACACGCCGTTGGGCCGGCCTTGCTTGGTCAGCAACGCCGTGACCTTTTGCGCCGCACTGGGTGTGAGCTTGACCAGTCGTTCGTCGCCGACGCGGAAATTCGGCTGGACGGACTCGGTTTGTGCGGTTCTGGCAATCATTCGTCGTACCACAAGTTAGCCGTCGCCGGCGTCAGCGTCAACGCATCGAGTTTCTTAATCCTGCACTAAATCATTATCTTAATCTTCCGGGAGACCAGGATTAAGATTGAAAAGAAACAGGAAATCCGCGTTTATCCGTGCCCATCCGTGGTTTATTATTCCTGTGTGAAAATGATTTCCTGGAATGTCAATGGCCTGCGCGCCGTATTAAAGAGGAATTTTCTCGATTACCTCGAGTCCGCGAGGCCCGACGTGCTGTGCCTGCAGGAGACCAAATGCGGCCCGAATGATGTCGAACAACTTTGGCCCGCAGGTTATACCACTTACTGGAACAGCGCCGAAAAGAAGGGCTATTCCGGAACGGTCATTTTCACCCGAACCCGGCCGCTGAAGGTTGTTCCCCACATTGACATGGCCGAGCACGACCGGGAAGGGCGCGTGCTGGCCGCCGAATTCGCGGATTACTTTCTGGTGAACGTTTACGTGCCCAACGCCAAGCGGGACCTGTCGCGGTTGACGTACCGCCAAAAATGGGATCGCGACTTTTTGAGTCATCTCAAAAAGCTGGAAAGGAAGAAGCCGGTGATTTTTTGCGGTGATCTCAACGTGGCGCATAAGGAGATTGATCTCGCCAATCCAAAGGCCAACGTTCACAACCACGGTTTCACTCCCGAAGAACGCGCCGGGTTCGATGCCTTTGTCAGGGCCGGCTTTGTGGACACCTTCCGTGAATTTGAAAAGGGTGGAAAGCATTACACCTGGTGGAGCCCGATGGGAGGTGCGCGCTCCCGAAACATCGGCTGGCGCATTGACTATTTCCTGATTTCCCAATCACTCCGCCCCCGGCTCAAGCGTGCCTTCATTGAACCCGACGTCTTGGGGAGCGATCATTGTCCGGTGGGAATCGAGCTGGAGTGAGCATAAATATAAAATAATATAGTTCGTAAATCCTTTCGGTCGGGCTTATGCTACCGGTTGGCGTCGAGCCATTATTTCACATGAAAGTACTTCTCGTCAGTCCGAAAACGCCCGACACGTTCTGGAGTTTCAAGCACGCCCTGCGCTTCGTCTCCCAGAAAGCCGCCATGGCACCCTTGGGGTTGCTCACGGTGGCGGCGATGCTCCCGTCGGAATGGGATCTCCGGCTGGTGGACCTTAACGTGAGACGGCTTAAGGACGAGGACCTGCTCTGGGCGGATTATGTGATGGTGGGCGCGATGATTGTCCAGAAGGATTCAGTGCGCGAAATCGTTGCGCGCTGCGCGGCCTTGAAGAAAACCGTCATCGCCGGCGGGCCGCTGTTTACCACCGGACACGAAACGTTTCCGGAGATTCAACACTTTGTTCTCGGCGAAGCCGAGGAAATAGTGCCTCAAGTGGTGGAGGACATGCGGAACGGCCGGCTGCAACCGGTTTATCGCGCCACCGACCGGCCGGATATCACCCGCACGCCGGCACCGCGCTGGGACCTTATCAATCTGCGGCATTACGTAACCATGTCAGTGCAGTTTTCGCGCGGTTGCCCGTTTGATTGCGAGTTTTGCGACATCATCGTGATGAACGGGCGCGTGCCCCGCACGAAAACCCCTGCCCAGGTCATTGCCGAATTGGACGCGTTGTGCCGGCGTGGGTGGAAGGACATGGTTTTTATTGTGGACGACAATTTTATCGGCAACAAACAGCGGACCAAGGCGCTGTTGCGCGAATTAATTGAATGGCGGCGGCGCACGCGGCCCCGTATCGGATTTCTTACCGAGGCGTCCATGAACCTGGCCGACGATCCGGAATTGTGCGCGCTGATGGTGGAAGCCGGCTTCAAAAAGGTTTTTGTCGGCATCGAGACGCCTTCGGTCGAGGCGCTGGAGGAATGTCACAAGCTCCAGAACCGGAACCGCGACCTGGTGGCGTCGGTGCAAACGTTGCAACGCGCCGGGCTGGAGGTCATGGCTGGATTCATCGTCGGGTTCGACAGCGACAAAAGCGATATCTTCAAGCGGCAGTTCGAATTCATCCAGCGTTCCGGCGTGGCGACGGCGATGGTGGGATTGCTGAACGCCCTGCCGCAAACGCGGTTATGGCAGCGACTGAAACGCGAGGGGCGGCTCGAAAACGAAAGCTCCGGCAACAACTCCGACGCCACGCTGAACTTCAAACCCAAGATGAACCGCGATTTCCTGCAATCCGGCTACCGCGAATTGGTGAAGAAACTTTACGAGCCGCGGAACTATTATCAGCGCATCCGGACATTTCTCAAAAGCCATCGTCCCTCCGGTCCCAGCCGGCGTTTGTCCTGGGTGGACTTTGTGGCATTTTTGAAATCCTTCTGGGTGCTGGGTGTGTGTCACCGGGGGCGCGTCAGTTATTGGCGGCTGTTCTGGGGCACCCTCCTCCGTCATCCGCGCCAGTTTCCGCACGCCATCGAACTCGCCATCCTCGGCTACCACTTCCGTCGCGTGGCGAATTCGCTCCAAATATCCTCCTCCGGCAGACGGTGAAGAGCGGCCATGATGGTCTGGCGGGAATTTAAAGTTACTTTACGTTCAACTCGCGCTGGATGCCGAATTTTTCGATGCGCTTGCGCAGTGTCGCACGCGTGATACCGAGCAGCTTCGCGGCGTGGACCTGATTGTTGTTCGTTTCCTTGAGCGCTTGGATGACGAGTTCGCGTTCCACCGTGGGAATGACTTTCAGCTTCGGGTCACGCTTGGCCCACTGAAACAGTTGCCGCGCCATCGCCGCGGCATCGGTCACCACATCCTCACTGGCCGTTCCCGGCATGGGAGGCAGAGACGCGCCGCTTGAATTTTGACCGGAAATCTCCGGGGGCAGGTCGCTTTGCAGAATCGCATCGCCTTTGGCCATGACGTACGCGCGGCGGATGACGTTCTCCAGTTCGCGCACGTTGCCCGGCCAATGATATTTTTCCAGCGTCTTGATGACGTTGGTGGCGATGGACTTTGGCGGGCGCTGCTGTTCGCGCGCGATTTTTTCCAGAAAATAGTTCACCAGCAACGCAATGTCCTCGCGCCGGTCGCGCAGCGGCGGAATGTGAATGCGCACGACGTTGAGCCGGTAAAACAAATCCTCGCGGAATTGTTTGGCGGCCACGGCCTGTTCCAGTGCCTTGTTGGTGGCGGCGATCACCCGCACGTCCACCTGAATCGGCTGGTTGCCTCCGACCCGCTCGAAGGTGCCGGATTGCAGTACGCGCAGGATTTTCGTCTGGGTGGCGGGTGTCATGTCGCCGATTTCGTCCAGAAAAATCGTGCCTTTGTTGCATTGCTCGAATTTGCCGATGCGCTGCAGGGTCGCACCGGTGAAGGCGCCGCGTTCATGGCCGAAAAGCTCACTTTCGAGCAATTGCTCCGGGATGGCGGCGCAGTTGACGGCCAAAAACGGCTGTTGGTTCCGGTCGCTATGATGATAAATGGCGCGGGCAACGAGTTCCTTGCCGGTGCCGCTCTCGCCGGTGATGAGCGCGGTGGCGTCCGTCGCGGCGACCTGGCCGATGAGTTTGAAGACCTGCTGCATCGCTTCGCTGCGGCCCACGATGCCCAGTTCGTAATCCTCGGATTCCAGCAGCGGCTCGTAGGAAACCACCTGTTTCATGTCACGCGCGGCCTTGAGCGCATTGGCCACAATCTCCTTAAGCTTCAGCACATCAAACGGCTTGAGCAGGTAGTCGTAGGCGCCGAGCTTCATCGCTTCGATGGCCGTTTGGGTCGTGCCGTAGGCGGTCATCAGGATGACGAGGAGTTTGGGGTTGCTCGCACGAATGCGGCGAAGCGTTTCCAATCCGTTCAGGCCTCCCATGCGCACGTCCATCAGCACAAGGTCGGGCTTGAATTTGGGAATAATTTTCAACCCTTCCTCGCCGCTCGAAGCCGTGCCCAGTTCGATCTCCGTCGAGACGAAAATCCGCTGGAATGAATACCGCACGTCCTCTTCGTCATCAATAAGCAACAACTTACTCATTTTCGCGGCTCAACATAACTGATCTGGAGCGGACGGACAGCGAATTTTGCGGCGGGAGAATTTACGGATTGAGCACGGCGCGATAGAACGACTGGCCCGCCGGCAGGTTGTTTGTATACGTCCAACGGCTTGAAGTCAGCGTGTTCGTTATGATGGGCAGCCAGCCGGACAGGTCGGCCGACGATTGCAGCACGATGGTCTGGCCGGGAATGCCGTTCACGCCTATGCGAAATTGTGTGGTGCCGGATTGCGTAATATCCAGAACCGGCGGTTGCCGGCTGGAGATTATGTCAACCAATTGCGGAGCGTAAAGATATCGGGAGTGCGGGCCGTCCGAGATTTTCCCGTAAATCGCATAAACGCCCGGCGGCACATTGGTGGTGGTCAAACCCAGATTTGAATAATAATACACCGAACCTGCCCCGGTGTTGGTCACCTGACCCTGGAGAACGAGTGTGCTGTTCGTGTTGTAGGGATTAAAGTCCCGGTCGAAATAAATTGAGACGCTCACATTGGAGTTTCCGGCGTATTGGTAATACAACGTAGTGGTGATTAAATCACCGGCCGTGATCGTGTTGGTGCTGGTGACATCGAATTTAATGAGACTCGGCCACGTCCCATTATTGAAGGGCAGCACAGTGCGGTTCACGTTGGTGCCCGCGCCCAGATCCCACATTTGGTTGTAGCCGTCGCGAATGGCCGGATCACTGGGAAGGCCAAGGGGACGGGCCAGACTGGTGCGGTCGCCTTCACCAATCAGGCTATAGTAAAATCCCGCAATGACCCCCTCGGATTCATAGGGTACATACCAGTTCGTTCGCTCGGAGCTGGTGATGGACGCTTCCGTGTCGCTGCAGGGAGTGTTGGTATTAATTGTGCCGTGATACCAAAGATGAACGTTGGAGTGATACTCGTAGGGATCGGACGAAAAAAGGACTGGAGGGTAGCCGCCGCTTAATTGCGTAAGTTGTCGTCTATAGGCGCCGGCCACCGGTTCGCCATTGGGATCAAGCTCAGCAGTAAGAAAGCTGGTGCTCCCCAAATCCTCCCAATAATTATCGGCAAACAAAACATTGGCGAAGGTATTGCTGGCGGAAGCATCCACCACACTGCCTGCGAAGGCATCACTAAAGCCATCGTTGTTGAGCGGATGCGGATCAAGTGTTGTCAGGTGATCGACCCAAATACCATTCGTTCCCAACAGGAGGCTCAGTTGATTCATCAAGGAACCGCCCCGACTGTGACCGATCAGGTGGATGGGAAATTCCACGAGCGCATGGCCGTTGAGTTCGGAAATCGCATTGGTGAGCATTAGCACCTGGCTCACCGCTCCGGCCACGTCGTAGGTGCTGAAATTGTAAGGCGCCGTGCCGCCAGCCAATTGGCTCCAATCCAGTTTGATAATAATTTCACCCGAATCACTGAGCGCCGGCGGGCTGCCGTTGGTGCGCGTGATCGTGAAGTTAAAACCGCTGTTGGAAGTGATGGTCATTGTATAGGTCGTGAAATTGGTGCCGGGGAAGGAGGGATACTCCGGAATGGCGTCTGCCATGCCCGTGACCCAGCCGTTTACGCTGCTATTGTACCCGTGGGTGATGATGGTTACTCCGGCGCCACGCGTCGGCGGTGGACATAAAATCCCTGTCAGCAGGAGTGCCCCCAGAACCGTTCCGCGGCGTGCCCAGGTCAATGGTTTCATAAGGCAAGCGGAACTATAGCATAACCATTGATTTTAGGTCGAGCGCAACGTGCATGGGGTGCTTGACTGATTTCATTGTTTGACCTCGCTCCGTGGATAAAATAGACTAAACTTCCTTTTTAAAATGAAAATTGTTGTTTGTGATCCGATTTCACCCAAAGGGATTGCGCTGCTCCAGCAACGGCCTGAATTTGAGGTTGTTGTCCTGCCCAAACGACTGCCCGAGCCGGAATTGCTGCCGGTCGTGGCGGATGCCGTCGCGCTGCTGGTGCGTTCCGAAACCAAGGTCACCCGCAAGGTGATCGAAGCCGCCCCGAAATTGCGCGTCGTCGGTCGCGCGGGCGTTGGCGTGGACAATGTGGACATTGAAGCCGCCACGCAACATGGCACGGTGGTGATGAACACGCCCGGCGGCAACACCGTGACCACCGCGGAACTGAGTTTTGCCATGTTGCTGGCGCTCGCGCGCAAGGTGCCGCAGGCGCACACGTCCATGGTCGCCGGCAAGTGGGATCGCAAACTGTTCCAAGGCACCGAACTTCTCGACAAAACCCTCGGCATTCTGGGCATGGGCCGCATTGGTTCGGAAGTGGCCAAGCGCGCCAGGGCGTTCGGGATGCGCGTCATTGCCTACGATCCGTATCTCACCGAAGACCGCGCCAAAGCCATTGGTGCGGATTTTGCCGCGGAGGTGGATGACGTTTATCGCGTGGCGGATTTCATCACGGTGCACATGCCGGTCACCGCCGAAACCAAACATATGCTCAATGCCGCCGCATTTGCCAAAATGAAACCCGGCGTGCGGATCGTGAATTGTGCCCGCGGGGAAATCATCTCGGAAAACGACCTGGTGGCGGCGCTCGACTCCGGCAAGGTGGCCGGCGCGGCGCTCGATGTTTTTGCCGTCGAACCGTTGCCCCCCGAGCATCCCTATCGCAAACAGCCCAACGTGATTTTGACGCCGCATCTGGGCGCGAGCACGCAGGAAGCGCAGGAAAAATGCGGCATCGAAGTGGCCGAAGTCATTACCGCTTATCTGCTGACCGGCGAAGTGCGCAACGCGGTGAATCTGCCCTATCTCGATGCCAAAACCTACGAGGAGGTAAAGCCTTATCTGCCTCTCGGCACGGCGCTCGGCAAGTTACTGGCCCAGCTCTCGCCCGCCGGCGCGGACCGTGTTCATATCACTTATGGCGGACGCGCACGGGAACTGCCCAACATCGATCCGGTCACGCGCGCGGTGTTGCAGGGGTTTCTGGCCGGCAGCGCGGTCAAAGATGTCAACAACGTCAATGTCCGGGCCGCCGCTGCCAGCGTCGGCATCACCGTCGAGGAAAAGAAATCCGACGAACCGGTCACGTTTAACGAATGGCTTCACGTGCAGGTTTTCAACAACGGCCAGAAGCTGATCTCGGCAGGCGGCACATTTTTTGGCTCCCCGAATAATCCGCGAATCGTGCGGTTGTATAGTACCCCGGTGGAAATTCCGATTGGCGGCATCCTGTTGCTGCTCAACAACAAGGACCGGCCCGGCATGGTCGGTTATCTCGGCAATCTTTTGGGAAAACATAAGGTGAATATTGCCAACATGAGCCTGAGCCGCGACACCGCGGGAGGGCTGGCGCTGACCGTATTAAATCTCGACAGCGCGCCGCCGCCGGCCGTGCTGGAGGAGCTTCAGAAAGACGCTGACATCAGTAATGTGAAGGTGGTACAGTTGTAACCATTGTTAAGCAGAACAAGTAGAATATGAAGATAAGAACCAAAGCGAATTTTTTCATGGTGCTGGGTATGTCCTTGATGGCGTTTTCGTCCGCGCCGGCCGCCACGGCCAACTCTTCAGCCGGCCCCAATCCATCGGCCACGGACACCAATGTTAATTTGAACACCGCGATGACGGCGCTGTTCGGCAACCCGGTGATCGTCAAAGGCAAGGGTTTTGAAGTCAAGCAGAGCGATTTGGATGAGGCCATGACGGGGATCAAGGCCGCCGCGGCCATGCGCAATCAGGTCATTCCTCCGGCCCAGATGAAAATGCTCGAAAGTCAAATGCTGGATCGGCTTATTCAGGTCCAGCTGTTGTTGCAGAAGGCCACGGATGCCGACAAAGCCGCCGGGAAAAAGATGGCGGATTCGCAGATGAAGACGCTGTTGGAGCGGGCGGGTTCGCAGGAAGCGCTCAACCGACAATTCACGGCCCTGGGCATGTCCATGGGTCAGTTGCGCGCGCGTCTGACGCAGGAAGGGACTGCGCAGGCTGCGTTGTTGCGCGAGTTGAAGGTGACCGTTACAGATGACGAGGCGAAGAAGTACTATGACGATCATCCGGCGGACTTTGAGCAGCCCGACATGGTGCGGATTGCCCAGATTTTCCTGAGCACTCATGACCCGGTCACCGGGGCGGAGTTGTCGGACACGGAAACGGCAGCCAAGAAAAAGGAAATGGATGATATTTTAAAGCGCGCCCGGGCCGGCGAGAACTTCAGCAATCTGGTGGAACAGTACTCGGAGGACGTCGCCTCGAAGGACAAAGGCGGCATTTATACGATAGCCCGCGGCCAGACGCCGCCGGAAATTGAGGCGGCGGCATTTTCCTTGAACACGAATCAGATCAGCGACGTCGTGTCTACGACCATCGGTTATCACATCATCAAGTTGCTGGCAAAAATACCGGCTAAAAAACTGGCTTACGATTCTATTTTGCCCAATCAAACTCCTCCGGACGCGCTTAAAGTATCCGATTATATTAAAACCCAGCTGACGAATCAGAAGGCCGCCAAGCTTGCCCCGGCCTACGTGGCCGCACTGAGAAAAGAGGCCGGCGTGGAAATTCTTGACCCCGATTTGAAGACATTGGAGCTTGAAAGCGAGTCCGAGGCGGGTACGAATGCGCCGGCGGCAGGAGAAGGAAAGTAACGGGATGTTCCCTTGCCAAATCGGCCGGGCCGTCGCATTTTTGCAGCATTATGAAAACACGGTTAGGAGTGGTCATTCTGGTCGTAATTTGTGTGGGGATGGCGGTAGCCCTGGTGGTGGAGACAAACCGCTCGGATACCCGGCAGAAAAAGGATTCGGACACCATCCTTGATTTTTCCAACCAGTTGGCGACGGCCAATCTCAATCTCGATGGATTGCGTCAGGTAAACCTGATCCTGACCAATGATCTCGTCGCCGCCCAGCAAACGTTGACGGTGCTCAGCAACCAGTATGTCGCGACTTCCGTTTCCCTTTCGAATACCACTAGCGCGCTTAAAACCGCACAGGATCAAATCACCGACCTGGAATCCCAAAACCAGGCCCTGGACCAGCAGGTGGCGAACATGACCAATACCATCGACAACCTGTCCACGCAGATATCCGCGACCCAGATGAAACTGGTTGAGTCCGAAACCAACAATGCATTTCTCGAAAGTGAATTGAAACGGCAGGTGGCCGAGAAGGCCGAACTGGAACGCAAATTCAGCAACCTGTCCGCGGTCCGTGCCCAGGTGCGGAAATTGCGGGATGATTTGCTCATTGCGCGCCGGCTGGAATGGATGCGGGAAGGAACCGACCCCACCCAGCAGCATAAAGGGGCTCAGTTGCTTATGGCGCGTGCGCCCGCCACCAACCGGGTGGTTGGACCGGCCCACTACGATTTGAATGTTGAGGTCAATTCTGATGGTTCCGTGCAGGTTGTTCCGACGACGACCAACACGCCGGCCGCGACCGGCACGTCATCACCCTGATGCGCCTCCCGGGGCGTTTCCTGACTGTTCATGCCCACGTACGAATACCTCTGCCAGAAATGTGGATGTGAGTTTGAGAAGTTCCAATCCATCTCCGCCCGGCCTTTGCGCTTTTGCCCCGAGAACCTCTGTCCGCGAAAAAAATGGGGTCGTGGCCGGGTCAAACGCAAAATAAGCGCCGGGGCGGGACTCTTGTTTAAAGGCAGTGGATTTTATATCACCGACTACCGCAGCGAAGGTTATAAAAAAGCGGTCAAAGGCGAATCGGCACCGGCTCCTGCAGCGGGCAGTAACGCCAAAACCGTCGCCCCGCCGGCAGGCAAACCCAAACCACCGGCATCCGCCAAGGATTGATCATGTTCAGCAAGCGCCGCCTGTCGGGCCTCGGTTGCGCCGCAGCATGGTTCTGCATTATTTGCGGGAACGTGTCCGCCCAACCTTCGTTGCCGGGCACTGATTTGGCGCGCAGCGTTTCGGGCCAGTTTATCGTTACGAGTGATCCTTCCGGCCCTCCCGGATGGTTGTTGGCCGCCCTGCCCGGGGCGGCCACCAACACCGATGTCGTCCGTCTTGAACCGGCACTGTTGGCCGTGTCCGCCGAACGCATCAGGCAACAGCTCTGGCGTGAACTCGGCATCAGTTCGAAATCGCCCTGGCGGGGAAAAATATTTCTCGTACTGGGCCCCGCCCGGTCGTTTGATGATAATGTCACCGTCGTTTCCGAGCATTTTGCCGACGGTTGGGATTATCGTGTCACCCTGCCGGATGTGCTGCCCCGCATCCGTTACTTGCGCGCCCTGACGGGCGTGGTGTTGCTCGAATACGCCAATCGCAGCGGCGGGATGCGCTCGGCAGAGGTTCCCGCATGGCTGACCGATGGACTGTCGCAACAATTGCTGACGACGGGCACGGTCGAAATTGTTCTATCCTCTCCCGGTCTGACCGTGAATGGGCTGTGGGAAAGCCGAACGAGCGCGAGCCAACGGGGAATTGACCCGCTCGCTGCCGCACGGGAGGTGTTGCAGGATCACTCCGCGCTGACCTTTGAGCAACTCTGCTGGCCGACGGATGGCCAGGTATCCGGCATGGATGGAGGGGTGTACCGCGCCAGCGCCCAATTGTTCGTAAACGACCTGTTGAAATTGAAGGATGGACCCCAAAATGTGCGCGCGATGTTGCAAACGTCACCCCATTACCTCAACTGGCAGACCGCCTTTCAAAACGCTTTCCGGGCCGATTTTGCTCAGCCGCTGGATGTCGAAAAATGGTGGGCCCTACAGGTCATCGGTTTTGCGGCGCACGACCCCGGTCCAACCTGGACCCCCGCGGCCAGCCGCGAAAAGCTCGACGAAATTCTGAGCGTGGCGGTGGATTTTCGCACCGGGTCGAACTCCCTGCCGGTGTACACCAAAGTTTCATTGCAAGCGGTGATTCGCAACTTCGATTCCGCCCGGCAAACGGAAATTCTTTCGACCAAGTTGCGCGACCTCGAACTGGCGGAACTGCGCGTGGCCCGGCTCCTGGCTCCCTTGACGGCCGGTTATCGCGACGTCCTGGCCGCTTATCTCGGCCAAAGCCGCCCGGCGACGCTGACGCCCGCCGGGGGCAGATATTCGTCATCGGTACCGCCCAGGGCCAGTGCGCGCGACACGTTGGGAAAACTGGACGCGCTCGATGCGCAAAGGCGCCTTGTTGAATCATCCATCAAGCCGGACATTTGGCGGCCGTAACTGGTTCGGCCTGAACATAAAGCACGGAGAAAGGGTCAGCTTGACAGGCCGCGATTCCAACTTATAGTGCGCATGGAAAAGATGAAGGATGACAATCTAGCGGCAAACGGCGAGGAACCGCCGTCCGACCACCGACTCCAAAGCTTGAAGGAATTCCGCTCCGCCGGCCGCGGCTTTTGGCATGATGTGACGGATGCAGAGTGGAACGACTGGCGCTGGCAACTCAAACACCGCATTACGACGCCCGAGCAACTACAGCGCCTGATGCCGACCCTCACGCCGGAGGAATTCGCCGGCGCCAAGCTCGCCAACCACAAGCTCGCCTTGGCCATCACCCCGTATTTTTTCAATCTGATTGACCCCGCGGACGAGCTTTGCCCGATCCGGCGGCAGGTGATTCCGCGCGTCGAAGAAACGCACTCCTCGCCGTGGGAGATGAGCGACCCGTGCGGCGAGGATTCGCATTCGCCGGTGCCCGGCCTCGTGCACCGTTATCCCGATCGCGTGCTGTTTCTGGTCACCGACCGTTGTGCGGCCTATTGCCGTTATTGCACCCGCTCGCGGCTCGTCAGCAATGCCAGCGGCTACGACTTTCATCCCGAATTCGAAAGGCAGATCCAATACATCGCACAACATTCCGAAATCCGCGATGTGCTTTTGAGCGGCGGTGATCCGCTGCTGTTAAGCGACGACAAGCTGGAATTTCTCCTGGGCCGTCTCCGCGCGATTTCCCATGTGGAATTTTTACGGATCGGCTCGCGCATCCCGACCTTTCTCCCCCAACGCATCACGCCGGAATTGTGCGCCATGCTGAGGAAGTTCCACCCGCTCTTCCTGAGCATTCACTCGAACCATCCGCGCGAATTGACCGAGGAAGTCCGCGCGGCGCTCGGACGCCTGGCCGACGCCGGTATTCCGCTCGGCAACCAGTCTGTGCTGCTCAAGCACGTCAACGACGATGTCACGGTGATGAAGGCGCTCGTCCAGAAACTGCTCATGTGCCGCGTGAAGCCTTATTACCTTTACCAGTGCGACCTGATTTCCGGTTCGGCACACTTGCGGGCGAGCGTCAGCCAGGGATTGGAAATCATGGAACAATTGCGCGGTCACACGACCGGCTACGCCGTGCCGCAGTACGTCATTGATGCGCCTGGTGGCGGCGGGAAGGTGCCCGTCAATCCTGAATACGTTCTGTGCCGCAACGCGGGCCGTGTGCTCATCCGGAATTACGAAGGCAAAATCTTCGAGTACCCCGAAGCCGAAGATGGCACGCCGCTGTCCCAGGTGCCGAAAGAAATCAAGGAACCGGAGTTGGTTTAATCCCGGTCGGCCCGGGTGACGGCGTGGAAGTTCAACCGGGCGAATGTTCTCATGAACCGGCTTGCCAGCCGCGTCATCCTTCATATCGGCGAGTTATTAGTCTTTACTTGACGGCAAGCGGGGATTATTCATCATCATAATATCACTTTGCGACCAATTGAAATGACAAGGTGGTACCCTATCGTGATTCCGCCTCAGCGGAATAGGGGGACGATCCGGAAGAAGCGCCGCGAGCGGTGAAAAAGATCGCTGCATTGGTCATTCCGGGCATGCTCCATGGCATGGAACGCAACTGAACCTGGGCAATCGGTCAGTCAAGAAAGGTTTGCCTGTTTTTTCCAAAACCTGAAATCCCGAACCCCAATTAAAACGCATATGAAACACTCAAGGCTCAATCAGTGGTTATTCGTTGTTGCCGTGGTTGCCATCGGAACCTCTTCCCTCCACGCCCAGACTCAAACCAATACCCCGCCGGCTGCAGAGAAGAAACCGCAATGGGAAAGTGTCGCCGCCTTGGGATTCACCTTGACCCGCGGCAACAGTCAAACCCTGCTGGCCACCCTCACCGCGGGCACACGCAAGAAATGGACCAAAGATGAGTTAAGTTTTGGCGCCGATGCCACCTACGGCGACTCCACCGTGAACGGACAGAATACGGTCAACGCCAATTCGGCACATGGTTTTGCTCAATACAACCGTCTGTTCACCGAGCGCTTTTACGGATACGGCCGGGTGGACGGGATGTTTGACGAGGTTGCCGATATCTATTACCGCGCAACCGTGAGCCCCGGTGTCGGGTATTACTTCTTCAACAACACGAACACGGATCTCAGCCTGGAAGTCGGCCCCGGTTATATTTGGGAAAACCAGGGCGGCGACATAGACAACTACGCGACGGTGCGGGTGGGCGAGAAATTTCACCTCAAGTTGAGTGATCGTGCCCGGTTTACGCAGACGGTCGAATGGCTGCCCGAGGCAACTTACCTCAAAAATTACATCGTCAACTTCCTGGCCGGCATCGACACGGACATCACAGCGGACAAGAAGGCCACCTTGGGTGTCTTCTTCTATGACAACTATAACAATGTTCCCGCAGCCGGCTTCAAATGCAACGACCTCAAACTGGTCGTGGCTATCGGTTACAAGTTCTAGCCGGGACGGCGCGGCGACATGGGCTGGGCCGTTCCAGTTGTGTTCACCCTTGAATTCGCGCCGGTGGTGGCTTAAACCAAGACCAAGCAGATCAAAATAAGGTTCCTATGCCAAATGCCACGACAACCCCATATCGCTGGAGGTTCTTTCGCGCCGGCGGCTTTAATCAGGTCATCATCAGTTCCGGGGCCGATCTCCTGAACCTGGACCAGCTCGACCAGAAGCTTTGGGTGGCTCTGGCGTGTCCCACCACGGGTGTCGAATTCGACCATACCACGCTCGCGTTGATTGATACCGACAAAGATGGGCGCATCCGCGTGCCGGAACTCATAGCCGCTGCCAAGTGGGCCGGCGGTCTGATGAAAAATCCGGATGATCTGCTCAATGGCAGCCCCACCCTGCGACCATCTGCCATCAATGACGCCACACCGGAAGGCAAATTGATCGCCAATTTTGCCCGACAGGTTCTCGGCAAGTCAGATGCAGGCGAGGTCACCTTTGAAGAAGCCGCCGCCGCCGCGCAGAACTTCGCCGCCAAATCGTTCAATGGCGACGGCATCATACCAGCGGATTCCGCTGGCGACGACCCGACCAAAGCCGTCATTGCCGATATCATCACCTGCCTCGGCGCGGATACCGATGCCAGCGGCAAGCCCGGCGTCAGCCAGGTCAAAGTGGATCAGTTTTTCTCTGACGCCGCCGCTTATTCCGATTGGTGGAAAAAGGCCGAAGGCGACGCCACCGTGTTACCGCTGGGCGTGAACACCGAAGCCGCTTCCGGCGCCGTCAAAGCTGTCAAGGCCAAGGTGGACGACTATTTTGCGCGCGGACGGCTGGCCGCTTTCGATCCGCGCTCAATCAATGCGTTGAACCGCGACGAGAAGGAATACGCCGCGTTGGCTGCCAAAGATCTGACCAACACGCACGTCGACATTGCCGGCCTGCCGCTGGCCCAAGTCGGAGCCACCACTCCTTTGCCGCTGGCTCAAGGTATCAATCCCGCGTGGGCCAATGCCATCGCCGCGCTGCAAACCAATGCCATCGTGCCCCTGCTCGGCGCCAGGACGGTGCTGACCGAGGCGGATTGGAATGCGCTGGTCGGCAAACTCGCTGCTTTCGATGCCTGGAACGCGAGCAAGACCGGCGGTTCGGTCGAAAAAATCGGCTTGAAGCGCGCCCGCGAAATACTCGCCACCAGGGCCCGGGAAACCCTCTCCGCGCTCATAGCCAAGGACAAGAACGAGGAAGGCAATTCTGTTGCGGTCATCGGCCTGCATCGCCTGATTCATTATCATCGTGACCTCGCCAGGCTCTGCCGCAATTTCGTCAGCTTCAGCGATTTTTATGGCCGGAAAGACAAGGCCATTTTCCAGGCGGGTACGCTTTATCTCGACCAGCGCAGTTGTGACCTGTGCCTCATCGTGGATGACGCCGGCAAGCACGCCGCCATGGCGGGCATGGCGGGTACCTACCTCGCGTATTGCGATTGCGTGCGCAAGGGCAGCGACGAAAAATTGTCCATGGTCGCCGCGTTCACCGGCGGGGATTCGGACAATCTCATGGTTGGTCGCAACGGGATTTTTTACGACCGCAAGGGCCGCGACTGGGATGCGACCATCACGAAGATTATTGAAAACCCCATCAGTATCCGGCAGGCATTCTGGTCGCCTTATAAAAAGCTGGTCCGCATGATCGAAGAACGCGCCGCCAAGGAGGCGGCGGCGGCGGATGCCAGCGCCAACGCGCAATTGACAACTGTGGCCAATGCACCCCTCGTCCCGGCCAGCCCGGCGGCGCCGGCAGCCCCGGCAGCGCCGGCAAAACCGGCTTTTGATCCGAGCGTCATCGCCCTGCTGAGTTTGGCCTTGGGCACTTTGGCGGCCGCGTTTGCCGGCCTTCTGGGTTTCCTTAAGGGATTTGAACCGTGGCAGGTTCCGCTGGTCGTCGCCGGGATCATGCTGGTCATTTCCGCTCCCTCCATGGCCATCGCCTGGTTGAAATTGCGCAAACGCAATCTCGGCCCGATTCTGGATGCCAACGGCTGGGCCGTGAATGCCAGGGCGAAAATGAACGTGCCGTTCGGCGGCGCCCTGACGGGCGTGGCCGCATTGCCGCCGGGAGCGACTTTTAGCGCGGCGGACAAATATGCCGAGAAACCCTCCGTCTGGCCCAAGCTGTTGCTCGTCGCGTTTGTCCTCTGGTTTATTTGGGCATTTCTCAACGACAGCCAGGGCCGGCTCTACCGTTGGACAGACGGCAAATACGGCAAGCCGTCCATGGAAGTCCAAAAGCTGCTCGATCTCCAAAAGGCGCAGAGCAAAACGGACCAGAAGGCCAATACCGGTCAAATGTCAGTGACTACCTCCACCACAGCCGTTACGGCACCGCCCGCGGTTTCGACGGCGACCAACGCGGTCCCGGCAAAATGATTTTCGCCATATGAAAGTCACGATACCTGAAGAGTTGAAGAAGGATATTCCCCAAACCACTTGGGGCAAAATTCTCTCGGCCACGCCCATTGTCATGACGGTCATCGCCACGTTGCTGGCCGGACTCGCCTCCAGCGAGATGACCCGCGCCCAATACGACCGCGCGCTGGGTGCGCAACTTCAATCCAAGGCCGGTGACCAGTGGGGTTATTTCCAGGCCAAAAAACTGCGCGCCGCCATGATGCGCAATTCGTTGGAACTTCTCCAGGCCACCACGGATGTACGTCCGCTGGAAAATCCGGCGCTGGAAAAAATGCCCTCCGTGCCCGCTCCCGCACCCGACGCAAACCTGCAGACCGCTCTCGCAGCCGTTGAAACGGAGAAACCTGAAGCCGAAATCACCGGGGACTTGAAGCCGGTGAATGACCAGGCTCTCGCCGCGGCGCTGCAAGCCGCCCATGATCAGGCCCGGGAATTTGATGCCGCGCTCACTCCGGCCAACCAGGCCATCGCCCGGCTGGAAAAGTCGTTGCCCGCCGGCGATAAATCCGCCGCCCGGGACTTGACCGCTGCCAAAATGCGCTTCTCGGCCGCGCGTTACGATGCCGAAGCTGCCTTGAACCAGAACATCGGCTATCTGTTGGAACTCCAGGTCCGCAAGGCGAACCTCTCGGCGGAGCGACACCACCGGCGCAGCCAGGAGTTTTTCTTTGGCATGCTCGCCGCCCAGGCTGGCATCATCGTTTCGACCTTCGCCATGGCTGCCCGGCAACGAAATCTGCTCTGGACCCTTGCGGCCGCCGCCGGCATCGCCGCCGTCGTGTTTGCCATTTACGTTTACCTGCGGGTATAGTGCGACGCGGGAAGGCGTGTGACGGTCTCCGCGGCTGGTCGACGCGGAGACTGATTTACTCGGGAACGAAAATTTTCTTCGCGCCTTGATGTTTTCACGGTTAAAATTTGGTGTCAATGCCAAGCGAAAGCGTCAAAGCCAAAGCCGCCCGCCTGAAAGGAATCATCGCCGCGCTCGACCGGACTTATCCCGAAGCACATTGCGAGTTGAATCACAAGAACCCTTTGGAATTACTCATCGCCACCATTCTTTCGGCACAATGCACCGACAAACGGGTGAATATCGTCACAGCGGAATTGTTCAAAAAGTATCGTTCTGCAGCGGATTATGCGGGCGCGCCGCTCGCCGAGTTGCAACAAGCCGTCAAGACAACGGGCTTTTTTCGAAACAAGGCGCGCAACATCAAAGGTGCTTGCCAGGCCATCGTCGAAAAACATGGCGGCCAGGTCCCGCAAACGATGGAGGAATTGGTTCAACTGGGCGGTGTCGGGCGCAAGACCGCCAACGTTGTCCTGGGCAACGCCTTCGGCATCAATGCCGGCGTTGTCGTGGACACGCATGTCGCGCGGTTGTCTTACCGGCTCGGATTGACGAAGCAGAAGACGCCGGAAAAGATTGAAAAAGATTTGATGTCTCTTGTGCCGCAAGGGCAATGGACGCTGTTCAGTCACTGGCTTATCTGGCATGGCCGCCGCCGCTGCTTTGCGCGCAACCCCGATTGCGCGAATTGCGAGGTGCTCAGGCTTTGTCCGCGAATTGGAGTGAAGTAGGCGCCGACGTGAGGAGGCTATTTCCCATCACGACCAAATCGGATTTGAGGCTCCTCACATCGTCTCCTACAATCGATCCGTGAGTTCCTGGTTGTTGCTCAATTCGGGCGAATGCGCTCCGGCGTTCAACATGGCGCTCGACGAGGCCTTGCTGGAAACCGCGGAGCACCTGGGCCGACCGGTGCTGCGGTTTTATGGCTGGACGGAACCGGCCGCCACCTTCGGCTATTTCCAGAAGTACGCAGATGTGGAACGCGCGACGTTATTGCGTCCTTTGATCCGCCGTCCGACCGGTGGCGGCATTGTGCCACACGCCGCCGATTGGACTTACAGCCTTGTGTTTCCACCGAAACACGATTGGTGTTTGCTCAAGGCCGGGGAGAGTTACCGGCGCATGCACGAGTGGATTCGGTCGGCGTTTGGCAAATTGGAGGTCCTTACGGAACTTGCTCCCGACAACAAAAAATCGGCGCCGGAGAGTTGTTTTGTCGGCCATGTCAAATCGGATCTTCTCTGGAACGGGAAAAAAATCGCGGGCGCGGCACAACGTCGCAACCGCCTGGGCCTGTTGATCCAGGGGTCGGTGCAGCCGCCGTCGATTTCTCTTGCCCGGGCCGACTGGGAACGAGCCATGGTTGAGACGGGGGAGACAACCCAGGCAATTATTTGGACGGATTTTGCGCCGGAGACGCGCTTGCAGTCGCGGGCCCTGTCATTAGTCCGCCAAAAATATTCGCAACCGGAATTTATAACCGGGCGGTGACTCTTTACAACGGTTTGCAACCTGAGATGCTGTCCTGTGATCCTTGTGAAACGGGCCGTTCTTGGCTTTGCGACATTGCTGATTTCCGCTTTCCCGGCGGGCGCGGCGCTGTTGTTGAACGATGTCTTTGATTATTCCGATGGTTCCCTGGTAACCGCGAAAAACAGTCCGTGGGCCACTTACAGCGGGACCAGCGGCCAGATCAACGTCATTTCCGGCCGGATTTTTTTGAGCAAGACGAATTCCGAGGACGTGCAGTCACCCTTGGACGGGCAACCCTATGTCTCCGCTTCCGGCGCGGTCTTATACGTCAGCTTCAAAATCAATTACGCCAGCCTGCCGTCCGGCAGCGGAAGTTATTTCGCCGAGTTCAAGGATAACAGTCTGGGCTTTCGCGCCCGGGTTTTCGCGTATACTGCCGGCGCGGCGGCGGGCGCCTTCCGGGTTGGGATTGCCAACGGCGGCACTTCGCCTTCGGCGGTTTGGGGAGCCGATTTACAGACGAATATCGATTACACCCTCGTGGCGCGCCTCGTGGTGAGCAACGCCGTAAGTACTCTCTGGGTCAATCCCACCGCGGAAACCAATGCCGGCGTAACCGCGACCGATGTAACCCCGGCACAAACCATCACCAGCTATGGTTTTCGGGAGGATGGTTCGGGAGGAACAATCGGGAATTTTTTCGTTGATGATGTGCGCGTTGGCACAGCGTTTTGCGACGTGGTTACCAACGCGCCTCCCCTGGAACGCCCCGTCATTGAGTTCCCGCCGGAGAATCAAGTCGTGACCAACGGCGGCAACGTCACGTTTAGTGTGAGCGCCTACGGTCAACCGGCACCGGTTTACCAGTGGCAATTTACCCCGGCATCCAATGTCGGAATCGGCGCCACCAATCTTCCGGGGGCGGTGAGTTCCAATCTTACGCTGACAGGAGTGACATTCGCCCAGGCCGGTTTTTACTCCGTGGCCGTCACCAACCTGCTCGGTTCGGCCGGCAGCTGTCCGGCGGCCCTTGTCGTCTGGCGGGCCGGGGCTCCGGCATTTTCACTGCTGACTTACAATGTCCATGGCAACGGCCTGACGAACTGGGGCACCAACATGTGGCATGTACAGGCCATCGGCCGGCAGATGCAATATCTCGACCCTGATATCATCACCTTCAACGAAATTCCGGTGACCAACAATTGTACGGCGCAGATGGCGGATTTTGTCGCTGCCTTCCGGCCGGGTTATCACCTCGTTACCAATTCGGCGGATGATGGATTCATCCGTAGTGTCATCCTCAGCCGTTTCGCCATCGCTGCCTCCCGAAGCTGGCTGCACGGCAGCGATCTCTCAGCCTTCGGCTACACCAATTCGGGCTTCACGCGCGATTTGTTCGAAGCCGAGATTTCCGTTCCCGGCCTCCCACAGCCGTTGCATGTCTTCTCCGCCCACCTGAAGTCGGGTCAGGACACCGACTCGTCGGCCAAGCGGTCGGCGGAAGCAGGGGCCATTTCAAATTTTTTCGCCACCATCTATCTTCCGGCCCATGAGCAAGAGCCGTATGTATTGAGTGGTGACTTCAACGAAGACATTCTTCGGCCGCCGGCCAGCAATCCGCGGTCGCTCCAGCGCCTGACCAGTACACCAACCGGGTTACAGCTGACGACCGCCATCAATCCAGATACCGGCAATGAACTGACCTGGTCCATCCAAGACACCAACACCGGCCCGACGGTACGCTACGATTACATCCTGCCGTGCGCGTTGCTGGCCTCGAACATTGTCGGCAGCCAGGTATTTCGCACTGATTTGCTGTCGCCGATGCCGCCCAACCTGTACAGCAGCGACGACAAAACAGCCTCAGACCATCTGCCGGTGTTCGTTGCTTTTGCCAATCCCTTCAACTTGCCCTTCCGCATGTTATTCGTGGGGTTGACGAATTCCCTGGTCTCGCTCAAGTGGGAATCGCAGAGTAACTGCTCCTACAATATCGAAGCCTCGGCGAATCTGATTAAATGGTCGCCGCTGGCCAGTCATCTGATTGCCACCGGGGCGAGTTGCACGTTTCAAACCAATCTATCCGAGGTGTCTCAATTCTTCCGCGTCGGCCGCGTTCCCTGAATCTGATTTTACGGCATCCAAACCAGCTTTGGATTGTTGGTGATGCCTTTGTTTTTTTTGGAATCCCAGTACGCGATATTTTTAAACCAGGCCACATGCCCGTCGAGGAACAGGAACTGTGCGCCTTGTCTATGTAAATCGCGGTGAACGAAAGTCCACCCGCCCAACGCGGGCTGGTTTTTGCTGTCAAACAACCAGACGACCGCATCCGGCCGGTGAATCGAGACCAATCGGATGGGATAATTGTTCGAGCCCGTGCCGTTGACATATTCGTTGAGGCAATAATGGAAGAGCTCCGTTCCGTTGCTGCGTCGGGAATTATTGGGACAGATCCAGATCGAGTGACCCAGGTTGGCGTGAGCATTGGAACGCCAGGGCATCTCATAATACGACGGCACCCCAATGGCCTGCGGAAGCAAGACGTACCAACTGTTGGTGTGTACGGACTGGGTCGGCACCAGCGGCGGATTGGCCCAACCTTCGGGCGGTAAACGATCACCATGATCCGCTGCGTAAAGTTGGGTAGCCGTTCCCCATTGCCTGAGGTTATTCCGGCACGTGACCGATTGTGCCGAGGCCTTGGCGTGGCCGATGGCAGACAACAACAACGCGGCCACGGTGGCGATAATCGTCATGACCACCAGCAGTTCGATCAGCGTGAAAGCGCGGGTTCGCAACATGGACTGACCAATCAACCCTTCTGAAACAATTAGGTCTATAAATAAAACATCCAAACAAAGTCAATTAATACTTATTCACTTTTTGCAACCCCGCGTTGCCTCTTGTCGCCTCAGCGATTAACCTCGTTGCTCATGGTACGACTGGTACTGTTCGACATTGATGGAACGCTCGTCCACACCGGTGGTGCAGGCATCAAGGCGTTTGCCAAAACTTTTGCCACGGAGTTCAACGCACTTGACGGTGTTGAAAAAATCAGTTTTGCCGGGCGAACCGATGTAAACCTGGTGCGCGAGTTCTTTGGGATTCATCGGATTGCCGCGACGCCGGAAAACTTCCGGCGCTTCTTCGAAAATTATGTTTTCTGGCTGGACCAAACCGTGGCGCAAAGTCATGGCGGAACCTGCCGCGGCGTGCTGGAGTTCATCAAGGACCTCCTGGCCCTGCCGAATCCGCCGATGCTTGGTTTGCTGACCGGCAATATCCGGCTAGGGGCGGAAATCAAATTGCGCCGCTACCAACTTTGGGAGGTATTTGAGACCGGTGGCTTTGCCGACGACAGTGAGGATCGCAATCAGATCGCCGTCGCCGCGCTCGAACGCGGCAACCGCGTGCTGGGCCAAACATTACGCGGGGAGGAAATTGTCGTGGTCGGTGATACGCCCCATGACATCCGGTGTGGCCGGTTCATCGGGGCGAAGACGCTGGCCGTTGCCACCGGCGGCGCCAAATTGCACGAATTAAAAAAACACGAGCCCGATTGGGCGGTGGAAGATTTGACGCACATCAGCGCCGGAGAAATTTGCGAACTATTGTAGCGTCGAGCCTGTGGCACGACAAATCGGTGCATGGCACCGACGCTCCAATTCAATGACAACCACATCCGCCGCTACAGCAGTGTCCACCGCCATTCCCGCCACCCGACGACGTTGCGGAATGGACATCTCCCCCGGAAGAAGCGAAGACCGAAAGCTTCTTGGACAACCTGGTCGAACCGCAATGCGGACAGGCAGTGCCCTTCCAATCGCTGGAGCGGACCAGGATTTCGCTGTCGCGCTCGCATTTTTCACAATGAAACTCGTAAATCGGCATGAACCCAAACTATCCCGGCATGTGAAAAATTCAAGTGCGGAACTTAGACCAGGCACCTTACCTGCCCGCCGATGGCACTGACCGTCAGCAATCCATTCAGGGTGAACGCCGAACTCGCGCGCTGGCTTCGGTCGGGCATTCTCCAGCGATACCTCATTTCGGCTTTTTCTTTCACCGGCCAACCATTAACTTTGCACGCATGACTCACTTGCAACGGGCGATCGAAGACTCCATCGCAACCTGCCGCGGATTGGCGGATCTGGAAGAGCCGCTGAATCGCGCCGCCCAGATCGTTTTGCGATGTCTGACCTCCGGTCACAAGGTGTTCACCTGCGGCAACGGCGGCAGCGCCTCCGATGCCACACATCTGGCCTCGGAATTTCTCTGCCGCTTTGTGGAAGACCGGCGGCCGTATCCGGCCATTTCCCTTGCCGCCGACGGCGGGTTCCTGACCGCCGTCTGCAACGATTACAATGTTGACGAAATGTTCGCGCGCCAGGTCCGGGGATTGGCTGAGAAAGGCGACGTGCTCATCGTGCTGACGACCAGTGGCAAATCCAAAAACGTGCTGCGGGCGCTGGAAGAGGCCAAACGGAAGGGCGTCGAAAGCATCTGTTTTCTGGGTCGCGACGGTGGATTTACGAAAGGCGTGGCCACGTTGGACCTGCTGGTGCCGGGCGACAAAACCGCGCGGATTCAGGAAGGGCACAAGCTGCTCATGCACGTGCTATGCGAAATCGTCGAGGAAAAACTGCCGAAAAAATGAGACACGGATTCCACGGATTTGCACGGAAAATCTAAGGACGGATCCATGTTAATCCGTGAAATCCGTGTCTAAAAATAGTCCGGCTCGTTGCCCGACTTCCATTTGATGTTGCAGCCGACGCTGGCCTTTTGATCGGGTGGAATTGGTTTTCCGGCGAGCACGGCATCCAATGCGGCGCGCAAATCCTTTCCGGTCACGGGAATTCCATTGCCGGGCCGGCTGTCGTCAAACTGGCCGCGGTAGACGAGCTTTTGGTTCCTGTCAAAAAGGTAGAGGTCCGGTGTGCAGGCGGCGCGATAAGCTTTGGCGACGGCCTGTGATTCGTCGTAGAGGTACGGGAAAGTGTAACCCGCCGATTTCACTTCCTCCTTCATTTTCACCGGGCTGTCTTCGGGATAATTGGCCACGTCGTTGGAGTTGATGCCGACGATGGCCGCACCGCGAGGCAGAAAATCGCGCGCAAGTTGTGCCAGGCCGGTGCGAATGTGTTTTACGTAAGGGCAATGATTGCAGATGAACATAACCAGCAGCGCAGGCTTGTCCTTGAAATCCGCCGGCGAAACAATTTTCCCGTTGGTGTCCGGCAGCTTGAAATCGGGCGCGGCCGTGCCGAGCGGCAGCATGGTTGAAGGTGTCAGTGCCATGGGCGCAATATACGTTCAAATTCCTGCGTTCGTGTTGACTCACGGATAAATGTTACCCTGGGCGGGCGTCAGACATGACAACGTTGCCTCAGGTTGGAGGTTACTTTGGGTAGTGAAGAACA
>Ga0335083_10001613_pt1 | contig 30807 bp, 24 predicted proteins | sample Lox_Sample_42_FD_206716 | JGI IMG/M metagenome (GOLD analysis project Ga0335083, IMG submission 206716) | Soil microbial communities from Loxahatchee National Wildlife Refuge, Florida, United States - Lox_Sample_4.2 | ecosystem: Environmental > Terrestrial > Soil > Wetlands | place: USA...
TCGTCGACTACCTGCACCAGCGCGGCATCGGCGTGATCCTCGACTGGGTGCCCTCGCACTTCCCGGCCGATGCGCACGGGCTGTCACGCTTCGACGGCACGCACCTGTACGAGCATGCCGACCCGCGGCAGGGCTTCCACCCGGAGTGGAGCAGCTCGATCTTCAACTACGGACGCAGCGAGGTGCGCAACTTCCTCGCCAGCAGCGCGCTCTTCTGGCTGGACGCGTACCACATCGATGCGCTGCGCGTGGACGCGGTGGCCTCCATGCTGTACCTCGACTACGGGCGGCGCGCCGGCGAATGGATCCCGAACCGCTACGGCGGCCACGAGAACCTCGAGGCGGTCGAGTTCGTGAAGCAGCTGAACCTCGCCGTGTACCGCGACCACCCCGACACGCAGTCGATCGCCGAGGAGTCGACCGCCTGGCCGATGGTGTCGCGCCCGACCTACCTCGGCGGGCTCGGCTTTGGCCTGAAGTGGAACATGGGCTGGATGCACGACACCCTCAAGTACTTCCAGCAGGACCCGTTGCACCGCAAGTACCACCACAGCCGCCTCACCTTCAGCATCTGGTACGCCTTCACGGAGAACTTCGTGCTGCCGCTCTCGCACGACGAGGTGGTGCACGGCAAGGGCGCGCTCATCGGCAAGATGCCGGGCGATGAGTGGCAGCAGTTCGCCTCGCTGCGCCTGCTGTACGGCTACATGTGGGCGCACCCGGGCAAGAAGCTCTTGTTCATGGGCGGGGAGTTCGGGCAGCGCCGCGAGTGGCAGCACGAGGAGAGCCTCGAGTGGCACGTGCTCGCCTATCCGCTGCACGCGGGCGTGCGGCGCTGGGTGCGCGACTTGAACCGCCTGTACCGCGAGTGCGCGGCGCTGCATGAGCTCGACTTCACGGACGCGGGCTTCCAGTGGGTCGACTGCGACGACGCCGACATCAGCGTCATCAGCTTCCTGCGGCGCGCCGCAGACGGGAGCCTGGTGCTCATCGCCTGCAACTTCACGCCGGTGCCGCGCCCGGCCTATCGCATCGGCGTGCCGCGCGCGGGTATCTGGAACGAGCGCCTCAACAGCGACGCCGGCGACTACGGCGGCAGCGGCCAGGGCAATCTCGGCGCGCTCGCCACGCAGGCCATCGGCGCGCACGGTGAGGCGCAGTCGCTCAGCGTGCGCCTGCCGCCGCTCGCCATCGTGCTCCTGACACCGGGCGACTGAGGCGGCGCCAACGCCGCCGCGCCGCGGCGGTTGACCGCAGGAACGCACCGGCCGGGCCATGGCGGGCGCTGCACACGCGGTGCAAGATCGGAGCTGCGATCCTGCCCGCGCCTCGGAGGTGACCCATGCGATCCTGCCCCGCTGCCGCAGTCCTGCTCCTCGCCTGTACCCTCGCCGCCTGCGCCAGCACCGCCCCGCACGCCGACGGCCAGGCCGCGCAGCGCTCGCGCTACACCGCCTACGCCGGGCCACCGATCGATCGCTTCACCTGGCTCGGCCGCTACGACAGCTGGAACTATCTGGGCAACAACCAGCTGGTGATCTTCACCACCCCGAGCGATGCCTACCTGATCACGGTCACCCCGCCCTGCACCGACCTGCCGTTCGTGCAGGGCATCGGCCTCACCTCCACCGCCGGGACCGTCTCGGCGCGCCTGGACTCGGTGCTGGTGAAGGGCTGGCGCTGCCAGATCGCCGAGATCCGCCAGGTGGACTACAGCCGCATGCGCGCGGACATGAAAGCCGAGGCGGACAAGGCCAAGGGCGGCAGCTAGCGGTAGCCGCGCGCCTGCAGCGTGAACAGGTGCGCGTAGCGGCCGTTCAGGCGCATGAGCTCCTCGTGGCTGCCGCGCTCGACGATATGCCCGGCATTGAGCACCACGATCTGATCCGCCATGCGCACCGTGGAGAAGCGGTGCGAGATGAGGATGGTGATGCGCTCGCGCGCCAGCTGCCGGAAGTGCTCGAACACCTCCGCCTCCGCCTGCGCGTCCATGGCCGCGGTCGGCTCATCGAGCACCAGGATGTCGGCGCGGCTGCGCATGAAGGCGCGTGACAGCGCGATCTTCTGCCACTGCCCGCCGGAGAGCTCGCGCCCGTCCTTGAACCACTTGCCGAGCTGCGTGCGGTAGCCCTCCGGCAGCGTGTCGATGAAATCGCTCGCCCGGCCCTTGGCGGCCGCCTCACGCCAGCGCGCCTCGTCCTCGAAGAAGCGCTCATCGCCCGCGCCGACGTTCTCGCCCACCAGCATCTGGTAGCGCGCGAAGTCCTGAAAGATGACGCCGATGCGCTCGCGCAGCGTCCCCTCCTCCCACTCGGCGAGGTCCCTGCCATCGAGCAGGATGCGCCCCGAGCTCGGGGCATACAGGCGCGTCAGCAGCTTGATGAGCGTGGTCTTGCCCGAGCCGTTCTCGCCCACCAGAGCGAGACTGGTGCCGGGCTGCAGATGCAGGCTCACGTGCTCGAGCGCCGGCTGCTCGGCGCCCGGGTAGGTGAAGCTCACGTCCTCGAAGCGCACGCCATCCTCCGGATGCGGTCCGTGCAGGCCGCGCCCGGCCGGCAGCGCCACCTCGGTCTCCAGGTACTCGTAGAGCGTCGAGAGGTAGAGGTTGTCCTCGTACATGCCGCCGATTGCCCCGAGGATCGCCGAGACCGTCGCCTGGCCCTGGCGGAACAGCGCAACGTACATGGTCATCTGCCCGAGGCTGATGAGCTGGCGCACCGCGCTCAGCGCGATCCACGCATAGGCCCCATAGAGGGCGATGCTGCCGATCAGGCCGAGGCCGAAGCCCCACAGGTCGCGGCGGATGGTGAGCGCCCGATCCTCGCGGTACAGCCGCCGGAAGATGTCGCGGTAGCGCTCCAGCAGCCGCGGCCCGAGCCCGAAGAGCTTGACCTCCTTGGCATGGTCCTCGCGCGCCAGCACGGTCTCGAGGTAGATCTGCATGCGCGTCTCGGGCGAGCGCCAGCGGAACAGCCGGAAGGCATCGCCGGAGAACTTGGCCTCGGCGACGAACGCCGGCAGCCCCGCGAGCAGCAGCACCGCCACCGCCCAGGGCGAGAAGTGCACCAGCAGGCTCCCGAAGCTCACCAGCGAGATGCCGTTCTGCACCAGGTAGAAGGTGCGCATCACGAGGCTCAGCGGCCGCGTCGAGGCCTCGCGGCGCGCGCGCGTCAGCTTGTCGTAGAACTCCGAGTCCTCGAAGTGCTGCAGCTCGAGCGTGAGCGCCTTCTCGAGGATCATGACGTTGACGCGCTGCCCGAGCTGCGCGCGCAGCAGCGACTGGCACAGCTGAATGGCGCGCTGCGCCGCCGAGATCGCCGCCACCAGCAGGCCCTCGAGTGCGACCAGCTCGATGACGTGGCGCGCGCTCACCGCCGAGCGCATGGCGCCGACCACCGCGTCGACGATCAGCGCGCCGACGTAGGCGACGCCCGCCGGCAGCACGCCGGCGAGCACCGTGACCGCGGCGAGGGTCAACGTCAGGGCGCGGTTCGTGCTCCACACCAGCTCGAGCGCGCGGCGGCTGTAACGGAACACCCCGAAGAAGCCGCGCAGCGTGGTCGGGTCCTGGGGACTCTTGAACACCGACTGCGCGTGGCGCGGCGGATGGGCGGGAGTGGCCATGTTCACTCCTGCCCGGCGCGCGCCGGCGGCGGCGTGGCGCGGGTGATGAGGCGCGAGCCGCGGCGGAAGAACACGTAGCTGTAGATCCAGGAGGCGAGCACGGCGAGACGGTTGCGAAAGCCGATGAGCACCGTCACGTGCAGCGCCATCCAGGCGAACCAGGCCGCGAGGCCGCCGAAGTGCAGCCGGCCGATCTCCACCACCGCGCGCGACTTGCCCACGGTGGCCATCGCCCCGTAGTCGCGGTAGCGAAACGGCGGGATGCGCTGCGCAGCCGGGCCGCGCAGCCGCGCCTCGATCACCCGGGCGACGTAGCGGCCCATCTGCAGCGCCCCCTGCGACACCCCGGGCACGATGCGCCCGGCGGCATCACTCAGGTAAGCGGCATCGCCGATCACGAACACCTCCGGGTGCCCCGGGAGCGAGCAGTCCGGGTTCACCGCCACGCGCCCGCCGGGGGCGTTGCCCCCGAGCTCGGTGGCGAGCGGCGCGGCGCGCACGCCGGCCGCCCAAATGACGTTGTAGCTGCGCAGCTCCTCACCGCCGACCTCCACCCCGTCGCTGAGCACGCGCGTCACCGGCGCCCCGAGGCGCACCTCGACGCCGAGGCCCTGCAGCTGCTGCAGCGCGCGCCGCGATGAATCCACGTGCAGCGCCGGCAGCAGGCGCGGTCCGGCTTCGATCAGCACCACGCGCGCGCGGCGCGTGTCGGCGACGCGGAAGTCGCGCGCGATGACGTCCACCGCGAGCTCCTTGATGGCGCCGGCGAGCTCCACCCCGGTCGGGCCGCCGCCGACGATGACGAAGGTGAGGAGCGCCGCGCGCGCGGCCGCATCGGGCTCGATCTCGGCGCGCTCGAAGGAGCGCAGCAGCCGCGAGCGGATGTAGATCGCCTCCTCGACGTCCTTCATGCCCGGGGCGAGGGCGCGCCAGTCCTCGTGGCCGAAGTAGTTGTCGGTCGCCCCCGGGGCGAGGATCAGGTAGTCGTAGGGGATGCGGCGCGCGCCGGCGAGCACCGCGCGTGCGGCGAGATCGACGCCGTCGACCTCGGCCAGCATGACGCTCGCGTTCGCCTGCTCGCGCAGGATGGTGCGGATCGGCTGCGCGATGTCGGCGGGCGCGAGCGCCGCGCAGGCCACCTGGTAGAGCAGCGGCTGGAACAGGTGGTAGTTGTTGCGGTCGATCACCAGCACCTGCGCCGCGGCGCGCTTGAGCGCGCGCGCGGCGAACAGGCCGCCGAAGCCGCAGCCGACGATGACGATACGCGCACTTGCCGGGCTCGCCAGAGGGCCTCCTCGCACTTCCGCAACGGGGGACTGCTCCCAGCTTGGGATGTGGGGGTGGCGGGCGCGCTATTCCAGTGCGCCGCTCTAGTCCGTGCGGCGCACGAGATTGTCGACCCAGTTCTCGCACAGCGCCACCGCCTCGGCCGGGCGGAAGATCCCCGGCTCCAGGCAGTACTCGAGCCACAGCCCATCCAGCAGGGCGTTCAGGCCGATGGCGGCGAGCTTCAGGTCGCTGCGCGAGTGCGGGCGCTCCTGCTTGAGCAGCTCGCTCAGCATGCCGCGCAGCAGCTGCACGTAGCCCTGGTAGCTCTCGCGCTGCACCTTCTGGATGAGGCGCGAGTGGCGAAACATGCCCCAGAACACCACCCACACCGCCAGCACGTCCGGGTCGAGGTTCGGCGGGGAGAACTGTGCCTGGAAGAAGGCATGCAGGCGGGCGCGCGGGTTGTCGGCGGCGCGCGCCACGGCCGCCTGGAACACGCCGACCAGCTCGCTGTTGAAGTGCCGGTAAGCGGCCGCCACCAGCTCCTCCTTGTTGGGGAAGTGGTGGTTGATGAGCCCGACCGACACGCCCGCCTGCGCGCTGATGGTGCGGATCGAGAGGCCCTCGTGGCCATAGCGCTTCAGGCACTCGATGGTGGCCGCTATGAGCGCCTGGCGGCGCTGCTCGGGGAGCTGGCGCACGAAGCGCGGCTTGCCTGCCGCGGGCGCCTTGTCGATTGCCCTCAGGGGCATGTGGACTTTCGGTTCTTATCCCTGACCGGCACTTATCATGCCACCCGCCGCAGCCGCCCGCGGCGAAAGTCACTCACGATCTCGCGCGCGGCGTTGTGCCCGGGGGCGCCGGTCACCCCGCCCCCCGGGTGCGTGCCGGCGCCGCACATGTACAGGCCCGCGAGCGGCCCGCGGTAGTTACCGTAGCCGAGCATGGGGCGCGCCGAGAACAGCTGATCGAGGCTCAAGGTCCCGTGGCTGATGTCGCCGTTGACCAGTCCGAAGGTCCGCTCGAGGTCGAGCGGGCTCATGATCTGGCGCCCGAGCACCGCGGCCCTGAAATTGGGCGCGAAGCGATTGACCGTGTCGATCATGAGGTCGGCGACCGTCTCGCGGTGCTCGTCCCAGGAGCGCCCGTCGGGCAGCTGCGGGGCGACGTGCTGGCAGAACAGGCTCGCGACGTGCTGGCCGCGCGGCGCGAGGGAGTCATCGAGCGTCGAGGGAATCACCACCTCCACGATCGGCTCGCGCGACCAGCCGTACTCGCGGGCATCGAAGTAGGCGCGCTCCATGTAGCGCAGCGTCGGGGCGATGATGATGCCGGCGGTGTGGTGATCGGCGGCGATCTTGCCCGGCAGGCAGGTGAAGTCCGGCAGCTCGGCGAGCGCCACGTTCATGCGGAAGGTACCCGAGCCGCAGCGGAAGTGGCTCATGTGCTCGCGGACCTCCGCCGGCAGCGCCGCGGGCTCGAACATCTGGGTGTAGAGCAGCCGCGGGTTGACGTTGGCGATCACCGCCTGGGCGCGCAGCTCCTCGCCCGACTCGGTCACGACGCCGACCGCGCGGCCGCCCTCGACCAGTACGCGGCGCACCGCGCTTGCCAGCCGGATCTCCACGCCGCGCGCGAGCGCCGACTGCGCCATCGCCTGAGTGATCGCGCCCATGCCGCCGATGGCGTGGCCCCAGGCGCCGCGCTTGCCGTTCACCTCGCCGAACACGTGGTGCAGCAGCACGTAGGCGGAGCCCGGGCTGTAGGGGCTCGCATAGTTGCCGACGATGCCATCGAAGCCGTACGCGGCCTTGATGGGCGCGCTCTCGAACCAGTTGTCGAGGTAGTCTCCGGCGCTCATCGAGAACAGCGCCAGCAGCTCGCGCCGCAGGCTCATGTCCAGGCGCCGCACACGCCCGCCGACCCGCGCGGCGCGCAAGAGCTCCGGCAGCGCCTCGCGCCAGCTGCCCTCGAGCGCGTTCGGAGGCGTCGTCAGCACCAGGTCGCGCAGCACGTCCGCGATCGCCTCGAGGCGCTCGCCGTATTCGGGCAGCCGCGCCGCATCGCGGGCCGAGAACTTCGCGACCTCGCCCGCGGTGCGCTCACCGCCGACGAGCAGGTAGCGGCCGTCATCGGTCGGCAGGAAGTTGGCGGCGCGCCGTTCGACCACTTTCAGCCCGAAGCGCGGCAGCTCCAGGTCGCGGATCACCTTGGGGTTCAAGAGCGATACGGTGTAGGCGGCGACCGAGTTGCGAAATCCCGGGTGGAACTCCTCGGTGACCGCGGCGCCGCCGACGACGCCGCGCCGCTCGAGCACGGTGACCTTCAGCCCGGCGGCGGCGAGGTAAGCCGCACAAACCAGGCCGTTGTGCCCGCCGCCGATGATGAGCGCATCGCGGCGGCCGGCCGCTTCAGCCATGGCTCCAGCCTCGCGGCGGGGCCTGCGGCAGCTGGCTCTCGGGGATCAGGCCGCGCATGCGGCGCGCGAAGCTGCGCAGGCACACCTCGCCCTCCCCCAGCGGCCCCGAGGAGTAGCTGCTGGAGGCCATGCCGGCCTGCACGCGCTCGATGAGCCATTTGTCCTCGGCGCTCACGCGGCGGTTGATGCGCCAGTTGAGGTAGCGCACGGCGCGCATCTCGCGACTCGCATCCGGGTGCACGTAGGCGATCTCGCGGATCATGGTCTCGGTGGCCGACAGCGGCACGAACTGCATGAAGTCGACCTGGTCGGGATAGATGTCGAAGGCGACGTTCGGCCAGAGCTTGAAGTAGGTCCACAGGCGCTGGCGCTCCGGCGGCAGGTACTCGAGCTTCGGCAGCAAGGTCTGGTAGGCGCGCTCGGACCAGTTGGACGAGGGCGTATCACGCAGCGTCCCCCACATCTTGTCGATCCAGGGCTTGGCCTCGATGCCGTAGCCGCGGCCGAAGAGCCGCGTGAGGCCCGGGTGGGCGACGTTGATGTGCAGCCCGTCGGAGAAGTTGTCGGCGACGTTCTTCCAGTTCACCGCGCGCGGCCGCAGCGACACGCGCCCCATCGGCACCAGCTCCTCGAAGCGGTAGGGCTGCATCTCGTGCAGGTACGGTGCCGCCATCTCGCGCACGCTCGGCAGACCCGGCGCGAAGCGTACGAAGATGAAGCCGAGGAATACCTCGTGCTCGAGGGTCGCGAGCCCGTGGCGCGCGGTGTCCACGCCCTTGAAGCTGTCCTTGTTGGGGACGGCGATCAGGCGGCCGTCCAGGCCGTAGGTCCAGGCGTGGTACGGGCAGGTGATGCGCTTGCCACAGTGTCCCTTGGGGCCATCGACGAGGCGCGCGGCGCGGTGCCGGCAGACGTTGTGGAAGGCGCGCACGCCGCCGTCCTCGGCGCGCACCACGATCACCGACTCACCGAAGAACTCGAAGGTGTGGAAGTCGCCCGCCTTGGGGATGTCATTCAGGTGACACACCACCTGCCAGGCCTGGCGGAAGATGGTGCGCTTCTCGACCTCGAAGAACTCCGGATCGTGGTAGATCCAGGCCGGCAGGCTCTGGTTGTCGAGTTCAGCCGGGTGGTTCGCGTCGATGCGATGCAGCTGGGCGGTCTTCATGGCACATCCAGGCAGGAAAGGGGGGTTCGTCTTGTTGAACGATCGTACAACAAGGGCCATCCGGCACGCAATATCGTCGCACTTCACTTAAGTGCCCGCGCGCGCTTTTTCGTTGCAGAATTGCGGCGCTGCACCGACGGAGCCCGAGCCATGCTGGCCGATACCACCGACATCGCGCACCTGATCCAGTCCTCAGTCGCCCCGGTGTTCCTGCTCACCGGCGTGGCCGCCACCCTCGGGGTGCTCACCACCCGCCTGGCGCGCATCGTCGACCGCGCCCGCGTGCTGGAGGCACGCCTGGAGAGCCATCCGGAGCGCGCCGCCCACCTGCACGAGGACCTCAAGGTGCTGGCACGGCGCGCCGGCTACATCAACATCGCCATCTCGCTGTGCGCCATCGCCGCCCTCATGGTGGCCGCGGTGGTCGTGACGCTGTTCGCGAACGCGTTCTTCGGCCTGAAGATCGGCTGGCTGATCGCGCTGTTGTTCGTCGGCTCCCTTGTGGTGCTGAGCGCCGCCTTCATCGCCTTCTTCGTCGAGGTGCGTTACGCCACCTCGGTACTGCGGATCGGCATGGAGCATCGCTGAGACCCATTTTTCGGGTATCCCCCGGAAAAACAGGCGCTTGGCTGGCAGATCTGCTACCCTGCGCACCCTTTTTTGGACACGCCGCCCGTATAACCGGCGGCATGGCGCCAGGACGAGCGCCGCCTGAAGCACCCATGAACCGCCCGATCCGCAACATCGCGATCATCGCGCACGTCGACCACGGCAAGACCACGCTGGTCGACTGCCTGCTGAAACAGTCCGGCACCTTCGCCGCGCACGAGCGCATGGGCGAACGCATCATGGACTCGAACGACATCGAGCGTGAGCGTGGCATCACCATCCTCGCCAAGAACTGCGCCATCGAATACGGCGGCACGCGCATCAACATCGTCGACACCCCCGGGCACGCCGACTTCGGCGGCGAGGTCGAGCGCGTGCTGTCGATGGTCGACGGGGTGCTGCTGCTGGTGGATGCGGTCGAGGGCCCGATGCCGCAGACGCGCTTCGTGACGCGCAAGGCGCTCGCCCTGGGACTGAAGGCCATCGTGGTGGTCAACAAGATCGACCGTCCCGGGGCACGCCCGGCGTGGGTGATCGACCAGACCTTCGATCTGTTCGACAAGCTCGGCGCGAGCGATGCGCAGCTGGACTTCCCGGTGATCTACGCCTCGGCGCTGCAGGGCTGGGCGAGCACCGATTACACCGAGCGCCGCCCGGACATGTCGGCGCTCTTCGAGGCCATCCTGAGGCACGTGCCGGCGCCGGCGGCGCAGGAGGAGCTGCCGCTGCAGCTGCAGATCTCGACCCTCGACTACAACCCGTACGTCGGCCGCATCGGCATCGGCCGCATCCGCCGCGGCGTGGTGCGCCCGGGCAGCACCGTGGCGCTGCGCTACGGCAGCGAAGAGCGCGGCAGCGCGCGCATCGGCCAGGTGCTCGCCTTCCGCGGCCTGCAGCGCGAGCCGGTCGAGGAAGCCGGCGCCGGGGACATCGTCGCCGTCACCGGCATCGAGGCGGTCAACATCGGGCTCACAGTGTGCGACCCGGAGCACGCCGAGGGGCTGCCGCCGATCAGCGTCGATGAGCCGACGCTCGCCATGAACTTCCAGGTCAACACCTCCCCGCTCGCCGGGCGCGAGGGCAAGTTCGTCACCAGCCGCCAGCTGCGCGAGCGGCTGTACCGCGAGCTGCAGTCGAACGTGGCGCTGCGCGTCGAGGACACCGAAGAGCCCGACGTGCTGCGCGTCTCCGGCCGCGGCGAGCTGCACCTCACCATCCTCATCGAGAACATGCGCCGCGAGGGCTACGAGCTGGCGGTATCGCGCCCGCAGGTGCTCACCAAGCTCATCGAGGGCGAGGTGCACGAGCCCTACGAGGCGCTCACCGTGGACATCGACGAAGAGCACCAGGGCGCGGTCATGGAGGCCCTCGGCAGCCGCCGCGCCGAGCTCGCCGACATGAGCATGGACGGCAACGGCCGCGTGCGCCTCGAGTACCGCGTGCCGGCGCGCGGCCTGATCGGCTTCCAGGGCGAGTTCCTGACGCTCACCCGCGGCACCGGCCTGATCAGCCACATCTTCGACGGCTTCGCACCCGTGCGGGGCGAGATCCCCGACCGGCACAACGGCGTGCTGGTGAGCAACGAGAACGGCGAGGCGGTGGCCTACGCGCTCTTCAACCTGCAGGAGCGCGGCCGGCTGTTCGTGTCCCCGGGCGAGAAGCTCTACGAGGGCATGATCATCGGCATCCACAGCCGCGACAACGACCTGGTCGTGAACCCGATCAAGACCAAGAAGCTGACCAACATCCGCGCGGCCGGCAAGGACGATGCCGTCCTGCTCACCCCGCCGATCGAGCTCACCCTCGAGTACGCGGTCGAGTTCATCGCCGATGACGAGCTGGTCGAGGTCACGCCCACCTCGATCCGCATCCGCAAGCGCTTCCTGAAGGAAACCGACCGCAAGCGCGCCGCGCGCAGCGACACCGCCGCCCTCAGCGCCTAGCGGGCGCCCGAGCGCGCCGGCGGCGCTAGGGCTCGAAGTGGGCCGACATGTCGATGAAGCGCAGGAACTCCGCGCGGGTACGCGCATCGCTCCTGAACACCCCGGTCATGCGACTCGTCACCATGGAGACGTTGCGCTTGTGCACGCCGCGCGTGGTCATGCACTGGTGCACGGCCGAGACCACCACGCCCACGCCGCGCGGCTTGAGCACCTCGGTGATGCAGTTGGCGATCTGCGCGGTCAGCTTCTCCTGCACCTGGAAGCGCCGCGCGTAACCGTCCACCACGCGCGCCAGCTTGCTGATACCCACCACCTTGTTGTCGGGCAGGTAGCCGACGTGCACGCGCCCGATGATCGGCGCCATGTGGTGCTCGCAGTGGCTCTCGAAGGAAATGTCGCGCAGCACGATCAGCTCGTCGTAACCGCCGACCTCCTCGAAGGTGCGCCGCAGGTACTCGGCCGGATCGCTCTCGTAGCCGGAAAACCAGTCGCGGTAGGCATCCACCACGCGCTGCGGGGTGTCGCGCAGGCCCTCGCGGCGCGGATCCTCGCCCGCCCAGCGCAGGAGCGTGCGCACCGCGCCCTCGGCGGCGCGGCGTGAGACCTTGGAACGGGCAGCCGCCATCTCCCCTCCTGCGAAACGGGCGGGCCGCCCGCGTGTTGGTGCGGGGGAAGTGTAGCGTGGCGGGGGCGGCGGGCGCGCGCCCGGCCTCAGCCGAGCCAGCGCCACATGCCGAGATTGGCGAGCAGGCTGCAGGCGCCGACCAGGGTGGCGACGACGAACCCGGCGGCGAGTGGCCGCCAGCCGATGCGCCACATGTCCTTGAAGGACACCGAGAGACCGACGGCCGTCATGCCGCAGGTGAGGAACAGGTCCGAGCCCTGGTAGCCGGTGTTCACCAGCGCCGCCCAGTCGCCGCCGGCGCCGAGGAAGGCATCGCCCGCGGTGCGCAGCACGATGCAGGCGATGAAGCCGAGGACGAACAGCGGCACGAGCGGCGGGCGCGCAGCACCGGCCGCGGCGAGCTCGTCCGCCTCGCCGGTGCGGCTCAGGTGGCGCTGGGTCAGCCAGGCGCCGAGGGGCACCAGCACCGCGATGGACAGATTACGCAGCAGCTTCGCGACGCTCGCGGCGGCCAGGGCATCCGGGGCCAGCGCCTGCTGCGAATAGATGAGAGCGGCGCCCATGACCTGCGAGGTGTCGTGGATCGCGGTGCCGAGGAACACCCCGGCATGCACCGGGGAGGCGGCGAAGAAGTGCCCGGCGACCCAGGGGTAGGCCAGCATCGCGATGCAGCCGAACAGCACCACGCAGGTGACGGCGAAGGCGCTCTCGGCGTGGCGCGCGCGGATCACCGGCGACATGGCGACGACGGCGGTGCAGCCGCAGACCGCGGTGCCGATCGCGAGCAACAGGCCGAGGCGCCGCGGCACGGCGAGCGCACGCGCGATGAGGATGCCGCCGGCGAGCGCCACCGTCAGGCACAGGAGCGCCACCGGCAGCGCAGTCGCGGCGATCGCGGTGGCGCCGGCGAGCGTCAGACGCAGACCCACCAGCGCGATGCCAACGCGCAGCAGGCGGTGCATGGTCCAGTTCAGTCCCGCCGTCGCCCACGCGGGCACGCCGACGCTGTTGCGCCAGAGCATGCCGAGCAGCACCGCGCACATGACGGGACTCAAGGGGAACTTCGGCAGCCCGGCGGCGCCGGCGGCGAACTGCTGCGCGAGCGTGCGGGCGAGGAGCGCGAGCAGGATGGCGATGATGACGCCAGGCACCGCCTCGCGCATCCAGTGGAAGCCCGGGGCGAGTGCCCGTTGCAGCGGGCGAACGGTCAAAGCGGCAACCGGTTGTCTGCGGCGAGCGCCCGGGGGGTGCGGCGGCGCTTGAGGACCATGCGCTCGTTGAGATCGCGCACCGCGCTGCTGCCGGTGCGCACGAACATGAAGGGCAGCAGTCCGTGCAGCATGCACGCCAGTCCCGCAGCCACCATGCGCATCCCGAAGGACAGCGCGGCACCCAGGTGCTCGAAGTAGCTCTCGCCCACGGAGGCCGGATGCTCGGTAAAGAGACGACGCGGATCCATGAGCGAATATCCTAGTCGCGCGGGCGCGCTACACGATTGCGAAGGTATGGCCAAATCGGCGGTATTGAGCAACAATGTTGCGTAGCCATCGATATCCACGAAACGGTGTCTCATGGATAAGCTCGACGCTAAAATCCTGGATCTGCTGCAAGGCAACTGCGAGCTGACCGCCGCCGAGATCGCCGATCGCGTCGGGCTCTCCAAGGCCCCCTGCTGGCGGCGGATCCAGAAGCTGCAGGCGGACGGGGTGATCCGCGGCCGGGTGGCGCTGCTGGACGCCCACGCGCTGAACGTGGGCACCACCGTGTTCGTGACGCTGAAGACCGGCAACCACAGCGACGCCTGGTTCCAGCGCTTCGTGCGCGCGGTGCGCGACATCCCCGAGGTGACCGAGATCCACCGCATGAGCGGGGACGTCGACTACCTGATCCGCATCGTGGTGCCCGACATCGACGCCTACGACGTGGTCTACAAGCGCCTGATCGCGGCGGTGGAATTCCAGGACGTCAGCGCCAGCTTCGCGCTCGAGACCATCAAGTCCACGACCGCCCTGCCCCTGTGCTACCTCAAGCTCGAGTAGTGCCGCGCTAGCGTGGGGCCGCGGCGGGCGGCTCGACGGAGTTGTCGCTGATGATCTGCGCGATGCGCTGCTTGATCTCGGCGTCGTCCAGCGTGTAGGTGCTGGTGCTCAGGAGTGGCTGCGTGCGCACGCGCTGTGCCAGCGCCGCTCCCGAGGCGTCGCGGGTGTCGACGCTCACGCGCGTGGACAGGCCGACGCGCAGCGGGTGGGCCTTGAGCTCCTCGGGGTCGAGCGCGATGCGCACCGGCACGCGCTGCACGACCTTGATCCAGTTGCCGGTGGCGTTCTGCGGCGGCAGCAGTGCGAAGGCCGCGCCGGTACCGAGGCCCACGCCCTGCACCTTGCCGTGGTACTCGACGCGGCCGCCGTAGAGGTCCGCCTCCACGCTCGCCGGCTGGCCGATGCGCATGCGCTGCAGCTGCACTTCCTTGAAGTTGGCGTCTACGCGCAGCCGATCGAGCGGCACGATGGCCATGAGCGGCGCCCCGGGCGCGATGTGGTCACCGAGCTGCACGGCGCGGCGGGCGACGTAGCCGGCCACCGGCGCGCGCACGCTGGTGCGCTGCAGGGCGAGCCAGGCGCGCTCCACCTGGGTGGCCGCCGCCTGCACGTCGGGGTTGTCGGCGACCCCGGTGCGTCCGACCAGCGCGAGGCTCGCGGCGAGGTTCTTGCGGGCTGCGGTGAGTGCGTCCTGCGCGGCCTTGAGCTCATCGCGGGCGTGCCCGAGCTCTTCCGCCGAGACCGCGCCGCTCGCGGCGAGGTTCTTGCGGCGGTCGTAGTCGGCCTGCGCGCGGCTCAGGTCCGCGCTTCTTTGGCCGACGACGGCGGCCAGCTGGTCGCGCGTGGCGAACACGGTGTGCGTCTGACGCACGGTGCGCGCCAGCTGCTGCTCGGCGTCCTGCAGCGCGATGCGCGCATCGGTCGGGTCGAGCCGGATCAGCTCCTGGCCAACGTTCACCAGATCGGTCTCATCCGCGGCGATGCTCACCACCGTGCCGCTCACCTGCGGCGTGATGTTGACCAGGTCCCCGGCGACGTAGGCATCGTCGGTGTTCTGGTAGTGAATCGCGTACAGGAACCACCACAAGGCGAGCGCGACGGCGGCGACGCCGAATGCGAGCGCGAAGATGGTCAGCCACTTCTGCCGCTGCAGGCGGCGCGTCGTGACCGGTGCGCCTTCGACCTGGGCGTCCATGTGTTGGTTTGCGATTTCCCTGAAGTAAAGCCGCCCGCGCCGGAAACCTCTAGCCGGCCGGGACCGTGTAGCCGCCACCGAGCGCACGCACCAGCTCGACGCTGAAGCTCAGGCGGCGCGCCTGCAGCTCTGCGCGCAGCGTCTGCGCCAGGAGCACCTGGTTCTCGCTCGAGAGCACGCTCAGATAGTTGTCGAGCCCGGCGCGGTAGCGCTCGCTGGTGAGGTCGTAGCTCGTCTGCGCTGCATCGAGCGCGGTCTGCTGCTCGAGCGTCTCGCGCTCGAGGCCGCGCCAGTTGGCGACCACGTCGGCGACCTCGCGCACCGCATCCAGCAGCGTCTGGTTGTAGACCCCGACCGTGGAGTCGAACTGCGCCTGGCGTCCGTAAAGCGCGCCGCGCAGCTCGCCGCGGTTGAACACCGGCAGCGACAGCGCCGGTCCCGCCCCGAGGATGCGGTCGGAGGCCGCGAACAGCTCGCCGAGCCCGATCGACTGAAAGCCCGCGAAGGCGGCGAGGTTGATGTTCGGGTAGAAGCTCGCCTCGGCCGCCTTGATGCCGCGGGCGGCGGCCTCCACCTGGGCGCGGGCGGCGGCGACGTCCGGGCGACGGCCGACGAGCTCGGCGGGCAGCGCCGAGGGCAGTGCGATGTCCTGGGGAGCCTCGAGCTGCGGGCGCCTCAGCGCCTGGCCGCGGTCGGGACCGGCGCCGACGAGATCGGCGAGCTGATCGCGCGCGAGCTCGATGCCCGATTCGACGTAGGCGACCGCGGCGCGGGTGAGCGCCACGCTGCCCTCGGACTGCTTGACGCGGGCGCGGTTCTCGAGCCCCGCCGCGAGGCGCTGCTGCGTGAGCTCGAGGATCGACTGCTGCTGCTTCAGGTTCTCGTTGGTGACGTCGAGCAGCGCATAGTTCAGGTCGAACTGGATGTAGGCCTGCACCACCGCGACCGACAGTGCCAGTCGTGCCGCCGCGCGGTCGGCCGCAGCGGCCGCTTCCCCGGCGCGCGCGGCGGCGATCAGCTGGCGGTTACGGCCCCAGAAATCGAGGTCCCAGCTGAAGTCGAGGGCGACGCGCGCATCGGTGGACCAGGAGCCGCCAAGCGGCGGCGGGTACAGCGCATGCTCGGGGTAGCGCTGCCGCGTGAGCTCGGCATCGAGGTTCACCTGCGGCGCGCGTGCGCCGCGGGCGGCGAGCGTCTGCGCCTGGGCGGCGCGCAGGCGCGCCTGGGCGATCTCGAGCGAGGGGCTGCCGGCGAGCGCTTCCGCAACGAGCGCATCGAGCTGCGGGTCGCGGTAGGCGTGCCACCACTCATCGGCGGGCCAGGCAGCCGCGTCGAGCTTAGTGTCGTGCAGCGCCTGCTGCGTGGTGAGCGCGGCAGCCTCAAGCTTCGGCGTCGGTTTCCAGTCGCCGCGATCGACGCAGCCGACCAGCAGCGCCGCGAGGAGGGAGAAAATTGCGAGTGCGCGTGGGGTCATGGCTTACCACCCGTGCCGGTGTGACGATTCTCCCCCTGGGTTTCCCCGTTTTCGATCATCCGTCCGAGATAGCTCTTGAGCGCCTCGATCTCCGCGGGCGTGAAGCCCGCGAGGTGCGCCTCCAGCACGCGCTTGCCGACTGCGCGCAGGCGCGGCAGCAGCGTGCGGCCGGCGGGCGTGACCCGCAGCACCACCGCGCGGCGGTCCTCGCGCGAGCGCTCGCGTCGCACCAGCTCCTTCTCCTCGAGACGATCGAGGATGCGCGTCATCGCGCCGGTGTCGTACTGCATGCAGCGGCACAGGTCCGCGGCGGTGCGCGCCGTGCCCTCCGCGAGATGCTTCAGCACCGCGAACTGCATGCCCGTGAGGCCGAAGCGCGCCAGCTGCGTGTCCAGCCCGGAGAGCAGCGAGGCGCGCGCGCGGCCCATGAGATAACCGACGCCCAATCCCTCTTCCGGGGGTTGCAGCGCGGTCACGGGCTCGGCTTTGATGGCGGTTCTGCGGAGCATGGATGCGGCTTGCTATCCTATGGCTGCCAAAGAGATTACTGCCTATAATAATACTGCCTCGGCAAGTATTTGTCGAGTGAAAGGACGCGCGTGACCGGCAGAGGGCAAGTGGGGCGCTTACGGGGCCTTGGGCGCGGCACCCTCGCCGTGCTCGCCTGCGCGGGCCTCGCGGCCTGCGGCTCGCACGCACCGCCCCCTGCCCCGCCCCCGCCCCAGGTCGGAGTCGTGGTGGCGCACGCGCAGCCGGTGCCCCTCACCCGCAGCCTGGTGGGACGGCTATCGGCGACGCGCTCGGCCGACGTGCGCGCGCGCGTGGCCGGCGTGCTCCTCAAGCGTCTTTATCGCGAAGGCTCGGACGTGCGCGAAGGACAGCCGCTGTTCCAGATCGACCCGGCGCCGCTGCAGGCCGCGCTCGAGGGCGCTCAGGCGGCCCTCGCACAGGCGCAGGCCCAGGCAACCAATGCTCACGTAGCCGCACAGCGCGCCCGCGAGCTCGTGCCCAGCGGGCTCGTGTCGCGCTCGGACCTCGACACCGCCGAGGCCACCGAGCGCTCCACGGCGGCCGCGGTGCAGCAGGCACGTGCGGCGGTCGGCACGGCGCGCATCAACCTGGGCTACGCCACGGTGACCTCCCCGATCGCCGGACGCGCCGGGCAGCAGGGCGTCACCGAGGGCGCCCTCGTCGGCCAGGGCACGGCGACGCTGCTCACCACCGTCGAGCAGATCGACCCGATCTACGTGAACTTCGATCAGCCCGCGATCGAAATCCAGCGCCTGCGCAGTGCGGCCTCGCGCGGGGCGGTCACGGTGGCCGCCGCCAATCAGGCGAGCGTGCAGCTGCTGCTCGAGGACGGCACGCCCTACGCCCACGCCGGCACGCTCGACTTCCGCGACCTGAGCGTCGACCCGGCAACCGGAGCGGTGGCCTTGCGCGGCGTCGTGCCCAATCCCGATCACGCGCTGCTGCCGGGGATGTACGTCGGCGTGCGCCTCACGGCCGGGGAGGTGAACCGCGGCTTCCTCGTGCCGCAGGCGGCGCTGCAGCGTGACGGCGGCGGCCCGTACGTGCTCACCGCCGGCGCCGATGACAAGGTGGTGCAGAAGCGCGTCACGGTCGATGGGCTCAACGGCCAGGACTGGATCGTCACCGAGGGCCTCAGCGACGGCGACCGCATGATCCTCTCGGGCACGCAGTACGCGCGGCCCGGCGCCACCGTCGCCCCGGTACCCTACGAGCCCGCGCACGCGGGCGCGGGACCGGCGGTGGCCGCCGCCGGAAAGTAGGCCGTGCCGCAGTTCTTCATCGACCGCCCGGTGTTCGCCTGGGTGCTGGCGATCCTCATCACCTTGGGCGGCCTGCTCGCGCTCGCGCGCCTGCCGGCGGAGGCCTACCCGCAGATCGCCCCGCCACAGGTGTCGATCTCGGTGACCTATCCCGGGGCGAGTGCGGCCACGGTCGAGACCACCGTCACGCAGATCATCGAGCAGCAGCTCACCGGGCTCGACAACCTGCTGTACTTCACTTCCCAGTCAGCCTCCGACGGCTCGGCCACCATCACGCTCACCTTCGAGAACGGCACCGACGCGGACATCGCGGCGGTGCAGACCCAGAACCGCGTGTCGCTCGCACAGCCGCGCCTGCCGGCAGAGGTCAACCAGCAGGGCATCCGCATCAGCAAGGTGGCCGCCGGCTTTCTGGGCGGCATCGGCCTGCGGGCCGCCGCCGGCGGACCGAGTGCCGAGGAGCTCAACAACATTGTCGCCTCGCGGGTGCTCGATCAGATCCAGCGCGTGCCCGGCGTCGGCGCGGTGCTGCAGTTCGGCTCCGAGTACGCGATGCGCATCTGGCTGAACGCCGACAAGCTGCACGCCTTCAACCTCTCGGCCGCCCAGGTGCTGGCGGCGGTACAGGCGCAGAACGCGCAGTTCGCCTCCGGCGCGATCGGCGCCTGGCCCGCGGTGCCCGGCCAGGCGATGACGGCGACCGTGACCGCCGAGGGGCGCTTCACGACACCCGAGCAGTTCGAGAACATCCTGCTGCGCACCGAGCCGAACGGCGCCTCGGTGAGGCTGCGCGATGTGGCGCTGGTCAGCCTCGGGGCGGCGACCTACGGCTTCGAGACCAGCGTCAACGGCACCCCGGTCGCCGCCTTCGGCGTGCAGCTCACGCCGGATGCCAACGCGCTCGAGGTCTCCAAGCTCGTCACCGCCAAGATGAACGACATGCTGCCGAGCCTGCCGGCGGGGGTGAGCTGGTTCTGGGCCTTCGACTCGACCACCTTCATCCGCGTCGCCATCCGCGAGGTGGTGATCACGCTGCTCGAGGCGGTGGCCCTGGTGTTCCTCGTGATGCTGGTGTTCCTGCAGAACCTGCGCGCCACGCTGATCCCGACGCTGGTCGTGCCGGCGGCGCTGCTCGGCACGCTCCTGGGCATGTACGCGCTCGGTTTCTCGATCAACCAGCTGTCGCTGTTCGCCATGGTGCTCGCCATCGGCATCGTGGTCGACGATGCGATCGTGGTGGTCGAGGCAGTCGAGCGGCTGATGCGCGAGGAGCACCTCTCGCCGAAGGAAGCCACGCGCAAGGCCATGCGCCAGATCACCGGCGCGATCGTCGCCATCACCTCGGTACTGGCGGCGGTGTTCATCCCGAGCGCGCTGCAAAGCGGCAGCACCGGCGTCATCTACCGCCAGTTCGCGCTCACCATCGCGCTCTCGATGGGCTTCTCGGCCTTCCTCGCCCTCTCCTTCACGCCGGCGCTGTGTGCCTCGCTCCTCACCCCCGCACACCTGCGCGGCAACTTCTTCTTCAACGCCTTCAACCGCGCCTGGGAGAGCGTGCGCGGCGCCTACGTGCGACGCGTGTTCGCCTCGGTGGCGCACGTGCCGCGCTGGATGGTGGCCTTCGCGGTCATGCTCGCGGTCGGGGCGCTGCTGCTGCTGCGTCTGCCGGGCAGCTTCGTGCCGGACGAGGACCAGGGCTACGCGCTGGTCGACGTGCAGCTGCCGGCCGGCGCGACGCTGCCGCGCACGCGCGCGGTGATGCAGCGGATAAACGACATCCTGACCGCCAACCCGGCCGTCCGCAGTGTGTTCGTGATCGTCGGCTCGAGCTTCACCGGTAACGGCGAGAACGCCGGGCGCGCCTTCGTGCGCCTGAAGCCCTGGGACGAGCGCAAGCAGGTGGCCGCCGACTTCATCCGCTGGGCCAACATGTCACTCGCCCGCGAGATCCACGACGCCCGCGCCTACGTCATCAACCTGCCCACCATCCGCGGGCTCGGCATCTTCGGCGGCTTCGACTTCTACCTCGAGGACCGTGCCGGGCTCGGGCGCGAAGCACTCGCCGCCGCGCAGGGCCAGCTGCTCGAGCAGGCGGGCCAGAACGCCACCCTCACCGGCGTGCGCGCCAACCTGCTGCCACCCTCGCCGCAGCTGAGCCTCACGGTCGATCGCGTGCAGGCGCAGACGATGGGGCTGTCGGCGAGCGATGTGTACACCGCGCTGCAGCTGATGCTGGCGCCGGTGTACGCCAACGATTTCGTCTACCAGGGCCGGGTGCTGCGCGTGCTGCTGCAGGCGGATGCCGCCTACCGCATGACGCCGGAGGCGCTCGGGCACTTCTATGCGCTCGGAGCCAACGGCGCGATGGTGCCGCTCGCCAACTTCGTGCGTGCCGACTGGGTGGTCGGGGCGCCCTCGCTGACGCGCTACAACGGCTACCCGGCGGTGGAGATCACCGGCGGCAACGCCCCGGGCAAGAGCTCCGGGGAGGCCATGAAGGCCATGCAGCGCATCGTCACCGAGGACCTGCCGCACGGCTTCGGCAATGACTGGGCCGGACAGTCGCTGCAGGAGATCCTCTCCGGCGAGCAGGCGCCACTGCTGTTCGCGCTCTCGATCCTCATCGTCTATCTGTGCCTCGCGGCGCTCTACGAGAGCTGGAGCATCCCGGTGGCGGTGCTGATGGCGGTGCCGGCGGGACTGATCGGCGCGGCGGCGGCGGCGCAGCTGCGCGGGCTGCCGAACGACGTGTTCTTCAAGGTGGGGCTGATCACGATCATCGGGCTCACCGCCAAGAACGCGATCCTGATCGTCGAGTTCGCGGTCGAGGAGCAGCGCGGCGGCAAGAGCCTGCACGCGGCGGTGCTGGAGGCGGCGCGGCTGCGCTTCCGCCCGATCCTCATGACCTCCTTCGCCTTCATCCTCGGGGTCTTCCCGATGGTCGTCTCCCACGGCGCCGGCGCCAACGCCCGCCACGCGATCGGTACCGGCGTGGTCGGCGGGATGCTGAGCGCGGCGCTGCTCGGTGTGCTGCTGATCCCGGTGTGCTACGTTGCCGTGCGCCGCCTGCTGGGGGACGCGCTCGATGAGCCGGGGCAGGCGGCGGAGGCTGCGCCGCCGGCGCCGCATCCGGGACCGGTCGAGCGCTGAAGGCGCAGCGTGGCACTGGCACTGACGACGGGCAGGCGCATCTCCTCGCGCAGCACCTTCTTCCTCAAGCGGGTATTTCCACTGCTGTGGTTCGGCATCATCGCCCTCTTCGTGGTCGTGGCGGTCCTCAGCAGCCGGCGCGGGCCGCGCAGCCCGCCGCTGCCGCTGCTGCTCATCGGCCCGGCGGTCATGGTGCTGGTGGTCTACACGCTGGTGCGCCGGCTGATCTTCGACCTGGCGGACGAGGTCTACGACGAGGGGGATGCGCTGCGGGTGCGCTTCGGCGCCGACGAGGAGCGCATACCGCTCGAGAACATCATCAACATCAGCTATGCGGGCCTGAGCAACCCGGCGCGCGCCACCCTCACCCTGCGCGATCCCGGCCGCTTCGGCCGCGAGATCACCTTCGCGCCGCAGCAGCGGGTGTTCGGGCCGCTGCTGCGTCTCAGCAACCCCCTCATCAGCGAGCTGATCGAGCGGGTGGACGCGGCGCGCCGGCGGCAGTGAACACGTCGGCGCCGAGCGGCTGCAGGGCGGCGGCCGCCGCGAAGCCCGGCGGAGCGACGCCGAAGAAGCCGGCCACGGTGCGCAGCAGCGCGTAGTGGTTGTAGGGCACGTCCGAGACCGTGCCGCCGCGGATGAAGGGCGAGAGCAGCACCGCGCCGATGCGCCCGCCCCCCGGGCCACCGAGGCCCGGGGGGTAGCTGGCCCCCGGGAGCCCGCGCTCGCCGCAGCAGGCGCGCGCCCCCTGCGGTCCGATGCTCGCGGACTCATCGAAGGTGATCACCAGCAGCCCGTCGGCGCGGAAGGCGGCCGAGGCCTCAATCCGCGGCACCCACTCGCGCAGGAACTGCTCGCTGGCAGTGAGTCCGCCGCGGCGGCCGTCGACGCAGGGATCGTCGTGCCCGTCGTTGCATAGGTTCGGGGTGATGAAGACGAAGTTGGGAGTGCTGGCGCTGCTCGCCAGATCAGCGGCGAGCTCGCGCAGATTCACCACGTGCGCCTCGCAGCGCGCCGGGTTGTCGATGAGCGAGTGGAAGTAGACGAACGGATTGTGCTTGGTGGCGTACTGGTCGCCGATCTGCGCGCCGTCGGTGTTCTCGGCGGCGCCGGGCGCGACGTGCGCGCAGCGGCCGCGCTCGCGCGCCGGGTTGTTGCCCATGTCCTCGAGGTAGGCGCGCCAGGTGAAGCCGGCCGCCTCGAGCAGGTCCGGGAGCGGGCGCAAGGTCGCCGGGTAGACGCAGCCGGCCCCGCGCAACTGACCGTCGGCGTCGGGTGTGGCGCTCGCGGGCCAGAACTCGTTGAACACCAGGCAGTCCTGTTGGGTATCGTCGTTGGGAGCCTGGCCGCTGATGAGCGCGAGGTAGTTCGGCAGGCTGTAGTGGCCGATGCCGTAGTACTGGGTGAGCAGCGCCCCGCGCGCCGGCAGCTCACGGGCGAGATACGGCGCGCGCGTCGCCTTACCGAACGTGTCCTCGTAGGACTTGTTCTCCAGCACCAGCACGAACACGTGGCGCACCGGGGGCAGCGCGGCGGCACCGGTGGCGGCGAGCGCCGGGTGCGCGCCCGCGGCTGCGGTGAGGAGCAGCGCCGCCAAAGTCTGCCGCCACATGCTCAGCCGTGTGCTCCGTCAGCCGGCAACGCCGCCGCCGGCACGGGCGGCGGCATGCGCAGCGCCCGTACCAGGAGTGCCACGCTGCCGAGGGTGAGCAGGGCCGCCGCCACGAACGGGGCACCCGGGAAGTGCGGCCGCGCCTGCGGTGCGGAGAAGTGCCCGAAGATCTGGGTCATGAGGGGCGGCCCGAGAATCGAGCTCAGGCTGTAGAGGCAGGCGACCGCGCCCTGCAGCTCGCCCTGCGCATTCGCTGGCGTCAGCCCCGAGCTGATCGCGTTCATCGAGGGATAGGTGAGCGCGAAGATGAAGGTCGCGAGCGCGACCGCGTACATCATCCAGCCCTGGGTCGCGAACGCGTAACCGAGGTAACCGAGCACCGCGAACCCCATGCCGATGAGCGCCGCGCGGCGCTCGCCACCGAGGGCGGGAATCAACACGCGCGTCAGCACGCCCTGCGCGATGGCCATGAGAATCCCGACCCACACCAGCGAGGCGCCCACCTGCCCGGTGCTCCAGTGAAAGCGCGAGATGGTGTAGAACGCCCACACGCTGGGCAGCACCTGGTGCGCGAGCTGCCACAGAAAGACCGCGCCGAGGAGCCAGGCTACCACCGGGTAATGCAGCATCTGGCGCAGCGTGCCCAGCGGGTTGGCGCGCGCCCACTGAAACGCGCGGCGCCGCTCCGGCGGCAGTGACTCCGGCAGCGCGAAATACCCGAAGACGCTGTTGCAGAGCGCGATCGCGGCGGCGGCGAAGAACGGCGCCCGCGGCCCGAACTCCCCGAGCAGCCCGCCGATACCGGGGCCGAGGATGAAGCCGATGCCAAAGGCCGCGCCCATGAGCCCGAAGCTCTGCGCACGCCGCTCGGGCGGGGTGATGTCGGCCACGTAGGCGTAGGCGGGCGTGAAGGAGGCGCCGGCGATGCCGGCGATCATGCGTCCGGCGAACAGCCAGCCGATCGCCGGCGCCAGTCCCATGATGAGGTAGTCGCAGCCGAGCGCGAACAGCGCGAACAGCAGCACCGGGCGGCGCCCGTGGGCGTCACTCAGGTTGCCGAGCACCGGGGCGCACACAAACTGCATGAGCGCGTACACGAAACCGAGCCAGCCGCCGTAGGCCGCGGCGCGATCGATCCCGACACCCGTCAGCTGCATGATCAGCTGCGGCAACACCGGCAGGATGATGCCAAAGCCGGTCGAGTCGATGAGCACCGTCACGAAGATGAACGCGAGGGCGCGGTTGCCGGCGGGCTGCTGGCTCATGAGCTCTTCCGTACGGGGGACGCCGGCTAGTCTAGCCGAATGCCCGCCGCCTCAGTCAGCGGCGCCGGCACGCGCGCGGGTGAGACGCCCACGCAGCCAGTACACCGGGATCCCGGCCAGGATGACCAGGAAGGTGAAGCCGGTATCGCGCGGGTCCGTCTGCAGAGCATTGCCGATCATGAGCACGGAGGCGAGCAGGAACACCGCCGGCACCAGCGGGTAGCCCCAGACGCGATAGGGACGCACGAGCTGCGGGCGCGTGCGGCGCAGGACGAACACGGCGGCGACGCTGAGCGCGTAGAAGGGCCAAATGCCGAGGATGAACTTGTCGGCGAGCTTGGCGAAGTCGTTCTGGAGCACGTAGACCACGCCGAGCACGGTGGCGAGTGCGATCGCCACCGAGGGGCTGTTGAAGCGCGGCGCGACGCGCGCGGCGACCTGGAAGAACAGGCCGCGGTCGGCCATGGCGAAGAACACGCGCGAGCCGGTGAGCATGGAGGCATTGAGCCCGCTGAAGGCGGCGAGCAACACCGTCGCAGCGATCAGCGCGGCACCGGCGCTGCCGAGCAGCGGGATGTGCTGCGCGACCGTGGAGGCGATCAGCGTGGCCCCGGCCATTTGCGCGGGCGCGAGCGCGTACAGGAAGCCGACGTTCACCACCAGGTACACGAAGGTCACGCACAGCGCACCGGCGATCAGGGCGCGCGGCAGGTTGCGCTGCGGGTCGCTGATCTCGCCCGCGATCGTCGCCGGGTCCGCCCAGCCGTCGTAAGCCCACAGCACCGGGATCAGGGCGCTCGCAACCAGCGACAGCGAGACGCCGGCGCCCCACAGGGGCGTGAAGTGCGCGGCGCTGCCGCCGGATGCGGTGAAGGCGAGCAGTCCCAGCGCGAGGAGCGCCGCGTACTTCAGCGCCGTGGTCACGCTCTGCAGCCCGGCGGCCCGCTGCACCCCGAGGTAGTTGACCAGGCCGATGAGGAGGATCGCGAGTGCCGCCACGCGGTGCACGGCAGATGCGGAGAGCGGCCAGAAGTAGCCCAGGTACTCGGCGCACACCGTGGCGATCGCCCCGAGCGCCGAGGCGCGGATCACCACGAGCTCCGTCCAGCCGAACAGGAACGCCGGCAGCGGACCGTAGGCCTCGAGCAGGTAGGCGAAGATCCCGCCCGAGCGCGGCAGGGCGCCGGCGAGTTCGGCGATGCTCAGCGCGCCGCAGAGCGCGATGATGCCGCCCAGCAGCCAGCAGGCGAGGATGGCCCCGGGAACCGGCAGCGCGGCGGCAATCGTGGCCGGCACGCGGAATATCCCGCTGCCGATGGCGACCCCGACCGACACGGCCACGGTCTGCAGCAGGCCGACCGAGCGCGGCATGCGTTCGCCCCAAGCGTCAGCCACCGCGCAGTCTCTCGTCGATGAGCTCGATCCAGTGGCGCACCGGCACGTGGGCGGCGCTGCGGATGTGGTGCAGGCAGCCGATGTTGGCGGTCGCGATCAGCTGCGGGCCGCCCTGCTCCAGCGCGCTGACCTTGGCCGCGAGCAGGCGCTGGGAGAGCTCGGGCTGCAGGATCGAGTAGGTGCCCGCAGAGCCGCAGCAGCGCTGCCCATCGGACACCGGGGTGAGCGTGAAACCCGCCTCGAGCAGCAGCGGCTCGATGAGCCCGGTAGCTCGCAGAGCGTGCTGCAGGCTGCACGGTGCCTGGAAAGCGACGCGGGTCGCAGGCGGTGCCGGCGACCGGGAGGCACGCGCCCGGCGCAGTGCCCCCTTGAGCGCGGCGGCTTCGCTGCCGAGCAGCTGGCTCAGGTCGCGCGCGAGGGCAGCGATGCGCGCCGCGCGCGCGGCGTACGCCGGCTCTGCGGCGAGCGCGTGCCCGTAGTCGGTGAGCATGGCGCTGCAGGCACTGGAGGTCAGCACCACCGCCTCGGCGCCCGCTTCGACCGCCGGCCACAGCGCATCGATGTTGGCCCGCAGCCGAGCCAGTGTCTCAGCGCCGGCCCCCAGGTGGTGGGTGACGGCGCCGCAGCAGCCGACCGCGGGTGCCGGCAGCGCGCTGATGCCCAGTTGATCGAGCACCCGGGCGGCTGCCGGGTTGATGCCCTGCCCGAGCGCCGGCTGCACGCACCCGGCAAGGAGGATCACCCGGCGCGCATGCCGCGGCTCCGGCCAGGCGTGCGCCGCGCGCGGGGGCTGCCGCGGGAGCGAGGGCAACCGTGCCCGCCACGCGGCGGGCAGCAGGGCGCGCACGCGCCCGGCGAGTGCCAGCAGCGTGCGGCTGCGGCCGGTGTACGGCACGACCTTGCGCAGCAGGAAGCGCTCGGCGCGGACGGCGGCCGGGCGCGGCACCTGCTCCTCGGCAAAGCTGCGCCCGATCTCGAGCAGCCGCCCGTACCGCACCCCGGACGGACAGGCGCTCTCGCAGGCACGGCAACCGAGACACCGGTCCAGGTGCAGCTGCGTGTGCTCGGTGGCCGGCGCGCCCTCGAGCAGCTGCTTGATGAGATAGATGCGCCCGCGCGGTCCGTCGAGTTCATCGCCGAGCAGCTGGTAGGTGGGACAGGCGGGCAGGCAGAAGCCGCAGTGCACACAGCTGCGCAGGATGGCCTCGGCATCGGCGGCGTGCGGCGAGGCGCGAACGAAGTCGGCAAGCGCAGTCTGCATGGACGGGGACGACCGGGTGAGGCGGACCCGGCGATTCTACGCACAAACCCCGCCCGTCCCGCACGGACGGCGCGCGGGATCAGCCGATGATGACCTTGAGGCGCTGGGTGCGCGACTCGTCGCTGGCGTCATGCACCCGGCGCAGCAGCTCGCGCGCCGCCTCCGGCACCAGCGGACGGCTGAGGAGGAATCCCTGGGCGTCCTGACATTCCTGCTCCTGCAGGAAGGCGAGCTGCGGGAAGTTCTCCACGCCCTCGGCGGTCACATTGATGCGCAGCGAGCGCGACATGGCGATGATCGCCGCGGCGATGGCGCGGTCATCGTTGCACTCGGTGACGCTGCTGACGAAGGAGCGATCGATTTTCAGGCGGTCCACGGAGAAGTGCCGCAGGCGTCCGAAGCTCGAGTAGCCGGTGCCGAAGTCATCGATGGCGAGCGAGATGCCGAGCTGCTTGAGCTCGTTGATCGCCTTCTGGGCCCACGCCTCGTCGGCCATGACCACCGACTCGGTGATCTCGAGCTCGAGGCGCGAGGGCTCAAGTCCGGTCTCCTCGAGGATCGCGGCCACTTCGGCCGGGTACTCCGCCAGGGCGAACTGTCGCCCGGAGACGTTGACCGCCATTCTCTGGAACGGCAGGCCCTCGTCGCGCCAGGCGCGCGCCTGCTGGCAGGCCGCCCGCAGCACCCACTTGCCGATCGCATGGATGAGGCCGGTCTCCTCGGCGACCGGGATGAATTCCGCCGGGCCCACCGAGCCGAGCTCGGCGCTCGTCCAGCGCAGCAGCGCTTCCATCCCCGAGATCGTGCCGGTGCGCACGTCGAACTGTGGCTGATAGTGCAGCGAGAACTCGTTGCGCTCGAGAGCGCCGCGCAGCTGCTCCTCGATGGTGAAGCGGTGCAGCGCACTCGCGTTCATGGCAACGTCGAAGAAGGCGTGCGTGCCGGGGCTGCGGCGCTTGGCGAAGTACATCGCCAGGTCCGCGTTGCGCAGCAGCGCCTCGGCGTCCTGGCCGTCGCGCGGGTAGACGGCGATGCCGACGCTCGGGGTCACCACCAGCGAGTTCATGGCCAGCTGTACCGGCTCGCGCAGTGCGCTGATCAGCCGTTCGGCGACCGCACCGGCATCGCTCGCCTGCCGCAGGTTCGGCAGCAGCACCAGGAACTCATCGCCCCCGAGGCGCGCCAGATCCCCCGGCCGCGCCGGGTCGGGCGCACCGGCCGGACCGTGTTCGCCGCCGTAGCGCAGCGAGCTGCGCAGCCGCTCGGCGACCACGCACAGCAGCTCGTCGCCGACTGCGTGCCCGAGGGTGTCGTTGACGCGCTTGAAGTTGTCCAGGTCCAGGTACAGCACCGCCAGCGTGCGCTGATTGTCCTTGGCGGCCTGCAGCGCGCTGACCAGCCGGCTGCGCGCCTGCTCGCGGTTCGGCAGCCCGGTGAGCGTATCGAAGTAGGCGAGTTTCACGATGCGCCGCTCGGCGCGCCACTTGCTGCTGAGCGCAATGGTGAGCTGGCGGATCTCGTGCGGGTGGAAGGGCTTCTGCAGGTACGAGAGCTTGTCCTCGGGCGGCACCAGCCCGCCGAGCTCGCAGGGATCCACGTCCGAGTAGGCGGTGCAGATCACGATCTCCACGGCCGGATCCATCTCGCGGATCTGCGTCGCCGCCCACGCCCCGTCCGGCCCTGGGGGCATGCGCATGTCGAGGAACACCACCGCGAAGGGCTGGTTGCGGGCAAGGCCCTCCTTGACCGCCGCGACCGCCGCGTGCGCCCCGTCGCAGAAGACCGGCTCGAAGCCAGCGGCGCGGGCCGGCGAGCGCTCGCGCGCCGTGGCAGCCGGGTTCTTCTTGTTGAACAGCCGGCTGCGCAGCTCGCGGAAGCCCACCATTTCCTGCGTCACCTCGTTCTCGAGCAGGATCTGGCGGTAGGCATCGCGTACCTCGGCCTCGTCGTCGACCACCAGGACGCGGATGGGTGTGGGAGTGGATTCAGGCATGGTTGCAGTCCTCAAACGATTCCCGGTTCACGGCCCACGAGCGGCACCAGCAAATGCATCGACGCTCCACGGCCCGGCCCCTCGCTCGCCGCCCAGATGCGCCCGCCGAGCGCATTGATGGCGTTGGCGCACCAGTGCAGCCCGATCCCGTGGTTGGTCTCCGGAGACTTGGTCGAGAAACCCCTCTCGAAAACCCGCTGCAGGTTCTGCGCGGGGATGCCGACGCCGTCGTCGCGGCACTGCAGGTGCAGCTGCTGCACTTCGTTGTCGCGAACGATCTCCGCGCTCACGCGCAGCGTGCCTCGGTCCTTGCCGGCATCGCGCACCGCATCCGCGGCGTTGATGATCAGGTTTTGCAGCACCTGCCGCAGCACGGTGCGTGCGACGCGCACCATGCCGACGCGGCGCAGGGTCTCGTCGGTGTCGACGCTGAGACGCTGGCGGCAGGAATCCGGGACGATCTCGAGCGATTGCGACACCAGTTCGGTGAGGCGCACCGGCTCGATGACCTGTTCGTTGCGGGTGGCGCGCATCTGCTCGGCGAGCGTGGTCTGCACGAGAGTCGCCTGGCGGCTGATGACCGCGACGTCCTCGTGCGCCGCCTGCACCGTCGTGACGAGCTCGCGGCAGGCGAGCGGCAGGAACTCCTCGAGATCGGTGCGGCGCCGTGGCTCGCACTTCGGGTCGCGCAGCTCCGCGAGTGCCTGCGCGACCTCCTCCGCCGGCGCCTGGCGCAGCCGTTCGGCGAGACCCGTGAGGCGCACGCCGATCGGCGTCATGGCGTTGCCGAGGTTGTGCAGCACGCCGCGCGCCAGCTCGGCGAAGCCGGCGCGGTAGGACTGGTCGACCAGCTGCATGCGCTGCTCGCCGACCCGCTCGACCATGCGGTCGAACTCGCGTGCCAGTACTCCCATCTCGTCGTCGCGCTGCAGGTTCAGCGGCTCGGCGTCCTTGCCCTCCCCGATCGCGACCGCATGCCGCGTCACCAGTGCCAGCGGATCGAGGATCACGCGGTTGAGCACCACGACCAGCAGGATCAGTACCACCACGGCGGCCGCGACCAGGCAGGCCGATGCGACCTTGACCGCCGCCTTGCCGCGCAGCGTGACCTCGCGCGGTACGTCGACGCGAAAGGTCATGATCGGGTGCCCGGCGAGGTCACTGAAGGTGCGGTACACGCGCGTCAGCGTGTCGGTCTCCTCGAGGGTCTCGGGCTGTGTGGCCGGTAACGGCGGCAGCATGTCGAGCTGCGCCTGGGCCTGTGCGGCGATGGTCTTCAGCACGGAGGCATCGAGCAGACGTCCCATGAGCACCATGCCGCGCGCCGGGCCTTTGCCGTTGCCATCCAGGATTGGGGCGGCGGCCAGCAGCAGGATGCCGCGGTTGGTGGTCAGCAGGCCCTTGGCCGGGTGGTTGTCGAGGAGGTTCGCGCGCCAGGGAAAGTTTGCCGGCAGGGCGTCACGGGAGGTCAGGTCGAGTCCGAGCGGATGATCGCCGGCATCGGTGTCCTTGGCCAGGATCACGCGCCCTTCACCATCGACTATCAGCAGCGCGTTGACGTCCAGCTGCCGCAGCGCGACGTCGGTGATGTTGGCCGTGACGAACTCGGGGTTGCGATTCTCGACGAAGCGGTAGGTATCGGCCCAGTTGCCCCAGTCCATGCTGGCTACGGCGACCTGTTCGAGCGCCTGGTCGAGGGCGAAGTCGATGCGGCGCATGGCCGTGTGCGCATCCGCACGCTCGAGCTGCGCAAAGCTCGGCATGATCACGAGCTTGCCGACCATCAGCGCGGCCAGACCGAGGATCACGAAGATCCCCGCAATGAGGACCGTGACTTGGGAGCGGATATTCACCTGAATAAGCTAAATCGGTTCTCCTTTTCTATTGTGTTCCGGCATCTCAGATTCGCTTACACCCGGCGCGCCGCGGCCGGCCGGGAAGTGACGCACGTCACACAAATGAGCCGCTGTTTC
>Ga0335083_10001614_pt1 | contig 30792 bp, 35 predicted proteins | sample Lox_Sample_42_FD_206716 | JGI IMG/M metagenome (GOLD analysis project Ga0335083, IMG submission 206716) | Soil microbial communities from Loxahatchee National Wildlife Refuge, Florida, United States - Lox_Sample_4.2 | ecosystem: Environmental > Terrestrial > Soil > Wetlands | place: USA...
GAGAAGGGCGACAAGCACCCCATCCTCTCGGAACGAAGCAACATTGTGGTGCTCGCCGACGAGGCGCACCGTAGCCAATACGATTTCATTGACGGCTTCGCGCGGCACATGCGCGACGCGCTGCCCCATGCCTCTTTCATCGGCTTCACGGGCACGCCGATCGAGAAAGCCGACGCCAACACGCGCCAGGTCTTCGGCGACTACATCAGCGTCTACGATATCCAGCGCGCGGTGACCGATGGCGCCACGGTCCCGATCTATTACGAAAGCCGGCTGGCTAAACTGGCGCTGAAAGCATCGGAGCGGCCGAAGATCGATCCGCGCTTCGAGGAGGTGACGGAAAACGAGGAAGTCACCCGCAAGGAAAAGCTCAAGACCAAATGGGCGCAATTGGAAGCGCTGGTCGGCGCCGAAAAGCGCCTGAAGTTGATCGCACGCGACCTTGTGGATCACTACGACGCGCGCTTCGCCGCGATGGAAGGCAAGGCCATGGTCGTGACCATGAGCCGGCGCATCGCGGTCGCGCTCTACAACGAGATCGCATTGTTGCGTCCCGAATGGGCCGAAAGCGACGACGGCACCGGCGCCATGAAGGTGATCATGACCGGCTCGGCGTCCGACCCGGCAGACTGGCAGGACCATATCCGCAACAAGGCGCGGCGCGAGGCGTTGGCGAAACGGTTCCGCGATCCGGCCGACCCGTTCCGATTGGTGATCGTCCGCGATATGTGGCTGACCGGGTTCGACGCGCCGAGCCTTTCGACGATGTATCTGGACAAGCCGATGCACGGCCATGCCCTGATGCAGGCGATCGCGCGCGTCAATCGCGTGTTCAAGGACAAGCCTGGCGGTTTGGTCGTCGACTATCTGGGATTGGCTGCGGAGCTGAAACAGGCGCTGGCGACGTATACGGAAGCGGGCGGTCGCGGCAAGACGGCGCTGGACCAGGACGAAGCGGTCGCGCTCCTGAAATCGAAATATGAGGTCTGTCAGGCGCTGTTCCATGGATTCAGCTGGAAAGCCTGGAAGACGGGAACGCCGGCCGAGCGGCTGTCGGTCCTGCCCAAGGCACAAGAGCACATTCTGTCGCAGAACGACGGCAAGAACCGTCTGCTCAAGGCCGTGACCGAGTTGTCCCAAGCTTTCGCGCTGGCCGTGCCCCACGATTTCGCGATCTCGATCCGCGACGATGTGGCCTTCTTCCAGGACGTGCGCGCCGTTCTCGCCAAGCATGCGCCGGGCGAGGCGAAGACCGACTTCGAACTCGATCATGCGATCCGGCAGATCGTTTCGGGTGCGGTGGCATCCGAAGGCGTCGTTGACATCTTCGCGGCCGCTGGTCTCAAGAAACCCGATATTTCCATTCTCTCGGACGATTTCCTCGCCGAAGTCCGCAACATGCCCCAGCGCAATCTCGCCGTGGAGTTGCTGCAAAAGCTCCTCAAGGGCGAAATCCGCACGCGGCTCCGGCGCAATCTCGTTCAGTCTCGGTCCTTTGCGGACATGCTGGAGCAATCGCTGCGCCGATACCAGAACCGGGCGATCGAGGCCGCGAAGGTCATCGAGGAGCTGATCCAGCTCGCAAAGGACTTGCGTGCCGCCGAGCAGCGCGGCGAGAAGCTCGGGCTGAACAGCGATGAAGTAGCGTTCTATGACGCGCTTGAAACCAATGACAGCGCGGTGAAGGTCCTTGGCGACGAGGCGCTGCGAATGATCGCGCGCGAGCTGGTCGCCACCGTGCGCGACAACGTCAAGATAGATTGGACCGTTCGCGAGAACGTTCGTGCCCATCTGCGTGTTCTGGTCAAGCGCATCCTACGTAAGTACGGCTACCCGCCCGATTTGCAAGAGAAGGCAACGCGAACCGTTCTGGAGCAGGCGGAAGCGCTGTCGATGGATTGGGCTATGCAAGGGGCGGCCTGACGATGCGTTTTGTGGCTCTCAGAACCAAAATATACTTGATACGTACTGCATATCACTCTATATTGGAGGCGATCGAATGATCCGGTCGTTCCGGTGCAAGGAGACGGAGGGCATCTGGCAGGGCCGAAGCAGCCGGAAGTTTCCGGGCGATATGCAGGACAGGGCGCTCAGGAAGCTCCGCCAGCTCGACGCGGCCGGCACCATGGACGACCTGAGAAACCCGCCAGGGAACCGCCTGGAGGCTCTCAAGGGCGACCGGAAGGGACAGTGGAGCATCCGGATCAACGACCAGTGGCGTGTTTGTTTCCGCTGGCAGGATGGCGACGCAAACGACGTTGAAATTGTCGATTACCATTGAAGGCAGTGGCGAACCCGAAGGATATCATGGCTCTGTTGCGCAATCCGCATCCTGGCGAAATCCTGAAAGAAGAGTTCCTGAACGAGATCGACTTGAGCCAGAACCAACTTGCGCACGCTATCGGCGTGCCCGCCAATCGCATCCATGCCATCGTCAACGGAACGCGCAATATCACGGCGGATACCGACCTTCGGCTCTGCAAGTTCTTTGCTCTGTCCGAAGGCTATTTCTTGCGGCTCCAGAACGCCTATGACACGTTGGAGGCCAAGCGGCAGATCATGGGGCAGGTTGCCAAGATCAAGCCCTATCGGCGCGAGCGCGCGGCTGCGAGCGCCTGAGCGATGAAAGCGATCATCCTCGCGCGCGTCTCGACCAAAGAGCAGGAAGAGGGTCACTCGATAGCGGCCCAGCGCCAGCGGCTGGAAGACTATTGCGCGCGCAAGGGGTTGGAGGTCATCCGGAAATTCGAGTTGATCGAATCTTCGACCAAGGGCGAGCGCAAGGAATTCCTAGCGATGCTCGAATTCGTCAAAGCCCAGGGTGAGACGATTGCCATCGTGGCCGATGCGGTTGATCGCTTCCAGCGCAGTTTCAAGGAGTCCGTTCAAGTTGACGAACTGCGCCGTCAGGGCGTGGTCGAACTCCACTTCTATCGCGAGGCGATGGTGATCAGCCGAGAGGCCTCGTCGTCGGACATTCTGCGCTGGGATTTCTCAGTCATGAGCGCGAAGGCCTACGTCTTGAGCCTGTCCGACAACGTGAAGCGCAGCCTTGAATACAAGCGCCGCAATGGCGAGTGGGGCGGCAAGGCGCCCTTGGGCTACAAAAACATTCGTGACGCCGAAAACAAAAGCACCCTAGTCCACGACCCCGAACGCGCGATACTCGTGCGGATGATTTTCGAAGAATACGCCACGGGCGCTTCATCCATCAGCGGCGATCTTGTCCGGAAGGCTCGACAATGGGGTCTGACCAACAAGACGCGGAAGGGTGGGTATCTGTCGGCCAGCCAAATTCAGCACATCCTTATGAACCCCTTTTACCATGGCCAGATGCGGATCAAGTGCATACAGCATTCGCACAAATACCCGCCGATCATCAGTCGCGAGCTTTTCGACCAGTGCGAAGCCGTTCGCCTTGGCAATGCGCGCGCCACTGCCACACGCTATTCCGAGAAGGGCTTCGCCTTTCGCGGGCTAATCAAATGCGCCGTGTCGGGTCGCACGGTCACATCCGACTTGAAGAAGGGCAAGGCAGATCGAGATCGCCGCACGGATCGAGCAGCATCAGACCGGCGACGATGCATTCCGGACCACGTTGGAGTCCTTGATTTCGCTCGCGTCTCGCGCCGTCGGTCTCTTCGAGCGTTCGAAAGCCGAGCAAAAGCGTAAATTGCTCTCGCTGGTCTTTTCGAACCTGCGTCTCAAAGGGAAAAAGTTAGAATATTCAATGCGTTCGCCCTTCGACCTGATGGTCAATCGGCCAACTTATGCAAGTTCGGTATTATGGCGCAAACGCCGGAGCATTTCCGAAGCTGAATACCTAGCTTTAGGGAATGAGCGAACCGATCACGGTCCTTGCCCTTCGCCGCAAGCGGGACGAAATCTCAGGCGTCATTTCCGAGTACGAGCGCAAGATCAAGGAAGCCCAGCACGACTTGGCGCACGTCAACGCCAGTTTGCGGCTGTTCGAGCTGACGGGCGATCCGCGCGACTTCCCGGCCTACATCGATTTGAACCGCCTCCTACGGCGGGGAGAGACGACCCAGATTTGCCTCACGGCCCTCGCGAAAGAGGGACCGCTGGACACGCGGGAACTGGCGCAGCGCGTCATGCGGGCCAAGGGGCTCAATCCCGAAGATAAGGTGCTGGGCCAAGCCATCGCCTTACGGATCGTCCAAACGCTTCGACTCAAGCGGACCAAAGTGAGCGGGAAGGAGCGGCGTAAAGGTGTGAGCCTGTGGCGGTTGCTATGAGCTATTTACCCTTGCGCAACATTATTGCGCTCCAATGTTCACGCTCCTGTATAAGGAGTATGAGGGGTTAGCGTTCGCAGGAGAAGAACGATGACCACATTTTCGCTCAAACATAAGTGCCCGCGTTGCAGCGGAGATGGGCTCTTGCCTGACGTAAATCGCCAGCCGATTTCCGGCGCGAGTAAGCCGCCGCCAACCGTCTGTCCCGATTGTGCTGGTACTGGAGTGCATGACGGGAAGGTGGCGACAGATGCAGACGTCACAATCACTCAGGGATATGGCAGCCGCATTGAAGCGGCCCCTTAAGGGGAATTTCTGAATCTTTTCAACGTGATTTGGACTAGGCTCGGGACTGATTCGCTCGGGCTGCCACCCTTGCGTTTCGTCCGTTGCTGCCTGCCGCCGCAACGAATCGGTTCGCCTTGCCGCAAACAAGGAGAATCGAAATGCGGCGGCTTGTCCAGCTTGAACCACTGACCCTTATCAAGATTCTGCGGCCGATTTTGCCCGGGGCACGGTTTCAGCGACATCTTACCGACTGCGCAGCATACGAGGTGTTAGACCGAACGTTTCACCCCTACCTGCCAGCGCTCCGTAAGCGGCACGTTTTTGGACTTGAACCTCTTCCGAGGCGGGCTCATGCGAACTCGCTCATTCATCCAGTGTTCTAGAGGGTCCATACTGCCGTCCATACAAAGCGTTTCCCCAGACAATCCAACGAATCGCCAGTTTGCGAACTTCGACAGCAGAGGCCGGACAGGCGTCGCAATTTTTTCAAGAGCGTCTATTTGCGGAATCAAAATCCCAATACTCCTGCGCCCTTGCAGAACAGACTCACTTCCAGGCGGAAGTCTCCCAACGACAGCTTTAATATCCTCATGGTGATGCTCAAGGTCGTGCAGCAATTCAATGACCAGCAAAATACACTTCACGCGAATCACTCCATTGGTTGAATAGTACCAGTTCAAAATGGCAAGCATCAAAATGTAGATTCGTTCTGTCTCGAATTGCCGCACGCGTCAAGCCGTTTTCACATGCCGCTGCCAGTAACCCGAGAAGTCCACTGACGGGCCGCGCTTCATCGCCAGTCCGGCAACGCGGCGGGTTTGCTCGCCATTGGTGACGCGGCGGTGATCTTCGCGCCACGCAGCCTCTTGAGCGAACCGGAGCAGATACGGCCCAGCAATATGGTGATGGTGCCCGGCCTCGCCTCGGCGAAGGCGAGAGAAGTAAGACTCCGCCCAATTTGTGCATGCGCCGTCGAGTGAATACGCCTCTTGGTGATTGATCCGTTTAACTTCGAAACGGTTGTGCAGGTCGTTCCAATGCGGGGCTTCATCCGCGTTGAGCGTCGTTCCCTTTGCGACGCGCGCCTTGATCCATGCCATCGCCGCGCCTTCGGAAGCGAACACGCCGGGCAGCGTCTCGCCACCATGTTCGCGGATCACGACAACGCACTTGCGCTTGCCGTTCTGATTACGGAAGCGGCGACGATCGATCCGGTTCTCTTTGAGATTGGCGGGGCGAATGTGACCGCCGAAATAGGCGCCATCAACCGAAGCCTCGGGATGATCGTCGCCAATGGTGCGGCCCTTCATTTCCTCTGCCATCGCTTCGCGGAGCTTGTGGCAGAGGACGAACGCGGCCTTGTAGGACAAGCCGAGATCGCGCGACATGGCCAGCATGCTCTTACCCTTCACCTCATTGCAGAACACGGCGACCGCAGCGAGGTAGGTCCGCAGAGGAAGCTTGTGAGAAGCGAATAGCGTCCCGGATGTAATCGAAAACTCCTTGCGGCACGCCTTGCACTCGAAACGGAGCGCGCCAGTGGAGCGGCGCATTTCGTAGGGCTCCAGTCCGCCGCACTCGGGGCAAACCGGGGCGCCCTCTGTCTCGGGCCAGCGCACCTTGCGAAACGTCGTTTCGGCCTCGGCTTCCGTCATCCGCATGACGTGCAAGAGGGTCAGGGTCTTGGCGGCAGATGAAAGGAGGAAGTGTTGGGCCATTGGTACTATTTCCGATACGTCCGTAACGGATATAGTACGTTGACGTAGCCCGTACAAGGGCAATAGTATCGATTTCAGTTCTTTTCTACAGGAAATCGATACATGGCAAAGCCCCCAAAAGTTGACTGGAATGCCAAGGCCGCTAACCTATTGAAATCAGAGCTAAAAAGGCATGGGCTGACCTATGCCCAGCTAGTCGAAAAGCTGGGCACAATTGGGGTTTCCGAGAAGGAAGTGAACGTCCGCAATAAACTTTCACGCGGCACCTTCACGGCGGCCTACTTACTCCAGTGCATGGAAGCCATCGGAGTGCGCGATCTTCGGCTCTAGTATGGGTCGCCAAACTTCTTTCGGACGGCTTCGTCATATCTTTGATCTAAATATTGCCGCAATGCAGTCTCGTCGAATTGCTGTTTCTGACCGGCGCCTTGTACGTGCCTCTCCGTAGCGGCAAAATAATCTAGGGCCTGATTACACCAATGGCGAAACATTGCGTCTTCATGGGTAAAATCGGCACCGGCGCTTAAGCGAAGCCACAGGTTAGCAGGGCCGCGTCTTACTGCCGCCCATCGCGACTCCATAAGTATCTTCAGAGCCGCATCTCTGCTGATCCAAACTTTTTCCGCCAATGATCGCCTCACCAAGAAGAGCGCCCTGTGCCGAAATCTGGATACGGGCGCGAATCTCCAAAAAACCAACACCACCACTATAACCGAAAGCAGAAGATAAACGCGCGGCCGATCCAGGTAGTAGTCGGCACGCGTGAGTATCTCGATTGGCAAGGGCACAGGGGCACCCTTCGGGGCGGCCTGGTAGAATTTCTCCGTTATTGAGTCGCCCGCCGCAGCCACCAATAACGCCAATCCAGCCGCCGCAAGCGCTAGTTTGGCTGGCCACCATAGTTTTATGGTCCAAGGCGACCGGATAGTGAGATCGGCCACCATGGCGTACATGGTCGCGAATAGCGCCAATTCCCAGCCCCAAGTCATCTTAACGAGCGCCGATAAGATGCCGAGGGCTCCGAGCATCCAGGTTTCGACCGTCGAACGGTCGAGCTGCTCCAATTGCCGCGCCATTCGCTACTCCTAGCGCGAGTCCACCCCAGGGCGCATGAGTGTCGCGCTGGCCGACCCGTACCAATACATACGGGGCACCAGGAATTTTCCCTTTTGAGCCTGATTTTGCTGGCTGAAACAAGTGACGCTGCCGCAGCCGGCTTCCGGGGTTTGCGCCATAAGTGCGAAGCCCGTTGGCTGGGGGACTAGGATTCGAACCTAGACAGGCAGAGTCAGAGTCTGCAGTCCTACCGTTAGACGATCCCCCAACGGAAGCGACGTTTCTCTAGGCGAGGCGACGCCGGGATTCAAGCCGAAACCGGGCATTGACGAAAGTTCGCACGCCGCGGCAGCGGGCGCTTGCCGGTCAGCTTGACAATGGTTCGCGCGCCGCGACGGCGGAGCCGGCCGGTCGGCTCGGCGAAGGCGGAACGACGAGGCGCGGCAGCAGCTTGGCGCAAGCCGCCGGCGCGCGGGCTTGGGCGCACGGCCATGCCGCTCAAACCGCCAATCTCCTTGCATGCGGGCGCAGGCCGATTAGTGTCGTGGCTTGCGAAGTTCGCATTGTCGTCGATATCAAACTCTCAAGCGAACTGGGGAACCGAAACGACACTGGGATCAAGCGGGTCCTTGGGATTGCGAATTTCGCAAAATGCTTGATATCGCGGTCGTGCGAATTTCGGAACCGGGACACGCATCGCCGCAGACATATATATAGAGAGAGGGAGAGCGGGTTGGTCAGGACGTGGAAGCGGCGCAGGCACGCCTCGCGCGCCCCCCTTCTGGCCGTGCTCGACCTGGGCAGCAACAATTGCCGCCTGCTGATCGCGCGGCCGTCGCATGGCGGCGGCTTCCGCGTGGTGGACTCATTTTCGCGCATCGTGCGGCTGGGCGAAGGCGTGGCGCGCACAGGCCGTCTGTCCGACGAAGCGATCGACCGCACCATCGGCGCGCTCGCCGTCTGCGCCGAGCACATCAAGGCGGGCGGCGCCAGCCATGTGCGCGCCATCGCCACCGCGGCCGCGCGCGGCGCCGCGAACAGCGACGTGCTGGTCGCGCGCGCCAAATCCGAAACCGGCATCACGCTGGAGATCGTCACGGCGGAGGAGGAAGCCCGTCTCGCGGCCATCGGCTGCGCGCCGCTGATCGGGCGCGGCTATGCCGGCGCGCTGGTGTTCGACATCGGCGGCGGCTCGACCGAGATCATCTGGATGCGCCGCGGCGACGGCGAAGCCAGGATCGTGCGTTCGGCCTCTGTGCCGGTGGGAGTCGTGGGACTGGCGGAAGAGAGCGCCCACGCGCCGATGGACAGCGCCGCCTTCGACGCCATCCGTGCGCGCATGATCGCGCGCTTCTCCCATGTGCGCGAGGAGATGGACGCGATCGCGCCGTTCGGCCGCGAGGCGCATCACCTGCTGGGCACCTCGGGAACGGTGACGACGCTCGCCGCCGTGGCGCTGGGGCTGGAGCGCTATTCGCGCGCGCGCGTGGATTCGAGCTGGCACGAATGCGCCGAAATCTTGAGCCTGATCGAAAGGCTGATCGCGCTCGACCACGCCGGCCGTGCCGCCATCGGGCCCATCGGCACGGACCGTGCCGAGCTGATGCTGCCGGGCTGCGCCATCTTCGCTGCGATCCATGCGCTGTGGCCTTGCGCTCAGCTTCGCGTCGCCGACCGCGGATTGCGCGAAGGCATGCTCAAGGATCTGCTGAGAAAGACGCGCCGGTGAGCGCGCGGCTTCCCGATCGCTCCGGACGCGGCGGCGAGAAAGCGCGGCTCAAGAGCCGCAAGCCGCGCAAGGTCTCGTCGCAGCGCTGGCTGGAGCGCCAGCTCAACGATCCCTATGTCGCGCAGGCGAAGAAGGAAGGCTATCGCTCGCGCGCGGCGTTCAAGCTGGTCGAGCTCGACGACAAGTTCCATTTTTTGAGGAAAGGCGCACGCGTGCTCGATCTGGGCGCGGCGCCCGGCGGCTGGAGCCAGGTCGCGCTCGCGCGTATCGGCGCGGGCGGCAAGCTCGTCGCCGCGGACATTCTCGAGATGGCGCCGATTGCCGGTGTTGCGGTGCTGCAACTGGATTTGAGCGACGCGGACTCGCCCGATGTGCTGAAGCAGGCGCTCGGCGGCGAAGCCGATGTCGTCCTGACCGACATGGCGGCGCCCACCACCGGCCATCGCGCCACCGATCATCTGCGCACGGTGGCGCTGTTCGAAGCCGCACTCGATGTCGCCGAAGCGGTGCTGAAACCCGGCGGCGCTTTCGTCGGCAAGGTGTTCCAGGGCGGCGCGAGCGGCGCATTGCTCGCGCGGCTCAAGCGCGCGTTCCGCGAGGTGAAACACGTCAAGCCCCCCGCCAGCCGCAAGGAGTCGGTCGAGCTCTATCTGGTGGCGATGGGATTTCGGGGTGCGTAAAAATATGTCATCCCCGGCGAGGCGCGCGCTTGCGCGCGCCGAGGGAAGGGGACCCAGGAGTCGGAAGTCAGAACTCGGAAGTCGTGCCGCTCTTGCGGAATCGGGTTCGCCCTGCTAGACGCCCGCATGGAACCGCATGCGCCGATCCGCGAAGCCCTCACATTCGACGACGTCCTTCTCGTGCCCGGCTCGTCCGAGGTTTTGCCCGGTCAGGTCGACACCCGCACCAGGCTGACCAAAACGGTCGAACTCGGCATTCCCCTGATCTCAGCCGCCATGGACACGGTGACCGAGGCGGGCCTTGCCATCGCCATGGCGCAGGCCGGCGGCATCGGCGTGATCCACAAGAACCTTTCCGTCGAGGAGCAGGCCGAACAGGTCCGCCGGGTGAAGAAGTTCGAGAGCGGCATGGTGGTCAATCCCGTGACCATCGCGCCCGACGCGACGCTCGCCGACGCGCTGGCGCTGATGCAGCGCTATCGCATCTCCGGCATTCCGGTGGTCGAGAATGCCAACGCCAAAGGCGCGGGCAAGCTCGTCGGCATTCTCACCAACCGCGACGTGCGTTTCGCCAGCGACCAGCGCCAGCCGGTCGCCGAGTTGATGACCAAGGACAAGCTCATCACCGTGCGCGAAGGCGTCGGCGCGAACGAGGCGAAACGTCTTCTGCATCATCACCGCATCGAGAAGATCCTGGTGGTCGACGATGCCTATCGCTGCGTCGGCCTGATAACGGTGAAGGACATCGAGAAGGCCGAAGCCCATCCCAACGCCTGCAAGGACGAGCGCGGACGCCTGCGCGTCGCCGCGGCATGCGGCGTGGGCGAAGACGGATTGAAGCGCGCGCTCAAGCTGGTCGAAGCCGAATGCGACGTAGTCGTGGTGGATTCCAGCCACGGCCATTCCAAGAACGTGCTCGACGCCATCGCGCGCATCAAGAAGGCGAGCAACTACACGCAGGTGCTCGCAGGCAATGTCGCGACATCGGACGGCGCCAGGGCGCTGATCGACGCCGGCGCGGATGCGGTCAAGGTCGGCATCGGGCCGGGCTCGATCTGCACCACGCGCATCGTCGCCGGCGTCGGCGTGCCGCAGCTCACCGCGGTGATGGATGCCGTCGACGCCGCGCGCGCCTCGGGCACGCCGGTGATCGCCGATGGCGGCATCAAATACTCCGGCGACCTCGCCAAGGCGATCGCCGCAGGCGCCAGCGCCGGCATGGTGGGTTCGCTGCTTGCCGGCACCGACGAAGCGCCGGGCGAGGTGTTCCTCTATCAAGGCCGTTCGTACAAAGGCTATCGCGGCATGGGTTCCTTGGGCGCGATGGCGCGGGGCTCGGCCGACCGTTACTTCCAGGCCGAGGTGCAGGACAATCTCAAGCTCGTGCCCGAAGGCGTCGAAGGCCAGGTGCCGTACAAGGGGCCGGTGTCGCAAGTGGTGCACCAGATCGTCGGCGGCTTGCGCGCGGCGATGGGCCTGACCGGTGCCGCCAGCATTCCCGAACTGCACAAGCGCGCGAAGTTCGTGCGCATCACCGGCTCGGGCCTGCGCGAAAGCCACGTGCACGACGTGGTGGTGACGCGCGAAGCGCCGAACTATCCCGGCGGGCAGTAGGACGGACTTTGGACGTGTCCGCCCTTCCTCATCCCGAGGTGCCCGCCCGCGTGCTTCAGAACCCGGTCCACATATTTGGCGAACGGGCGGGCCCCGAAGGATGACGGTCCTTCTGATCTCCCTCGCGGCGTTCGCGGCCACACTGATCGGCGGGCTGGTGGCGATCCGCTACCGCGACCGGCTGCATCTCATTCTGGGATTCTCGGCCGGCGCGGTGGTCGGCGTGGCGCTGTTCGATCTGTTGCCGGAAGCGATGAGCATGGCGGGCAGGTTCCACCCGCCGCAGCGGATTTCCCTGTTCGTGGCGGGCGGCTTCTTCGCCTATCTACTCGTGGACCGCTTGCTGCTGCTGCACCCGCAGTCGCACGATCATCACCATCATCATGCGCCGCGAGGGGCGTTGGGCGCAGGAACGCTGTCGCTGCACAGCCTGCTCGACGGCATCGCTATCGGCGTGGGCTATCAGGCCTCGCCCGCGGTGGGATTGATCGTGGCGGCGGCGGTGCTGACGCACGATTTCTCCGACGGCATCAATACGGTGGGGTTCATTCTGAAGGACGGCAGCGGTTGGCGGCGCGCGCTGCCCTGGCTGTTGCTCGACGCCGCGGCCCCGGTGCTCGGCGCGGCCTCGACCTTGTTCTTCCGCATCCCTGAGAACGCCATCGGACTGGTGCTGGCGCTGTTCGCGGGAAGTTTTCTCTACCTCGGCGCCTCGGACCTGATCCCCGAAAGCCAGCACGCCCATCCCCGCGCCGCGACGACCTTGATGACTTTGTTGGGCGCCGCCGTGATCTACGCGGCGGTGCGGGCGGTGGGGTAGGGGACGCCTGTCGTCCATTCCACCCTCCCCTTGAGGGAGGGTCGAAAAATTCGAGCGAAGCGCAGCGCAGCGAAAAATTTTTCGGGGAGGGGTCGATGCTGCGGATAATGACCCCTCCCCGAAATTTGCCGCGCTCCGCTGCGCTACGCTTGCAAATTTCGACCCTCCCTCAAGGGGAGGGTGGGCTAGAGCGCCGTGGTGATGTGTTCCTCCCCGCCCATTGCAGCAGCAGGATGGTCTTGGCGTCGCAGATGGCGCCGCTGTCGACAAGGGCGAGCGCATCGGCAAGGGACATTTCCAAGACCGCGATGTCCTCGCCTTCATGCGCAAGGCCGCCGCCGTCGGCGGTTCGGCTCCCGGCCGAATAGTGCGCCACGAACAGATGCATGCGCTCGGTCACCGCGCCGGGCGACATGAAGCAGTGGAAGACTCCCTTCAAGTCGCCGACCGCGACGCCGGCTTCCTCCATCGCCTCGCGCCGCGCGCATTGCGCTGGTTCGTCGCCCTCGAGGGCGCCGGCGATGACCTCGATCAGCGCTTCGCGGTGGCCGGTCAAGTATGCGGGCAGGCGGAACTGCCGGACCAGGATCACCGTGCCGCGCGCCTCATCGATGGGCAGCACGGCCGCGGCATGGCCGCGGTCGAAGACCTCGCGGCTCTGGCTTTGCCACGCACCGTCGCCGCGGCGATAATCGAAGGCGTATTCGCGCAGTTTGTAGCGCTTCTCGGAAAGCGTCTTCACGTCGCGGATTTTCACCCGATCTGTTAGGTCTTGGCTCATGACTCCCGCCGCACGGCTCCAGGCCGTCATCGATATCCTCGGTCAGATCGAAGGTACAGCAAAGCCGGTGGAAAGGCTGTTGCGCGATTGGGGCCGTGCGCACCGCTTCGCCGGATCCAAGGATCGCGCGGCGATCGCCGACGATCTCTATGCCATCCTGCGGCATCGTTCGTCGCTCGCCTGGCGCATGGGTAGCGACACGCCCCGCGCGCTCGCCATCGCCTTCGCGGCAGAGCGCGCCGAAACGCTGTTCCGCGGCGAAGGCTATGGACCGGCGGCGCTCGGCGAAGACGAACGCGCCGCGCTGGCGCATCCGCCGCCCGACGCGCCGCCGCTGCATGTACAGAGTGAATACCCGCCATTTCTGGAAGACGAACTCAAGCGCGCCTTCGGCGACGATCTCTTGCCCGAGATGCTCGCGCTGCAGCAGCGCGCGCCGGTCGATCTGCGAGTCAATAGGTTGAAGGCGCAGCGCGACGACGTCCTGCGCGAACTGCGCGCGCAGGGTTACGACGCGGAACCGACTTCGCGCTCGCCGCTGGGCATCCGATTGCCTGCGGGCACGAAGAACCTCGAGCGCACGCCTTCTTTTCTTTCCGGCGCGTTCGAATTCCAGGACGAGGCGGCGCAGCTTGCGGCGCTATTGTGCGAAGCGAAGCCCGGCATGCGCGTGCTCGATCTCGCGGCCGGCGCCGGCGGCAAATCGCTCGCGCTCGCGGCGCAGATGCAGAACCGGGGCGAGATCGTCGCCACGGATGTGCGGGCTCAGTCTCTTGTCGAACTTGCAGGTCGTGCGAAGCGCGCCGGCGTCACGATCATTCAAACTCAGATTCTCCCTCTCCCACACGCAGGTGGGGGAGAGGGTTGGGGTGAGGGGGTGTCGAAAATCGAGCGCGCTGTCATCACCCCCTCACCCTTGCCCTCTCCCCCTGAAGGGGGAGAGGGAACTTCTTTTCAAAATGTCTCCAGCCTGCGCGAGGGCGAAGGAGATTCTTTTTTTGATGTGGTCCTCCTTGACGCCCCCTGCAGCGGCACGGGCACATGGCGGCGCCAGCCGGAACTGCGCTGGCGTCTGACGCCGCAGCGCTTGCGCGAACTGATGGCGACCCAGGACGAATTGCTGGCGCGCGCGGCCGCGCAGGTGAAATCCGGCGGACGGCTGGTCTATGCGACGTGCTCCGTCCTGCCTTGCGAGAATGAGGACCGCATCGCGGCGTTCCTGCAATCGCATCCCGACTTCCGGCGCGCAGGCGAAGATTTCCGCGCCTCGCCGCATTCCACCTCCACGGACGGATTCTACGCCGCCGTCCTTGGCAGATCGGGCGTCTGAGCCGCGGTTGGACCGCTTCGACCGGAGCTTGTACGATCCGCGAAAGATCGTCGGGCGCGTGCGCCACCCGGCGCTGCGCTTCGACACGCGAGGGAGTGAGCGATGGTTTTCGTCCGTGTACGGTGTTTCACGCTGATCGGCCTGGCGTGGTTGCTCGCAAGTCCGGGCGCGCAGGCGCAGGCCAAGCACTACCGGGTGCTCCACAGCTTCGCCGGCAGGGACGGCTCCTATGCGAACGGAAACCTGGTGCTCGACGGCGATGGCAATCTCTACGGCACGGCAGCGCTAGGCGGGAGCTTGTCGCATGGCACCATTTTCAAGCTGAGCGCCGCGGGGGATTTCTCGGTCCTGTATTCCTTCTCGGGCGGAAGCGACGGCGGGGAGCCCAGCGCCGGCCTGACCATCGATCCCCGGACCGGCGATCTCTACGGCACGACCGACTCGGGCGGCGGGCACGGCCAAGGCGGCATCTTCAAGCTGACATCGGCCGGTGCATTCAGCGTTCTGCATGACTTCAACGCCAAAAGCGACGGCGATCAAACCCTCGGTCAAATGATTATCGACGGCAGGGGCAATCTCTACGGCGCGAATTCTCAGGACGGCCCAGGAGACGACGGCACGGTATTCGAACGGAAGGCCGGCGGAACCTTTAAGATCCTGAGTTCGCTTTCCGCGAAAGGCGGCGCCGATCCGATCGGCCGTCTCGAAAAGCACGGCGACAAACTCGTCGGCGTCGCCTATATCGGCGGCACCGGCAGCGGCACGATCTTCCAGGTCACGACCGACGGGACTTTCTCCTTGCTCAAGTCGATGCTTGGCGGCGAGGGCCTGAGCGGCGGCGTGGTGCGCGACAAGGAAGGCAACCTCTATGGCGGGGATTTCAGCGGCGGCGAAGGCATCATCTATGCGCTGAGTCCAAAGGGCAAGCTTACCACGCTCTACAACTTCACCGGCGGCGCCGACGGCCGCTTTCCCGTGGGCGATCTCCTGCGGTCGGGCAAGTATCTCTACGGTGCCGCCTCCAGGGGCGGCGACAGCGGCGACAACGGCACCGTCTTCAAGCTGGACCTCCAGGGCAATTTCACCCTTCTGCACGATTTCACCGGCGGGCCGGACGACGGGGCCGCGCCGTCGGGCGGTTTGGTCGAAGGCACGGGCGGGATGCTTTACGGCACCACGACCAGAGGCGGTACGAAGGACAAGGGCGTGATCTTCGCCGTGTCGACCAAGTAGCGCGCCACGCCGTCATGGCCGGTATGAATGCCGGACGGCCCGACTCGCTGGACAGCGCGCTGCGCCTTGGCTAAATCCCGCCATGGCAGCTCCCGTCCTCGTCATCGATTTCGGCTCGCAGGTGACCCAGCTGATCGCGCGGCGCGTGCGCGAAGCGGGCGTCTATTGCGAGATTGTCCCTTACAACAAGGCCGAAGCGGCGCTCGCCGCGGCGCCGCCGAAAGCAATCATCCTTTCCGGCGGTCCGGCCAGCGTCACCGAATCCGACACGCCGCGCGCGCCGGCAAAGGTGTTCGAGATGGGCGTGCCGGTGCTCGGCATCTGCTATGGCGAGATGACCATGGCGGCGCAGTTGGGCGGAAAGGTCGAAGCCGGCCACGCGCGCGAGTTCGGCCGCGCCGACATCCACATCGAAAGCGCCTCGCCGCTGCTGGTCGGTCTGGGCGATGCCGCGGGCCGCGAGCCGGTGTGGATGAGTCATGGCGACAAGATCACCGCGATCCCCAAGGGCTTCGAGGTCATCGCCACCTCGGAAGGCTCGCCCTATGCCGCCATCGCCGACGAGACGCGGCATTTCTACGGCGTGCAGTTCCATCCCGAAGTCGCGCACACCCCGCGCGGCGCATTGATTCTTCGCAACTTCATCGGCATCGCCGGAATCGAGCCCGAATGGAACATGCATGCCTTCCGCGAGGCCGAGATCAGGAAGATCCGCGCGCAGGTGGGCAAAGGCAAAGTGATCTGCGGATTGTCGGGCGGGGTGGATTCCTCCGTCGCCGCGGTGCTCATCCACGAAGCCATCGGCGACCAGCTCACCTGCATTTTCGTCGACACCGGGCTGATGCGCGCGGGCGAGGCGGACGAAGTGGTCTCGCTGTTCAAGGGGCATTACAACATCCCGCTGATCCATGCCGACGCGTCGGAGTTGTTCCTGGGCCGGCTCGCGGGCATCAGCGATCCCGAACAGAAGCGCAAGATCATCGGCGCCGCCTTCATCGAGGTGTTCGATCGTGAGGCCCACAAAATCGGCGGCGCGGAATTTTTGGCGCAGGGCACGCTCTATCCCGACGTGATCGAGAGCGTGAGCGCCACCGGCGGCCCCTCGGTCACCATCAAGTCGCATCACAATGTCGGCGGCTTGCCGGAACGCATGAAGCTGAAGCTGGTCGAACCGCTGCGCGAGCTGTTCAAGGACGAGGTGCGCGCGCTCGGCCGCGAGCTCGGCCTGCCGGAGCGCTTCGTCGGCCGCCATCCGTTTCCGGGGCCGGGGCTGGCCATTCGCGTGCCCGGCGAGATCACGCGCGAAAAGCTCGCGATATTGCGCAAGGCCGACACGATCTATCTCGACGAGATCCGCCGCGCCGGATTGTACGACCGGATCTGGCAGGCCTTCGCGGTGCTGCTGCCCGTGCGCAGCGTCGGCGTGATGGGCGACGGGAGAACTTACGAATACGTCGTCGCCCTGCGCGCCGTGACCTCGAGCGACGGCATGACCGCCGACTATTACCCCTTCGAGCATAGTTTTTTGGCGCGGGTGTCGACGCGGTTGGTCAACGAAGTCCGCGGCATCAACCGCGTGGTCTACGACGTGACTTCGAAGCCCCCTGGGACGATCGAGTGGGAGTGAGGGGGCAACTGAATTGCGGTGTTCAAGAAGATGCCGCCACGACCACGAGTGGTTGTGGCGGCGCTTGAGACACACTAGCGGCTAAGCCGCGATGGCGATCGGTTCTCTGACCAATTTCACGAAGTCGAAGATTAGAATCGAGCGTGCACCCATCGAAGCGCCCGGCGCGGCGCCAACGTCCGAGACGTAATGCGCCACATCGGAATCGATGAAACCGTACCCATCGAACGGCCTTTCGATGACACCTTTAAAGTGGATATCGCCCGAATGTACGTCTTCGGCAGCCAAGCCCGCGCAGCGCCGCTTGGTGATGAGGTTGATGGCGCCCGCCACGTTGTCCCGCTCGATCACAATGATGAACGTGATCATTCGGTTTCGGTCATCATCGAAATGGACGACATTGGGCGTGGCCACCGCAGGCTTGCCAGGCTTGGCGACAAGGCGGATCACGTGGTGTTCCCAGGCGAGGGGGGTTGTTCGGGGCAACCCGGTAGCCCGGCGCGCGATCCCCAGGCACCGCTCCTGGATCTCGCGATAGGCCGGGTTCAGCCACACGTGTGGGGGGATGGCGGGCATCAATCGCACCTGGCCCGGGAAGTCGGGATTGGCCCCTCCCTGGTCGAACGGCACGACATCCAGGCCTGTCCTCGGATCGACCCGGGAAGGTTCGAGCAGGAACTGATCGTTGACGATGCAGCCCTTGCGGAACCATCGCTGGCGGAAGCCCTCGGGACAGAAGGGATCAAGGGGCGCCCCCCGGGCTTCCTCGATGAGGAGTCTTCTGGCGCCCTCATTGTCCGGCGAAAGCTGGTCGGCGAATCCCGACAATAGCGTCCACCGGTTTCGCTTAAGCCTTTGCGCCGCATCGCGGTCGAAGAAATTGGTACTCATAATCGACTCCTTGTGGTTCTAGGAGCCAAGAACAAGCCGCCGATTGACCCTTCACTCTTGCCGGTTATCTGTTATTGTCCGGCCGCTCAGTATGTAGGACCGCTTCGGACCTGCATGCACTTGGCGTCGGGGCGATTCGCCTCGACGCCAATTTTATATCGCTCCGAATTGTGCACGTGAAAGATGCGGCAGCTTAGTTGCCCAAAAATAGGTTGATTCTTTCCAGATTCGCGCTGCCGACAATTGCCTAACCTTTGCAGCAATGATCTCGGCCGTTGCCGGATTCCGCCATTGGTTGTCGAAACTTGACAACGCCCAACCGCAACACAGTAATCATCGAGGGTAGAGAGGCCTAAATGTGACTACGAATCGCGACGAACACGGCGAGGAGCATCGGCTGCTCCGCGAGGCGCACCAATTGCTCAAGGAGCAGGCGGATCTATATGGCGTCACGAAAATCCAAACGCTCTACTTCAAGGATCCAGACAGCAAAGAATTCACGCTCTCGATCGGTACCTTGAAAAGCGTGATCAGAGAAAACCTTCATGGAAAATCGTTAGACACCCAGACCGCAATGCTCAGATTCCGCGAGACCGTGCTGGCCCAACGGGACCAGGCGGCGCAAAAGCGTATCTATTATATTCTAAGCAATATATTGAAAGTCGGAGATCAAAGCCGCGCCGCCAACTATGTCGGCGAGTATGTCTGCTATAGAATTCGAGCCGGCACCGAAAAATCAAATCGTCCAACTCTTCTTGTCGGCACGATCAAAATCGAACATCGGAGTGGCGAGTACTGGTTCGAGCACGTCTCGGATGATTCCAGCCCGGAGGCGGCGAAGGTGCAAATTGTCCACACCGGTCCATTTTACGTGCTCGAAAACCGCGTCTACCTCGTGGGATGGGGCACCGATATCTACGGTGCCCATATGCGGCCCATCATCTTCCAGACTCATGAAACTCCGAAGAAGGCGGCATTGAGGGGAATCCTCCTGACCGAAACTGCTGAAGGCAGTGTCCCCGCAGCGGCTCGGACCGTCCTCTTTCACAACGAATTGCACGTGCTCATGAAAACCAAGAACACCAAGGAAGAGCTTGAAAAACGGATCTTGGACGACTACCTGCGCGCGGACGCACGGAATCCCTCACTGAAGCGCGGCAATCCTGTCAACGCCACAAACCTTTTGGGCTGGTGAGAAACTGGGCGCTTGAACGCCATGGTGCAGGCCGTGGGTCCGCGTTAACTTGGATTACATGCAAGACGGATGTGAAAAGCGCATTGTAGAAGGCCGCGCGGAGTGGGCTCGATGCAAGTAAAAGACGAGATCGAATCCTACCTCGCCTCCCAGCCCGAGCCGAAGCAGGGCGACATGCGCGTGCTGCACCGGCTCATCCTCAAAGCCATGCCGCGCTGCCGGTTGTGGTTCCTGGACGGCAAGAACGAGGCGGGCAAGACCGTCACCAATCCCAATATCGGATACGGGCTTCAGACGATGACCTATGCCGGCGGCAGGACGCGGGAATTCTATCAGGTCGGGCTCAGCGCCAACACGAGCGGAATCTCCGTCTACATCATGGGCCTCGACGACAAGACCTATCTGGCCCGGACGTACGGCAAGAAGCTCGGCAAGGCGAGCGTCAGCGGCTATTGCATCAAGTTCAAGGCGCTCAAGGATATCGACACGGAAACGCTCATCGCGGCGATCCGCGACGGCGTTTCCGCGACGCGCTAGACAAACACCGCGCCTATAGGGCGAGCAGAAGCGCGTCCAGCTGTGCGAACGTCTCGTCATATCCGCCCATGCTTCCCGATGCGATGGCTTCGTCGAGCGCCGCCTTCGAGGGATAGAGGTCGTGCATCACGACCAGCGTCCTGCCGTTCTTTTCCTCGAAGGTCACGGTGGTGACGGCGCCGTTTTCGCCGCCTTCTTCATTCGTCCACACCAGGCGGGATGGCGGCACCACTTCGAGATACCGGCCGAAGAACGCCATCGGCTGTTCCGAGGCCGGGTGCGCGAACACGAAACGGTAGGTGCCGCCCGAGCGGACATCGGCCTCGCACGAGATGAAAGTCACGCCGAGCGACGCCGGCGCCCACCACCGCGTGAGCAGTTCCGGCTTGGTCCACGCATCGAACACAATACGCGCGGGGGCGTCGAAGGTCCGCGTGACGACCACCTCGCGGCCGGATATCCGTTCCGTCGTCGTGAGGTCATTTTTTCCTTTTGCGTCCATCGGCCTTTTCCTTCCGTTTCAATTCCGCGACAACCTCGTCCAATGCGTCGAAGCGCGCGGCCCAGAGTTCGCGGTACGCCGCGATCCACGCGGTCTCTTCCGCCAGCACACGCGGGCCGAGCCTGCAGGTGCGCACGCGGCCGACCTTCTCGGTCGCCACCAGCCCGGCCCCTTCCAGCACGCCGACATGCTTCTTCATGCCCGTCAGCGTCATGTGGAACCGCTCGGCCAGGTCGCTGATCGAGCAGTCCGCGCGGCCAAGCTGTTCCAATACGCCGCGCCGCGTGGCGTCCGATAGCGCGGCGAAGGAGGCGTCGAGGCGGGATGCCTGATAATGAACCATTTGGTTCAGTATAGCATGCACGCATCCGCCGTCAAGGGGCATGGCGTTCGAGGCGGCCGCCGATGATAAATTGCCGGCGCGGGCAACGAGGAACGAGAGATGATCACCGTCTATGGCGAAGGCAGAGGCTTTCGGGTCGTGTGGCTTTTGGAGGAAATGGGGCTCGCCTATCGCCTGCGGCCGGTGGATCTGCTGGCAGGCGCAGAGAGCGACCAGGAATTCCTCGCCGTCAATCCCGCCGGCTTCATTCCCGCGCTGCGCGACGGCGATGTCACGATGGTCGAGTCGATCGCGATCATGGAGTATCTGCTTGCGCGCTACGGCCATGAATCGAAAAGCGCCGCGCCGCTCGCGCCTGCGCCCGGCGACGCCGAATTCCCCGCCTATCAGCAGTTCCTGCATCTCGGCGAAGCGGGATTGGCCGCCACCATCCAACTCGTCGGCGTCAGCCGCAATTTCGCGCCTGAGAGCGAGCGCGACAATTGGGGCGCGCGCTGGTCGCTAGACCGGTTCACGCGGCAGCTGGGACATGTGACGCGCCGGCTTGCGCGCGCGCCGTACATGGCGGGCGAGGTGTTCACCGCCGCCGACATTTCGGTGAGCTATGCGCTGACGCTTGCGCGCAATTTCGCCGGCGTCGAACTCGGCGAAGCGGAGCAGGCCTACATAACGCGCACCACCGCGCGCGACGCCTACAAACGCGCGCTCGATGCCTGTCCCGCGACCAAGGCATGGCTCGCGCGCATGGCCGGTGCGTGACAGTTGCGATGCTCGATCGGGGCTGCGGCGCGGAACGGCGGCGTGGGCGCGGGCGTTTTGAATTCGCTCAGGCGAACCGGCGCTCGCCGCAGGAGAAATACCGTGGAACAGCTTGCGGGAATGAAGGTTCTCTTCGTCGCGGGCTTTGGCCCCATCATTCGCGACGCGGCCGCGAGCCGCGCACTTTACAGTCACCGCCTTGGCATCGAATTCACGCAGGAATCCGGCGGCTACCTGCACACCGAGGCGCTGAACGGCGCGAACAGTTTTGCGCTGTGGCCGCTGTCGCAAGCCGCGCAATCGTGCTTCGGCAAGGCGAGCTGGCCCGACGAAATTCCAGTGCCGCAAGCCTGGCTCGAGTTCGACGTCGAGAATGTCGAGCGCGCCACGGCGGAACTTGAATCGAAGGGCGTTGCTATGCTCGTGAGAAACCGGAAAGAGCCCTGGGGACAGATCGTCAGCCGCTTCCTGTCGCCGGAAGGACTGCTGGTCGGCATCGCCTTCACGCCGTCGATCCGGCAAAAACGCTAGCATCACGGCAAAGGAGAGGAAGCGATGCACCGCTCGCGCATCAACGGCATCCTGATCGACTGCAACAGCGATGACATATGGGCCGCCGCGCGCTTCTGGGCCGAAGCGCTGGGCCGGCCGATCGATCCCGATCACCCCGGCACGCGCGGCAACTACGTGATGCTCGAAACTCCGCCCGGCGAGATCAGCGTGCAAATCCAGCGCGTGGACCACGAAAGCCGCGTGCACATCGACATCGAGACCGACGACATCCCCGCCGAAGTCGCCCGCCTGGAGAAACTCGGCGCCACCGTCGACACGCGCAAGGAGCGCTGGGTGGTGATGCGCGCGCCGAGCGGCCAGCGCTTCTGCGTCGTGCGCGCGCAGCGCGAAGGATTTCCCGAAGGCGCAACGACGTGGGACTAGCGACGGCACAATCGGGCGGCGACAACCGCGTGGGACTGCGCGCGCTTATGCCCGCCACTGCGCCATCAACGGCTTCAACTCCGCCGGCAGCGCGTCCCGGAAGGTTCGGTCCAGCGGATATTGCGGCATGGCGCTCGCGATCGCGTCGAGCAGCATTTGCCCCTGCTTGCGATCCTTGGCGCGTTTCAGGGGATTTCGCTTCGGCTGCGCGGACAGCCAAAGCTTTTGCAGCGCGAACCATCGCGGGTCGGGTGCCACGATCCTCGCCGCGGAATCGCCGCAAGGAACGACGCGGTCCACGGCCCGGCCGCGGAGCAGCCATTCCTGCTCCGGCAGCGCAACGGGATGCGGCTGATCGGTCTTGCCCATCGTGCCCGCGCGGGACGGCGCCACCAATATCTCGACTTCATAGGCTTTGCGGTTGCGGGCCTGGAACGGCCGTTCGGTGTTGACGGTGAAGGTGGGATCGACCGCCATCAGCATGTCCCAGATGGTATTGCTCTGCGCGCTCTCCTCTTGCGCGGTCCAGGCGATGTCGAAATCGTCGGTCGTGTCGGGCGCTCCCACGATACGCCCCGCGGCTTCGATCGCATAGGCAGCGATGGCGTTGGTCCCGACCACGAGGATCTTCTTGCCCAGAAGATCGCGGATGTCGGCTTCTCTCAGGATTTCGCCTGCGGCCGCGGGCAGTTGCGGCAATCGCAGCGCGCGGCAGATGCGCGCGCTCTCGTCCAATGCGGCGCGCGCGCCGTCGCGGCGTTCCTTTGCCGCAAGCTTCTCGAGACGGTACGCAGCGAATTTCCGCTCGTTCTGCGGCGACCAAGGCCCAAGGCTCTTTCCGTTGCCGCTGCGGTCGTTGATTTCGTACAGATAGGCGCGGCCGCCGATCTCCTTGCGGCGCAGATCGTAGGGAAGGCCGGCAAGGGTGCGCTCGGCCTCGATCCAGACCTGATAGCGCTGATCGAGGTTGACCAGCGCGCGGTTCTGCTCCTCGTTGAAGGGGGCGATTTGCGCCATACGGGACATTTTATCCCACAAATTTCAAAATCCCTGAAATGCGGGATAAGACGTCACAAAGCCGACAAATTGTTGGAAATAATTCCTCCGGCCCCTTTTGAAACGTGGGTTTGCGGTCATATCTCACTAGTTTTAGGTGAGGAAGCCGCATGGACAACGAAAAGTTAGACACACCCCCAAGCGGCGCGCTCAGAAATAAGCGGGCGCCGAACGCCGATGAACCTGCCGCGTCGACTGTCGCAGCCGCGCCGCAGACCTCCGAACCCCAACCCATGACCGAAGAGGATTTGCGCCAGTTCGCGGCCGAACGGCTGGCCGATCATCTGCAGATCGGCGTCGATCTCGCCGGGCGCTGCGAGCACCTCTCGTCGGTGGCGAAGTCGGACAGGGTTGCCCCGCTCTATGCCGCCGCCCGGCTGATGACGGCCAATGCCGTGATCGCAAAGGCGCTCGAAACCTACGTGAAATTGGAACCGCGCCGGCGCCTGATTGTCGAACGGATTCAAACACCTGACGCGAAAATGATCGAATTGAATTCACGTTCTCAACAGCCGGACCCCGACGCCAAGAAAAAACTCTGGCGGAAGATCGAAGGTCAGCTGGCCCAAGCCATCCGTGAAGGCCGGGCCGTTACGGAGGAACAAGGTCGGAAGAATGCCGATGACTTTCTGGCCGCATACGACGCACGCGAGCAAAGAATCCGCGATGGCTGCGAGACCGAAGATGACGACGGACCCTGGCTCACCATTCCGGAGCGGTAAACGCGGCGCGCCGTTCGGAAATCGCAACGCGCTCAAGCACGGCAAGTACACGCGCGAGAAGCGCGCGCTCTATCGCGCGATCCGCGTCCACATCGGACACGGCCGCACGCTCGCCGCGGCGCTCGAGGTGATGGCGCTGCTGATCCGCGCGGGCGAGGATTTGCGCGCGCGAAAGCTTGCTCAGGCAATCCTCGAATTGTCCGCCGCGCCGGGCGTCGGCGAGCTCGGCGCGCGCTTTCGCGGCAAAGTGGGCGTGCGGCGCAAGAGCAGCAATGCGCTCGGTTCGCGCGCGCGTCGGAAGCGGGACGCCCCGCCATCGCAAGGATGTGATTTGCGCGCCGCGCGAGGGCGGAGCGACAGTCGTGGGTTCGCTGCGGGGGATCGCAATGAGACGGACAATGCTACGAAGCGCCGCACTGGCCGGTGCGCTTCTGTGCTGCGCGCCGGCCGTGCAGGCCGCGCCTTACTCGGCGATGGCGCCGCTCGAACAATACCTGATGGAGCGCAATGCCGAGATCGCGCTGGCGAAGAGCGCCGCGCCGCCGTCGATCTCGGACAAGGCAAGCGTGCTGGTGTTGACGCCGCACGGCTACGAGGCCGCAGTCAAGGGCAACAACGGCTTCGTCTGCGCGGTGGAACGCGGCTGGATGGCGCAATACGATTTCCCGCAGTTCTGGAATCCAAAGCTGCGCGGCCCGCTCTGCTACAATCCCGCCGCGGTGCGCAGCATCCTTCCCTACACGATCCGCCGCACCGCACTGGTTCTGGCGCACCGCTCCAAAGCCGAGACGTCCGCAGCGATCAAGGACGGCATCGCCAGCCACACGCTGCCGCCGCTCGAAGCCGGCGCCGTGACCTACATGATGTCCAAAGCGCAATATCTCAACGACGATGCGCGCAACTGGGTGCCGCACCTGATGTTCTATTTCCCCCGCGCGCCGCGCACGGCGTGGGGCGCGGATCTGCCCGGCGTGCCGGTGATGCTGAACCCGCAATTCCAGGAATCGCCGGAAGCGATCAGCGTCATCATGGTGCCGTTGTCGCGCTGGTCGGACGGAACGCCCGCGCCGGCCATGCACTGACGGCTCGAAACGCGATACTAAGCGCGCAGCACCTTGCGCAGCGATCTCTCGATCCGCCCGCCGCACCAGGAGTCGCCGTAATCGGCGCGCGCCTTCGCGGCCAATCGGGCGAGTGGCGGCAATGCAGCGACACGCTTCGTCAGCGCCGCGGTCATCGGCGCGGTGCGCTTGAAGATCGTGTCGATTTTCCCGAACCGCTCCGTCATGGTCGACCACAAGGTCGCGGTGACGATATCGGCGATGCCGGGCACTTCGCCGCCGAGCAGGAAACCGGAATCCGTTTTGAGCCCGTGGCGCCGACCGGTCTCTTCCCACAGCGACATCCACTTCTTCAGCCGCGGCACGAAGTCCTGCCAGCGCTTCTCGGTCCACATCAGCCTTCCGCCGTCCAAGGTCATCTCGTCGATCACGTCGTTTGCGTCGCAGACGATCTTCATCGTGGCCGCGCGCAACGCAGACGTGGACGGCATCAGCGCCAATGTCTCGCCCAGATAGAGCACGACGGCCGGCATCTCGGCGATGGCGAAATCCGCGCGCTTGTCGATCAGCAGCGGCGGACCCATGAACGGCACCGGCATCTTCCTTACCGGCCGGGCCATCAGCTTGGAGATCGCGTCGTCGCCGGCTTCGTCCCAGCTCTTGCCGGCAAAGGCGAGCACCGCGCGCACGAACTGCCCGCGAAACGGGACGGACCAGTAATACAGCTCATAGTCGGACATGGCGCGGCTCCGTTCGGAACGGTTTCATCATTACAGCAAAACACGGAACGGGTTCATGCGGTAACGCCCGCTGGTCTAAGTTGGCGAAACCAGAGAGGACTGCGTCTCGGTCTATGAGGCGCGCAAGCACGGCTGGGTGGAGTTGCCGGACGCGATGGAGCACGTCGATTGACGGAAGCGGCGCAATCTTCAGCCCGGGATGTTCGGCTCGACCAGGCGGATGAGATTGTCCAGCGATTGCTGCCAGCCGAGATAACACGCTTCGACCGGGATCGCGTCGGGAATGCCCTCCTGCACGATCGAAAGCTCGGTGCCGACCATCACCTTCTTCAACGTCACGCTCACCGTCATCTCTCCCGGCAGGTTGGGATCGTCGAATTTGTCGGTGTACCGCAGCCGCTCGCCGGGCACGAGCTCGCGATATTCGCCCCCGAAGGAATGGCCGTTGCCCGTCGTGAAGTTGCGGAACGACATGCGGAACGTGCCGCCGACTTTGGCCTCCATGTGATGGACGGTCGCCGCGAAGCCGTCGGGCGGCAGCCACTTGGCCATCGCGTCGGGCTCGAGGAAAGCGCGATAGACCTTGTCCGGCGTGGTGGCGAGAACGCGATGCAGGCGGACGGTTCCGGGCATGAAGGACTCCTCAAAGGTGCGGCGAAGCTCGAAGCGTCCGATTCAGCCGCCTGGGATCGCCAGAACGGGCATGACGTCCACGCCTTCGCCGGGGAAGATGGAAAAGTGCGGATGGCCTTCGAACATCTTCGCCGCTGCCTCGTGCGAGGCGGCGCGCACGATGACGAACGCGCTCATCTCGTTGCTGACATCGGCGGTGCCTTGGGCGCCGACGCGCTTGGTCTTGCCCAGCGGCCCGCCGCCTTCGACGGTGGCGGACGCGTTGTTCTCCATCCAGGCCTTCCACGCGGCCATGCCTTGCTGCGCCTTTGCCTTGCGCTCCGCTTCGGGAAGCGCATTCCAGGCCTGCATGCGCGGGCTGGTCCTGCTGCCGGTGAACACCGCGAGAAAAGTGTCGTTCGCGCTCATATCGCATACCTCCGTTGGGCTTTCGTCATGTTGTCAAGAACGCGTCGCCCCGGCAATGTGCAGTATAGCGTCTTTCGCAACACCGTGATGGGGGCAGCGGATGAACCGTGGGAGAGGGTTTTCGCTATTGTGGTTCGTGTCGCTCGCGCTCGCGGCGTCCGTTCTTCCCGCTCCGGCGGCGGAGGACGAGGCGCTGACGCGCATGGCCTTGTGCCGGGACTCCTGGGTCGAGTGGCAAAAGAGCGAGCCCAAGAAATTCGCTGCCTTCGCCGCGCGGATTCGGACCGGCTTCACGCCGCACGACAACGATCCTTTTGCGCTCCCCAAGTCGCAGGTTTCGGTGCTGGGATTGAAGGTGCTGGAAGTCTATTGGGAAAGCGTCGGCATGGGCGTCGGATTCTCGCTCACCCTCGACGCGCCGTTCGACCGGACGCGCAACGCCGTGGAAAAGGCGCTCGGCAAGCCGTTGCAGCATTGCGAGTCCGGCGACGGCATGCGCAGTTGCGAGCTCGCCATCGCGCAGCAGCGCACGGTGACGCTCATGGCGGAGGACGGCGCAAAGCTCCATCGCACCTTGATCGGCTGCTACTACTTCTATGAAAAATAATCCGGCCCGCGATGTTTCGCATCCGCTCGATTTCCCGATCCACACGGCGCTGACGACGCGCCAGGCGCATCTCGCCGAAACGAACGGTCCGGCGCGCCGCTATCCTGCCAGCATGACTCCGTTCGCGGCGCTGGAAGACGAGTCGGAAGAGAGCTGGATGGCGCTGCATGCGCTGCTGAGGAAAGGCGAACGCGCCTGTCTCTTCACGCCGCAACCGCCGTCGCCGCCGTCCGTTCTGTTCGAAGTCGAAATGGCGGCAACCGGCGAGCAGATGATCGGAACGCCTGCGACGTTCGAGGGAAGCATGCCCGAAATCGTGCGGCTCGGGCTTGAGGATGTGCCGGCGATGATGGAACTCGCCGCGTTGACCAAGCCCGGACCTTTCGGGACTCGCACGCACGAGCTTGGCGAGTTCTTCGGCATCAAGGTCGAGGGCCGTCTGGTCGCAATGACGGGCGTACGCATGAAGCCCGCGCAATGGACCGAGATGACCGCGGTTTGCGTGCATCCGGACGTGCGCGGCCGCGGCCACGCGCAGGCGCTGCTGGCTTTCGTATCGCGTCGCATCCAGGCGCGGGGCGAAGTTCCCTTCCTGCATGTCTTTTCCGACAACCATTCGGCCATCGCGCTCTACCGGCGCCAGGGCATGACGCTGCGCCGGCGGCTCCATGTCACGGTGGTCTGCCGCGCGGGCGAAAGCGTCGCCGGGGCGATGCCGCATTGACTGCGGTTGAGGGCATGGCCCGCAGAAACTAGGAAATCGCATGGAGGGCAACTTAAATGGCCGATCTTTCGCAGTTCCCGATAACCAAGCGCTGGCCGGCGCAGCACGCCGATCGCCTTCAGCTCTATTCCGCGCCGACGCCCAACGGCGTCAAGGTCTCCATCATGCTGGAGGAGACGGGGCTCGCCTACGAGCCGCATTGTGTCGACATCGGCGCCGAGGAGAGCTGGACGCCGGAATTTCTTTCGCTCAATCCCAACGGCAAGATTCCCGCGATCCTGGATCCGGACGGACCCGGCGGCGCGCCGCTGCCGCTGTTCGAGTCCGGCGCGATCCTGATCTATCTCGCCGACAAGACGGGCAAGTTCATGCCGTCGGATGCGGCGGGCCGTTATCAGACCATCCAATGGCTGATGTTTCAGCTGTCGTTCATCGGTCCGATGTTCGGCCAGGTCGGCTTTTTCCACAAATTCGCCGGCCGCGAATACGAGGACAAGCGTCCGCTGCAGCGCTACGCGAACGAATCCAAACGCTTGCTCGGCGTGCTGGAAACGCGCCTCGCGGACCGCCAGTGGCTCATGGACGAATACTCCATCGCCGACATCGCGACGCTGGGTTGGGTCCGCAATCTGATCGGTTTTTACGGCGCGCGGGAGCTGGTGGAGTTCGACGCGTTGACGCACGTGCCCCGCTGGCTCGAGCGCGGTCTCGCGCGTCCCGCGGTGCAGCGCGGATTGACGATTCCCAAGCGGGCCTAAGCCGCCGGCTTGCGCACCACGCGGAACACCGTCGCGTTGCCGACGTCCTTGAAGGCCAACTCCTTCATCCTTTGCGCGTGGAAGTAGCGTATCGGCCCGAACCCGCCGAGCAAGGCGTCGAGAGTCTCAGGCGTGCAGCGGCTTTCGTTGAGACGGTCCGTGCTGTCGGGGTTTTCGCGCCGCATGTTTTCGTAGACAATCATCACGCCGCCGGCAGAGATGCTTTTCCACGCGTTGCGCAGGATCGGTTCGCGCCATTCCAGCCCCGCAACGGACAACACGCTGCTGATCACAACGGCATCGCCCGAATCGCCGTCATAATCCTGCGCCAGCGCCGCGCAGAGGCGGACTTTGCCGTGCACGCGTTCGCCCAGCCAGTTGTACAAAGTCGCGATCCCCCAGCGGTGGGCGTTGTTGGGCTCGACCAGAGTGAGCTTTGCGACGCCGCTTGGGTCGAGCAGCAGCTCCATGGAATTGAATCCGGGGCCCGCGCCCAGATCGATGAGATGGAGATCGCGGCGGCCGGGAAAATTGAGGGACAGTATATGCTGGACCATCGGCGCTTTGGTTCGCGCGCTTGCGGCACGATACGACTGACTATAGAGCGCTGCGCGAAGATCTGTCTCCTGCGGATGGCGGTGCAGCGAAATGGGCGTCTCTCCCAGCTCCTCGATCACCTCGCCAAGCTTCGGATCGAAGGTCTCGTTGAGGAAGACTTCCGAAAGCGCCCAATAGGCATCCAGGGTCGACGCTGCGGCCTCGACGGGCCGTCGCAGTCCCTTGGGTGCCTTGGCAAAGCTCAGCATGTGACCGCTCCGGGCCAGAGGTTTGGCTCCGAAAAGTCGTGTCAGAGTCTCGGCCGCGATTTGATCCGGGCCGGCCGTCACCAGCATCGCGCCGTCCTCGGTCAGCATCGCGTTCAACCGGTCGAGGAAGGCATAGCTCCAGGAGTGTTCGTACAGGTTGACGCGATGGGAAACGACGATGCGGTCATAAGGGCCGCCCGGCGAAGGCGACATCAAGCTCATCACACGGCCGTCTTCGCGCCTGTAGCTCTGCGTCAGCGGAAGGGCATCGACGTCCGCCCCTTCCGCCTTCACACGATCGATCCATTTCGCGTCGTCGGCATCGGGACGCGAGAGTACGATGAACGCGACTTGACGCGGTTTTCCCAGCATCGCGATCACGGAGCTGGTCTGGGGCGCGTCGGACATGCCGCGAATTCTTCGCCCGATCCTTCTGAACAGGTCGGAGCGCAAGAGTGCAGTCATGTGATGGTCTCCGGACGGAAAGTCGCTATAGTGCGAGAATGGCAGGCGCCGTTACTATCTACGGTATCACAAACTGCGACACGATGAAGAAGGCGCGCGCCTGGCTCGGCGCGCATCGCATCGACTACGCGTTCCACGACTACAAGAAGGAAGGGATTGCGAGAGGCAAACTCGAAGCCTGGGCGAAACAGGCCGGTTGGGAGGTGCTGCTCAACCGCGCCGGGACGACGTTCCGCAGGCTGCCCGAGAAGGAAAAGATCGGGCTGACGAAGGACAAGGCCGTGGCGCTGATGCTTGCCCAACCGTCGATGATCAAGCGGCCGGTTCTCGAGACGGGGCGGACAATCCTGGTCGGTTTCAAGCCGGAATCGTACGCGGCCAAATTTCCGTAACATTCTGATCTATCAACACAATAAATAGTCTTCTTGCGCTCACGTTCGTATTCTGTTCTCTTTATCCACAACGGTAGATTCTCCAGCGCGAATCACCTGTGAGTTCCGCTTCAGACGGCCTATCG
>Ga0335083_10001615_pt1 | contig 30770 bp, 28 predicted proteins | sample Lox_Sample_42_FD_206716 | JGI IMG/M metagenome (GOLD analysis project Ga0335083, IMG submission 206716) | Soil microbial communities from Loxahatchee National Wildlife Refuge, Florida, United States - Lox_Sample_4.2 | ecosystem: Environmental > Terrestrial > Soil > Wetlands | place: USA...
CACGACGGCAGATCGGGTTTCGCTGTCGTATACCTGGCGGACCGGCACCGTGACCTCCGTCACGCACCCGGACGAAGAGATTTTCGAATATTCGGACCGCGTGGCCGTGGACCCGGTCTTCGGCGCCGGCGAGTTCGCCTATCGCATCGACGCGAATACGCAGACCATCGGTATTGCTTGGAGTCATACGTTGGGCCCCCACACTGCGCTGAACCTTGTGTACGCATACCGCCGCAGCCAAGCCGAGTATGATCTGGGGCAGTACTACGCAAATGTGCTGAGCGTCAACTTCATCTACGCTTACTGATGATCGCACTCGGACGGCATCTTGCGATGCTCGCTTGCGTGGTCTCGGCATCGAGCGCGCAGGCAGCGAGGCTGAGTGCGATGGTGTATGGCGGCGACGCGAAGCCTCTGCCGAACGCCATAGTGGTTGCCGTCCCCGACGATGGCCGGTTACCGCCGCCAGGCAAGAGCGTCGAGATCGTGGATCAGATCGACAAAGAGTTTGTCCCCTACGTAAAGGCCATCCGGGCCGGCTCCTATGTCCGCTTTCCAAACAAGGACAACATTGCTCACCACGTTTATTCCTTTTCGCCAGCGAAGACCTTCGAGCTGCCCCTCTACAAGGGGACGCCGGCGCAACCTGTCCTGTTCGATAAGCCAGGAGTCATCAAGCTAGGGTGCAACATACACGATTGGATGGTCGGCTATCTGTACGTAACCGAAACACCATACTTCGGAAAGAGCGGACGCGACGGCCATGTCGACTTGGACGATCTTCCCGCCGGGCGCTATCACGTCCGCATCTGGCATCCTCGCATGGAGGGGACCGAAGACGCCACGGTACAGCGGGTGGAATTGCGGGAAGACGAGCCTGCGCTGGTCGAGTGGACTCTGAAGCTTCATCCCGAATACAGACCGCTGCGCACCCCGCTTCCAGGCGAACCTGGCTACCGATAGCTGCGGGCGGCCGCCAACTGCGCGCGCGATGACGAGATAGGTTCTAAATCTCGGCCACTACTCGACCGATGACGGTTCCCGCCTTCAGCTGTTCCAAAGTGTGACTCACTTCCGACAGCGGTCGCTTTTCGATCGGGATGGGCTTGAGCTTGCGTGCGCGAGCGAGCGCGACGACCTCCCTCAGTTCGGCGACTGTGCCGACGTAGGAAGCCTGGATGGTGATGGCGCGCTGGATCAGAGACACCAGCGACAGAGCAATCTCGCCTCCGAATAGACCGACCAGAATCAGCTTCCCGCCCTTACGCAGAGCGCCCAGCGCGAGGGTGGCTGTACTTGTGGCTCCGACCAGATCCACTGCGCCATAGATACTTCCCCCGGTAATGTCCTTCAGCGCTTTGGCCGCATCGGGGTCGCGCCCGTCGACCACGCCGGCTGCCCCGGCCGCGCGCGCCGCAGAAAGCTTGGCTGCGTCGACGTCGACGCTGACGATGCGCTGATGACCAGCCACCTTCAGCATCTCGATGGCCATCAATCCCAGCCCCCCCGCACCCATGACCGCAACCCACTCGTCGCTTGGAATGGGGTTGAGCTTGGAGACCGCCGAATAGGTCGTGAGACCAGAACACGACAGAGTAGACGCCCAAGCGGGATCGACCCCGCTGGCATCGACAAGATATCTCGGATGGGGAACCAGCAGATGGTCGGCATATCCGCCGGGGCGCTGTATGCCGATGTTACGCGGTGTCATGCAATAGTTGTCCATACCCTCGCGGCAGCGCGCGCAGACTCCGCAGCCGATCCAGGGGCACACCAGGCGATCTGCGCCGATTGGGACATCGCCCGCTTCCGGTCCCGCTGCGACGATAGTTCCGTAGGGCTCGTGTCCAAGCGTGACCGGCGGCTTCATCCCACGCTCGGACATGTAGAAGCGTTTCCCTCCGCCGAGGTCGAAGTAGCCCTCATGGATATGGACGTCGCTGTGGCAGATACCGCAATATTTGAGCTTCAGCAGCACTTCCGTGCCGGTGGGCTTCGGCGTTTCCCTTGTCGCTTTCTGCAGCGGCTTTCCCCACTCCGTCACGTCATAGCTGAGCATGATTCCTCCGACGATGATGCCGATTGCGGTCGAGCCGGCCCGGCTGGACCAGCATTGAACCGACTTGCGTCGATTCTACTGCAGCGAGTAGCAGACCGTGAACGCACGTACGGGGCAACGCGGAAGGAAGCTCGGGTTACACACCCAGATATCGATGCCAAAGGCGGCGATCGGCGGCAAGCTGAGCCGATGTGCCGCGCCACGCCACGCGACCGCGCTCTATGATGGTGTGGTGATCGGCCAGCGGAAGCAGGCGGTCGACATACTTGTCTATCACCAGAATGGTCTGGCCCTCGCTCCTGAGCATCGAAAGGCAGCGCCAGACTTCTTCGCGGATCAACGGGGCAAGACCCTCTGTGGCTTCGTCCAAGATCACGAGTGCAGGGTTGGTAATGAGCGCGCGCCCAATGGCAAGCATTTGTTGCTCGCCCCCCGACAGCTGATTGCCCATCCGACCGGCACGCGATGCAAGGCTGGGAAACAGCTCCAGCACCCGTTCCAGGGTCCACGGCAACGCCGTGCCGGTGCGGTTCTGCGCGAACGCCGACAGGTTTTCGCGCACGCTCAGATTCGGGAAGATCTGGCGTCCCTCTGGGACCAGTGCGACGCCCATGCGCGCGATCTGGTCGGGCCGCCAGCCCCTGACCTGCTCGCCGCGAAACGTGATGCTGCCGGCGCGCGCCGGCGTGAGGCCGAGTAGTGTACGAACGGTGGTTGTCTTGCCCATGCCGTTGCGTCCCAGCAAAGTCGCGACCTCGCCGCGCTTCAGCTCCAGGTCGATCCCGAACAGCACTTGGCTGCTGCCGTACGCGGCCTCGAGGCCCTTCACCTTGAGCAGTGAAGGCCCCGCATTCGCCAGCATGTCCGTCATGGCGCCGCCGACTCCTCTCCCAGATACGCACGCTTCACTTCGGTGTCGTTGCGGATGACCTCCGGCGCTCCGGTCGCGATGATGCGTCCGGAATCGAGCACCGAAATCCGATCGGCGAGCCGAAACACTGCATCCATGTCGTGTTCTACCAGCAACAACGTGATCGTCCCTTTGAGCTTCTCGATCAAGGTAATCATCCTCTGCGACTCCTCCGGACCCAGACCCGCCATGGGCTCGTCGAGCAGCAGCAGCCTTGCACGAGTCGCCAAGGCCAGCCCTACCTCGAGCTGACGTTGCTCGCCGTGCGCCAACGCGCCGGCAACGACATTCTCACGACCTGCGAGTCCAACCTGATCGGCCAGAGCGAGCGCTGTGTCGAACAACTCCTGCTCCCGCGCCAACGGGCGCCAGAATCTGAGACTCGAGCCGTTGCGCGCCAGGACCGCCAGCGCCAGGTTATGCACGACTGTGCTGCCACGGAAGATGCTCGTGATCTGATACGAACGCGCCATTCCAAGATGCACCCTCTGATGCAAGCTCGTGCGCGTGATGTCGCGCCCATCGAAAAAAATCTTACCATCGTCTGCGCGCAACGCACCGGACAGTTGCTGGATCAGCGTGGTTTTGCCCGCACCATTGGGCCCGATCAAGGCCTGGATTTCGCCCGGGACAACCGACATGTTGAGGCGGTCGGTTGCGGTCACGCCGCCGAAGCGTTTGAGCAGTCCCTCCACGCGCAGAACTGCGTCAGCCATCGGCTCCCCTCCTCGCGGCCGCTCGACCGTCGAACAGTCCGGCCACACCTCGATGCGCATAGAGCACGATGGCGAGGAGCACGAGCCCCAGCCCCAGCTGCCAATGGAGCGTGTACGCCGACAGCACCTCCTCCAGTACGAGAAACAGCGCCGCCCCTAACGCACCGCCGTAGAGGTAGCCGACGCCGCCTAGAATCACCATCACCATCAGCGTGCCCGACTGTGTCCATTGCAGCAGATTGGGGCTGACGAACCCGCTCTGATTGGCCAGCAACGCACCGGCCAACCCGGCCACGCCTCCCGCCAGAACAAAGCAGATGAGCTTGTAACGATAGGTCGGAAACCCGATGGCTTCCATGCGCGTCTCGTTGTCGCGGATAGCCTGGACGACCTGTCCGAAGCGCGCATTCAACAAGCGCCGGAGAAGGTACAAACAGGCCACACCCAGCGCTAGGACGACGTAGTAGAACGTAAGGTCGTTGGCGAGACTGAGACCGAACCCCACCTGCGAGCGCTCCGCGAGATTCAACCCGTCCTCTCCACCATAAGCACGCAGAGAGATCAACAGGTAATAGACCATCTGCGCGAAGGCGAGCGTGATCATGATGAAATACACCCCGCGCGTGCGCAGGGAGATGGCACCGATGGCCAACGCGAACAGCGCCGAAACCCCGACGGCCAGCGGCCAGCTGACCCAGGCGCTGCTCACGCCCTGCTCCATGAGGATGGCTACCGTGTATGCACCGATGCCGAGGAACGCCGCGTGCCCGAAGCTCACCATTCCGCCGTACCCGAGGATCAGATTCAGGCTGCTTGCGGCCACTGCGTAGATCAGGATACGGCTGGCGAAGCTGACATAGAACAGCTGGTCCCAGTGCTTCGCCGCGAGCGGGAAAGCTAGCAGCAGCACCAAGGTGCCGATAACCATCCGGTTACGCATCGCCTCGATCCGCACGCTCGACTACGCTCGAGCGGGAAACAGCCCCTGCGGCCGCCAGAACAGGACCGCTGCCATGAGCACATAAATGGCTATCGATGCGAGAGCAGGACCAACACCGGACGCTACGGCCGGCGACACGAAGCTGCGCAACAGCATCGGCACGAATGCGCGGCCGACGGTATCGACCATGCCCACCAGCAGAGCGCCCACCAGCGCGCCCCGAATGGAGCCGATACCACCGATCACGATGACCACAAATGCAAGGATCAGGATGCTTTCGCCCATCCCGACCTGCACGGCAAGTATGGGCCCGAGCATTGCACCGGCAAGCGCGCACAGCGCGGCGCCGACGGCAAAGACCGCAGTGAACAACAATTTGACGTCTATCCCCATGGCGGCTGCCATCTCGCGATTGGATGCGCCAGCGCGTACCCACATGCCTACACGCGTGCGTCCCACCAGCACGTAAAGCAGCGCGGCCACGGCAAGTCCGACTCCGATCACCGCCAGGCGAAAAGCAGGATACGAGAAGCCCGGCAGCAGTTGCACAGGACCAGCCAGCGCCGCTGGCATGCCCAGCATTACCGGTTGCGAGCCGAAGATGAGACGCACCACTTCGTTGCAGATCAGGAGCAAGGCGAATGTCGCCAGGACCTGAGACAAGTGGTCACGGGTGTAGAGGCGGCGTAACACTGAGACTTCGAGAAGCACCCCGATCGCCGCAGTACCCATCATCGCCGCGACCACTGCCAGCAGGAACGACCCTGTCGCCTGAACCACCGCCGCAACCAGATAAGCGCCGATCATGTACAGCGAGCCGTGCGCCAGATTGATCAGATCCATGATCCCGAACACCAGCGTCAGCCCGGCGGCCATGAGAAACAGCATCAAGCCGAACTGCAGGCCGTTGAGTGTCTGCTCCAGGATCAGGACCGCCATGCCGTCATTTCAGCGGGCATTGATCGACGTAGGCGTCCGGATGATCCTTCAACACCGTACTGAGGGTGCGGTTGGTGATGCGGCCCTTCGCATCGCGTTCGACGACGCGCAGATAATAGTTCTGGATCGGGAAGCCGTTGCGGTTGATCTTGAACGGGCCACGTACCGATTTGAAGGTATTGGCGTGCAAGGCCTTGCGTAGCGCTTCGCTGTCGTCCAGCTTACCCTTGACCTCCCGCACCGCCGCGTCGATCGCTCGCGCGGCTTCGTAGCCCTGTGCCGCGTATGCGCTGGGCAACCGCCCGTACTCTTTCTCGAATGCCGCAACAAAGGTCCGACTGTCCACGTTGTCCAGATCGTGGTTCCAGAAACCCGTGTTATAGATGCCCAGCATCGGTTCGCCTACCGCGGGAATGATGTCCTCGTCGGCGGAGAACGCCGTAGTGATCAGAGTGACCTGCTTGCCCAATCCTGACGCGGAAAACTGTTTGATGAAGTTGATCCCCATGCCGCCGGGAAGAAAGAAGAACACCGCGTCGGGTGCCGCGGCGCGAATCTGCGCTAACTCGGCCGAATAGTCGAGCTGACCCAGGCGCGGGTAAGCCTCGTCGGCGACGACGCCTTTGTAATAGCGCTTGAAGCCAGAAACCATGTCCTTACCGGCTGGATAGTTTGGTGCCAGCAGAAAGATCTTCTTGTAACCCTTGTCGGCGGTGTACTTTCCCGCGGCCTCGGGAGTCCCGTCGTTCTGCCAGGAGACGCTGAAGAACCACGGGCTGCACTTCTCGCCGGCAAGCAACGACGGCCCGGCGTTGGCGCTGATCAGGAACGTTTTGTTGTCGAACACGACCGGCGCGACCGCGAGCAGGACGTTGGAGAAAACGATGCCGGTCACGAAGTCCACGTGGTCGCGTTTGATGTACTTGTCGACAATCTGCCTGCCCGTCTCGGGATTCTGCTGATCGTCAGTGATGATCACTTCCGCTGGCAAGCCGCCAAGCTTGCCGCCGCTCATCTTGAGCGCCAGGTTGAAGCCATCCCGGATGTCGATGCCGATCGCGGCGGCTGGTCCCGACAGCGTGCTCATGAAACCGACCTTGACCTGATCGGCCGCCTGCGCGGACGCGGCGAGCGCCGCAGCCAGACCCGCGAACAGTATCGCCCTGTACATTCTCGTCTCCCCTCCCCTCGTTACCGTTACAGTGTAGCGCAGGCGCGGGTACGCCACCCCGTCACCAATCCTCTCTCACTGCCCTGACGATGTCGGTTCCCATGGCATGACGTCCGGTGAATGCTGCCGTCAAGGTCGCCAGCACGAGGAGCGCGAGGGCAAAGGCCGCGATCATTTCCCACGGAATGTGCAATTCCATGCTCCAGTGGAAGGACTGGCGATTGATGACATGGACGAGTATCAGGCTGATCAGCCAGCCGGGAATCAAGCCCACGCCCAGGCCAAGCGCAGCAGAGAGCAGTCCCTCGGAGGCAAGCATGGCGCCGACCTGACGCCGGGTCATGCCGATGTGGCGAAGCATTCCGAACTCGCGCCGGCGCGCAGCCACCTGCCCTGCGACCGCCGCGGACAAACCGAACAATCCGATCAGAACTACACACCCCTCCAGAACGTAGGTGACGGCAAAGGTCCGATCGAAGATCGAGAGCGAGAGCTGCCTGATCTCCGCCGGCGGCGACAGCTCGATGCGGTCGGCGCCAGGCACTGCGTCTCGCAGCTCCTTCTCCACCTGCCAGGCGGCGACGCCCGGGGCGAGCCACAACCCCGCGTCGGTCGCCAGCCGGTCGCCCGTCAGCGCGATGTAAAGCGCTCTATCTATCAAGACAGCCCCGCTCTGTCGTGCATAGTCGCGCCAGATGCCTGCAACGGTAAAGACGACGTTGCGACCTGCCAGTGGGAGCTCGACACGCGCGCCGGGGTACAACCGGTAAAGATCCGCCACCGGCTCCGTGATCCAGACCGCCGGGGGATCGTTCGGGCCCGGTCGGATCACAGGCGTTACCAGCGGCAAAACGGCCGCGGCCCGCGCGGCGTCAAGATCGCGGGCCAGCAGAGTGACTCGAGGCAGGGCGGGATCGAGCAGCACCTGCTGTGCGCGTAGAAACTCGACGCGCCGCACGCCGTCCAGCGCGATGATCGTGCGCTGTGCGGATTCATTTAGGAAACCGCTATCGCCTCCTGTACCGGCGCGCAGGTAGAGATCCGCCGGCAGCATACGGTGCAGCCATGTGTCGAGGGAGTCTCGGAACGAAGTCACCATGATCGCCATGGATATCATGAGACCGACGGCGGCGACGACGGCCGCAAGTCCGATGCCGGTTTGCGCAGAGGCGGCACGCAACTGCGCGAGCGCTAACGCGCCGGGGACATTGCGCGGCAGCGGCAAGCGCGCCAGTACGCGCACCGAGACCCATGGCACGAGCATGACCGCACCGACGAGAAGCAGCCCCACGGCACCGTAGCCGAACAGCGGCAAGCCGCCAAGGGCGGGAAGCTGAGCTGCGATCCCGCCTCCGGCCATCAGTATCAGACCGACGCGTGGGGACTGGATCCGGGAATAGGAGAGTTGCTCATCGCCAGCTTTGAGCGCTGGCGCGGGTTGTGCGCGCGCCGCTTCGAGCGCTGGCGACAACCCGCCTGCCAGTGCAGCAACAATTCCGGATATGAAGAACACCAGCAGAGGGGTGACGTCGAGCTGGACCTGCGGCTTCACTCCGGCGAAGAATCCGGCACCGAGATCGGAGCCTATCGTAGCCAGGATCGCTACGGCCAGCAGATGTCCCGCCAGCAGGCCGAGCGCTGCTCCGAGGGTGCCGACCAAAGCACTTTCTCCCGCGAGCAGCCACAGCAGTCGACTACGTGTGACCCCGAGGACTCGCAGCAAAGCCAGCTCGGCACGTCTGCGTAGTACGGAAAGAGCCTGCGTCGAGAAGACCAGCAGAGCACCGGTGAACAGCGCAACCATGGCGAGCACGTTCAGGTTCGTACGATAGGCTCGGGTGAGGCGGAGGTTCGATTCGACCGTCGAGCGCGGACGTTGAACGTACACGCCGGCTGGCAGCGTCCGCTGCAACCGTTCCTGAAATGCCGAGACGTCGACACCGGGACGCAGTCGCAAATCCACTCGAGTCAGCTTGCCGAGACGATGGAAGCGCCACTGCACCGCGGCGATGTCCATGACTGCAAGGCGCTGCTGCGTCGCGTCTCCCGACAACAGGCCCGCAACGCGCAGTTCGACATCGTCGAGCCCGACCTGCACTCTGAGCGCCGCTCCCGGCTCGAGCCCTAGAAGGTCCGCAGCGGAACGGCTGAGGAAGACCGCATCGGAACGCAGGTTGTCGAGACGATCACCGCCCTCTCCCACCAACCCGGGCTGTAACCGGCCGGCGCGAAACACGTCCAACCCCAGCACCGCCAGCGCCTCATCGCGCCCCGGAAGCCGCGCTGCGACTTCGACGGCAGGACTGGCCACTGCGACCTCTCGCAGCTGCGCCATAGGCGGGTACAGCGTTTCGTCGAAACCCCCGCGTGCGCCGCGCACGGTCAAATCGGCATCACCCGAGAGCGTGTACAGCGCCTGGGCAAACTCGTTCGCGGCGGTTCGATTGATCAACTGGACTGCGTATCCCAGCGCTACGCCCAGAGCGATGGCAAGCACGGAGACAAACAGCCGCCCTTTGTTCCACCACAGCGGCGCGAGAAAAATCGGCGCGAGGGAAAGCAGTCCCCTCATGCGCGCGCCAAATCGACGAATGCTCGGATCGCAGCGAGCGTATCCTGCGTCCGATCGACGTGTGGCGAGTGCGCGCAGCTAGTGAGGATAACGGTCTGCACCGGACCTCCGACCTGCCGCTCGACTGCCTCGATCTGTGCCATCGTCCCGTACTGGTCATCCTCACCCTGAATTACAAGCACCGGCGCGGTGATGCCGGACAAATACGATTCGATGTTCCAAGCGCGGAAATCCGGGTGCAGCCAGATGTCGTTCCAACCGCGGAAAGCGCCGACCACGTCGTCGTGATGCCGACCCATTCTGGCGGCGAGGTCGGTTGCCTCGAACGCCGCCTTGGCCTTTGCAATGCTGGCTACGGCTGCGTCCTCGACGAAAACATGCGGTGCCATCAGAACCAGGCCGCGCACTCGCCAACGTCCCGACCCGGCATAGATGATCGAGATGGAGGCACCGTCGCTGTGCCCGATCAGAATTGGATCTCGAATGGAAAGGGCGTCCAGCAGTTCGGGCAACGCTTCCAGCGCCTCTGTGTGCAAATAGTCCACCGCGCGCGGTTGCATCAGGCGGTCGGATTTCCCGTAGCCATAGCGGGAATAAACCAGTGCCGGGCAGCCCGTCGCCCCGACGACGAGCTGGGGAAACTCCTTCCAGAGCGCGACCGACCCCAATCCCTCGTGCAGAAACACCAGCACCGGGATTGCATCCGATTGCGCTCGAGGCCCACGCGGGCGCAGCCACTTATACTCGAGGCGATGCCCGCCTGCATCAAGAGAGTTCATGGAGAGGGATCCTGCGATCCCGCGATTTGGCGGTGGCCGGCGCGGGTCGCCCGCCGGACACTTGGCGCAAGGGTAGGACCTAACCTGCCGATCGACGTCCGCCAGCAGCAACCGCCGCGATCCACTACCATCGCGACACTCCTCGTGCCCATCCGCGGTGGAACACAGTCGCCATGCTTCTGTTTCAGCGACTGCGCATGGGCCGTTGGGTGCGCATCAAACGCACAACAGATCCAAGACCGCTGGAGAGTTCTTTGGCTGCCAAACCGCACACCGTCGTCGTTCTCAATCCCGGCCACTTTCACGCAGCGCTCACCTTGCGCAAGAGCCATCCTCGGTTGAGCAACGATGTCTACGTCTATGCCGAAGAAGGTCCGGACGTCGAGAGTTTCCTCCGTATCGTGCGCACGTTCAACGAACGCGTCCACCAGCCGACGCGGTGGAATCTGCACGTGTATCGCGGCGCCGACTATCTGGAGCGGTTGCGCACGGCGCGCTCCGGAGACGTCGTGATCATGGCGGGTAGAAACGACACCCGGATGAGCTCGATCCACCTCCTCCACATGGATGGCTTTCTCGTTCTGGCCGACAAGCCCTGGGTGATCTCGGTCGGTCAGATCCCGATGTTGCAAGCGGTCGCCGCCACGGCGCCGTTGGCGTGGGACATCATGACGGAGCGTCACGAAATCGCCAATCGTCTGCAGCAGGCGCTCGCAGCGCGGCCCGAGGTTTTCGGCCGCTTTCGGTCGGAAGGGGAGCACCCGGCGATCGAGATGAGCAGCGTTCATCATTTATATAAAGTAGTCAACCAGAGACCGCTGGTAAGACCGTTGTGGTACTTCGACACCGCAGTGCAAGGCGAAGGCATTACCGACGTCACCACCCATCTTGTCGATTTGACGCAATGGCTGGTCGATGGCGCGAAGCGATCGGACTACGATCGCGATGTCGAGCTTCTGTCAGCACGCCAGTGGCCAACGGGGGTACCGCGAGACGTATTCGAGCGCATCACCGGCACTTCCGATTTCCCTGCATCGCTGCGCGATGCCGACAATGGAACGCTCAGCTATCTGTGCAACGCGCAGCTGTCGTACCGTCTGAACGGCGTTCCGGTTCGGCTCGAGTCGTTGTGGCACCTCGCCATTCCAGAAGGCGGCGGCGATACGCACTACGCGATCGCGCGTGGGTCGCTGGCCGACTTGATCGTCGAGCAAGGTGCGGCCACTGGATTCCGGACCGAGATTGCGGTGCGTCCAGTTGCTCTGGCCGACGCCCACTACGCCCGTGCGTTGCGGAACGCAGTCGCATCGCTCCAGGATCGGTTTCCGGGCATCGGTGTCGAAGCGACCGGCTCCGCCTTTCGCATCACTATCCCCGAAAGCCTGCGGACCACGCACGAAGAGCATTTTGCCGCGGTTCTCGACCAATTCCTCGCGTACGTCGACCGTGGTGAATGGCCCGACAACCTGGGTCCGGACCTGGTCACCAAGTACACGCTGCTCGCTCGCGCCGCCGAGCTCTCTCATTCCAGTGCATAGGAAAGATTTCGGTTAGGTTACCGGGCTATCGGGGGCCCGCCGCACGCGCCTTGAGGACCTGACGATCGATCTTGCCTGTCCCGGTTTTAGGCAGCATCTCCAGGTACTCGATCACACGCGGATATTTGTACGGCAGCAGGCGCTGTTTCACGAAATCCTGCAGCGCACGCGTGGTGTCGACATCGGCAGCAATTCCCGGACGCAGGGCCACCCAGGCGCGCAAGCTCATCAGTCGGTTCGCATCTTCGACGCCAAGCACCGCGCATTCGCCCACCGCGGGATGCTCCGCCAGGCAGCGCTCGACCTCGAGCGGATGGATCCATTGGCCGCTGACCTTGATCAGGTCGTCGGCGCGCCCTTCGAAGTAGTAACAACCGTCTTCATCCTCGTGAAAGCGATCCCCGGTCCAGATCCAGCCGTCGCGCATCGTCTCCTGCGTCTTGTCCGGTCGATTCCAATACATCGGCGCAGAAGAGTCCCCGCGTACCCACAGCAGCCCGGAGTCGCCGCGCAGTACGACCTTGCCGTCCATGTCCGTGAGCTTGATCTCATAGCCGGGCACTCGAGCGCCGCTCGCACCGGGCTTCGGGTTGTCGATGCGGTTGGAGAGATACATGTGCAGCACTTCGGTGGAGCCTAGACCCTCGACGATCGGCAGCCGGTAACGCCGTCGCCATTCGCGGAACATTTCCCCGGAAAGCACCTCGGCGGCAGACACGCATAGCCTCAAGCTGGACAAATCGCGCCTTTCCGACCCCGAGTAGGAGAGAAGGGCGCTGTAGAGGGTCGGCAACCCGAATAGGATTGTGGGTCGATCCCGCTCAATCACCGAAAGCACCGACTCGGCGTCGGCGCGCCCGGGGTGCAGCACAGCGGTTGCCCCGACCGAGAACGGAAACGTGAGCGAGTTGCCAAAGCCGTAAGCGAAAAAAATCTTGGGCGGCGAGAATACGACGTCGTCCTCCCGTATCCCGAGTACGCGCCGACCGTAGCTCTCGAATGTGTAGACCGGGTCGTGCTGCAGGTGTACTACACCCTTCGGGCGCCCGGTGGAACCGGAGCTGTACATCCAGAAAGCCATTTCGTCGCGATGCGTGTCCGCCGCCGCCAGCTCGGTTGGCTGCGACTCCAGCCACTGATCCCAGGCATGCACCGTATGGAGTCGCGGCGAAGGCTGCTGCGCCGCATCTCCCACCAATACGAGATGCCGCAGCCGGCTCGCGCGCACTTCCTCGTGAGCCGCAAGTCCGGACAGATCGCCGCTGACGATGGCGACTTCCGCCGCGCTGTCCCGCAGAAAGTAGGCGACGAGCTCAGGCGGCGACAGCGTATTGACCAGTACCGGCACGAAGCCTGCGCGGATGGCACCGAAAATGGCAGCAGCAAGTTGCGGTGAGTCGTGCATCAGCAGCAGAATGCGCTGACCGCGCGCGATGCCGAATGCGTTCAGGCCATGGCCGATTCGCGCAGCCATCGTGCACAACGCGCCATAGCTGCTTGGGCGACCGTCACAAACGATCGCGGTCTTGCCGGCGCGTCCAGCCGCGAGGTTGTCGAACAGGATGCTCGACGCGTTATATCGGTTGGAAAGGCGAAACCCGATTTCGCGCGTACCGGGTGCATCGCGCGGCACCGCATCCGCGACGGGTCCCTCGCATCCGCTTTTCGCATCGGAACGCGTACTTCGTCTGGCTTCGACCATCGACATGAATTTGGGGGCGGTTTCGCGCAAGCGCTCGTCGCTCATGCGACCGCTGCGGGTCATGTAATCGTAGGCAAGCTCCCAGGGCTCGAGTTCCATCTTGTCGGCAAAGCGCTCATACCAGAACGAGCTCCTGTTAGCCGCTGTCACCAGTTTGTCGACGACCGGCCGCCGCTCGCGCTCGAACAAGTTCAAAGCGCCGGAAACGTCCGCGCTCGCGTCCAGAGCACGCTCCAGGGCAATGGCGTCTTCGAACGCCAGACGCGTCCCGGATCCGATGGAGAAATGCCCGGTGCGCAGAGCATCGCCGATCAGCACGATGTTGTCGGCAGTCCAGTTGCGACAGTACACAAGCGGGAAGTTGCGCCAGATCGAGCGGTTCGAGACCAGAGGCCGGCCGCCCAGATCCGGTGCGAACACCTGTTCGCAGTAGGCACGGCTGCCTTCATCATCCATCTGGTCGAGGCCCGCTCGGTACCAGGTTGCCGCATCGCATTCGACGATGAAAGTGCTCATGCGCGGGCTGTACCGGTAGTGATGCGCAACGAAGGTGCCATGCTGGTTGGCGCGGAAAGTGAGGGTCAAACATTCGAACGCCTGCTCCGTGCCGTACCAGACGAACTTGTTGGTGAGGTGCTCGATGCGCGGCTCGAAACGCCGGTGGTGCAAGCGTCGAACCAGGGAATTCACGCCATCGGCGCCGACTATCAGGTCGAAACCATCGAATGCCGCCAGCGCATCGAGCTGGCGATCGAACTCCAGACGTACGCCTCGCTCCTGCGCAAGCCGACGCAGCAGCCCAATGAGCGTGAGACGAGCGACGGCGGAGAAACCATTGCCGTCGATGACCACTGCCTCGTCGCGATGGACTATCTTCTGAGCGGGCCAGGACTCCGCATGCTCGCTCAGCGCGCGATGGATATCCGGCTCGTCGCGCTCGAGGAATCCGAGAGCGCCCTGGGAGAAAACGACGCCGAAGCCGAATGTGGTATCGCGCGGACTCTGTTCGACGACGAGGACCTCCTGGTCGGGCTGGCGGCGCTTGACCAGCAGGGCAAACAGAAGACCTGCAGGGCCTGCGCCGACGACGCCAATGCGAAGTCTTCCAGTCACTCGCAATCTCCATCGATCCACATGTCGGAGCCGTGCGGTCGCGCCGCAATGTCCTGGGACTAGGTTACCCTGTTGCGGGTGGTCCTACTTCGACCGAATACGGAGGGCGGCATGGATCTCACGGGCAAGACCGCCCTGGTCACAGGCGGTTCAGGCGATATCGGCGGAGCGATAGCCAGAGGGCTGGCGGAGGCGGGCGTGGACGTCGCCGTGTCCTATGTTGCTCACTCGGATGGCGCCACCGCTGCGGTCGAGGCGGCGCGTGCGGCGGGCAGGCGCGGTCTGGCAGTGCATCTCGATCAACGCGACCCAGCCGCCATAGATTCTGCTGTTGGCTCGGTGCTCGAGCACTTTGGTCGGCTGGATATCCTCGTCAACAATGCCGCCTGGAATGTCGGCATCCCGTTTCCCGCGCTCGACGAATTGAACTCCGAGCTATGGGACCGCGTGCTGGAAACGAATCTGCGCGGGCCGTATCTGCTCTCGAGAGCATCCGCATCGTATCTGCGTGCGCATCGCGCGGGGCGGATCGTGAACATCGCTTCCGTGGCTGGACTTTACCCCGGCGGTAGCAGCATCGCTTACGCGGCCAGCAAAGCCGCACTCATTCACCTCACCCGCTGCCTCGCTGTCGCGATGGCTCCCGACGTTACAGTCAATTGCATCGCGCCCGGCCTGGTAGAAGGAACCCGAATGGCGCGACGACTTCCCGAAGCGATGGCGCAATGGGCCCGGGATGTCGCCGTGCTCGGCCGGACGGCCAGCGCCAAGGACATCGCCGATCAGACGGTGGCGTTCTGCCGGGCCGAATCGGTTACCGGACAGGTGCTCGTGATCGACGGGGGCATGCCTGGAGGCATGCGTTGACGTTACTGCCGCGCGATGTTTCCCACGGAGTTGAAGAGAGACGCAGCTTTGCTGGATGCACTCGCGGCACCCCTCGCGAACCAGCCTTTCGTGGCTCGAAGGCAGAGGCCCTGCCGCTGAGCGCGAAAGCGCTGGGTGGTACGCTACTCGTGCCCCAGGCCGCGCTGCGGACCGTGCGCAGCGAGCGCCGGCGCATCCTCGCTCAGGCCCAGCCCGGACAGCCTGCGCCGCCTGGCTTGCGTCATGAGATAGAAGAGCTTGTGCGCCGCCAGCTCGTAAGCGAGGCCTTCGGGCCGAATGTTCGAGATGCAATTGCGGTCCGCGTTGCTGCGGCCAGGAACAGGGTCCCAGGTAAGGTAGATACCAAGGCTGTCGGGCGACGACAGACCTGGCCGCTCTCCGATCAGCATCACGGTCATGGCCGCTCCCAGAAGCACGCCAATTTCGTCGCCAACCGCGACCCGCCCCTGCGAAACCAGGCAGACCGGCGCGAGCCGCCAGTGCGCCTCGGCCAGCTTCGGCGCGATGTGCTCGAGCATGGCCGGGCCATGTCGCTCGGCCGCTTGCGCCGATAGGCCGTCGGCAACGACGAAGACGGCATCGAAAGGAGCACTGTCGCGCCCTTTGTTCTCGAGCAGCACCTTCGCTCCCGGGCCGAGGATGCGCCCGAGATCTGGCCGCTGGATAAAGGTGTGCCGATCGGTGGCAGCGGTCTGCACTTGAAGCACTTCGAATCCGCGTTCCCCCAACACCCTTTGCACTGCAGCGGAGTCGATATCGCGCTGGACCGCGTCGCGTGCACGAGCATGCGCGAGCTGGAACGCAAGGAGCGGCTGCGTCGGAATGCTGCCGCCTGCACGGCCTAAGCCGATCCGGGCCGCAGTGAAACGCGTGAGGACGCTCCAGGGATCGGGGCAGCCGAGATCGGTCGCAGCTTTCTTCATTCTGCTCGTCGTTTGAATCCTCTAGCCGGCCGGGATCGAATTGTCAGTGCGGGTCCTCGCAGAGAGATCAGTCGACCAGACGCAGCAGCGGATGGCCGGGATCTGCGGCCTTGAGCCTGGTCGCAGTAGCGAAGACTCCCATGCGCAGGAGCCAGTCCTCGAATTCCGGGGCAGGCTTCATGCCGAAAACCTGGCGCAGATACAGGGCGTCGTGAAAGGAGGTGCTCTGATAGTTGAGCATGATGTCGTCGGCACCCGGCACGCCCATGATGTAGTTGACCCCGGCGGCGCCAAGCAGCGTGAGCAGAGTGTCCATATCGTCCTGGTCGGCGTCGGCATGATTTGTGTAGCAGACATCCACTCCCATTGGCACGCCAAGCAGCTTGCCGCAGAAGTGATCCTCGACGCCGGCGCGCACGATCTGCTTGCCATTCAGGTATTCGGGGCCGATGAAGCCGACGACGCTGTTGACGAGTAGCGGCTGGTAGATGCGTGCGAGTCCATAAGCGCGTGCCTCCAAAGTCTGTTGGTCAACGCCGTGATGTGCATTGGCCGAAAGGGCACTGCCCTGTCCAGTCTCGAAATACATGACGTTGTCGCCCACGTTGCCGCGGCGCAGCTCGCGCGCCGCTTCGTTCGCTTCCCGAAGCAGGGCTGCACTGACACCGAAGCTGCGGTTGGCAGCTTCGGTTCCGCCGATCGACTGGAATACGAGGTCCACGGGCACGCCACCGTCGATTGCCCGCATGGTGGTCGTGACGTGTGTCAGCACGCAGGACTGTGCCGGAATGTCGTAGGTTTGGATGATTTCGTCCAGCATGCGCAGCAGAGCGCTGACCTGCGTCAAGTTGTCGGTCGCCGGATTGATGCCGATGACTGCGTCGCCACACCCGTACAACAACCCATCCAGGATGCTCGCGGCGATCCCCTTCGGATCGTCGGTAGGATGGTTGGGCTGCAGCCGGCAGGACAGGCGATCCGGCAGCCCAAGCGTGTTGCGGAAGCGCGTTACCACGCGCGTCTTTCTTGCAACGACCACCATGTCTTGCACGCGCATGATCTTCGATGCCGCCGCCACCATCTCGGGTGTCAGACCAGGTGCGATCGCCGCCAGCAGCACTCCATCGGTTTCGTAGGACAACAGCCAGTTGCGGAATTCGCCGACGGTCAGATGAGCCACTGGCTCGAACGCGGGTGCGTCATGGTGATCGAGTATCAGCCGCGTGACCTCATCCTGCTCGTAAGGCACCACCGGCTCGTCGAGGAAGTCGCGCAATGGGACTTGCGCCAGCGCGATCTGCGCTGCGACCCGCTCCTCCGCGCTGGCGGCAGCGATACCGGCCAGATGGTCGCCCGCACGCGCAGGCGTCGCCCGCGCCATCAACGTCTTCAGATCCGGGAATCGAAAGGTGATGGTGCCAAGCGTATGCGCGTAGGTCGACATTCGTGTGGAGGCAGCAACGGGGCCGCGACAATCTTACCCCACGTTCCCGCGTCCTCGTCGGAATGGCAGCGGGGCCTCGCCCTCTCGGCCGCTACTCTATGCGTACCGCCCGCGCGCCGGCCCTTCGCGTCTCCCCGCGCGGTGTTTGAGCCGATACCTGGTCGCGGCAATGACGTTGCTCCCGACTGTCCAGATGATTTGCCCTACGATCGCGCCTGCGATCCCGCATGCCAGAAGACAGAACCCGACGATCGCCGCGAGCCAGCCGAGCGACAGGCCAAGGCTCGCATATGCGATCGTCGCGAATTTCGAAACGGTTTCCATACTATGCTCAGACCTGAGCCAAGGCTGCAAGCGCTGGCGACTCGCTGCGCTTTACGGTCCGCGACGGAACCAGTGTCCACGCGTCCGAACTCTGCCCAAGCAGTTGCCTGAGCAGCTTGACGTTGAGCGCATGGCCGGGCTTGTAGCCGTCGTAGTTCGCCCGTATCGGCCAGCCGGCAAGATAAAGATCGCCGATAGCATCGAGCATCTTGTGCCGGACGAACTCGTCCTGATATCTCAGCCCTCCGGGGTTGCGGATCTGGTCGCCGTCCACCACCACAGTATTGGTCAGGTCCGCTCCGAGCGCGTGGCCACGCTCTTTCATGGCACCATGCTCGGCGGCGAAGCCGAACGTCCGCGCGGGCGCAATCTCCCGCTTGAGCAAGTCACGGTTCCACGCCGTCGCGATGGACTGCATGCCGAGGGGCGTGCCCTTGAAATCGATGGTCACGGTCAGCCGAGGATCGAAACTGGGGGTCAACCGAGCATAGCGGTCCCCGTCGCGTACGCGCACGGGACGCAGCAGCACGATGGTTCGCGCCGGCGCGTCCTGCTCCACCGAGCCCGCCTGCTCGATATGGTTGAGGAACAACGCAGCGCTACCGTCCAGCGCGGGCACTTCGGGTCCGTTGAGCACGATCAGTGCGTTATCGATGCCTCCAAACCGCAAAGCCGCCATCAAGTGCTCTACCGTGCGCACGCGGACACCGGCGCTGTTGCCGAGGTCGGTAGAGTACTGAGCACTCACGACGTTGCTCCAGCGTGCGAGAATGAGGGCGCGCGACGGCGGTTGATCCGAGCGCAGAAAGCAAATGCCTGTGTCAGGTTCCCCCGGGTAGACTGTCATGCACACGGGCTGACCCGTATGTATCCCTTTTCCATAGATGCGGAATTCCGCGGCGAGCGTTCGTTGCCGAGTGACTCTGTCTTCAATCGTGCTTGTCATGTCACATACCTCCTCGTTTATGCGGAGGCCCGTACTGCATGGACGGCTGCTCCGCGTTCGAGAGCAATCCTAGAGGGAAGCCGCGCGCGGACACAGATCGCATTACGCCAATCGTTTGTCCGATTGCGCCAGCGCTGGGGGAGCTGCTGATTGGCTACATCGACGCTGACGTCATGGGCGCTGATGATTCATCGGGCGTTGTCCGCGCACGCGATCGACGCCGACTCCCTGTTCCGGCGGGCCGGCCTGGATCCAGAGCGACTGCGCGACGCCAACGGACGTTACCCATTGGTCGGAATGCAACGCCTTTGGGCAATTGCAACCACGGCGACCGGAGACCAATGTTTTGGGCTCGAGGTGGCGCAGGCGTGGCATCCGACGACGTTCCACGCCCTCGGGTACTCTGCGCTGGCGAGCGAGACCTTGCGCGAAGCACTTCAGCGCATGGTGCGATACGGCCGCGTGGTAACGACGGGTGCGCGCCTCGAGTTGGAGCAGAACGGCGACGAAGTGACCGTCAAGCTATCCGGCTCGCTGCCCGCCGACCAGATGGTTCCGGCATCGATCGACGCGGGCGTTGCCTCCATCGTGATCCTCTGTCGCCAAGGGCGTGGCGGACAAGTCGACCCGCTGCGCGTCAGGCTGACCCGAGCGGAACCTGCCTGCGCCACCCGATTGCAGGCATTCTTCGGTTGCCCCGTCGAATTCGCCGCACCGGAAAACGGTTTGGTTTTCAGGGCGGCCGATCTGGACGCACAGTTGCCTACGGCAAACCCGGTGCTCCTGCGCGTGAACGAGCAGGTCTTGACCGACTACCTGGCGCGTCTGGACCGCAGCGAAGTCACGGTCCAAGTGCAGGCGAAGCTGATTCAGGTGCTACCGAGCGGCGAATTGGACGAATCCTCGATTGCGCGTGCGCTCAACCTCAGCCTGCGCAGCATGCAGCGCAAGCTCAAGGCGCGGGGAGTGAGCTTTCGCAAACTGCTGGACGACACGCGTCGGCAACTCGCCGAGCAGTACCTCAAGGACTCTACTCTCTCGGTCTCCGAGATCGCCTACCTGCTTGGCTTTGCCGAGGTGAGCAGCTTCTCGCGCGCTTTCAGGCGCTGGACCGGGCACGCCCCACGCGCTAACTGAACTCGCCGCCGATCGAGGCTTGCCGGGAAGCTCGTAGCTAGCATGAAGTTTGCAAGCTACGGGGCACTCCTTGGACATTCGAGGTCTCGGCTATGATCGCTCGGTTGATCTACGTCTTCGCCCTGCTCGCGAGCGCACTGCTCCTCGGGCTTGGGATGTACCTGCAGGATTCATTGCATCTGCAGTCCTGCGGTCCGCAGGTACTCGTCAGGTACGCGCTGATGCTCGCAGGATTGTTCGCCCTGATTGCGCTGATCGTCGGCACCGGAAAACTCGTGCGCATCGCGGCGAGCGCGGGTATTGCCCTCATCTCACTGGCGGGGGCAATCGTCGCCGCACATCAGTCCTGGCCGCGTCGTATCCCTCTCAACTCCGGCGCAGTCGGGGTAAGCGTCGATTCGCTGGCGCGCTCGTTGCCGCTGGCCGACGTCTTGCCGAAATTCTTTGCGGGGGCTGGCGAGTGCGAACGAGCGCACTGGACTCTGGTCGGAATCGCGGGTTCGGAATGGGCGCTCATCGCGTTCGTCGCGCTGATGATCGCCGGCGCCTTCGCGGCCCGCGGCAAGTGACGCCTCTGATTCTGGCGCATCCAACAGCATCGCGTAAGGTAGGGCCCCTAGACTGACGGCCCAGGTTACCTGATTGGGGGGCTGAGATGAGAGCAGTTCTGACTGTCATTGCCGCGCTGGCCTTGTCTGCATGCGCATCGGATGGCCAATTTCGCAGTTCGACCAGCGTCAACGGGCACTCATTCCAGTCCATGGACATGACCGATGCGCACTTCTACATGGATGACGACGCAGCTCCGGCATCCGCCGTTGCTCCCGCCGTACCAGGCGTCCCCCATTATGGAATCGACGGCTACTGCGGATACTGCCAGCATCCGGGCGCCTGGTCACACTGAATATGATGTGAGACCGCACACGCCGGCGAATCGTCAGGCGCGCGCGCGCAGCTTGAAGCGCTGGATCTTCCCCGTAGCAGTCTTGGGTAGCTCGTCGAGGAACTCGACCCAGCGCGGATACTTGAAGGGTGCGAGCCGATCCTTCACATGATGCTTGAGCGCCTCGGCTAGTGCCCCGTCGGCTTTCACTCCAGGTTTCGTCACCACGAATGCCTTCGGCTTGATGAGCTGCTGCTCGTCGGCCATTCCAACTACCGCCGCCTCCAGCACGGCGGAATGCGTCAGAAGCGCCGCTTCGACCTCGAACGGCGAGACATACATGCCGCTGACTTTGAGCATGTCGTCGGAACGGCCGCCGTAGGTATAGTAGCCATCCGCGTCCACACTGTACTTGTCGCCTGCTCGCGTCCAGGGTCCGACGAAAGTCGCCTGGCTCTTCGCGCGGTTGTTCCAGTAGTGGATCGCGCTCGTCGGGCCATTGATCTGCAACTCGCCCAACTCGCCAACGCCCACTTGCTGTCCGCGTTCGTCCATCAGGCGGATCTGATAGCCGGGTACCGCCTTACCCGTCGTGCCATAGCGAACGGCGCCCGGCAGATTCGAGATGAAGATGTGCAGCATCTCGGTCGAGCCAATCCCGTCCAGGATCTCCACCCCGAAATGTTCCGTCCAGCGTCTGCCGATTTCCGTCGGCAGCGCTTCACCCGCCGAGGCGCAAACCCGTAAGGCCAGAGCGTCTGGACGCGGCAGGTCCGGACTGGCAAGCAGCGCCGCAAACAACGTCGGGACGCCGTAGAAAATGGTCGGGCGATGCTCCCGCAACCGCTTGAACACAGCCGCGGGCGTTGGCCGCTCGGACATGAGCACAGCCGTTGCTCCTACTGCCAGCGGAAAGCTCAGCGCGTTACCCAGGCCATATGCGAAGAACAGTTTGGCCGCCGAGAAGACCACGTCGTCTTCGCGTATCCCGAGAATCGGTCTGGCATAGAGTTCTGCGGTTTGAATCAAGCTGGAATGGATATGTACCGTTCCCTTCGGCGTGCCGGTGGAGCCCGAGGAATAGAGCCAGAAGCAGACATCGTCGCTGGTGGTCTGCGCGGCTGCGAAGCGCACCCGCGCATTGGCACCCAGTTCCTGAAGCAGAAGGTGACCGTGCGCATCCTTGCCGGAGACGATCACGTGCTTGAGCGACGGTAGGCTGTCCAGGAGCGGCGCGAAGGTGGGCAGTAACGGCTCGGAGACCACGAGCGCGCGGGCGCGGCTATCCTCCAGCATAAATTTGTAGTCGGCCGTGGTCAGCAGCGTATTCACAGCGATCGGCACGATGCCAGCCTTGATTGCACCCAGGAATGTGCTGGGAAAGTCGATGGTGTCGACCAGGGCCAGCATGACCCGGTCCTCCATCTCCAGCCCGAGACCGGTCAGCGCGTTGGCCGCCCGATCGACGCGCTGCGCCAGCTCTCCGTAGGTGTAGCGGCCCGCATCATCGACGTATACGACCTTGTCGGCCCGTCCTGCCACCAGGTTGCGCTCGATCAGATCGTGCGCAGCGTTGTATTTCCGCGGGATGGCGACAACCGGTGGGCTGACGCTGTGGTCAGCGCTGCTCAGACCTGGCACAGCCGATCCTCCTCGCGTCGCACTGGGCCCTGTGCATCAGGCCGATTCTTCTGCGTCTATCCGTTCCCGACACAGGGCCACCCAACCGTCGATCCAATCGGCGGCCACTTCCTCGGGCATCGTACCTGCGCTGGCGTCGTGCAGGAGGATCTCTCCGATGCGTCTCGCACCAAGCTCGGACAGAATGCGATCGAAGCGCCTGCCGCCGTTGCAGAAGGTCTCGGCGTAGGTGCGATCGCCCAACGCAATGACGCCATAGCGTACATGAGAGAGATCGGGTCGTGCATTCTGCAGCGATTCGTACAGCTGCTTGGCGTTATCGGGCACGTCCCCCTGTCCATACGTGGAACTGCAAATCAGAAATAGACCTCCAGCCCCGAATACAGTCGCATCCAGATTGTCCATCAATCGCGCTTGCGCACGTGTCTTGTCATCGTCGATACGAAGCTCGAGCTCCTGCGCCACAAGCTGTGCCGTGCCAGTCATGGTCCCCACCAGGATGGTGATGTCGAGCGGCAATGATCTTCTCCGTGCCTCGCCTTCCATGCCGGCGGAGCAATATGCTTCCGTTTCGGGTCGATATGCATTATATTACCGCTCGTATATCTTACAAGTAGTATATTTCATGCCATCCGAGCAGGCCTTGAAGACCCGCCGCGCCGCACAGCGCCGGGCTGCGACGACCGAGCCGAAGGGGCTCGCGGATGATCGCTTTCTGCAGGACCTCGGCGAGCGGGTGCGCGCGGCGCGGGCCCGCAGCGGCATGACACGAAGGGATCTTGCAGCGGAGTCAGGCGTCTCGGAGCGTTATCTGGCCCATCTGGAGACCGGCGAGGGGAACATTTCAGTGCTGCTGCTGCAGAAGGTGGCCGCGCCCCTCAACCTTCCACTCGCGGAATTGCTCGACGGAGACGACGAACAATCGGTGGAGCTGAGCCTGATCCAGCAATTTCTCCGACGTCTGCCGCGTCAGCAGCTGCCGAGAGTCCGCGCTCAACTCATGCGCGAGTTCGGCAGCAGCCCTGTCGAGCGGATGAAGCGGATCGCGCTCATTGGCTTGCGCGGCGCCGGCAAATCCACGCTCGGCGCCATGCTAGCAAAACAGCTGGGCAGCCCGTTCGTCGAGCTGGACAGGGAAATCGAGCGCGAGGCAGGTACCGGCCTGTCCGAGATCTTCCTGCTCTATGGTCAGCAGGGGTATCGCCGCTACGAGCGGCGATGCCTCGAGAAAGTCCTGCAGCGCGACCGGTGCGTGATTGCTACCGGCGGCAGCATCGTGTCCGAGCCCGGAACGTACGAGCTGCTGCTTTCGACATGCTTTACCGTGTGGCTCAAAGCGCTGCCGGAAGAGCATATGGCCCGCGTAGTTGCCCAGGGCGACACGCGTCCCATGGCTGGCAACGCCGAGGCCATGGAGGACCTACGGCGCATCCTGGAAGGTCGGGCCGCGCTCTATGGTCAGGCGGACGCGACGGTGGATACGGCGGGCCGTACAGTCCAGCGCAGTCTGAAAGATCTCAGGAAAGTCATTCATGCCTGATCGGCGGGAGGGACGAGCATGAGCGCAGTTCTGGAACCTGCATCACCAGAAGCCCGAGCTGTCGTGACCTACGATACCCACCCCGACCGCTACTTACACTGGCGGCTGACATTCGACGGCCCCGTCGCCACGCTGTCGATGGACGTGAACGAGGACAAAGGCATCAAGCCCGGTTATCGGCTCAAGCTCAACTCCTACGACCTGGGCGTAGACATCGAACTGCACGACGCCCTGCAACGCATCCGCTTCGAGCATCCCGAAGTCAAATGCGTCGTGCTCACCTCGGCGCGCGAACGCATGTTCTGCTCCGGCGCCAACATTTACATGCTGGGGCTTTCCAGTCATGCCTGGAAGGTAAATTTTTGCAAGTTCACCAACGAAACCCGCAACGGCATGGAAGACTCGAGCCGGCACGACGGGCTCAAGTTTCTCGCGGCAGTGAACGGCACGGTTGCGGGCGGCGGCTACGAGCTCGCGCTCGCGTGCGACGAGATTCTGATGATCGACGATCGCTCCTCCACCGTGAGTCTCCCGGAGGTGCCGCTGCTCGGGGTTCTCCCGGGCACCGGTGGGTTGACTCGCCTGACCGACAAGCGCCGGGTCCGCCGCGATTTGGCGGATGTGTTCTGCAGCACCGCGGAGGGCGTGCGCGCGGAGCGCGCACAACAGTGGAATCTGGTCGACCATATTGCCAAGCCGCAACAGTTCAAGCAGGCGCTCGCTGAGCGCGTAGCCGCCATCGCCAAGCATAGCGCGCGCCCGGAATCCGCCAAGGGGGTGGCGCTGGCACCGCTCGCACGCGCCATCGATGACACGGGCTACCACTACGAGCAGGTCGACGTTGTCGTCGACCGGGCCGCGCGCACTGCGACGATAACGATTTCCGGCCCGAAGACGGCACAGCCCGCCGACCTCGAAAGTATTCGCATGGCGGGCGCTGACTGGTGGCCCCTGGCGATGGCGCGTCAGTTGGACGACGCCATACTGATGCTGCGCACGAACGAGCTCGATATCGGGTTGTGGATACTGAAGACACGCGGTGAGGTCGATGCGCTATTGGCTGTCGACGCCGCGCTCAAGGCCCATGAGTCGGACTGGTTCGTGAAGCAAACCATCGGCATGTTGCGCCGTACGTTTGCTCGACTCGATGTTTCCTCGCGCACCCTCTTCGCCATCATAGACCAGGGCTCCTGCTTTGCCGGCACGCTGTTCGAACTCGCGCTGGCCGCCGACCGCAGCTACATGCTGCTGCTCCAGGACGACGAACCAGGATCGCCTCGCATCGCTCTATCCGACATGAACTTCGGCGCTTACCCGATGGTGAATCACCAGACCCGCATCGTTACGCGTTTTTGCGCCGAACAGAAACCGATCAAGACGGCGCGAGGCGTCATCGGCGACAAGCTCCCCGCATCGCTCGCGCGACAGCTGGCCCTGGTGACGTTTACGCCGGATGATATCGATTGGGAAGATGAGGTTCGCATCGCGCTCGAGGAACGAGCGAGTCTGTCGCCCGATGCGCTAACCGGCATGGAAGCAAGCCTGCGCTTCGCAGGGGTGGAAACGATGGAGACGCGCATCTTCGGGCGCCTTTCGGCGTGGCAGAACTGGATCTTCAACCGGCCTAACGCGGTCGGCGAGCACGGCGCGCTGAAAGTTTTCGGCACGGGAAGCAAGGCGAAGTTTTCGTGGCAGAGGGTGTGACGGAGCCGTCAATGACGATCAACTATTCCGAGCGAATTCCCAACAACGTCGGCCTCGCCACCGATCGTGCACTGCAAAGAGCGCTGGAGCATTGGCAGCCCAGGTTCCAGGATTGGTGGCGTGAGATGGGGCCGAACGATTTCGCGGCTGCGGACGTATACCTGCGCACGGCCACCGGCGTGGACGCTCAAGGCTGGGCGACGTATGGAACGGTGAAGATGCCCGAATATCGGTGGGGTATCTTTCTTGCCGAGCCGGTCGCGGAGCGCACAATCGGCTTCGGCGACTATATGGGCCAGCCGGTGTGGCAACAGGTGCCGGGCGAATTGCGCTCGCAGTTCCGCCGCATCGTCGTCACGCAGGGCGACACCGAGCCGGCGTCGGTCGAGCAGCAGCATCTGCTGGGCCATAGCTGCCCATCGCTCTACGATCTGCGCAACCTGTTCCAGGTGAATGTCGAGGAAGGCCGCCACCTGTGGGCCATGGTGTACCTGCTGCATGCTTACTTCGGCCGCGACGGCCGCGAGGAGGCGGAGGAGCTGTTGGCACGCCACTCCGGGGATGTGGACAAGCCGCGTATCCTCGCCACCTTCAATGAGCCGATCAGCGATTGGCTGTCGTTCTTCATGTTCACCTATTTCACTGATCGGGTCGGCAAGTTTCAGTTGAAGAGTCTGGCGGAATCCGGCCTTGATCCGCTGTCCCGCACATGCCGTTTCATGTTGACCGAAGAAGCGCATCACATGTTCGTCGGCGAGACCGGCGTGGGACGCATCGTGAAGCGCACGCTCGAAGTCATGAAGGAGGTGGGCACCGATGACCCGCAGGCGGTCCGCGCTCACGGCGCCATCGATCTGCCGACGGTCCAACGCTACATGCACTTCTGGTTCACCTCGTCCCTGGATCTGTACGGCTCGGAAGTCTCATCCAATGCCGCAAGCTCCTTCGCCAACGGGATCAAGGGGCGGCCGGACGAGAGCCAGTATCAGGACCATGTCTGCAGCGAGGCGGGATACGAGCTGGATACCCCCCGAGGCAACGACTGCATCAGCCTTCGCAACGCCATGAACGAGGTGCTGCGCGAAGCGTACGCCAAGGATTGCGAGATCGGTGTCAAGCGCTGGAACATGCAGATCCAGCGGGCCGGTTTCGACTTCCGGTTAGCGCTGCCCAACCCGCGCTTCCATCGTTCGATCGGTGTGTGGGCAGGCGTTCCCAGCAATCCTGAAGGACACGGGATCAGCCAAGAGGAGTACGAGAAGCGGTTGCCGGAATGGATGCCCGCCGCGGCCGATCGAGCCTTCGTACGCAGCTTGATGCAACGCGTGGTCGAACCCGGAAAAATGGCCGGGTGGATTGCGCCGCCGGATCGCGGCATCAATAATCTGGCGGCAGACTACGAGTACGTGCGACTTGCGTAAATAAGACACGTATCGTCAGTGCGATAGTTACGCGCTCCGCGCAGCGGATACGCCTATCCTGGTGTTGTGGGCCACGGGCTCATACACTTTTTCAAGAGGAGATGGCGAATGAAACGAGCTGACTTCAGAACTCAAGTGCTGATACCCGCGGTTGCCGCACTGGCGGCGGCTCTCAGCTTTTCGGCCTATGCCGGCGATCCCGTCAGATCGGGGAGCGACTACACCAAGCCGGGGCGGCAGATCGAAGAAGCAGGCACCCCGGTGAAGACTGGGGACGGCACGAAGAAATTCGGGCGGCAACTGGATGAGGACGGCAAGCCCGTCAAGGCTGGCGGCGTCAGTGGCAAAGCAGGGCGAACGCTGAATCAGGAGCAGGTTCGGAACAGCAAGGCGCGCCAGCCAATCGAAGACTGAGACCCAGACCTGTAGAGCTTGATGGAATCAGGGCAGAGCGCGGGGGCTGCCCTTGCCACAGGGGAGCTAGCGGCGTTCGGCGATTGCGCCGAGAGCCTGGAGGTTGAATATTTCGATGCAATCGCGCTCCTGCTTCAGCAGACCGGTGCGCGTCCATTCGCGCAGCTGTTTGTTCACGCTCTCGCGAGTTGCGCCGACGAGATCACCGAGTTCCTGCTGGGACAACCTCAAGTCGATCCGGACGGCAGGGCCGCTCTGCACCCCATGATTCCTGGCAAGCCAGAGCAGCTGCTTCGCCAGCCTGGCGGGCACATCCAGGAAGGAGCGATCCTCGATACGTGTAGTGAGCTCTCGCACTCGTCCTGCGAGCACGCTGAGGAGCTTCACCGCAATCGAGGGAGAGGCAGTCAGTAGATCGTTGAACGCCGCTTTGTTCACAACCGCCATCTCGCACTCCTCGAGGGTCGTGACGGTCGCTGAACGCGGCTGGCCGTCGAGGATCGCGATTTCTCCGAAGACCTCTCCCGGACCCATGACGTTGATGGCGGCATGAGAACCGTCGGCCCCCGGTGCGCCGACCTTGGCGCGGCCGCGGAGCAACACGAAGAATTCGGTCGCGGCGGCGCCTTTCTCGACGATGGTCTCCCGAGACCTATAGATTTTCTTATGCGCGAGGCCGGACAGATGCGTGAGCTCATCGCGGGAGAGCCCTTGAAAAATCCAGACCCTCGCGAGGGCGTCGGTCAGAGCAGAGTCCACTGACTTCGCTCCAGGGTTGTGACCCAGTTCATAGGACGGCGTGCAGGCGCGCCGTAATATTACGAAAATGAGACTGCTTTTCCTCGGATCAGGCTCCGCCTATACCGTTGGCGACGACACCTTCCAATCCAACATGCTCCTGGTGAGCGACGCCGGGCAGCGCCTGCTGATCGATTGCGGCACGGACATACGCTGGTCCCTTCCGAAGCAGGGGCTGTCCTACCTCGACATCACCGACATATACGTCAGCCACCTGCACTCGGATCATGCAGGAGGATTGGAGTCGATCGGCTTTCAGCGAAAGTTCGACCCAAGGTGCACGCGCCCACGACTCTACGTCGAGGCATCGCTGGCGAAACCGCTCTGGGAGCACAGCCTCCGGGGCGGCATGGGAGTCATCTCCGACGCAGAGACAACGCTGGACACGTTTTTCGACGTCCACCCAGTCTCGACTTATAAACCGTTCGATTGGGATGGCGCCCGTCTCGAACCCGTCCCGATGATCCATGTCTCCAGCCCTCGGGCCAATGCCTCGAGCTACGGCCTGCTTATCGAGTGCGGCAATCATCGGACTCTGCTCACCACTGACACCCAATATACGCCTGATCACCTCACCCGCTATTACTCAACCGCCAACCTGATCTTCCACGACTGCGAAACGACAAAATCGAAGACCGGCATCCACGCGCACTACGACGATTTGCTGCGGCTCCCGGCAGCCGTACGAGCCAAGACCTGGCTCTACGGCTACCAGTCCGGTCCTCTGCCCGACGCTTCGGCCGACGGCTTCCTCGGCTTCGTTCGGACCGGCCAGTCGTTCGAACTCAAAACGCCAGTTCGCTGAAGCCGAAGGCTGCAGGGCTGCGGTCGCCACGTGCCTCGGATGATTGGTGCAGCAGGCACCAGGAGCCTGGATCGAAAATACCTCGGTTCTGCGCGCTGCTCCTCAAGCGCTTCGGATTCCTGCGGCTGTCAGCACGTAGACTCGATCGGTCGTCTCCGCGGCGGACTTTGAGTGCGTCACCAAAATTCCGGCGGCTCCGTTAGCTTTCACCTGGCTGCGCAGAAGATCCAGCACCTGACGCGCGCTGTCTGGATCGAGATTGCCGGTCGGCTCGTCCGCCAGAACTAGTTTCGGGCGGTGAGCAAGCGCCCTTGCAATCGCGACCCGCTGCAACTCGCCGCCCGACAGTTCGCGCGGCAGGCTGCCGGCGCGATCTTCGAGTCCGACCGCTCGCAACATCTGCAGCGACCTCGTCCGGGAGTCGTCTTCCGGCGCATGCTGTAGACGCAGCGGAAGCTCGACGTTCTGAGCCACCGTGAGATAAGGAAGGATATGGAATGCCTGGAACACGAATCCCAGGCGCCCACCGCGCAAGCGCGTCAACGCCTCGTCGTCGAGACGAGCGAGATCTATACCGTCGACCTCGATGGTGCCAGCGTCCGGGCGCTCGAGGCCCGCGATCAGATTCAGCAGCGTGGACTTACCGATCCCAGACTCGCCCATCACCGCGACGTACTCCCCGCGCGCCAGCTCGAGGTCAACGCCCGGGAGCACGATGCGCTTGCGCGGACCGTCGTAAGCCTTGGTGAGACCACGAATGGAAAGCACGCGCGAATGATACAAGCCCCGGGTCGGTCAGGGCGGCCCGCGACCGGGCACCGGCAAAGCCGCGGTTGAGGCATCATTATGTTCCATTTGAGAACGAATCTGGGCGGAGGGATTGCTCTCATGAGTGTCTCATTCACTACTCGCGTCCTGGCGCTGATCGCGGTCTTCGCTTTTGCCACAGCATCCGCCTGGGGGCAGAAGAAGTACGGCCCCGGAGTGACGGATACCGAGATCAAGATCGGCCAGACCTTCCCGTACTCGGGGCCCGCCTCGCTGTACAGCACGATCGCCAAGACCGAAGCCGCCTACTTCGCCAAGATCAACGCGGAAGGAGGCATCAGAGGTCGCAAGATCAACTTCATCTCGCTGGATGACGGCTACAGCCCGCCGAAGACGGTCGAGCAGACCCGCAAACTCGTGGAACAGGAGGAGGTGCTGCTGATCTTCGGTTCTCTGGGGACGGCGACCAACACGGCTATCCACAAGTACATGAATGCCAAGAAAGTGCCGCACATCATGCTCGCGACGGCTGCTCTGAAGTGGGACGATCCGGCGAACTATGCCTGGAGCATGGCGCTGGTCCCGAATCAGCGCGCCGACGTCCCGGCGTTTGTCCGGCATGTATCCAAGGTCAAGCCTGACGCCAAGGTGGCGCTCCTGTACCAGAACGACGACTTTGGCAGGGACTACGTGCG
>Ga0335083_10001616_pt1 | contig 30764 bp, 22 predicted proteins | sample Lox_Sample_42_FD_206716 | JGI IMG/M metagenome (GOLD analysis project Ga0335083, IMG submission 206716) | Soil microbial communities from Loxahatchee National Wildlife Refuge, Florida, United States - Lox_Sample_4.2 | ecosystem: Environmental > Terrestrial > Soil > Wetlands | place: USA...
CGCGACCTGAAGCCACCCAACATCATGCTGCGCGAGGATGGCGCGATCGTGCTCATCGACTTCGGCATCGCCAGGCACATCGAGCATGGCGCCGGCAGCACCCATACCGGCGTGCTGCGCGGCTCGCCGTACTACATGAGTCCGGAGCAGGCAAAGGGCGGGGATCTCGACGGACGCAGCGATCTCTACAGCCTTGGAGTGATCTTCTATGAAATGCTGACCGGCACGAAGCCGTACCTGGCCGCGACTGCGATGGAAGTGCTGCAGCAGCATGTGGACGGTGCGATACCCGAACTCGAAGCCGGCTTCGCGCACTACCAGCCGCTGCTGGCGGGCCTCATGGCCAAGGACCGCGCCGATCGCTTCGAATCGGCCGAGGCCCTGCTCGAGTACCTTCGCGGTGCGGCCGCGTAAAGCATATCAGCCGCCATGGACGCCTCCTTTCCGGCGCTGATCCAGATCCTGCTGGCGACGGGCCGGACCCTGGCCCTGCAGCTGAACGAGAAGCTGGCGGTACGGGTGGTGCACAATGCCCCGCTGCTGATCGAGTGGCGCGGCCGCAGCGACGCCCTGCCCGGGTCGCTGAACCTGCTGCTGGAGGAGTTGCTGCAGCCGCCGCGGGCACGGGAGATTGCGCAGCGGATCGCAGCGGCCGCGAACGAGGTCGATGAAGCCGGCGTGGCGCTCGGCACTGGCGCCCTGCGTGTGCCGCAGGACAGCGGCCCGGAACAGTACGCGGCACTGAGCCTGCATCGCCTCGCCGAGGGCGACAGCCTGCCGCTGCTGCTGCTGCTGCGCGACGTCACCGCTCTCGAAGCTGTGCAGCACGCGCTGACGCAGACCCGCGACTCGCTGACCGCCGCCATGGCCTCGCTGCGCGCGCCGCCGCAGGCCCTGCGCATGTACCTGGCGGCGGGAATGGCATCGGTCGGCGAACTGCGCGCGATGATGAAGCTGCAGGCGCGCGATGAAGAAGCGCTGCGCGCCAAGCTGGCCCGGCTCGCGCAAGGGGTCGAGTCCCTGGAAGCCGATGCGCGCGCCGCGGATCTGCCGACGGTGACCGAGGCATGCGCCGACCTCGGACAATACCTGACCGGCCTGCGGCAAAGGCCGCAGCTCAGCGGGGATGACCTGCTGCCGATCGCACCGCTCCTCGATCGCGTCGCATCCGGCTTCGGCAATGCCATCCGCATCGAGGAACAGCGCTACAGCCCGCCGGCGGCAGCTGCGAAGGCACGGCGGGATGACCCGCCTGCTGGTGGCAAGACACAGGACTGGGCGGAACTGGCCGAGCGGCGCTGGAACAGCTTCCTGCGCCGGCGCAACGAGGAGACCGGCACGCTGGTCAAGTTGCGGATGCGCGACGCGCGGCTGGTGCCGGCGGCCCGGCGCCGCGCCGTCGACGACATGCTGCAGCACCTGCTGCGCAACGCCATCGAGCACGGCATCGAAACCCCCGAGCAGCGGCTGGCCGCCGGCAAGCCGGCCACCGGCGAGATCATCGTGCAATTCGCGGACAAGGGGCCGCAGGGAGTCACGATGACCGTGCGCGACGACGGCCGCGGCCTGGATATCGGACGCATCGGGCGCGCCGCCGTACGTTCCGGGCTGCTGTCGGAGGAATCGCTGGCCGGATACGATCCGGGCCGGATCGTGGGACTCATTTTCAGGCCCGGCTTCTCTACCCAGAACCTCGAAGGCGAGAGCGGGCGCGGGCGCGGCATGGATTTCCTGCGCCGTGCCGTCGCGCGCGCTGATGGCCAGATTACCGTCGCCACCAAACCAGGACGCTACACACAGTTCGTGATCGAGCTGCCCGCGGCAGCGACACCGGGCACCACCGCCATTTGACCCCCGTGCCTTGACAAGACGGCGCGGCGCCGGATGCTATGCCATGGACTCACGCGATGAGGACGGCATGCATCTGGTCGATACAACGCTGTTCTATTCGCCCACCAGCGGCGGCGTCCGGCGGTACCTGAACGCCAAGCACGCCTGGTACGCGGCGCGCGGCGCGGATCCGCGCCATTCGCTGCTGGTGCCGGGACGCCGCACCGCGCTCGTGCCCGGCGACGTGAGCACCGTCGCCGGCCCCGTGGTGCCGGGCACGTTCAACTACCGCCTGCCGCTGCAGCCCCGCCGCTGGTCGCGGCTGCTCGAAGCGCTGGAACCGGACCTGGTGGAAGCGGGCGACGCGTTCCATCCGGCCTGGTGCGCACTGCGCGTGGCCCGGCGTCGGAATATTCCTGCAGTGGGCTTCTTCCATTCGCACCTGCCGCGGCTGGTGCGCATCCGCATGGGAGCGGCGGCGGGCCGCCTCGCCGGCCGCTACCTGCGCGGACTGTACGAGCGCTTCGACCTGGTCTTCGCCCCAAGCCGCGTGATGTGCGAATACCTGCGCTCGCTCGGCCTCGCCAACGTGGCGCTGCAGCCGCTGGGCGTGGACGCCGGCATCTTCCATCCGCAGCGGCGCGATACGCTGCTGCGCGCGCAGCTGGGCCTTGCCGCGCATACCCGCCTGCTGGTCTACGCCGGCAGGTTCTCCGCCGAGAAGAACATCCGCATCCTGCACGATGCCTTCGCGCGGCTCGGCCCGCGGTATCACCTGTTGCTGGTCGGCGGCGGCGAACGGCGGCGCGTGGCCGCAAACATCACGCTGCTCCCTTATCGCCGCGACAGCGTGGAGCTGGCGACACTGCTCGCATCGGGCGACGCGCTGGTGCACGCAGGCACCTCCGAGACCTTCGGCCTGGTGGTGCTCGAAGCCATGGCCTGCGGCCGGCCGGTGGTGGGCGTACACGCTGCCGCGGTGGCCGAGCTGGTCAACGACAGCGTGGGCGTGACGGCTGCGCGCGCCGAAGGCCGGCTGCTCGCCGGCGCCGTGCGCGAACTCTATGATCGCGACCTCGAATCGCTGGGTCGCGCGGCGCGCACGCGCGTGGAGCAGCGCTACAGCTGGGACGTCACCCTGGGCAAGCAGCTGGCGTTCTACTGCTCGCTCACGCGCAAGAAACGGACGGCGCCGGAATCCTGGACCACGGCCAGCGTGCGGCCATCCGGCGAAAACGCGGCCGTGCCCGTCGCGGCCTCCAGCGAATGGCTGTCGAGCGCCGCACGATTGCCAGGCCCCGGCCGCCACAGCACCACGCGCGCGTCGCGGCCCGTGGAAACCAGCAGGGGTCCGTTCGGCTGAAACGCCAGGCACTCGATGCGGTCCTGGTGCCCTTCCAGCTGCAGCGGCTCGCTGCCTTCCGGTCCCCGGCCGCTGAAATCCCAGACCACGACGCTGCTGGCCGCCGTGGATGCGGTCGCCAGCCAGCGGCTGTTGGCGCTCCACGCAGTCTGGTGCACCTTGCCCGCGTAGCCGCTCATGCGCGAGCGCTTGCGGCTGTTGAGGTGGCGGAAATTGACTGCGCCGTCCGCCAGGCCACTGGCCACGACCTTCAGGTCCGGTGACAGCGCCAGCGTCACCGGCGTGCCTTCCAGCGTGAACTGCTCGATGGCGCCACCGACGCGATCCACGAACAGCGCGCCGTTGCCTGCGCCGAGCAGTTCGTCGCGGCCGCGCCAGAGCAGGTGCGACAGCGCAACGCCGTGTCCGCCGAGCTGACCCGCCGGCTGTCCGGCCGCGTCGAACAGCAGCACGTCCCTGCCCTGCGCGAAGGCAAGATACTGGCCATCGGCACGCCACGTGAGGCCGGCCGGCCAGCGCGTCGCGCGCGCCAGCACATGCGGCGCCTGCTGCGGATCTGCCGCCTGCCACAGCAGTACGGCGCCGTCCTGGCCGGAGCTGGCCAGCGATGTGCCGCGCGGCTGCCAAGCCAGTTGCAGCACACCCGGCGCATGGCGGCCCAGCGATCTGACGGTGCCTTCCGGCGATAGCAGGTACAGGCCACCCTCGCCGCCGCCGATGGCGAGCGTAGTGCCATCCGGCGACCACGCGAGCGCCACGGGAAAATCCTCTATCGTGGCCGCCGCGCCGGGCAGCAGGCGCGCACTCACGCGACGCAGCCGAGGAAGCCGGCCAGCAGCTCCGCGCGATCAAGCCTGCGGCCGATGAACACCAGCTGGCTGCCGCGCCGTGCTTCGCCCCACGGACGGTCGGGCCGCCCATCGAACATCATGTGCACGCCGTGGAAGACGTAACGCCGCGCGTCACCGGCGATGTTCAACACGCCTTTCATGCGCAGGATGTCCCCGCCGCGGTTCTGCAACAGGTACGAGAGCCAGTCGTTGACCTTGCGGGCGTCGAGGGCGCGCGCCTCATCGAAGCCGATGGAGCCGATCTCCTCATCGTGATGATGCGAGGCGAAGGCGCGTTCGGCCGCCGGCCTGGCGTTCAGTGACAGGCCGAACTCGCCGGGCGCGTGCTCGGTGAACAGCGCATAGGCACCCGGCTGCGCGACGTCGATGGCGTACTGTCCGCCCATGCATTGCATTTCCAGCGCGAAGGGCGCCGCACCCGGCGCGAGGTGGCCACCGCTCTCCACCGGCTGCGCCGGCTCCGCGAACACGCGCACCGCCGGCTCGATCTGCGCGGCGAGCGCCCCGGCAGTGGCCTCGGGCATCGGCAGCAGCGCCACTTTCAGCGCCGCGTGCCCGTGCGCGTGGTGCCCGTGACCATGCTCACCATGGGCCTGATCGTGGTCATGGTCATGGTGATCGTGGCCGTGTTCGCCGGTGGCCTTCAGGATGTGCCGGCCGGCGGCAAGCTGGTATGCACCCGCCCATTCGAAGGGATACTGCGGCTCGAGGAAGGCGGCATCCACGGCCAGCGCGCGATCCAGGTCGAAGGCACCAAGCCCCAGCACCGCGTCGACCGGCACCTGCGCATTGACCGCGCGCTGGATCTTCGCGGTGCCGTTGATGCCGCGGATCTTCTGCTCGATGCGCGCCAGGTCAGTCGCCGCCACCAGGTCGCACTTGTTGAGGATCACCACGTCGGCGAAACCCACCTGGATGGCCGGCTCCTTCAGTTCCGCCAGGTGCCGCTCGAAATGCCGTGCATCCACCACCGTGACGATGGCGTCGACCACGAACTGCTCCTTGAGGTCGTCATCAAGAAAGAAGGTCTGTGCCACCGGGCCCGGGTCGGCCATGCCGGTGGTCTCGATGAGGATGTGGTCGAAGCGGTCGCGGCGCTTCACCAGCTGCCCGAGCACGCGGATCAGGTCGCCGCGCACGGTGCAGCAGATGCAGCCGTTGCTGGTCTCGAAGATCTCCTCCTCGGCGCCGATGACCAGCGCCTGGTCGACGCCGACCTCGCCGAACTCGTTCTCGATCACCGCGATGCGCCGCCCGTGCTGCTCCGACAGGATGCGGTTCAGCAGCGTGGTCTTGCCGGCGCCGAGAAAGCCAGTGAGCACCGTGACCGGAATGCGCGCAGTCTTGTTCATCGGTTGTGTCCCGCGGTATCCATTTCCCACACGGTAACCGGGCAGTCGCGCCGCAGCCAGAAGCCCGCGCCCAGCTGTCGGAAGTCCTTCATCAGCTGCCGGCGGTACCAGGCCCCGCCACGCAGGCTCACGGCCGGATCGGTGCGCGACTGGTCGCAGTTCTCCTCCCAGTCCTCGCGCGTCAGCACACCGAAGTACAGCAGCCCGCGGCACACGCGGGCGAGGTTGGCCAGCGCGCGCCGCGTGGCGGCCGCATCGAGGTATTGCAGCACGTCGTAGCAGATCACCAGGTCGAAGGACCCGCGGCGCTTGAAATCCTGGATGCCGCCCTGGATCCAGCCATAGCGCCGGCACAGGTACTCGCTGACCTCCAGGCCCGTGTAGCCGGCCTGCGGCAGGCCGCGCCGCAGCGGCGCGCGCAGCAGGCCCACGCCGCAGCCGGCGTCGAGAATGCTGCGCACCGGCAGGCCCAGATGATCGGCCATGGCCGCGATCAGCCGGCCGCGCGCGTCCATCTCGGCGCGGTTGGTCACCGCGGTACGCGGGTCGAAATAGAAGCGCTGGTAATAGGCCCGGTCAAACTGTGCTGTCATTCGCCAATCCTGAATAACTACAATCGGCGGATGCCCGCCCAAGCTCCCCGCATCGGTTTCGTCAGCCTCGGCTGCCCCAAGGCGCTGGTGGATTCCGAGCGCATCCTGACGCAATTGCGCATCCGCGGCTACGAGATCGCGCCGAGCTACGCGGCTTCCGACCTCGTGGTCGTGAACACCTGCGGCTTCATCGACAGCGCCATCGATGAATCCCTCGAGGCCATCGGCGAAGCGCTGGACGCAAATGGCAAGGTGGTGGTTACCGGCTGCCTCGGCGCCAACCCGCAGCGCATCCTCGAACGCCATCCCAGGGTGCTGGCCGTCACCGGCCCGCATGCCACCGAGCAGGTGCTCGAGGCCGTGCACGCGCACCTGCCGCGGCCGCATGATCCGTTCACGGATCTGGTGCCCGCGCAGGGCATCCGCCTCACGCCGCGCCATTATGCCTATCTGAAGATTTCCGAAGGCTGCAACAACAAGTGCAGCTTCTGCATCATCCCGGCGCTGCGCGGCCGGCTGGCCTCGCGGCCGCTGGACAGCGTGCTCGCGGAAGGCGAAAGGCTGGTGGCTGCCGGTGTCAGGGAGCTGCTGGTGATCTCGCAGGACACCAGCGCCTATGGCGTGGACCTGCGCTACCAGCAGGTCACCTTCGGTGGCCGTGAATACCAGACGCGCTTCATTGATCTCGCGCGCGGCCTGGGCGAACTCGGCGTCTGGGTGCGGCTGCACTACGTGTATCCCTACCCGCATGTGGACGAGGTGCTGCCGCTGATGGCCGAAGGCAAGGTGCTGCCTTACCTGGACATCCCCTTCCAGCACGGCAGCCCCACGGTGCTCAGGCGCATGCGGCGCCCCGCGCATGCCGAGGACACGCTCGCACGCATCGCCGCCTGGCGCCGCGCGGTACCGGAACTCACCTTGCGCAGCACCTTCATCGTCGGCTTCCCCGGCGAGACCGAGGCGGAGTTCGGGGAATTGCTGGCGTGGCTCGACGCCGCACAGCTGGATCGCGTGGGCTGTTTCAAGTATTCCCCGGTGGATGGCGCCACCGCCAATGAGCTTCCCGGCGCGGTGCCGCCGGAGGTGATGGAGCAGCGCTACCGGCGCTTCATGGAAAAGGCGGCGGCCATCTCGGCGCAACGCATGGCGGCGAAGGTCGGCCGCGAGATCACGGTGCTGGTGGACCGGGTGGATGGAACGAAAGCCGTGGCACGCACGGCCGGTGATGCGCCGGAGATCGACGGCGTCGTCAACGTGAAGAAGGCGAAGGGACTGAAGGCTGGCGAATTCGCACGGGTGCGCGTCACCGCCGCCGGCACCTACGACCTGGCTGCGGAGCCGGTGTGAGCCACCGGAACGCGCCGCGCCGCGCATCGTGGCAAGCTGACGCCGGGGGACATATGCATAGACTTGCGAGAACCATGCTGACCATCGCCGTGCTGGCGCTTGCTACGACCGGCGTCGCCGCCGCGCCGGACACCGGGACACTCGAGCGCATCAAGGTGCCCGGCCCTTCATTGCAGGGCAACCTGGAAGGCGACGACCCGAACCGCGACGTGGTGGTGTACCTGCCGCCCGGCTACGCCAAGCAGGCACCGCGCCGGTATCCGGTGATCTATTATCTGCACGGCTATCTCGCCCACGCCGAGAACTACGTCAGCACGCTGGGCGTTCCGGGCTCGATCGACCGTGCCATCGCGGGCGGCGCGAAGCAGATGATCGTCGTGTTTCCGGACGCGTACACGGTGTACAGCGGCAGCATGTTCTCCAACTCGCCGACCACCGGCGACTGGGAGGCCTTCATCGCCGTGGACCTGGTGAGTTATGTCGACAAGCACTACCGCACCGTCCGCGCACGCGCCAGCCGCGGCCTTGCCGGCCACTCGATGGGTGGTTACGGCACGCTGCGCATCGGCATGAAGTATCCGCAGGTGTTCGGCGCGCTCTATGCGGCCAGTTCCTGCTGCGTGATGAACTCGGCGCCGGCCACCGGTCCCGCGACGCCTGGCGCGGGTGGCCCGTCTGGTCCGGCACCCCAGCCAGCCGCTGGCGGTCCTCCCGGTGCCGGCCCCGCGGCTGCAGCGGGCGCGGGCGCCGCTTTCGCCAATGCGTTGAAGGCGCAGGCGGCGGCATGGGCGCCCGATCCACAGAACGCTCCAGACTATTTCGACCTGCCGGCCACGGCCGGCGATCGGGCAGCGCTGGTGGCGGCACGCTGGCCGGCCAATTCACCACTGGTGATGGCCAGCCAGTATGTACCCGCGCTGCGGCGGTACAACGGGGCCATCAAGATGGACGTTGGCGACAAGGACACGCTGGGCGCGGGTACCACACCGCTGGATGCCGAGCTCACGCGCCTGGGCGTGAAGCACATTTACGAAATGTACGATGGCGACCACATGAACCGCATTCCGCAGCGGTTCGCGGACAAGGTGCTGCCTTTCTTCTCCGGCGTGCTGAAGTAAGCGGCGCGCGCCCTGGCCGCGCCGCTAGTCCAGCCGCTTGTGGAAGCGCAGGATCGCCGCCGTCATCATCACCGCGCTGAAGGCCAGCAGCGCCAGCGCGTCCGGCCACAGCTCGGCGAGGCTCGCGCCGCGCAGCATGATGCCGCGGATCAGCCGCAGGAAATGCGTCAGCGGCAGCACTTCGGAGATCCACTGCGCCACCCTGGGCATGCCGGCGAACGGGAACATGAAGCCCGACAGCAGGATCGACGGCAGGAACACGAAGAAGGTCATCTGCATGGCCTGGAACTGCGACTGCGCGCGCGTGGAGATCAGCAGGCCCAGGCTGAGGTTGGCGAGGATCAGCAGCATGGCGGTGGCATACACGTCCGCGACGCTCCCCGCGATGGGCACATGGAACAGCCACGCGCCCAGCATCAGCACCACCGTGGTCTGCACCAGCCCGATACCCACGTAGGGCGTGACCTTGCCCACCATCAGCTCGCTGCGGCTGATCGGCGTCGCGATCAGCAGCTCCATGTTGCCGCGCTCGCGCTCGCGCACGATGGCCACTCCCGTGAACAGCACCATGGTCATCGTCAGGATCACACCCACGAGGCCCGGCACGATGTTCACCGCCGAGCGGCGCTGCGGGTTGTAGAAGCTCACCACGCTGATCTGTCCGGGAGATTGCAGCAGCGGCGCCAGGTTCGCCGTCGGACGACTGTCCAGCGGCAGCTGCGCCAGCTGCACCGCGGCGCTCTGCACCACGGTGTCGCTGCCGTCGACGAGCACCTGCACGGCCTCGCGCCCGTCGAAGCGGCGCGCCTCGAAATCCGGCGGCACCACCACCCCGAGGCTGATCCGGCCGCGGCGCAGCGCATCGGTGAGCTGGGCCGGCGAGGTTGCCGCGAGCCTGGGCGCGATCACGCCCGAGGCCACCATGTCCATCACCAGCTCGCGCGATGCCGCGGTGTTGGCCTCATCGGCGATGCCGGCCGCCAGCCCGCGCAGATTGAGATTTATGGCGTAGCCGAACAGCACCAGCTGCACGATCGGGATGCCGAGGATCATCGCCAGCGTGATGCGGTCGCGGCGCAGCTGCCGCAGCTCCTTCAGCATCACCGCGAACAGGCGCCGCCATTTCATGCGGCGGATTCCGCGGCGGCGGGCGCGTGCCGCGCGGTGGACGCCACGAACACGTCCTCGAGGTTCGGCGCCACCGGCTCCACTTCGGCCGTGAGGCCGGCCTGGCGCAGGCCGGCACGGATGCGCTCGATGGCCGCGCCGCCATCGTCGCACAGCACGCGCAGCGAATTGCCGATCTGCGCCACGCTGCGCACGCCGTCGATTTTCGTCAGCAGCTGCTGCGCCCGCCGCGGCTGCGCCGCATGCACCAGCAGGCTGCGGCCGGCCAGCGCACCGGTGAGTTCGGCCGGCGTGCCATCGGCGACCAGCCTGCCATGGTCGAGGATGGCGAGCCGGTGGCAGCGCTCGGCCTCGTCCATGTAGTGCGTGGAGATCAGCAGCGTGGTGCCGGCGTCGGCCAGGTCGAACAGCTTCTCCCAGAAATCGCGGCGCGATTCCGGATCCACCGCACTGGTCGGCTCGTCGAGGAACAGCAGTTCGGGCTTGTGGATCACCGCGCCGGCCAGCGCCAGGCGCTGCTTCTGGCCGCCGCTCATGGTGCCGGCAAGTTGCCCCGCGCGATCGGTGAAGTCGAACTGCGCCAGCAGTTCATCGATGCGGCGGCGGGTGTCGTGCCGCGGCACGCCCTGCACGGCCGCGAGGAACTCCAGGTTTTCGCGCACCGTGAGATCCTCGAACAGCGCAAAGCGCTGCGTCATGTAGCCGATGCGCAGCCGCAGCGCCTCGGCCTGCTGCGGGATCCTCAGCCCCAGCACCTCGATCTGGCCGGCGGTGGGCAGCAGCAGGCCGCACAGCATGCGGATGGTGGTCGATTTGCCCGAACCGTTCGGCCCGAGAAAGCCGTACACGTGCGCGCGCGGCACCGCGAGGTCCACGCGATCCACCGCCAGCAGGTCGCCGAAGCGGCGCGTGAGGCCGTGCGCGCGGATCGCGAAGTCGCCATCCGCCACCGGCGCCGCGTTCACCGCCGGAATTCCGCCCACAGCGGCACGCCGGCAGGCAGTGCATTCGCCGCGGCCGTGAGCTGGATTTCCGCCAGGTAGCTCAGCCGGTCGGCGTCCTGGCCGGTCAGCGCGTAGTAGGGCGTGAAGGTCGGGTCGCTGCGTATCATCCGCACTGTGCCGGGCCAGGCGGTGGCGCTGCCGTCGACGTGCACGGTGGCCGCATCGCCCACGTGCACGCCGGCGCGCAGCCGCTCGGGCACGTAGACCCGCGCGAACGGCGCAGCCCCGGCCAGCATCACCACCAGCGGTGCACCCACCGGCGCCTGGTCGCCGAGCTTGTACGGGATGCTGTCGATCTGTCCGTCGCGCGGCGCCGCCAGCGTGAGCTTGCCCAGCAGCACGCGCTGCGCGCCGGCCTGCGCCTGCGCCGCCTGCGCCGCGGCCTCGCCCTGCGCCACGTCCTCGGCGCGCGACCCATTCTCCAGCTCGCGCAGCGCCTCGCGTGCGGCGCGGGCCTGCGCATCCGCGTTGTCGGCGGCGGCACGCGCCGCGTCCACGTCGGCGGCCGCAACCACGCCCTGCCTGCCCAGCGGTTCCACCCGGTTGAACTGCGCGCGCGCATCGACGGCCTCGGCTTCGGCCGCGGCCAGCGTGGCGCGCGCGCGCGCCAGCTCTTCGACGCGAGGACCGGCCTTCAACTCCGCCAGCGCCGCACTGCTCTGGCGTGCCTGCGCGGCGGCTGCGGCCAGTTGCGACTCGTTCAGCGTGGGTTCAAGTTGCAGCAGCAGGTCGCCGCCATGCACCCTCTGGCCTTCGCGCACCTCGATGCCGACGATGCGCTCGGCGGCAGGTGACGGCAATGTAATGCGGTCCCACTCCAGCGTGCCGAGCGCGCGCGGCGCCTCCTGGCCGCAAGCGGCCAGCACGAACAGCACGCAACTGGCCGGGATGGGCCGCCACCGGTTCATCGTGCATCCTCCTGTCGCTGCCGGAACAGCCTGGCTTGTATTTCCCGCGGGCCTTGCTGTCCAGTATATTTCGTTGCCCGAATGGGGCTGCGTTCATCCGAGGACATTGCGCCGCTCGCCTCCGTGCCGTTCAGGTAACGGCCGGAATGGCGCGGCAATTGTAAAAAACGGCAAGACATGTCAACGTGCGCCACTACACCCTCGACCCGATACGCACTTTTTCCGGAGCATACGTATTTCCGCCTCCCGGACGGTCGCCAGCACGGGCAGTCGGCATCAATACGCGAGCGAATGTGCAAATGAGGTCCGGGCTTGTCGCCTCTGTGATGTTGCTGATCCTGATGCAGGTGCCGGCCAGGGCCGCGGAAGATTCCCTTGCGCGCTTCACGGTGTCCGAGATCCGCGTGGTGGGGCTGGAGCGCGTGTCGGAAGGCACGGTCTACAACTACCTGCCGGTCAACCCCGGCGACGAAATGACCCCGACCAAGCTGCGCGAGGCGCTGCGCGCGCTGTACGCCACCGGCTTCTTCCGCACCGTGGAGCTGCGGCGCGACGGCAACGCCCTGGTGGTGGTGGTGACCGAGCGGCCGTCGATCGACAGCTTCGAGATCAAGGGCAACAAGGACATCAAGACCGAGGATCTCACCAAGTCGCTGCGCAACGTGGGCCTCGCGCAGGGCAAGACCTTCGACCGCTCGGTACTCGAGGACGTGAAGGGTTACCTCATCGACCAGTACTTCAGCCGCGGCAAGTACGGCGTGACGGTCGACACCAAGGTGCAGGATGAGCCAGGCAACCGCGTGAACATCGAGATCGACATCGACGAAGGCGAGCGCGCGAAGATCCGCCAGATCAGCATCGTCGGCAACACGAAGTTCAAGGAAGCCGACATCCTCGACAGCTTCGAGCTGCACACGCCGCAGTGGAATTCCTGGTACAAGCAGAACGACCGCTACTCGCGCGAATCGCTGCAGGGCGACCTGGAAAAACTGAAATCCTTCTACCAGGATCGCGGCTACGCCAACTTCGCCGTCGAATCCGCCCAGGTGACCATCTCGCCCGACAAGGACGACATGTTCATCACCATCAGCATCCATGAAGGCGACATCTACAAGATTGCCGACGACGCAAAGATCGCCGGCAACACCATCGTGCCGCTGCCGGTGCTGCAGCAGCTGGTGGAGGTGAAAAAGGGGCAGATCTACTCGCAGCAGGCCATTTCCGACACGCAGAAGGCCATCGAGAACCGGCTGGGGCAGGATGGCTACGCCTTCGCCAAGGTGGATCCGGTGGAAAAGACGGACGACGAGAAGAAGGAAGCCGCGGTGACCTTCTTCGTGGATCCGGGCAAGCGCGTCTACGTCCGCCACATCAGTTTTGAGGGCATCGAGCGCACGCAGGACGTGGTGCTGCGGCGCGAGGTGACCCAGCTCGAGGGCGCCTGGGTCTCGAACATCAGCCTGGATCTTTCCAAGCAGCGCATCCAGCGGCTGCCCTACATAGAGTCGGTCGACTACGAAAAGACCAAGGTGGAAGGCACGGACGACCTTGTCGACGTGAAGTACAAGATCAAGGAAGGCCCGAGCGCCACGCTCAGCGGCGGCATCGGCTATTCCGAGGGCACATCGTTCTCCCTCAACGGCAGCCTCGCCGATTCCAACTTCCTCGGCACCGGCCAGCGCCTGGCCATCGAGCTGAATGCGGGACATTACGCCCAAGTCTACAGTTTCTCGCACACCACGCCCTACATCACGGCCGACGGCATCAGCCGCACCACCAACCTGTCCTATACGCGCCAGACCCAGCTCACGGCCAGCTACTCGGACTTCTCCACCAAGACCGCGCTGGCCGGCCTGGATTACGGCTGGCCGGTCTCCCTGTGGCAGAGCGTGCACCTCAGCGGCACGCTCGAGCGGGTGGAATTCGCGACCGACAGCAGCACCTCCAACCAGATCTGGGAGTGGGCGCGGGACAACGGCGGCACGACCTATCTGCTCGCCAACGGCAACTCGTACATCCGCGGCACCATCTCCAACCTGCTCGAACTGGGCGCCTCCTGGAGCTACGACAACCGCAACAACGCGCTGTTTGCCACCTACGGCACGCTGCAATCCTTCAACCTCACCTCCACGCTGCCCGGCAATGGCCTCGAATACATGACGGCCTCGTACCGCTTCCAGCATTACTTCCGCATACCTGTGCCGCTGCTGGACAAGGTGCCGTTGCGCATCAGCTCGACGCTGGGTTACGGCCGGGCCTTCGGCAATACCAGCTCCATGCCGCCCAACCGCCTGTGGTTCGTCGGTGGCCCGGATTCGGTGCGCGGCTTCAAGGACAGCACCCTCGGGCCGCGGGATTCCATCGGCAATCCCTATGGCGGAGACACCGCCATCTACGGCACCGCCGAGGCCATCATGCCGACGCCCACCAAATGGCAGACCAGCGCGCGGATCAGCCTCTTCTATGACTTCGGCCAGGCCTTCTACCTGGGCAATACGCTGTTCCGCAACAAGGACGGCACCGTCGCCGACACCAGCCTGGATCTGCGGCGGCTGCGCAGCTCCGCCGGCATTTCCCTCGAATGGCTCGCGCCGATGGGGCTGTTCCGCTTCAGCTACGCGGTACCGCTCTCCTGGCAAAGGGCCACCACCAAGTATTATGGCGACGAACGGGAACGGTTCCAGTTCTCGGTCGGCAGCGCGTTCTAACCATTACCGATGACCACGGAAAGACACATGAGCAACCATCACCTCCGCAGAATCCTCGGGCTGCTGCCCGCCGTCCTCGCCATCCTGCTCGCCGGTTGCTTCGGCAATGCCGACAGCAAGTCCGGCCCGGCACGGATCCGGGTGCTGAACATCAGCAGCTGGTACGACTCGGTCGACCTGTACACCAACAACGGCGACAACGGCACCGACACGCTGCAGTTCAGCGCGGTGGGGCGCAGCACCATCAGCGACTACAAGACGCTGAAGGCGGATGAGTACACGCTCCAGTTCCGCAAGACCGGCGTCTCCAGCAACCTGCTGTCGATCCCCGCGACGCTGCCCAGCAACTCGCACCAGACCTTCGTCGTCTACGGGCCGCAGAACGGCTTCAACATGCTGCAGGTGGCCGAGGACACCGACGTACCGAACAGCGGCTACACCTCCCTGCAGGTGCTCAATACCACGACTTCCGGCCACTTCGACGTCTACCTGACGGGCGCGGACGATTCCCTGGACGACGTATCGCCGGCGCTGAGCTCGATCGGGCCCAGCGCGGGGCGCACGGCCACGGTCAGCAGCGGCACTTACCGGGTACGGGTCGTCGGCGATGGCGGCAAGACCGACCTGCGGCTCGACATACCGTCGATCACGCTGGCCAGCCAGGGCGTGGTGTCGCTGATACTCGTGGCCGCCAACGGCGGCGTGCTCGTCAATGCCGTGCTGCTGCCGCAACAGGGCCAGCCCACCTTCTACGGCAACGCCGCCAGCGCCAACATGCGGGTACTGAACGTCAGCAGCGGCTATGCCCCGCTGGATCTGTACACCACCAGCAGCACCACCGACGCCCCCGACGTGCAGCAGTTCGCCGGCGTCGCGCTCAACACCGCCAGCGACTATGCGCCCGTGTCGGCAGACACCTATGCGCTGAAGTTCCGCAAGACGGGGGTAACCGGCAACCTGCTGGTCACGGGCTCGACAGTGGCCGAAAGCTCGCATGTGACCTACGTCGCCTATGGCGGGATCAACCAGTTCGCGATGCTGCCGATCACCGAGGACACGGATCCGGCGGACGCCGGCTTCTCGCAGGTGCAGATCGTCAACGCCACCGCTTCCGACGCCCTGGACATCTACCTGAGCGGCGCGGGCGATTCGCTCGACAACCTGACACCCACGGTCAGCGCGGCGGCGGCGGGCGCGATAACCGGACCCCTTATCTACACCAGCGGCACCTACCGGCTGCGGGTCACGCTGGCGGGCGACAAGACCGACCTGCGGCTCGACGTGCCGGCAATCACGCTGGCCAGCACGGATATCGTGTCCATCGTGGTGAGCGAAAGCCCGGGCGGCGTGCTGGTCAATGCCGTGGTGATACCGCAGCAGGGCACTCCGGCCTTCTACATCAACAACAACGTGCGCATCCGCGGCGCGGTCGGCCTGTCGACGGGCTCGGCGGCCTCGCTGACCGTCGGCGGCACCGCCATCGTGACCAGCAAGCCGGCGCGCAGTTACATCGCCGACACCTACACCATCCTGCCGTCCGGCAATGACCTGGTGAACGTGTCGGTGGACGGCGCCACCGTGGCCTCCGCCACGCGCACACTGGCGCCCGGCATGGATTACACCATGCTCATCTGGGATACCGCCGGCGTGCCGCAGATCACGCTGCTTCCCGACGACAACCGCCTCGACATCAAGGGCGAGGTGAAGCTGCGGCTCATCAACGGCATGTCGGGCCTGGGGGCGCCGCTGAACCTGTCGATCGACTTCGCGCCGGTGGCGGAATACGTGGTGGTCGGCGCCGCCTCCGACTACTTCGAGCTCGAGCCCAGCACCATCAACGTCAACGGCTATCACCTCGACCTGCTCAACGCGCAGACCCTGGATGCGCTGATCAGCCGCGACTCGGTGCTGTTGCAGGCCAAGGGCGTATACACGTTCTTCGCGGCCGGCGGCGGCAGCAGTTCCGTGGCCGGCACGCTGCGCAAGGACCACTGAGGTCCGGCAAGGGGCGCCGCGGCGCAGGGCGCGCCGCGGCGCCTTATTCCACCGTCACGCTCTTGGCGAGGTTGCGCGGCTGGTCCACGTCCGTGCCGCGCAGGATGGCCACGTGATAGGCCAGCAGCTGCAGCGGAACGGTGTAGATGATGGCCGACTGGAAGTAGCTCACGTGCCGCGGCATGGTGAGCACGTGCACGCCGTCGCTCTCCTGGATGCCTGAATCCGGGTCGGCGAACACATAAAGCTCGCCGCCGCGCGCGCGCACTTCCTGCAGGTTCGACTTCAGCTTCTCCAGCAGGTCGTTGTTCGGCGCCACCGCGATGATGGGCATGTCGGCATCCACCAGCGCCAGCGGGCCGTGCTTGAGCTCGCCGGCCGCATAGCCCTCGGCGTGGATGTAGGAGATCTCCTTGAGCTTCAGCGCGCCTTCCAGCGCCAGCGCCGCCATCGCGCCGCGGCCGAGGAACAAGGCGTGGTGCCGGTCCACGAAGCGCGCCGCCATGGCGCGGATCTGCGCATCCAGCTGCAGCGTCTTGTCGATCAGCCCGGGCAGCTCGACCAGCCGCGCGACCAGCCCGCGCTCGCGCTCGCTGTCCGAGCCGTGCGTCTTGGCCAGCGCGATCACCAGCAGCGACAGCGCGGTCAGCTGCGTGGTGAACGCCTTGGTCGAGGCCACACCGATCTCCGGGCCGGCACGCGTCAGCATCACCAGGTCCGATTCGCGCACCAGCGAACTCTCCGGCGCATTGCACACCGCCAGCGTCGCCAGATATCCGGAGCGCCTTGCATGCCGCAGCGCCGCCAGCGTATCGGCGGTCTCGCCCGACTGCGAGATGGTGACGAACAGCGCGCGTGGCGGCACGACCGGGTTGCGATAGCGGTATTCGCTGGCGATCTCCACCCGGCACGGTATGCGGCAGAGCTGCTCGATGAAGTACTGCGCCACGATGCCGGCGTGGTAGCTCGTGCCGCAGGCGACGATGTGCACGTACTCCACTTCCGGGAAGATCGCCTGCGCCTTGTGGCCGAAGGCGGCCTCCAGCAGCCGGCCGTTGGCCACGCGCTCCTGCAGCGTGTTGGCCACGGCCCACGCCTGCTCATGGATCTCCTTCAGCATGAAGTGCTCGTACGGCCCCTTCTCGGCGGCCTCGGCCGACAGCTCGCTGACGCGCACCGGACGCTCGGCGGTGTTGCCCTCGGCATCGATGACCCGCACACCCTCGCGCCGCACCTCGGCGATGTCGCCCTCCTCCAGGAACTGGAAGCGGCGCGTCACCGGCAGCAGCGCCGCGATGTCCGAGGCGATGAAGTTCTCGTGCTCTCCGATGCCGATCACCACCGGACAGCCCATGCGCGCGACGATCACGCGGTCGGGCTCCTGCTCGGACAGCACCGCGAGCGCATAGGCGCCCTCCAGCTCGGCCACGGTGGCGCGCACGGCCTTGAACAGGTCGCCGAGGGTCTGCAGGTGGAAATGGATGCGGTGCGCGATGACCTCGGTGTCGGTCTCGGAGGAGAACACGTAACCGGCGTCCTCCAGCTCGCGGCGCAGCTCCTCGTGGTTCTCGATGATGCCGTTGTGCACGATGGCAAGGCCATCGCGCGACACGTGCGGATGCGCGTTGCGCTCGGATGGCACGCCGTGCGTGGCCCAGCGTGTATGCGCGATGCCGGTGGCGCCGCGCAGCGGCGCCTCGTCGAGGGCCTCCTGCAGCATCCTGACCTTGCCCACGGTGCGCAGGCGCCCGACCCTGCCGCGCTCGCCGACCACGGCGATGCCGGCCGAGTCGTAGCCCCGGTACTCGAGCCGCCGCAATCCATCGATCAGCACCGGCACGATGTCCCGCCCGGCGACCGCCCCGACGATGCCACACATGATTCCGCTACTCCTTCCCGGGGCCGCGCTTCACGGGGCGCTGCCAGCCTTCGATGGTCACCTGTCTGCTGCGCGCCACGGTCAGCTTGCCGGCCGGTGCATCCTGCGTGATGGTGGATCCCGCGCCCGTGGTCGCGTTCGCGCCGATGGTCACCGGCGCCACCAGCATGTTGCCCGATCCGATGGAGGCGCCGTCGCCGATCACCGTGCGGTGCTTGCTGGCGCCGTCGTAATTGACGGTGATGGTGCCGGCCCCGACGTTGACGCCCGCGCCGACCTCGCTGTCGCCGATATACGTGAGGTGGTTCGCCTTCGAGCCCTTGCCGACGCGGCTGTTCTTCACCTCGACGAAATTGCCGATGTGCACGCCGTCGGCGAGCGCGGCGCCGGGACGCAGGCGCGCGAACGGACCGACATTGCAATGGGCGCCGATCTGCGACTGCTCCAGCACGCAGCCGGGGAATATCTGCGTGTCGGCGCCGACGATCATGTCGCGCAGCACGCAGTTCGGACCGACGCGCACGCGATCGCCCAGCACCACGCGACCCTCGAACACCACGTTGACGTCGATGAACACGTCGTTGCCGAGCACCAGCTCGCCGCGCTGGTCGAAGCGCGCCGGGTCCGCCAGCGTCGCGCCCGCCACGAGCGCGGCGCCGGCGTGCCGCGCGCGCAGCACCGACTCCAGCTGCGCCAGCTGGCGCCGGTCGTTGACGCCCAGCACCTCGGCCTCATCGGCAGCCAGCAGCGCACGCACGGCCACGCGGTCCTTCACGGCCAGCGCCACCACGTCGGTGAGGTAGTACTCGTGCTGCGCATTGTCATTGCGCAGCCGGCCCAGCCAGGCGCGCAGCCGGCCCGCCTGCGCGATCATCACGCCGGTATTGACCTCGGTGATGCGGCTTTGCGCCGCACTGGCATCCTTGTCCTCGACAATGGCTTTCACCCGGCCGCGCGCATCGCGCAGGATGCGGCCGTAGCCGGCAGGCTCGGCGAGCTGCACGGTCAGCATTGCCAGCGTCCGTTCATCCGCCAGCCCCAGCAGTCCGCGCAGCGTCGCGGCGGACAGCAGCGGCACATCGCCGTACAGCACCAGCACCAGGTGTCCGTCGGGAATGCCCTCCATGGCCTGCATCATCGCGTGGCCGGTGCCGCGCTGTTCGGCCTGCAACGCCCAGCGCAGGTCCTGGTCCGCGAAGGCCGCGCGCACCGCTTCGCCGCCATGGCCGTACACCACATGCAGCGCGGCCGGCTCGAGCTGCCGTGCGGTATCGAGCACGTAGCGCAGCAGTGGCCGGCCGGCGAGGGGCTGCAGCACCTTGGGCAGCGCGGAATGCATGCGCTTGCCCTTGCCGGCCGCGAGGATGACGATGGACAGCAGCGGCGACGGTGCGCGTGATGGCCGCGGACGCTTCGCGGCGGGGGCCTTGAGGGAACGCCGGTTCTTCATGAGCCGGTCAAGCTACCACACGGTTACTTCCCGCTGTCACGGCGAAATAGCTCCGTCAGAGCAGGCGCTGCAGGATGAAATCATGGTAGTCGTGCGCGCCCACCCGGAATTCGCGGGTGCCCGCCTGGACGAACCCCAGCCGCGCATAGAACGCCAGCGCCTGCTCGTTGCGCGAATACACGCCCAGCAGTACGCGGCGCCGCCCGCTGGCCGCGGCAGCGGCCAGTGCCTCCTCCATCATCCAGCGCCCCACTCCCAGGCGCTGGAACCGGTGCAGCACGTAGATGCGGCGGATCTCCACATCCAGGGGACCGAGGTCCGGCAGAGGCAGTTCGGGTGGCGCCGCCACCAGGTATCCCACCGGCGCGCCGCCCGCCGCCTCGGCCAGCCAGCCGCGGCAGGCCGGATCGGCCAGCCAGGCCTGGTATCTGGCCGGCGCGTGCTGCTCTTCGGCGTGGGCGAGGATGTCCTCCACGGGCAGCAGGTGCGCATAGCTTTCGAGGAAGGTGGCGCGGCCCAGCAGCGACAGTCGAGCGGCATCGGCTGGAGAGGCGCGCCGCACGCGCAGCGAAGTGGCCGATTCAGCCATGCGCCCGCATGGCTACAGCACGCCGGTATGGAACAGGCGGCCGGCCAGCGCGGTGACGCCCATGGCGGCGATGCCCCAGAAACCCACGCGCAGCGCCGCGCGCAGCAGCGGTGCGCGACCCAGCCGGGCGGCGAGTGCTCCCAGCAGCATCAGCAGCAGCAACGAGGCCAGCGGCATGGTCAGGCCTCGCGCGGCGATGGGGACCAGGCTGAACAGCGCCAGCGGCACCGCGGCGCCGAACGCAAAGGACCCCATGGATGACAATGCCGCCTGCGCTGGTCGCGCCCGCGTCTCCTCGGAAATGCCCAGCTCCAGCCGGGCGTGCGCCGCCAGCACGTCCACTGCCTCGACTTCGCGCGCGGCCTGTTCGGCGGTCGGGCGCGTCAGACCGCGCTGCATGAACAGGCCCACCAGCTCGCGGTGCTCCGCCTCGGGCTCGGTCGCCAGTTCCAGGCGCTCGCGCGCCAGGTCCGCGCGCTCGCTGTCGGCCTGCGAGGAGACCGAGACGAACTCCCCGGCGGCCATCGACAGGGCCCCGCCCACCAGACCCGCAAGACCCGCCATGAACACGGCCGCGTCGGAAAGCTGCGCCGCAGAAACCCCGATGATGAGGCTGGAGGTGGAGATCAATCCATCATTGGCCCCCAGCACCCCGGCGCGCAGCCAGCCGGAACGGGCGGCCGCATGAGCCTCGCCATGACCACTCACCGATACCGCCCGCGTCATTTGAGACTATCCATGCCAGTTTTATAACCTAATTATCTACAATTCGAGGGATATTGATCGTAATTATCACGTTATTGAAACAATAAACGATCTCATTTCGATTATCGGGACGCCTCGGACCGGAACCCCCTCGAGATCGTCGGGTCTATCTTGCCTGACGGGAAATACGCGATGGTTCGGGCCAAAACGATCGCCTATTCTCGCGATGCAGCGGAATGCCTGGGGTTTTTCTGGTGAATGATTTTCGCATTAACGCCGTGCTGGGCGCTGGGCTTCTCGCGGCCGGCTTCTGCCAGGCCGTGGCTGCGGCTGATGCGCCCGCCACCACGGCCGCCCGCGGCAACGCGGTCGGCTGGAGCATGTTCTCGGCCTACTGCACCGAGTGCCACAACACCGATGACTGGGCCGGCGGTGTTGCCTTCGATGCCATGAGCGAACGGGACATCCCTGACAACCTCGACGTGATGGAAAAGGTGGTGCGCAAGCTGCGTGGCCAGCAGATGCCCCCGGGTGGCCACAAGATGCCGGACAAGGCCACCCGTGCCGCGTTCATCTCCTGGATGGAGGGCCGGCTGGACGTCGCGGGTGCCGCGCACCTGGATCCGGGCTACGTCGGACTGCATCGGCTGAACCGCAAGGAATACGCCAACGCCGTGCGCGACCTGCTCGGCATCGACATCGATCCGGCCGCGCTGCTGCCGCGCGACGAACCGCGCGATGGCCTGGATAACATCGCCGCGGCGCTGCAGGTGACGCCCTCCTTCCTCGACCAGTACATCGCCGCGGCCCGCACCGTGGTGGTCGCGGCCATGGGCAACAAGGATGCGCTGCCCGCCAGCACCACCTACCGCGCCACCAAGCCGAGCACGCAGCTGTTCCACGAGGATGGCCTGCCCTTCGGCACGCGCGGCGGCATCGCGGTGGACCACAATTTCCCGGCCGACGGCGAATACGTGCTGAACATCGCCAATATGGCCCAGGCGCTGTGGGTCTACAACATGGAGTTCGAGAATCCGCTGGTCGTCACGCTGGACGGCAAGCCGATCTACGAGACCTCCATCGGCGGCGAGGAGGACATGAAGGCCATCGACCAGAAGCAGGACGTGGCGGTCGAGGCCATCAACAAGCGCCTGAAGGACATCCGCTTCCACGCCACCGCCGGCGTGCACCACTTCGTCGTGGCCTTCCGCCACCGCAGCTTCGCCGAATCCGAGGATCGCCTGCAGATGTATGCGCCCGGCGGCGGCCAGGACCGCGTGCTGCGCGTGACCTCCTTCGACATCAAGGGACCGTTCAACGCCACCGGCGTCAGCCAGACCGCCGCGCGCCGGCGCATCTTCGCCGCCTGCTATCCCAAGGCTGCCGCGGAGGAAACCCCCTGCGCCAACAAGGTAATCGCCGGCATCGCGCGTCGCGCCTTCGGCCGGCCGGTCACGGATGCCGACATGCACGGCCTGATGCATTTCTACGCAACCGGCTACCAACAGGCGGGGTTCGACGAGGGCATCCGCCGCGCGCTGACCGCGGTGCTGGCCAACCCCAACTTCCTGTTCCGCACCGATGCGCCGGCCAGGCCGCTGCCACCGGGCACGATCTACCCCATCGACGATTTCACGCTGGCCTCGCGTCTTTCCTTCTTCCTGTGGAGCAGCCTGCCGGACGATGAGCTGCTGCGGCTGGCCGAGGCCGGCCGGCTGCACGAGCCTGCCGAGCTGAAACGCCAGGTGGCGCGGCTGCTGGCCGATCCGCGCTCGATCTCGCTGTCGAACAACTTCGGCGCGCAGTGGCTGAACCTGACGCGGCTGCCGGAGATCAATCCGGACGCCACCATCTTCCCGTATGCCAGCGGCTCCGCGGACCTGCGCGATGACTTCGTGCAGGAAGTCACGCTGTTCATGGACGACATCATCCGCCACAACGGCAGCGTGCTGGATCTGTTGTCCTCGCCGTACACCTTCGTGAACGAGCGCATCGCGCTGCATTACGACATCAACAGCGTGCGCGGCGACCAGTTCCGCAAGATCAGGCTCGAGGATTCGAAGCGCTGGGGCCTGCTGGGCAAGGGCGGCGTGCTGATGGCCAGCAGCTATCCCAACCGCACCTCGCCGGTGCTGCGCGGCGCCTATGTGCTGGAGCGCATCCTCGGCACGCCGCCACCGACCCCGCCGCCGGCCGTGCCGGCCTTGACGGAGAACCAGCCCGGCAAGAAGGCCACCACGGTGCGCGAACGCCTCGAGGAGCACCGCAAGAAGCCCCAATGCTTCTCCTGCCATTCCGCCATCGACCCCATCGGCTTCACGCTGGAGGGATTCGACGCCACCGGCAAGGAGCGCAGCATCGACCGCTACGCGCGCACCGCGATCGACAGCCTGGGCAAGCTGCCGGACGGCACCATCGTCAAGAACCCGGATGAGCTGCGCGCGGCGCTGCTCGCCGATCCCGTGCCCTTCGTGCAGAATCTGACCGAGCGGCTGATCGCCTATTCGCTGGGCCGGGTCGTCGCGGCGCAGGACATGCCGTTCGTGCGCGCCATCGTGCGGGCCTCGGCGGCGGATGGTTACAGGTTCGACACGCTGCTCACCAACATCGTGCTCAGCGACGATTTCCTGAAGGCGAAAGTTCCGGAACCTCCGAAGGATCCGGCCATCAAGACGGCAGCGGTGCTCAACTAAGGCAGAGGCCAGCCAATGTACATCAGCAAGAAATTCATCTCCCGCCGCACCGTGCTGCGCGGCGCCGGCGCCGCCATCGCGCTGCCGCTGCTGGATGCGATGATCCCCGCGGCCACCGCGCTGGCGGACACGGCCGCCGCGCCCATGCCGCGCATGGGTTTCATCTACTTCCCGCACGGCGCCGTCATGAAATCCTGGGTGCCGGAGCAGACCGGCACCGGCTACACGATGTCGCCCATCCTGAAGCCGCTGGAGCCGTATCGCTCGAAGCTGACCATCGTCAGCGGCCTGCGCAACAAGGGCGGCGAGAGCTCCGATCCGCACGGCATCATGGCCGGCACCTGGCTGTCCTGCTATGGCATCAAGGACCGCAAGGACGATCTCGGCACCACCGCCGACCAGCTGGCTGCGCGCAAGTTCGGCGCCGGCACGCCGCTGCCCTCGCTGGAACTCACCGGCGAAGGCGGCGCGGCCACCTGCAGCCAGAGCGGCGGCGGCTGCGGCTATGGCAGCACCACCGCGTTCCGCACGCCCTTCCAGCCGCTGCCCATGGAGGACAACCCGCGCAAGGTGTTCTTCACGCTGTTCGGCCAGGGCGACGACACGAAGGAACGCAAGCAGATCCTCGGTGAAACCGGCTCGCTGCTCGACTATGCGATGGAACAGGGCAAGGACCTGGACACGCGCATCGGCGCGGCCGACCGCGCGCGGCTTTCCGACTACCTGGACTCGGTGCGCGAGGTGGAGCAGCGCGTACAGCGCCTCGCGACCAGCAAGAGCATGACCATGGACCTGCCGAACGCGCCCGAAGGCATTCCCGACCAGTTCGCCGACGAGGTCGGCGCCTTGTTCGATCTCATCGCACTGGCCTGGCAGACCGGCCAGACGCGCGTGGCCTCGATGATGATCGCCAAGGAAATCAGCATGCGCACCTATCCGAACCTGCAGATCACCGAGGCCTTCCATCCGCTCTCGCACCACGGCAACGATCCGGACAAGCTGGCGAAGCTGGTGCAGATCCAGAACTACCACACGCAGCTGTTCGCGAAGTTCATCGACAAGCTGGCGAAGATGCCCGACGGCGACGGTACGATGCTGGACCATGCCATCATCCTGTACGGCAGCAACATGTCCAACAGCGACCTGCACAACAACGATCCGCTGCCGAACGCGGTGCTGGGCGGTGGCTACGGCAGGATCACTGGCGGGCAGCACCTGCACTATCCACAGGACACCCCGCACGCCAACCTGCTGCTCACATTGCTGAACCGCGCCGGCGTGGAGACGCCCTCGCTGGGCAACAGCACGGGCCAGTTCGCGGAGCTGTAAGACGATGACCACCCGTCGCGGCTTCCTCGAAGCCGCCGCCGCTTCGTGCGCGGGCGCGGCCCTCGCCGGCCTGCCGCTCGGCAAGCTGCAGGCGAAGGAACCGAAGCTCGCCGCGCAGGACCTGGGCGGCCGCCTCGCCTTCATCACCGGCGCCGGCGCCAATGTACTGGCCTTCGGTTCGCCCGACGGCGCGCTGCTGTTCGATGGCGGCGCGCGTGCGCACTCGAAGGCGCTGCTGCAGCTGGCTCCACAAGCTGTGGGCGCGAAGCGGGTGCATACGCTGGTCAACACGCACTGGCATCCCGAGCAGACCGGTTCCAACGAGACGCTGGGCAAGCTGGGCCTGCCCATCATCGCGCACGAGAACACGCGGCTGTGGCTGGCGCGCAAGTACACCATCGTGGACTGGGCACCCAAGCCCTTCCTCGCGCTGCCGAAGGTGGCGCAGCCGAACAAGACCTTCTACACCACCGACCAGCTCGACTTCGGCGGCGAGAGCATCGCGCTCGGCCATCTGGGACAGGCGCATACCGACGGTGATCTCTACGCCTACCTGCCGAAGGCCAATGTGCTGGTGGCCGGTGGCGTGGTCTCGAGCGCCGGCTGGCCACTGATGGACTGGCAGACCGGTGGCTGGATTGGCGGCCTGGTCGGCGCCCACGACCGGCTGCTGAAGATCGCCAACGATGGCACGAGGATCGTCCCGGCTGATGGCCCCATCATCGGCCGCAAGCAACTGCAGGCCCAGCGCGACATGTACTTCCAGATCTTCGACCGGCTGGTGAAACAGCTGGTGAAGGGCATGGGGCCCGAAGAGGCTTTTCAGTCGGGGCCCGCGCAGGAATACGAGGGCCAGTGGGGCGATTCACACGCCTTCGTGATCGCCGCGTTCAAGAGCCTCTGGGGACACTACGCCCCGGATGCCTGAGCCCTTTCGGGCACTGCAGTGTTTTCCGCCGCCGCAGGTTGCTCCGCCCCGGCAGGCGCCTCTGCCGCCGGCTGCGGCGGCCGTGTATCCGCAGCGGTATTGCGCGCCGCGCCGAACATCCGCGGCGGCAAGCGCGAGGTATCCAGCGCGCGCACGATGAACAGCTCCGGCCGCTGCGACAGGTCGATGGTTTCCGCGGCGCGCAGCTCGCCGTTCGGACCGAAGCTCTCGACCACCGGCGCCAGCCGCGACGCCTCGTTGACGCGCGCGATGCGCGCCACCGAACCATCCGACAGCTGTACATAGGTGCCCACCGGTATCAGCAGCACGGCCGCGGCCAGATGGTTGGCGATGATCGCGCCGCAGGTCTCGCGCAGCGACTTGTACACGCCGGCCAGCGCCACCGCCGGCGACACCTCGCTGCCGGCGCAGCGTATCTGCAGCTCGCGCACCGCGCCGAGGATCAGCGCATGCGGATGGATGCGTTCGCTGCGCAGTCCGCGCGGAAAACCACTGCCGTCGGGTCGCTCGCGGTGCTCGGCGACGATGCGCAGCACCTCGGCGGGAAAGCCGCCGCACTGTTCCAGGATCAGTGCGCTGTAGGCCGGATACCGGGCGAGCGGCGTGCCGCGCACGGGAACGCCGGGTTCTTCCTCCTGATGATTGGGCGGCATGCGCGTCAGCCCCGCGGCGTGCACCGCCGCGGCATGCGTCAGGGCGTGCAGCTCCGGCTTGGCCAGGCCCATGCGCTTGCCGATCACCGCGGCCAGCCACACGGCATCGCTGCCCAGCAGCGCAAGCCGCACCGGGGAATGACGCGGTGCCGCCGGCGCCATCGGCGACAGCGGCGCAGTGCTGTTGTTGAGCATCGCCAGCAGGTAATCGACGAAGCCGGCCACCGCGACGGCCGCATCCTGGTTGCCGGCGCTGAGCATGCCCAGCGTCTGCTGCGCGCGCTCGCGCGTGTGGCGGTCGCGGGCCTTCGCGGCTTCCAGCCCCATGCGCTGCTCGGCCCGCAGCGCGCGCTGGCGCGCGGCCTCGTCGTCCGGCGAAGCAGCGGCCGCCACCGGCGCGGCATCGCCGGCTGGCGCGTCGCCGTTTGCGGGCGCAGTGCTTTCCGGGGCGGCCATCGGGGGCGCGGCAGGGGCGGCCTTGTCCAGCACCGGCGTGCGATCGACGAATACCCGCGTGAGTTCCTGCTCGCGGATGATGGCGATTTCCTTGTCCGAGCCGATCCGGAACATGCGGCGCTCGAACGGATGATCGAACCAGCGGTGATCGATCCGGATGTAATCGCCGATTTTGAGGTCGCCGGCCGTGGCCGGCTCCCATGCTTCCCGATCCGTGGTCATATGGCGCCAGGATGATGTGCCGCTCCCCTATAATCGGCAGCCATCGCGGATATCTTGAGGGGGTTTCATGCGCCACGCCGTAACCGGCCTTGTGGCCTTGTTGTTCAGCTGCGTCGCGCCGGCGGCATTTGCCGCGGAGGGCGCAGGCGGCGAACAGCTGTTCGGCGTGCAGTGTGCGCTGTGTCACATGGCCAACCCCGCGCCCAGGGGCAGCCCCAACGAGAAAGCTCCCACGCGCGCGCAGCTGCATGATTTCCCCGCCGAAGCCGTGCTCGCCGCGCTTACCGACGGCAAGATGAAGCTGCAGGGCTCGCCGCTCAGCGATGCGCAGAAGCGCATGGTGGCCGAATACGTCACCGGCAAAACCCTGCCTGCCGCCGCCGCGGACACGCCGCAGGTGGTGAACCCGTGCGCCTTCAAACGCCCCATGCGCGACCCGGCGCAGGGCGCCGGGTGGAACGGCCACGGCAACGGTCCGGCCGCCACGCGCTTCCAGGATGCCAAGGCCGGCGGCATCACCGCCGCGGATCTGCCGCGGCTGAAGCTCAAGTGGGCCTTCGGCTATGCCGGCGTCGCGCAAGCCCGCACGCAACCGACGCTGGCCGGCGGCCGGCTGTTCATCGCCAGCGAGAACGGCGAAGTGCACGCGCTGGATCCCGCCACCGGCTGTACCTTCTGGACCTACAAGGCGCAGGCCGGCGTGCGCACTGCCCCGGCGGTGGCGGCCTACAAGTCGCAAGGCCACAGTGGTTACGTAGTGGTGGTCGGCGACACGCGCGCCAACCTCTACGGCATCGACGCGGACACAGGCCGGCAGCTGTGGACCGCCAAGGTGGATACGCACCCCGTGGCCGGTATCTCCGGCTCGCCCATCATTTACGACGGCCGCGTGTTCATCGGCGTGCAGGGTATCAGCGAGGAAGGTCGCGGCAACACCGGCGGCTATGCCTGCTGCACCTTCCGCGGCAGTCTTTCCGCCTTCGATGTCGCCAGCGGCAAGCTGCTGTGGAAAACCTACACCATCGATGAACCCCAGCCGCGCGGGAAGAGCAAGGAAGGCGTGCAGATGTACGGCCCCGCCGGCGGCTCGATCTGGTCCGCGCCCTCCATCGACGTGAAGCGCGGCCTGGTGTACGCGGCCACCGGCAACAACTACGCCGACCCGCCGCAGCCCATGACCGATGCGGTGATCGCCTTCGACCAGAAGACCGGCGCCATCCGCTGGTACAAGCAGCTGACCGCGGGCGATGCGTGGGTGATGAACTGCCAGCCCAGCAACCCGGATAACCCCGCCTGCCCCGCCACGCTCGGGCCCGACTACGACTTCTCGGCCACACCCATCCTCACACACGTGGGCAAGCGCGACCTGCTGGTGCTGCCGCAGAAATCCGGCGTCGCCTATGCCATCGACGCGGACAAGCAGGGCGAGCTGGTGTGGAAGACCGCCTTCGGCAAACCCAGTGGCCTCGGCGGCCAGTGGGGCGGCGCGGTGGATGGCGTGAACTTCTACACCGGCACCAATGGCTTCCAGTCCACGCCGGGCGGCTTCACCGCGCTGCGACTCACTGATGGCAGCATCGCGTGGCAACAGCCGCCGCAGCCATTGCTGTGCGACAGGAGCCAGATGGGCTGCGTCGCGGGCCAGGGCTCGGCCGCCACGGCCATTCCCGGCGCGGTGTTCAGCGGCGGGCTGGATGGCGGCCTGCGTGCCTATGCCACCGGCGACGGCAGGATCCTGTGGACCTTCGACACCAACCGCAGCTTCGACACCGTCAACGGCGTGCAGGCGAAGGGCGGCAGCATGGATGGTCCGGGCCCCATCGTGGCCAATGGCATGCTGTTCGTGAATTCAGGGTATGGCGGGCTGGTGGGCCACGCGGGCAACGTGCTGCTGGCGTTTGCGCTGGAGTAGCCGCGCAGGCTCGAGCGCGCTGCGTGCGTTACTCCTCCAGCAGCGCGCGCAACATCCACGCCGTCTTCTCGTGCAGCTGGATGCGCTGCGTGAGCAGATCGGCGGTGGCTTCATCGCCCGCCTTGTCGGCCGCGGGAAACAGTGCGCGCGCCGTGCGGGTCACCGCTTCGTGGCCTTCCACCAACTGCTTGATCATGTCGCGCGCCTTGGGCACGCCGGGCTTTTCCTTGATGGAGCTGAGCTTGCCGAATTCCGCGTAGGTGGCCGGCGCCGGATGCCCCAGCGAGCGGATGCGCTCGGCGATGGTATCCACCGCCAGCCACAGCTCGTTGTACTGCGTTTCGAACATCAGGTGCAGCGTCTGGAACATCGGGCCGGTGACGTTCCAGTGGAAGTTGTGTGTCTTCAGGTAAAGCGTGTAGGTATCAGCCAGCAGATGCCCGAGGCCATCCGCAATCTGCGCGCGATCCTTTTTGCTGATGCCGTTGTCGATCTGTGCGGCCATGAGAAGCTCCCTTGTTTTCTTCAGGACGGCAGCGCGTCCCAGTACTCTTCCATCTTCTTGCGTTGCGCCGGCGTGGGCAAGCGCCCGCGGCCACCGGCCTGGTTGTCCTGCAGGTAGGCCATGGTGGTGGTGCCGGGGATGGCCGCGGTGACCGCCGGGTGCGAAATGATGTACTTCAGCATGAACTGCGCCCAGGTGGTGGCGTCGAATTCCGCCGCCCATTCCGGCACGGGCTTGCCGGCCAGGCGCCCGAAGTAGCTCTTGCCGCGGCCACCGAAGGGCTGGTTGATCAGCACGGCCAGGCCCTTGTCCTGCGCGAACGGCAGCACCTGCGGGGCGGCGTCGCGGTTGCCGATGGAATAATCCACCTGCACGAAGTCGAACTTGTTGTTCTTCAGCACGTCGATGAGCTCGCCATACTGGTCATCCACCGAAGTGGTGACGCCCAGATAGCGGATCTTGCCGGCCTGCTTGTATTCCTGCATCGCTGGCAAGTACTCGCGCACGCCGCCCACGTTGTGGAGCTGCAGCAGGTCCAGCTTGCTCACCTGCAGGCGGCGGAAGGATTCATCCAGCACGGACTTGGCATCACCGCCTCCACCACCGCCCGCGAAACCGCGGAAACCGCCGCCGCCGAAGCCGCCACCGCCCATCGGCAGCTTGGTGGCGAGGAACACCTTGTCGCGGTTGCCGATTTCGGCGAGCAGCTTGCCGATCACCAGCTCCGAGTCGCCGTACACGCGCGCGGTATCCACGACCTTGCCACCCATGTCGGTGAGCCCCTGCAGCACCTGCTTCAGTTCGGCCATCTGTGCGTCGGAACCGAAGCCGAAGGCATTGGTGCCCACGCCCACTGCCGGCAGCTGCTCGCCGGTGGAGGGAATGGTCTTCAGGATGAGTGGCAGCGTTTTGGCATCGGCGGCCTTCGCGTCGGCGGCCGGCGAGCCGCGCGCGGCCAGCGCCACACCCGCGGCCACGCCGGCCTGCATCACCTGCCGGCGCGAGAATATCCCGTTCGTGCTGCTGCCCATGACTACCCTCCGTGGCCCACGGTGGCTATGGAGGAACAGACCTTAGGCAGCAGCACGGGTTCCGTCAACGGAGGGAACATTACGCTTCACGAAGCCGGCGCCGGGGGCGCCTGGTCCACAGGCCACAGCAGCCAGAAGGAGCCCTGCTCGCGCATCGCGCCGGCGGCCTTGCCGGCGTCGGCACCCGATCCCCA
>Ga0335083_10001617_pt1 | contig 30746 bp, 28 predicted proteins | sample Lox_Sample_42_FD_206716 | JGI IMG/M metagenome (GOLD analysis project Ga0335083, IMG submission 206716) | Soil microbial communities from Loxahatchee National Wildlife Refuge, Florida, United States - Lox_Sample_4.2 | ecosystem: Environmental > Terrestrial > Soil > Wetlands | place: USA...
TTCACCGAGAACGCACCCTGCCCGATCCCGGCTTGGTCCTTCGTCTTGCCGAGCTTCTGGGCGAGCATGTCGAAGTACGCCGTGGTCTCCGCCTCGTTCGACAGCTCTTTGACCGACAGCGTCATCACCTCGCCACTCGGGTACACGTAGTTGCACGAGTAGACGTGGTCGACCCATGTGGGTTTGAACGCCGAGATCGTGCGCACGCCCGTCGCTTCGGTGTAGATGTCGTTCTTGGCCTCGGACTCGCAGATCATCTTCGCCGACACGGACGGTACGTTCGTCGCCGGCTTGTTGGGATCGCCGCTCGTCGACGGGGCCGTCGCCGAAGTCGACGGGGGAGGCGTTGCGCCGGGCTTGGCGCTCGAGCCGCACGCGGCGAGGGTCAGGGCCAGCGCCAGCGAGACCGAGAGGGGCAGTACGAGTCGATTTCTCACGATACGAGCGTACCGACCGGACTGCCGCGACCGCGGGCGGCCGCCGGGCCCGTCACGCCCCGGCGATAGCGTGCGGCGCGTGCGCCGGTTGGCCTTCCTCGCGCTCGGCGCGGCCCTCGCAACCGCGAGCCTCCTGGCGGTCGGCATCACACCGGCGGCCGCCCACATCTGCCCGATTGCGGCTCTGATCTTGGTCGATCAGCCGGCGACGATCGACGTCGGCGTCACCGTCGAGAACGCCACCGTCCCCGACGTCGAGATCGACGTCCCCTCTGGTCTACTGCTGAACCGGGTCGATGCCAAACCGGGCTGGACCGTCACCCGCAAGGGGTCGACCCTGCGATACCGGGGCGGTCCGATCGAGCGGTTCACGTGCGAATACTTCTCACTCGGCGTCACCGCCCCGGCCCGCGGATCCTTCGGCATCCCGGTGGTGCAACGCACCGCGGACGGAACCGTCGTGGCGCGCACCACGCCGGACCCGAGCAATGCAACCGACCGGATCCTCGATCAGTTCGTGTACGCGGGGGTGAAGCCACCGTCGAATGGCGGCGGTGCCGGCGGACCTTCGGCGACGACGATCGCCGGGATCGCCCTGGTCGCGGTCGGCGTGATCGCGGCGGGTGCACGTCTGGCGCGCACCCGATGGATGCCCCGGTACGAAGAAGAAGAAGAAGAAGAGGAGGAGGACGGCGACGGAGATGACGAGCACGGGGATGGCAGCGGCGCGAACGTACGCGAGGACGAGCTGCGCGCCCGGCTCGCACAATTCAAGGCGCGGACGCCGGGTCCTCCAACTGGTCTCTGAGCGAGGCGGTCTCCGGAAGATACGGCGCGAGGCGGTGAAGCAGCACGGCATCGCCCCCGGTTGCGATCAGCGCCCGCGCGGTTGCATCCTCGAGTGAGAGGGTGCCGGCGAGCAGTTGCAGGAGTACCGGGAACGGCGCGTCGACCTCGAGCGCGACCGGCTCGACCCGGCCGCGGCGAGCCCGCAGACCGGAGCCCGCATCGTCGGCTCCGACGAGCGACCAGACCACCGGTTCGGGCTGGTCGCGGACGACGAAGGCGACCGATCCCGACGAGAGGTCGCTCGCGACCGGGCGGGCGCGGATTGCCAGCTCACGCAGCGCGACCTCCAACACGTCGTCGGCGTCGAGCTCGCGCACGATCCGTGCCAGCTCCGCGTCGGACAGACCCGCGACCAGTAGCGAGAGCCATTGTCCGTTCCCCTCGGGCTCGGTGGGCTTCCGGCTTCGGAACATGCGCACGAGCGCCCCCACGGCGAGGCCGCTTCCGAGACCGAGCGCGACGACCACCTGTACCCGCATCAGCCACGGCGGACCCGCGTCGGGGAGCTGCGACTTCCAGAGCGCCGAAAGATCACTGACGCCTCCGACCAGGGCCACCAGGAGCCCGACAAACACGACGCCGTACAGCGCCTCGATCCGGCGGCGCCACAGCGCGATGACCGTCGGGATGGCCGCGAGCCACACCGCGACCGACACGAAGTTCTCCGCGAAGAACTGAACGACCTTCGCAGCATTCGTGCCGGCTCGCGGGATCTCGAACGCGATCGCATGGGCCATGTCGACGCAAACCAGCACGACGACGAGAACCGCCAAGAGCCGCCACGCTCTCGGCGCGAGCGCGCTCGCGAGCCCGAGCACGAACAGTGCGATGATCGGAACGATCCACGGAAGGCCGCTCGGACCGGGGACCCAATCGAGCGCGACCGCGATGACCACCGGTTTGCCGTTGTAGAGAAACGTGATCCGTTGCGTCGAGAGATGCTGGAACTCCCCGGGAGCCGCCGCGACCGTCGGCGGTGGCTGCGTACTCATCCAGTGGATGCGGTGATCGTGCCACCGGTACGAGTGGCCGTCCGACAGCTTCTTCCATTCCGGCGGCGCCGTCGGCGAGGTATCGACCCCGACGGGGACGGTCCCGCCGAGCCGGGTGCGATTGACGTACGTCGCCTGCGAATGCAAGTTCTCGAAGACCCCGTTCGGTCCGATACGCAGGTAAGGCTCGCCCTCGTACCCGAGCACGGTGATCTCGGTCGGAGTGCGATTCGTGAGCTCGAACTTGTTCCCGAGGTCGAGGACCCTTCCCGTGATCCCCGGAACCTCCGGGGTCATGGAAACGATGTGGCTGTGGTAATTCGACGCCCGCGGGCCGGAGATCGTGTGCGCCGCCGCCGGCGTAGCAGTCAGTGCCACCATCGCGAGCGCTCCGGAACCCACAGCGGCGATGGCCGCGAACCGCACCAGGACCCGTCGGCGCACGACTCCCACGCTAGGGCGCGCGCCCGGCGCAACAGGTACCGCGCGTTCCGTCGGCCTCCACAGGTCCCGGGCCGCCGGGACCTCGCAATGTTGGGTCCCGGGTCGGAGCCTCGCAATGTCACGAGGCCCTCGTAAGGTAACGAAGGAATGAGCAGCGGGCGTACGAAGGCAGGCCGCCTAGCTCGGATCTGCGTCGTGCCTGTTCTCGCGGCGATCTTCGTCATCGGTACCGCCGCGCCCGCGTTCGCGCACGCGATCCTGCAGAGCACCGACCCCCCCAAGGACGGCGTAGTGGCCGTCTCACCGCCACAACTGTCGTTGACCTTCAACGAGAACGTCGAGGTCTCTTTCGGAGCCGTGCGTGTCTATACGTGCGCCGGTAAGCGGATCACCACCGGAGCACCGACGCATGCCAAGACGAGCGGCCACATCGTGGTCGTCTCGATCCCGAACCTCGCCCCGGGCGTATATCTCGTGGCGTGGCGCGTCATCTCCGCCGACTCGCATCCGGTCGGGGGGACGTACTCGTTCCGCATCGGCGCGGGCGCGCCGCCGAGTGTCAACGGCTGCGCTACCGAGACGAACGCGGCCAGCAGCACGACGGTCGGTGTCGCGTTCGGCGCGGCCCGCGTTGTCGTGTTCGCCGGGCTCGCGTTGCTGATCGGCGGGGCGGTCTTCCTCGTCCTGATCGTCGCGGGAACGAGCGCGGCCCGATCGACCCGCCGTTTGATGTGGCTCGGCTGGCTACTGCTCGCGCTCGCCACGGTCGCGGCGGTGATGTTGCAGGGCCCCTACGCGGCCGGCGCGGGGATCGGCGACGCGGTGCAGTGGGCCGTTGTACACGACGTCCTGCACACGCGGTTCGGTCACGTGGCCGAGGTCCGACTCCTGTTACTCGTCGCCGCGCTGGTCTTGTTGCCGTTCCTCTCGAGATCAACGCGAACCCGCGCGGCTCCCCTGTGGTGGATCGTCGTCGCGTCGATCGTCGCGGTCTTGCTCGCGGCGACGCCGGGTTATGCCGGCCATGCCGCGACCGGCAACTGGACGTTCTTCGCGGTGATCTTCGACACCCTGCACGTCCTCGCGATGAGTGTGTGGTTGGGCGGGCTCGCGGCGTTGTTCGTTGCGGCGATCAGCGGGGGATTCAGCGGCGGCGTACGCCGTGCGCTCACGACGTTCTCGCGCCTGGGGTTGACCTGTGTCGTCGTGCTGGTCGCGACCGGCATCTTCGCGTCGTGGCGACAAGTCGGGTTCACCATCGACGGTTACCTCCACACGAGCTACGGCAACATCCTCCTCGTGAAGATCGGGCTCGTCGCGGGGTTGGTGGGCCTCGCGGCGGTGAGTCGCTCGATCGTGCACAAGCGGCGCGCCGCGCCACTCGACGCACCCGACACCGCGGTCGCCGCGATCGACGAGCGAACCGTCCGAAGCCTCCGTGGTTCCGTCGGCGGCGAGGTTCTGCTGGGCATCACGGTGCTCGCGGTCACGGCCGTCCTTGTCAACGCACAACCGGCTCGCACCGTGCTCGCTCCGAAGCTGTTCTCGGCTTCGGTCGGCGCCGGAAGCGGCCAGAGCGCGATGACGGTCCAGGCGACCGTCGATCCGGCGCGCGTCGGGGTGAACGAAATCCACGTCTACACGCTCACGCCGAAAGGAGCGGATCTCCCGGTTCGCGACATGACGGCGAAGCTCACCAAGAGCGACGGCACGACCGTTCCGGGGAACCTCGTGCGCGCGGGCCCGAACCACTTCCTCACGAGCAACGCCGTGATCACCGAGCCCGGGACGTATCAGATGCTCATCGAGGTCGAGCAGCTGATCGACGGCAACCTGGTCGACACGCCGGCAGTGTTCACCGTGCCGATCCGCTGATCCGCGCTACTTGCCGTCGCGGAGCGCCTGGACCAGCTGCTCGGTCTGTTCCCGCTGTTCGTACACGAGCCGGATGATCCAGTAGCGCAGGTATCGCGTCAGCGAGTTCCGCGCCCAGATCACGATGCCGACGATGGCGAGGCCGACGCCGATCGCGCCGAAGATCTCCGCGCGCAGCATCGTCGGCGTCCCGGTACCGTCGCCGGGCGCGTCGAGCGCGCTCCACCACGAGATGATCGCGATGACGAAACCGAGGATGGTGATGCCGATCCCCCACTGCGCGCCCAGCCGCTCCGGGTTCGCGCCACCACCCGTCACCTTGAGCTTCGCGACCTCTTCTTCGAACTGCGCCAAGCGCGACGACGACATCGTGCCGCCGGCGCCGGTGTTCTCGTCGTTCATGGCTGGGAACTCCTCATTCGGGTGAAACGACCGGGGCCGTGTGCTCGGCGCCAAGATACGCGTCTGCGAGCTCGCCCGCGATGTTCGTGGGCGGCCCGGTGTGCACCAGGCGCCCGTGCAGCATGATGCCGGCCCGGTCGGCGAGGCCCAGGATCTCGTGCGCGAACTGCTCCACGATCACGATCGACAGCCCGGCCGCCGCGATCTGCCGCACGTGCTCGTACAGCTCTTCGACGATGATCGGGGCGAGGCCCATGGAGAGCTCGTCGATCAAGAGCACGGCGGGTTCGGTCGCAAGCGCGCGGGCCATCGACAGCATCTGCTGCTCGCCGCCCGACATGGTTCCCGCGGTCTGCTTGCGCCGCTCGCCGAGCCGGGGAAACTGCAGGAATGCGACCTCGAGGACATCGCGGTACGAACGCCCCGTGTACGTCGCCATCCGGAGATTCTCGGCAACCGTCAGATTCGGGAAGATGCCGCGACCCTCGGGTATGAGGCAGACGCCCGCGCGGGCGAGCGCGTCGGCCGAGACGCCGGTGACGTCGCGGCCGCACAGGAAGAGCCCGCCCGAGCTCGGCGTGATCGCGCCACACGCGACCGACAGCGTCGTGGACTTCCCGGCGCCGTTGGGGCCGAGCAGCGCGAAGACCTCGCCCGCGAGCAGATCCAGATCGATACCGTGCAACACGTCGATGCGTCCGTAGCCCGCCCGTACCGCGGCGAGTTGCATCACCGGTGTAGCAACCGCCGCCTCGGCCGGGACTGCGTCGACAGTGGTCACGACGCCGACTTCGCAGTACCGAGGTACGCGCGCTGCACCGACGGGTCCGCCTGGATCTCGGCCGGCGTGCCGCGCGCGATCACGCGGCCGAAGTCGAGCACGCTGATGTAGCTGCACGCCTCCATGACGAGCGGCATGTCGTGCTCGACGAGTAGGACTGCGAGACCGCCGGCGGTCAGCTCGTGCAGCAGCGTGCCGAGCGCGTCCGTCTCCTGCTCGTCGAGTCCGGAGGAAGGCTCGTCGAGGAGCAACACCTTCGGATCGGTCGCGAGAGCACGCGCGAGCTCCACCAGCCGCGCGCTTCCGGTCGGCAAGGCCTCGACGCGCGTGTCGGCGACGCGCGAGATGCCGACCCGGGCGAGGATCTCGTCGGCGATGCTGCCCGCGTCGTAACGCTTGGTTGCCCACCGCCGACGCATCTCGAGCGCGACGAGCACGTTGTCGCGCGCGGTGAGACTCCCGAAGGCCTCGAGCCGCTGGAATGTGCGTGCGATGCCCGCGCGCGCGCGGCGATAGGGCCGGCGGCGGGTCACGTCGTTGCCATCGAGCATGACGCGGCCGCGCGTCGGCGTCTGCAGCCCGGTAATCACATTGAACAGCGTCGTCTTCCCCGCGCCGTTGGGACCGATCAACCCGGTGACACAGCCCTCGGGCACCGACAAGGACGCGTCGTCGACCGCCAGCAGTCCCCCGAACTGGACGGAGACCTCGGCGATCTCGAGGAGCGCCACTCAACCACTCCCGACCGGCGCGGCGACGCGCGGCACGTCGTTGCTGATCCCCAACTCGCGATCGACGCGCAACACGTCGGCCTCTTCGAAGGGTCGTTCGAGGCCGAGTGCGCCGACTTCGGGCTCCGCATTCGCAGCGGCCATCTCTTCGTACGCCTTACGGGCGTCGTGACGCCACGGCAGCAAGCGCGCGAAGCCCTCTCCCATGGGAATCACCGCGCCGGACGGGTTCTGGATGATCCCCAGGACCGCGAGACCCGGAGCGAGGTAGGTGATGCCGATCCAGAGGGAGATGTGCCAGTTGTTCTGGATCAGCACGGTGAAGACCCCGAACACGCCCGCGAACAGCGCGCCGGCCGCGAACCCGACCCCGCCGATCACGAGCGCGAGGACGATCGGGAGTCCCGCGATCATCGTGAAACCGGTAGAGCCGTTCAGCACTCCGGCGTTCATCGCGAAGAACGCACCGGAGAACCCCGCGATGCCCGCGGAAAGGCAGAACACCGCCAGCTTCGTTTCCAGCACGTTCACGCCGACGGTGACCGAGGCCGCTTCGCTGTCGCGAAGCGCGACGAGCCGGCGGCCGAAGGGGCTCCGGCGCAACGCGACGATGCCGATGCCACATAACCCGAAGACGACCGTGACGAGCATCAGGAACGACCGCGGCGAGCTGAAGTCCATCCCCAACAGGTGCACGCTCTCGACAGTGCGCGGCGCGGGCCCGACGGCGAAGGGCTGCGTATAGAACACCGCTTCGACCATCGCCGCGAACGCGAGTGTCGCGAGCGCGAGGTAGAGACCCTGCAGCCGCATGGCTGGGAAGGCGAGCAAGGCGCCGACCGGAACCGTCACCAGCGCGGCGAGGAAAACGGCCCAGATGCTCCCGTGTGCGCCGCCGAGGCGCGCGTACGCGACCGCACCGATTCCGGCGAACGCCAACGGTGCGAGCGAGACCTGACCGGCCCAGCCCGTGAGGGGAACGAGCGACAGTGCCGCGAGCGCGGTACAGACACCGAGGCCGAAGAGGTTCAGGTTCGTCTTCGACAAGAACGAGCTGAGCAACGCCACGAACGCCACGAGCAACACCATGCCGATCGCGGTGTCACGGACAGACGACACCGGCTCGATCCGGCGGACCTGTCCGATCCGCGCGAACTGGATCTCGGCTCGCGGCAACAACAAGAGCACGATGAAGAGCATGATCGTCGGCACCGCATCGGGAACGTTCGTCCAGCGGTCGGAGAACTTCAGGAACGAGTCGATGTACTGCGAGGCCAGCGCGAGAATCAGCGCGCCGAGGTAGGTGAGTGGGAGGCTGCGCAGCCGGCCGACGACGGCGGCCGAGAACGCGGTGATGACGAGCAAGGTCAGAACCGTGGGCGACATGTCGGCGGTCTCGGGGGCGATGAGAATGCCGGCGAGGGCGGCCAGCGAGCAGCCGAGTGCCCACGCGAAGCTCGACAGGACCGTCGAGCGGGCACCGCCGAGCGCGGCGAGCTCGCGATTGTCGACGACTGCTCGCATCGCGATACCGATGCGGGTTCGGAAGAGCAGCAGGCGCAAACCGATCGCGAGACCGACCGCGACCATGATCGTGATGAACCGGTGCCACGTCAGCAAGACGTCCCCGATATGGAAGCCGTGCCCGCCGAAGAGGAACGGCATGGAGTGCGCGTTGTTCTGGTTCCAGAGCATGTTCGCGAGCCCGATCAACGCGAACATCAGACCGACCGTGATCATCAGTTGCACCACGAGTGGCTTGCCCTGCAGCCGGTGCATGATCGCCCGGTCGAGCGCGATACCGAAGATCGGCGCGATCACGAGCACCACGAGCGGGATCGCGATCGCCTGCGGCCAACCGTGTTGGACCGCCAGCTCCCAGTCGACGTACGCGAGGAACATCCCGATGGCGCCCTGCGCGAAGTTGAAGACGCCGGTTGTCGTGTACACCACGACGAGCCCACTCGCAGACATCGCGATGATGCCTGCGGTGGGCAACGCCAGGACGAACATGTTGAGCAGGCTCGTGCCGGTTACCGGGTTCCCGGCCCACGCTTCCTTGCTGACGACGAGGATGAACGCGATGGTCCCAACCCACACCAGCAGGTTCGACCACCGTTGGGACACGCCTGTCTCCTTCGCGGGAGTGCCGAGTTCGAGCTAGCCGTGGTACTCCGCCGCCGCGTCGATCGTCAGTGTCATCGGCGGCTTGTTGTTGTCGCAGTCGAACGTGCCGGGCTTGACCGGGTCGATACGGACGAACTTACCGTTCTGCACCTGCATGCCGACCAGGCACGTGCTGCCCATCTGCCGGCCGACGTCGATGGTCGGCGTCATGCCGTTCGCGTTGAAGTCGTGCATGTTGCGCAGGGCCTTCAGCAGGTTGGCTCGCGTGATGGAGTTCGGGTCGTTGTTGTTCGCCTTCATCGTGTCGCTCACGGCCCGGGCGAAGATCTCACCCGCGATCCACGCCTGGGCGCCGAAGCCGTCGGGCGACTTGTCGTACTTCAAGAACGCGTCCAGGTCGGCGTTCGAGCCCCTGTCCTCGAACGGGAGGAAGTTCAGCCACACGTACTGACCCTCGACGGCGCTCCCGCCCTCTTGGATCAGACGCTTGTCGTAGCACTGCACCGAGCAGTCCCAGACCTTGACCGTGTTGACTCCCTGAACCTGCGCCTCCTTGCGCTCGAGCACGGTGCCCTTGTAGTCGAGTCCGTTGCGCGCGTAGGTCGACTTGTCGGCGATCATCGCCTGGGCGAGCGGCGTGTAGTCGGTTTGGATCGCGGTACCGCTCATACCGAACTCTTGGTCGCTCTTGATGCCCATGCGGTTCTCGGCGCGGTAGATCGGCATCGTCGAATCGATCGTCGATTGCGTGTCCTTCGGGATGGCGAACACGCCGTGCAGCGCCGTCGCGCCGTACTTCTTGAAGTAGTAGTCGTACTGCGTGTAGCCGACGTGGAACGTGCGGGGCCCCGTGCCGCTGTACGGGCAGGACGAGCCGGTCGGCAGTGTCGCGAAGGAAACCGGCGAGCACTGTTGCGCGACTTCGGTCTGCAGCTCGGCGATGTCGGGGAGACCGGTCGCCTTACCCGTCTTGTCCTTGCAGTTGTTCATCGCGCTCACGTTCTGCAAGAAGAGCGCGGTGGTGCCGACGGTGGCGAGCGAGTCGCCGCAGGCCGCGATCATCGCGTTGTTCGCGTCGGTGGGACTGAGCTTGGAGTCGGCCTCTTTGACCACAACCTTGCGGCACGCGAGCCCGCCCTGCGAGTTCATGTAGTCGCCCCACGCCTTCACACCGTCCCAGGAACCCTTGAAGAGCCCGGGGCGGAACCCGTTCTGTACGTCGGCGATGACCGTGACAGTGATCGTGCTCGGCGTGACACCCACCTCGGGGCTCGTCAGCTGGGCCGACTTGCACGCGGCATTCGCGGCCGTCGTGGGCGTCGTCGCGCCGAGACCTCCGGCGTTGTTGCTCCCTCCTCCGCCACCGCTACTGCCACACGCAGTGGCAACCAGAACCAAAGCCGTCGCGAGGACACACCAACGCAGCCGCATTTTTCTCCCCCGAGTCGCTAGACGGGCCGAAGCGTACGGACATTGTGCACGTCTGTCGATCCGAAGAAGGGTCAGGGGTTTCGCGAACGTTCAGCAAAGCTGTCACTCGCCGACACCCGCGGCAACCTTCCGGGTTGCCGGAGGGTCCGGGAGACGCGACCATGCCGGCTTGGCACTCACCATCCCGGCCTTCCGTTACACATCGGAATCGTTTGCGGCGCTCGAGCACGATCGACTGTGGCCGCGCGTATGGCAATTCGCCTGCTCGCTCGACCACGTCGCGCAGCCGGGCGACTTCCACGAGCTACGCGTGGGACCACTCTCTGTGTTGCTCATCCGGGGCGCCGACGGCGTCCTCCGCGCGTTCCAGAACGCGTGCCGCCATCGTGGTAGCGCACTGTGCGAGGGCACCGGCGAGGGACTGGCGGAGATCCGCTGTCCGTTCCACCGGTGGACGTACGACCTCGACGGCCGGTTGCGCGAGGTCCCGTCGCGCAAGGAATTCGGCGTCCTCGACTCGGAGACCTCCGGTACGGCACTGGTTCCGGTGCGGGTCGACACGTGGGGCCCGCTCGTCTTCGTCAACCTCGACCTCGACGCGGAGCCGCTCGCCGACTTCCTGAACGAGGTCGTCGACGACTCCGGCTGGGCCCGGCTCGACGAGTTCCACTGCACCGCCGCCGCCTCGGTACCGGCGCGGTGCAACTGGAAGACGCTCATCGACGGCTTCAGCGAGACCTACCACGTTCAGGGAATTCACCGCGAGATGCTCCCGATGTGCGACGACGTGAACGGGCCGCAACGGGTCTGGCACCGGCACGGCAAGCTGCGGCAGTCGTACGGCCTGCCGTCGCCGCGGCTGCGCAACACGCCCGACGACCAGCGCGTCTGGGAGGCGTTCGTCGAGGTAATGGGCGTACGCGTCGGTAACGAAGCCCAGGCCGAGGCGGGCCCGGCGCCCGTGGTTCCGCCGGGCGGAACGATCCGCGGCGCGATCGCGCAGATTGTGCGCCGGCGTGGCATCGATGCGGGCCACGACTGGTTCCAGGATCTGGGCGACGGTCAGCTCCTCGACATGTCGCAGTACAACCTCTTCCCGAACCTCACCGTGTTGGTGTTCGCCGACATGCTCCAGATCGTACGAGCCCGGCCGGGCTCGACACCGGACGACGCGTACATGGATGCGTTCTCGTTCTCGCGCGTCGCCCCCGCGGCGGGCGTCGGGCGATCCAAGCCGATCGACGTCGAGCTCTCGCCCGACGAAGAGCTGCCGATCGGGCTGATCCTTAACCAGGACTTTGCGAACTTCGCCCGCAGCCAACGAGGGCTGCACCAGCCCGGGTTCACCGAGCTACGCGTGTCGGCCACCGAGGAATGCCGGATCGTGAACCTGCACCGGAACCTCGAGGAATACCTCGGGATCACGCCGACCGAGGTTCGCACCCTCCGCCAAGAGTTTGGGAGCTGAAGACCCTCCACGGCCCTCACCGTGCCAACAGTTGGCACGCTCACACCCGCACACGCGACCTCACCCTCCCAACAGTTGGGGGGGTCGGGTTAGCTGATGACGCAGCGGGTGCCGGTGTAGATGGTGGGCATGCACTTGTTGCAGTGGATGCACAGCGAGTCGTGGTGGGGATCCTTCTGCATCTCGAGCAGGAGCTCGGGCTCGCGCAACAGCGCGCGACCGATCTGGACGAACGAGAAGCCGTCGGCCAGCGCCCGCGAGATCGTGTCGAGACGGTTGATCCCGCCGAGCAGGATGAGCGGCATCGAGAGCGCCTCGCGGAACTGGCGCGCGTAGGGAAGGAAGTACGCCTCCTCGAAGGGGTACTCCTTGAAGAACATGCCGCCGAAGACCTTGATCCCGCGCTTCAACACGCCGGGGAACATCTCCGCCATCTCCGCGATGGGGGCTTCGCCGCGAAAGAGGTACATCGGGTTCTCGAACGAGCTGCCGCCGGTGAGGGTGATCGCGTCGAGCGCGCCATCGGCTTCGAGCATGCGCGCGAACTCGATACTCTCGTTGAGCCAGAAACCGCCGCGCACTCCGTCGGCCATGTTGACCTTCGCGGTGACCGCGACATCCGAGCCGGTGGCGCCGCGCACCCCGCGTACGACTTCGCGCGCGAAACGCGCCCGGTTCACGAGGGACCCGCCGAACTCGTCTTGACGCCGATTCAACTTGGGTGACAGGAACGCGCTCAGCAAGTAGCCGTGCCCGATGTGTACCTCGATCGCATCGAAGCCCGCGTCTCGCAACACACCGGCGCCATGGGTGTACTGCTCGACGATCGTCGCGATCTCGGCGGCCGTCGCCGCGTTGGTACGCCGCATCCCGAGCGGGCTGAACACGCGCGACGGAGCGAGAGCCGGCGACTTCGTGCCCATGGGATTCGCAACCGGGCCGGCATGGCCGATCTGTGCGGCGATCGCCGCGCCTTCGGCGTGTACGGCATCGGTCAGCTCCCGTAGTCCCTGAGCTGCCTTGGGATCGTCGAGCACGATCTGGTGCCCGTCGGTCGTGCCGGCACGCGTCACCGCGCAGTACGCGACCGTCGTCATGCCGACGCCGCCGGCCGCGAACCGGCGGTGGAACTCGATCAGCTCGGGGGTGACGACGCGCTTGGGCGTCCGCCCTTCGAACGTCGCGGCCTTGATCACGCGGTTGCGGAGCTGGACGGGTCCGAGCGAGGCCGGACCAAAAGGATCGATCGCCACCATGCAGGGACCGTAGCGCCGACGCGGCAGAATGGCGCCCGTGGATCTCGAACAGTTCTACGACGCCGACCCGCGTCGCCGTCAGTCCGAGGAGCTCGAGTTCGGCAGCGACTGGGAAGATCGCGGTGCCCGCACCCAGGTGTCGTGGGTCGAAGCCACCGGCGAGCTCTACGCGATGCGCGACCCATTGGGCGGCCTCGCCGCGGACGTCATCGGCGACATGGCCGCCGAGCCGGTCGCCGATACGGACCTGAGCGTCGAGGTGCTCGGCGTCGTGCCGGGCCGCGAGGCGATCGCGGCCGTCATGAGCGGCTGGGATCGGGCAATGGCGTCGGGGGACAACAGCCTGGCGTGGGTCCGCGATCGTCTCAGCCACGCGTCGGCCGAGATGAACGATCCTCCCGCGCAACCCTCGCGCGACCTTCCGGCCGGCTGAGCGTCAAGCGTCAGGCGTCGCCGCCCTCCAGCCGGCGCGCGAGCTCGCGCCGTAGCACCTTCCCGACCTCACTTCGCGGCAGGGCGTCGACGCGATGGAACGCGACCGGGACCTTGTACGGGGCGAGATGCTCACGGCACACGTCGACCATCTCGGCGTCGCCGATCGCGGCCGCGGTCACGACGAACGCCACCGGGACCTCGCCGAGCCGCTCGTCCGGGATGCCGACGACGGCCGCGTCGGTGACGGCCGGGAGCAGCCGGAGCACCTCCTCGACGTGCTCGGGAAAGACTTTGTTCCCGCCCCGGTTGATCACGTCGCCGGCGCGACCCTCGATCCACACGAAGCCGTCGTCGTCGACCCGCGCGAGGTCGCCGGTGTCGACGTACCCGTCGCGATCGACGCGCGACTCGGCGATGCCGACCGCGGTCGTCGGCGGCCGCACGAGCAACCGACCGACCGGCCCGGCGTCGCCCGGCGAGGGTGCGATCTTGATCGCCACTCCGGGATGCGGACGACCGACGGCGCCGAGCTTCTCCGGATGTTCGCGAGCGTCGGCCGCCGTCCACCCGATCACCTCGCCGATCTCGGCTTGCCCGTACCCGTTCAACACCACGACGCCGAACTTGTCCGCGAAGCGCCGCGCCTGCAACGGCGACAGCGGCGCGGTGATGCTGCGCACGTAACGCAGCGGCGACAGATCGACGACGTCGGGATCGTCGGAGAGCATCGCCATCGCGGCCGGAGGCAGCACCGTCGAGCGGATCGCGAAGCGATCGACGAGCTCTGCGAAGATCCGCGGCTCGAACCGGTCCATGACGACGATCTCGGCCCCGGCCCGCAGGCCGAACAAGACGTTGTAGATGCCGGCGTTGAGCGCCAGGGAGACGGGGACGAGGTTGGGAGCGGGCTGACGGTCGCGGTTGCCGGCCGGACCACCCCGCAGCGGCGCCAGCACGCGATCGAGCAGTTCGAGGTAGCTCGCGTGCGTGTGCAGCACAGGCTTTGGCGCGCCCGTGGTACCCGAGGTCCACGTCACGAACGCCACGGCCGCGTCGTACGTCGCCGGATCGGGCAGGACCTCGAGCCGCGCGCTCGTGAGCATCGCGGCCGGGCGGGTCGTCTCCAACACCAGCGCGCGCTCGAAGGCCGGAGCGCGCGAATTGACCGGGACGAAGACCGCGTCCGCGAGCCAGACCCCGAACATCGCGGTGATCACGCCGGGCCCGTTCGGGAGCTGAACCGCGACCGCGTGGCCGGGCCGGACGCCGGCGGCGCGCAGACGAGCGGCGAGCGATTCTGCCGCCGCCCGGGATTGCGCGCCGGTGAGCGACTCCGCCGGACCGTGCAGGAGGGGCTCCGCGGCCCCTCGCGGGTGTTCGAAGAGCAGCGCTGCGAGAGTCACCTGCCTGACCTGCCCTTTCTCCCGGGACGGGGCCAGAATCCGGCGCTGACCCACTCCGGGTGATGACCGCCGGCCCTGTCCGGGTATCCGCGCGCCGAGCGCGTAGGCTGGGAGGACAGCTGCGTGAGCGAAATCGGCGTCGCACCGCCATTCTTTCACGGTCGGCTGCCGAGACTTTCGATCATCTTGCGAGCGCGCGCCGGGGGGCCCTGCGCTCTCGCCGCCGGATGAGGAGACGACGATGGCAACTCGACGAACGACATCGAGCAAGCGGGAGCGTGAACGGTCGAAGCAGGCGAAGGCCGCGGCGAAGCGCGAGCGTCGCCAGGACCGCTCCGACGAAGACGAGACCGGCACGGTTGCGTTCGACGAGAACTCGGCGACCACCGAGGAGCTGATCGAGCGCATCGCGGCGATGCACGAGCAGTTCGACGCAGGTGAGATCACCTTCGAGGTGTTCGACGAGGAGAAGACCGAGCTGATGGCGCTCCTCACTGCGCGGCTATCGGAATAGGCTCACCTCCGCCACTACCAACCGAAGGCCGCCGGCCGCGTCAGGAAGATCGTGAACCAGTCGCTTGCCGGCCTCGCGCCGCGTTCCGAAGACCTCGACCCCGCGCTCCCGGGTCCCGACTCCGCGACCAGGGCTCCCGACAAGCTCAACCTGCGGTCGTCGCTCGCGTTCTTCGCGCTCCATCTCCTCCCCTTCCTCGCGATCTTCACCGGGGTCACCCGCACGGCGCTGATCCTCGGAATGGCGACGCTGACGGTCCGGATGTTCTTCATCACCGCGGGCTATCACCGCTACTTCTCGCACAAGGCCTATCGCCTGAACCGGTTCTGGCAATTCGTGTTCGCCTTCGGCGGCACTACCGCCTCGCAGAAGGGGCCGTTGTGGTGGGCGGCCCACCATCGCAACCATCACCGGTTCTCCGACACCGAGCGCGATGTGCACTCACCAAAACGCGGCTTCTGGTGGAGCCACGTGGGTTGGATCCTCTGCGACCGTTACAACGCGGTCGATCACGCACAGATCCGCGACCTCGAGAAGTATCCCGAGCTGCGCTTCATCAACCGGCACGACTGGATCGGTCCGTGGGCACTGGGCTTGACGTGCTTCCTCATCGGTGGCTGGAGCGGACTCCTCATCGGCTTCTTCGCTTCGACGGTGGTGCTGTGGCACGTCACGTTCACCGTGAATTCGGTGGCTCACGTGTTCGGCCGCCGTGCGTACGACACCGACGACACCAGCCGCAACACGCTGCTCGTCGCGCTCGCAACCGGGGGCGAAGGCTGGCACAACAACCACCACCGGTACCCGTGGGCGGCTCGGCAGGGATTCCGTTGGTGGCAGATCGACACGACCTACTACGTGCTGCGCGCGATGAGCTGGGTCGGAATCGTGCGCGACCTACGCCCGGTTCCGCTCGCCGTCATCGACGAAGCGCGCGCCGCCAAGGCTCGAGGTCGAGGTTCGGATACTTCTCCGTAGTCGCGTCGATGAGCGCGGGAGTCCACACCGGATGTCCCGGCGCCGGGAATCCGAACAGCTCGAGCTCGCGCGGGGTCGCGCCCTCGACGAACTGGACCCAGGCCGGGTGCGTGGCGTGCGACTGGACGGAGTGATACCCGATCCAGTCCTGACCGGCGACCTTGTAGCTGACGTTCAGCAGGTAGCGGTGAGTCCCCGCGCGCGTCAGGTCGACGCCGCGATGGAACACGTCGGGCCGGTACACGAGCAGCGACCCGCGTGGTCCGATCGCCGCGTGCTCGTGCGCGTACAGGTCGGGGTCGGCGTCCGGCATGAAGATCGAGTTCGTCGAGCGGCCCGCCGCATCGCCCCGGCGCACGAGATGGGTCGGCGCGGTTCCCGCGTCGACGTCGGTCAGGTACAGGAATGATTCGACGTGCCACCACGGCGGCTCCATCCGCGGCGGAAGGAACGAGTGGTTGCGGTCGGTGTGCATCGGCTGTTCGAAATTCGCGTCGCCGGCGTATTTCGCGCTGACCTGCGCCTGGTAGAGCCGCAGATCCGTCGTGCCGAGCGCGCGCTCGACGAAGTCGACGATCGCCGGGTGGACCGTCAGACGCGTCAGATCGCCGCTGCCGTAGAAGGGGAACGCACCCTGGAAACGGTGTTGTTCGGGCCGGAAGGCGGGACCGGTGGCAGGCATCTCGGGGTAGCCCCGGCGGAGCTCGGCGGTGCTACGACCGGGCGGCCGGTGCGCGGCCGGGTCGGCATGGAACATCTCCGGCGCCGGGAACACATGGCGGAGGTCGCGCGCGGCGCGGTCGATCACTTCGGGATCGACGAGGCCGTCGAGCAGCACCCAGCCGTCGGTACGCCACGCGGCGACCTCGTCGTCGCGGGCGAATCTCCCTCCCATCGGAACTCCTCGTCATTCGCTTCGCCGGGACGCCGCCGCCGTACTGCCGCCGCCGCGATGCCGGTGCCGCGATGCATTCGCGATGCATTCGCGATGCGCATCTTGCCAAGGCCGGTTACCCTCGCGCGCCATGGCTGACAAGTCGCCCAAGAAGTCGAACTCCAAAAAGCCCGGCAAGTCGCTGAAGGAAAAGCGCGCGGACAAGCAGGCCAAGCGGGCCGACAAGCGCCCCGGTCACGGCGCCTGAGCGAGCCCGGCGGCTCAGTCGTCGCGTCCGGGCGCCGCGAGGCCGTCGAGTAGCCGGCGGGGATGGCGGCCGTCCACGTAGCCGATGAACGGCGGGTGGATGTTGTAACCGAGCAGCTCCTGCAGCCGTTCGGGCAGCGTGGCGACGACCGCCGGTGGCACCGCGAGCACGTGGTTCTCGACGGGCCGCAGCCATGACGCCGCGTAGTGCAGCACCACGCCGATGCGCGGGCGGGCGGTGGTGTTCGCGCCCCCGCCGTGCCACAGGCTGCCGACGTACAACATCGCGGAGCCGGCCGGCATCGTGACCGTCACCACCTCGGCGTCGGGACCGGGGCGTTCGTCGATCCAGTGATGGCTGCCGGGAACAACACGCGTGGCGCCGTTTGCCCGGGTGAAATCGTCGAGCGGCCACATGACGTTCAGGACGAGCTCGGGGTGTGGTCGCGGGATCGGGTAGATCGCATCGTCGGGATGCAGCCCCTGCGCGCGTTCCCCGGGTTCGATCTCGATCGCGGCCGGGGCGCTCAGCTGCGCGGGGCCGAGTACGCGGTCGAGCGCGTCGAGCACGATGGGGTGAGTGGCGAGATCGTCGAGCACCCGCGTTTTCCCGAACAGCCCGTAGATGCGGCGTGTGCAGTGACCCTCGAAGTCGTCGCGCCCGCGGGGTGTCGACTCGAACATCGACGCCAACTCACCCCGCACGCGAGCAACGGTTGGCGCGTCGAGCACGTCCTCGACGACGCAGTAGCCGTCTCGCTCGATCGTCGGTGCGGCCATCGGCCCTCCAGTGGACTCGGCGAGGTCCGTTCGACCTTCCCTTGAGGATGGTTATGATGAGGCTAACCCTCCACAAGGGAATGTCAAGTCCGGCCGAGCATGTCAAGACGGAAGGAACGTCAGGCCGGCGGGAGCAAGCGAGCGGTACGGGAGCGCACGCGACGGAGAGGCGAGCAATGGCAGAGAGCACACCGGAGCTGAACGCGACGCAGGCGGCGCTACTCGGGTTCCTCCACGACGGACCGGCTACCGGCTGGGAGCTGATCGAAGAGGTCCGGCGCGGACTCGCCCGGTTCTGGAACGTCACGTCGAGCCATGTCTACCGCGAGCTGCGGACGCTCGAAGGGCGCGGACTCGCACGCGCCGGTGCTCGCGGTCCCCGCGAGCGACGCCCGTTCTCGGTCACCGGTCCGGGGCGCCGCGCGTTTGCACGCTGGATCCGGGAGGAGCCCGCGCACGAGCAGATCCGGATCCCGTTGCTCGTGACCCTGTGGTTCGCGAAGCACCTCGACGCGTCGACGCTCGCGCAGTTCGTGGAACACCACCGGAGCGATCACGAGCGCCGACTCACGGAGTACCAGGCCTTCGCGGCCGGCGCCGGCGGCGACGAATCGATCGATCCGAACGTGCGCGCGGTCGTCGAGTTCGGGATCGCCTACGAGGAGGCCTTCCTCGGCTGGCTCGCAGGACTTCCCGCGGCGCGGGCAACCGCGGGGTAGCTCGACCTCGCCCTGATTGCCGCGTTTACGCAGGTCGGCGCGGGTACCGTCCGCGGTGTGGTGAGCGGTGAGGCAAAGTCACGGCGCCGCCCCGCCCCCGCGGTGATCGTTCTCACCCTCACGGCACTGGTCGCACCGCTCGCGGGCTGGACAGCGGGGCGCGCGCTCGGTTCGACCCCGCAGACGATCGCCTTTGCACCCCTCCCCGATCGACTGCTCGACCAGCCGGCACTGTTGGTGACGGCGACCGCGTCGTCCGGCCTGCCCGTCACCTTCGCGACGACGACCCCCAGCGTGTGCTCGGCGACCGGGACCAACGGCGCGACCATCTCCCCGAAGATCGCCGGCGTGTGCACCGTGCAGGCCGACCAGGCCGGTAACGCGACGTACGCGGCGGCCCCGTCCGTCCAGCAGAGCTTCGAGGCATCGAAGGACACGCAGACGATCACGTTCGCGCCGTTGCCCGACCGCGCGATCAACCTCGGCGCGCTGACGGTGACAGCCACGGCGTCGACCGGCTTCGCGGTGGTCTTTTCGACGACGACACCGGCCGTGTGCACTTCGAGCGGCACGAACGGCGCCACGATCACGCCCGTCGCGATCGGAACGTGCACCGTTCAGGCCGACCAGCCCGGCAACACGATCTTCGAGGCCGCCCCGTCGGTTCAGCAGAGCTTCGACGTCGTGAAGGCAGGCCAGGCCATCACGTTCAATACGTTGGCGGCCAAAACGACATTGCAGTCGCCCGTGACGGTGAGCGCGATCGCCTCGTCACTGTTGACCGTCACGTTCACGACGACCACACCGGCGGTGTGCAACTCGACTGGTGCCAACGGCGCAACCATCGTCCTGGTCACCTCGGGGACGTGCACCGTGCAGGCGGATCAGGCCGGGAACGCGACGTACAACGCGGCCACGCCGGTGCAGCGCAGCTTCGTCGTGACCCGCGCCGCGCAGACGATCACGTTCGCGGCGCTGGCGAACCGGACGACGGCCCAATCGCCAGTGACGGTCGCGGCGTCGGCGTCGTCGGGACTCACCGTGACGTTCTCCACGACGACGACAGGAGTCTGCACCTCCGGCGGCACGAATGGAGCGACCATCACACTCGTCGCCCCCGGCACCTGCACCGTGGAGGCCGATCAGGCCGGGAACGCGACATACAGCCCGGCAGCGACGGTCGCGCAGAGCTTCACGGTGACACGTTCGGCCCAGACGATCACGTTCGGTGCACTCGCGGATCGCGACGTGCTCCAGCCTCCGTTCGTCGTCGCCGCGACCGCGAGCTCCGGACTCGACGTGTCGTTTTCGACCACCACTCCCCTTGCCTGCACCTCGAGTGGGATCCAGGGCGCGACCATCACGCTCGTCGGCGTCGGCACGTGCACGGTCGAAGCAGATCAAGCGGGGAATGCGCTCTTCAACGCCGCGCCGGCGGTCCAGCAGAGCTTCGCCGTCGTCAAGGTCGATCAGTCGATCGTTTTCGGCGCGCTCCCGAACATCCCGCTCGGCCCCCCGTTCGACGTCATGGCGACCGCGACCTCCGGCTTGACCGTCACGTTCTCGAGCATCACTCCTGCGGTCTGCACGGCGAGCGGCACCGCCGGCTCGACCATCACGCTCGTCGCTACAGGGACGTGCAGCGTGCGCGCCGACCAATCAGGTGACGCGACCTACAACGCCGCGCCCTCCGTCCTGCAGAGCTTCGGGGTCGGAAAGACCGATCAGGTCATCACGTTCACGGGCCCCGGCCCGGTCGCGGTGAACCACCCCCCTTTGCCTGTCGCAGCGACGGCGACGTCCGGGTTGCCGGTGACGTTCTCCACCACCACTCCCGCGGTCTGCGCGGCGGGCGGTGCCAGCGGGGCGACGATCACGCTGCTCGGCGCGGGGACGTGCACGGTGCAGGCCGACCAGGCCGGCGACGGGACGTTCAATCCGGCACCGCCGGTGACACGCAGCTTCGCGGTGACGAAAGTGAACCAGACCATCACCTTCCCGTCGCTGCCGAGCGCGACCCTCACTCCCACTCATCTCATGATGCACGCGACTGCGTCGTCACATCTCGCGGTGACGTTCGCGACCACGAGCCCATCCGTCTGCCGCACCACGGGCACCAACGGCGCGAGCATCATCCTTGTCGCGGTGGGGACGTGCGTCGTGCAGGCCGACCAGATCGGCAACGCCATCTTCGATCCCGCGCCGACGGTCACCCGGCAGTTCGCCGTGAAGCCGGCGGTTCCCCCGACGCGAGCGTCGGGATACTGGATGCTCGGTGCGGACGGGCACGTCTTCGCGTTCGGAGGCGCGCGCGACTTCGGCAGCTCCGGCTCGCCCGCCGTCGCGATCGCGGCGCGCCGGGACGGTCGCGGGTATTGGGTGACCGACGATGCGGGCGACGTGCGCGCGTTCGGCCAGGCGACGTTCCACGGTGGCCGGCCGGCGCTGCGGCCCGGCGAGCTCGTGTCGACGATGTCGAGGACGCCGAGCGGCGACGGTTACTGGCTGTTCACGACCTTCGGACGCGCGTTCGCGTACGGCGACGCGCATTTCTACGGCGACATGAGCGGGGTGGCCCTGAACGGCCCGGTGATCGCGTCGGTCGCGACGCCGACAGGGCACGGGTACTACATGGTCGGCTCCGACGGTGGCGTCTTCACCTTCGGTGACGCGCGCTTTCACGGATCGATGGGTGCCGCGCACCTCAACCAGCCGATCGTCGGGCTCTCGCCGTCACCGGACAACCGCGGTTACTGGCTTGTCGCCGCGGACGGCGGCGTGTTCGCGTTCGACGCGCCGTTCCGCGGTTCGCTCGGCGCCATCGTGCTCGTGAAGCCGGTCAACGGGCTCGTCGCGTACGGCAACGGGTACCTCATGGTCGCATCCGACGGCGGGGTGTTCGACTTCTCGGACAAGGCATTCGTCGGCAGCCTCGGCGGCGCGCCCCCGGCCGCGCCCATCATCGGCATCGCCGCACTGTCGACATGATCAGCGTTCCGTACCCGGGTCGGTAGGCGCGCGCACCGCCGAGGCCGCCGGTCGGGTGTCGGCGACATAGATTCGCCCGATGCAGACCGTGGATGTCGTCCGGCGCGGGGTGCTCGGGCCCACCGAGATCGAATCGCTGCGCGGGTGGACCGAAGAGGTCGAGGCGTGGCCCGCGGGCTCGCACCGCTTCGGGCACTACGCCGAGCACACGCCACAAGGCCCGCGCCTGTGCCGCACCGAGAACGTCTCCGCGTGCCACGCGGGGTTCGCGTCGCTCGTCGACGGCGTACTGCGCGAGTGCGCGGCCGATGCGATCGGTGAGTATGTGATCGCGTTCAAGGACAAGGTGAACTACAAGCAGCCGGGTGGCGCGGGCTTCAGCCCGCATCAGGACAAGGTCGCGTATCCGGGCGCGCGACGGGTGATGTCGATCCTCGTCGCGATCGACGACTGCAACGTCGATTCCGGATGCCTGTGGATCGCCGGCGGCGTGGATGAGGTCCTCCCCGTCGACGATCGCGGCGTGGTGCGCGCCGGCATTGCCGCGACGCTCAACTGGCGCGCGGCCGAGCTCGCGCGCGGCGACGCCGTGTGTATCGACGGACTCGCACCGCATTACAGCGACGCGAACCGCACGAACGCTCCGCGGCGGGTCCTCGTCGCCAGCTATGCACCGGCAGTCGAGGGCTACGATCGCGCCGGATACTACGAGCGGCGGAGCGCGCGCATGCGGGACGAGACCGAGCGCGACGGCCGGTTCCGCATCAGTACGCTGGCGGACTTCGACGGCACCGAAGTCATCTCCGGCACTGATGCCGGAGCGCCGGATACCGCCTGCTCGCACGGCTGATCCGCGCGCCAACCGCTACTCGGTGGTGGTCGGGTTCCAGTTCCGGAAGTAGTCGGGGTTCCGGCGAGCCTTCATCGACGCGTAGCGCGCATCGAGGGGTTCGTCGGCGGACGGGTTGATCCAGAACTGGTCGGCGAGAATCGCGTCGAGCACCCGGGCCGCGACCTCCTCCAGCGGGGTCACGGGCAGCGGCGTCCCGGCCGCGGCCATCTGCTGTTCGAACTCCTCGAAACTGGGATAGGGCGTGGTGCGGGGCGTTGCCTTCGCGTACTGCTCGGGGCGTGTGCGCCACGCTTCCCAAAGCTTCGTGCGCAACCAGTTCGGGCCCGGGTACAACACCGAGCACGAGAGCTTCGTGTGCTGCGTGTGCAACTGGTAGTAGAGCAGCTCGGTCAGCGTCGTCACCGCACTCTTCGAGGTCGCGTAGATCGCGGCGTCGCCCATCGGCGCGATGCCGCCGTTCCCGGACGATGTGTTGACGATGTGGCCCTCGTCGCCGCCCGCGATCATGCGCGGCACGAACGCCTTGATCCCCCACGCGACACCGCACACGTTGACGTCGAGACACCAGCGCCAGTCGTTCTCCTCGGACTCCCACAGCATGGTCTGCCCGCCCGGACCGATGCCCGCGTTGTTGCAGACGACGTGCACCGCACCGAAGGTCCGGACCGTCTCGTCGGCGAGGTTCTCGACCGACGCGAGCTTCGTCACGTCGGTGACGCAGCCGGCCGCGTGCAGCCCGTCGGCGCGGAGCCCGGCTACGGCGGCGGCGAGTGGCTCGGGCTGGATATCGGCGAGCATCACCGACATCCCGTGCTCGGAGAAGTGCCGGCCCATCGCGAGGCCGATGCCGTTCGCACCACCCGTTACGACCGCCACTTTCCCTTCGGCTCCGTGCACGATCCCTCCTACCGCAGGTGCTCATCGTCGTGAAAGACTCTCGATCATGACGATTCGATACGGTGCCCGTCCACCCGAACAGCAACGCAATCGCGAGGTCGAGGCCACGTCGGCCAAGATCTGGTCGAACGCCGTGACGATCGTCTGGGAGACCGACGCCGACGCGATCCGCGCGGTATTGCCACCGCCACTCGAGCCGTCGGAACCGCACGCACGGATCCGCTTCGCGACAGTCGACATGGGTACCGGCATCCCGGTGTTCGGCGCGGGATGGTTCGGCGTGCGCGCCCGCCACGGGAGTGTCGAGGGCGAGTACCCGCTCTTCATGCCGATGACCACCGAGCAGGCGACCGTAGGCGGCCGCGAGACCTACGGCGAGCCGAAGAAGATCGGAGGCGTGAGCATCGCCGTCGACGGCGACCACGTGCACGCGCGCTTCGATCGGATGGGATTCCCGCTCGCGATCGTCGACGGCACGCTCGGCGCGTCGATCGACATCCCGGCTCGCGACAAGGTCGACTTCTACTTCAAGATCAGCCCGTCTCCGGACGGCAAGGGATTCGACACGGAGCCCGCATTCGTACACGTGCGCCGCCACGAGGAAGCGCGCGAAGGTCGCGCGCTTCAGGCGACCCTCACGCTCCACGAATCACCGATCGACCCGATCGCCGACATTCCCGTCGGCCGCATCCTCTCCATGCAATACGCGCAGATCGCGACGACCCAGGAAGGCGAAGTCGTCGAGCGCGTTCCCGCCGACTGGCTCCTGCCGTACGTACACCAGCGTTACGACGACCTGTCGGTCCTGGGAAAGACCGACAAGTGACCGCGGACGCGCGCTACACGATCATCTCGGCCGACGCGCACGCCGGCTTGCCGTGCGAGGAATACCGGCCGTATCTCGAGGAGCGCTACCTGGCCGCGTTCGACGACTTCCTCGCAGAACGCCAGGCGAACCGCGACGAGCAGATGGTCCTGAACTACGACTACATCATCAACTGGGAGACCACTCACGAAGAGGGGCTGCGCGGCGCATACGACTCCGCGCAGCGCGACAAGGAGATGGATGCCGACGGGGTGGCCGCCGAGGTCATCTTCCCCGACGCCGACGCCATCACAGGGATGGAGTCCCCACCGTTCGGCGCCGGACTGTCGGCGGGAATGATCGAGGATCCGGAACTCGCCTTCGCGGGCGCACGCGCGCACAACCGGTTTCTCGTCGAGCTGTGCGCGGAGAGCCCGGAGCGGCGCGCAGGGATCGGTCTCGTCCCGATCTGCCACGACATCGAGCGCGCGGTACGCGAGATCGAGTGGCTCGCCGACAAGCCCGGGATCGGCGGGATCATGGTCCCGACGATGTGGCGCGACCACCTGCCGTACAACCATCCTGCCTACGACCCGGTGTGGGCGGCCTGCCAGGCGGCAAGCCTGCCTGTGCACACGCATTCCGGCGAGGCGCCGCGCGAGGAGATGAACGAGTTCATCGGTATCTATCTCGCCGAGGTCGTGTTCTGGACGCACCGGCCGATCTCACACCTGCTCTTCAGCGGCGCGTTCGAGCGGTTCCCGGGATTGAAGTTCGTCGTCACTGAGGGTGCCTGCTACTGGGTCGCCGACATGAAGTGGAAGTGGGATCAGTACTTCGGCGGTGGCCACACGACCAAGAAGATGGCCGCGCTCATGAAGGGGATCCTCTCAAAGCTGCCGTCTGAGTACTTCGGCACCAACATCTTCGTCGGGGCGTCGACGATGTCGAAGGAAGAGATCCGCCGGCGCCACACGATCGGATGCGACGTCGCGATGTGGGGCACCGACTACCCGCACCCCGAGGGAACCTGGCCGAACACCGTCGCGCGCCTCCGCAGCGACTTCGGCGACGTCCCAGTCGGCGACACCCGAAAGCTGCTCGGCGAGACCGCGGCGAAGTGCTACGGCTTCGACCTCGAGGCGTTGCGCCCCATCGCCGCGCGCGTCGGGCCGACGCCGGACGACCTCGGCCAGGATCCAAGCCTTGTCACTTCGGCCGACGAGATCCGCCGGGCTGAATGGTGGAAAGACGAGTATCACGTCGCGTGGGGCGGCTGAGCCGGGTGTCGGGACGCGCTACCAGGCTTTGACGATCTGCTCCGCGTCGAAAGCGTTGCAGGTCGAGTCGGTGGGATACTCGGCCGGATCCAGCGGCACGAGCAGCTCGGTCACGGTCGGGCCGATGCGGTCGCCCAGCACACGCAACGCATCGAGGTCGAAGCCGTAGACGGCGGCGGCGGTCGTCTCGAGCATCATGCGCGTCTCTTCGGGCGGGCAGGGCGCGAACGCGCAGCGGAGGGCTTCGGTGGTGTACGGGTACGAACCCTCGGAGTGTGGATAGTCGGCGCCCCACATGATCCGGTCGACCCCGACCTCGTAGCGCAACTCGCTCTCGGACGGACGCAGGAAGCTCGCACCGACCCAGAAGTTGCGCTGGAAGTACTCGCTCGGCGTCAGGGACATGCCCTTGGCGACCGCGCCGAAGAACACCGCCTCGGCCGCGCCGCCGTAGGTCATGCGCCGGTGGAACCAGTCGAGCGTGTCGACCCCGCGGGGGATCCAGGCGGTTCCCTGCTCGGTCAGGACGACGCGCAGGTTCGGGTGCCGCTCGAGGACACCGCCGAAGATCAGGTGCCATACGGCCCGGTGCGAGTACCACGCGAGCTCGATGAGCATGATCGCCCGCGCCGCCTCCTGCTCACCGAAGTCGGGCAGGCCGCTGCCACTGTGCACGTTGAGGACGACGCCCAGTTCCTCGCAGAGATCCCACAGCGGCTCGTAGCACGGGTCCCATAACGGCGGAACCTCGGAATTCGGAGGCACGTTCGGCAGCAGGACACCGCCGAAGACGTCCATGTGCTCCTTGGCCCAGCGGACTTCTCCGAGCGTATCGTCGAGATCGTTCAAGAAAAGCTGGGCGAGCCCGGCCCGCCGCCCGGGCGCGGCGGCGCAGAAGTCGGCCATCCAACGGTTGTGCGCCTGGAGTCCCGCCCACCTGCGCTCGTAGTCCGCTTTGGTCGGCTCGAGTGCCGTGAGGTTTCCCTGCGCGAAGAACGGCGGGACCGTGTTCGGGAACAGCACCTCCGCGACGACGCCTTGGGACTCGGTCTCCTCCAACCGGCGGTCGCTGTCCCAGCTTCGGTACGCGGTGGGTGCGAGGAGGTCGGCGAACGGGTTGACGTAGGTGTCGGCCCACGCGTCGAACTCATCGTGCCAACGCGTCGCGAGGTACGGCTTGTACGCCCGCAGCTCGGCACCCGCGTGACCGTCGACCGAGATGATCGTGTACCTGCTCGAGGGTTCCAATGACCGGTCCGCCACGTCGCCTCCGTGATCGCGTCGCGAAAAGACGCTACCCCGCGGGCACGCTCCGCCGAACCGGCCCTGCCGCGCCTAGGACAGGTACTTGGTGCAGTCGTAGCGATTCTCCGCCACGACCTTGCCGTTGTCGGTGTAGCGCACGATCACCTGCCGCGCCGGCCGGACGATGGGCCGCAACGGCCCGGGCGCCTGGCACGCTTCTTTGAGCCGGCTGCTCGACAACTTGTTCATGCCGTTCGCCGCGGCTGCGGTGAGCGCCTGGGTCGAGATGCCGGCCGCCCGACCGGCGGTGACGTCGACGGTGATCGTGGGATCGGGCTTCCGCAGCGGTGAGCCGGTGTACTGCGGGCGGAAGGAGATGGGCAGGAGAGCCCAGAGGTACAGGATGCCCGGGATCATCACGACGTAACGCAGGACCCGCTTCACGGCGAAAGTGTCCCATCCGCCGACCCGCAGTTGGTGGCAAACGCGTTCTGGCGTCGCCGCGTCTCTAGAGTTGAGGCCGATGCGGGGCGATCCGACCCATCCGACGCCGACGAGCATCGGCGCGCTCACTCGCGGTGACCGCCACCGGGAAGCGATCCTGCGCAAGAAGATCGGGGATGCCTACCGAACGCTCCCCACCACTTCGTCGAACCGCGCCCGGCGGCGTCACCTCCGGCGCGCCCGGCGACACGAGCGCGCCCTGCTCGCCCAACGCCGGCGCCCGCACAGCGTGCTGGCGGGAGGCGCGGCCGCGCTCGCCGCACTGTGTGCGGTCGTGGTGTTGACGCGGTTGTCGTTCACGCTCTTCGTCGTCTTCGGAATGCTCCTCGTGGCGGACCTCGGGGTGCTCCGCCGACGCCGGCGCGTGCTGCGCCGCCCGTAGCGGCCGCCCCTGCGCGCCACGAGACGACGACGGAGGAACGGAACGGCCCTCGCGCGAGAGGACGAGGGCCGTTCCGGACTGCAGCCAAATGTGCAAGACCACGCAGGGGACGCGGTCTTGGAAAGGATCGGTTCGGGGCACGAGCCACATTGACGGGTTGGACTCGCGCGTGACGACTGTCTCATCCGGGAGCACTCCGCGCAAACGAACCTCACACCGGTTTGCTCAGCGCGCGGTGCGCGTGACGACGAACGTCACGGTGTGACTACTGAGTGGCTGGAGTTGTCCCGTTCTGTGCCCGCGCAGAGATTTCTCGCTAGCGTGCCGTTCGGGCGGACGTCGGATCTTCCACCTCCGGCGCACAAGCCTGCAGACGATGCCCTCTTGCCCGCATACGAGAGGGCATCGTCGCGTGCGTCGCGCCCGAACCCGCACCGCGCCAGATCGCGCGTCAGTGCGATACGTGACCGCGCCGCGTCCGACGACGATCTCTCCGCAGCGAACGTCGCTCGCGCTCGCTCAGACCGCCCCAGACTCCGTGGGCAACCTTCAACCGCAACGCGAACTCGAGGCACTCGTCCTTGACCGGGCACACCGCGCAGACGGCTTTCGCCTCGCGCACCGATTCGCCCCGAGCAGGGAAGAAGTCGACGTCGCGCACGTGCGCGCACTGCGCGTCTTCCTGCCAGGCCGGTGCCAGATCCAAGCCTTCCGGACCGAGCTCCTCCGGCCACCCGGGCTGCGGAGTCGAGGGCATCCGCGGATTGTCCGCCGCCGGGCCTGTGGGCAAAAAGGGGACAACCATGTGACTTCTCTGTTGATAAGTGGCCGCGCCGTCCCCAGATGGGTGCGACCAGCCCGGATCGCCCGGCGCCACGCGCCGTCCCGGCGGACGGTCGGTGGGTCGGCTACACAGTTTCCTCACCTTGTTCACAGCCGGCTTTCATGACTACGTCTCATACTGCTCCTACCGACCTCGGATTCCCGGTCGCTGCGTCGCCGTCCCCCCGCTCGCGACGCGCCGACCGGGACCCGAGCACCGACCGACTCCAGCCCACCGATCGGCAGGTTGCGCCGTGCAGCATGTACCCGACGAATACGCGTGGATGTTGCAATCGCAATGCCGCGGTGCCGACACACGCGAGTTCTTTCCTTCGAACGGCCTCGGGGTCGAAGCGGCGCAGCGCATCTGCCGCGGCTGCCCGGTGCAGAAGGAGTGCTTGGAGTACGCGCTGCTCCATCGAATCGAACAAGGCGTTTGGGGCGGAGCTTCGGAGCGCGAACGCCGCCGCATCCTGAGGCAGCGCCGGCGCGCCGGCGCGCTTCCCGGCTGACACGCCGCGCTTCTGGCTCTCGCGCTCGAGTACCGCGACGCGCGCACCACACGACGAACCGGGCCGCGGTCGCGGTTCAGCCGCCGTGCAGCTGCTCGACGAGAAAGCGGTTCAGGAATCGCGCTGTCTCGGCGGGCATCGGATCGAACTGCACGCCGGCGTGAGGGAGTGCACCGACAGTCCACGCGCGAACCACGACTCCCTCGAAGCGGGCCGGCCGGCGTGATAGCTCGAGGTCGAGCGTCATCGGCGTGCCGACGGCGAGTGGCGTCGTGCTCCGGATCGCACATCCCGACGACGACAGGTCGACGACATCGGTCTCGACCTGCACCATGCCCGCGTCCGATTCCACGATCGTCATCGTGGCCACCAGGTCGACGCGCAACCGCGGCGCCAGGCGCCGTTCGGGCTCCTCGGAGGCGTCGCGCCGCACGATGCGCATCAACGAACCCGCGGCCGCGAGCACCTGCGCCTTCAGGCTGACGAGCCGATCGCCTTCGCCCACGAGCAACGTCACGGTGTCGCGCTCGCGGAACCTCCCGTCGACGATCGTCCACCCCCGCAGCCCGACGAGACGGTCGCTGACGTAGGTCACCTGCGCCCGCCAGACGTCGCCCTGGGCCGATTCGACACCGACCACCGTCGACACCGAGAGGAGCCGGCCGCTCGACGCGGGGCCCTCCGTGGATGTCCTCGTCCCAACCGCCATCGGAATGAAGGTCGGCATCATTGCCTTGGGCAACCCAGCAGCCGCGGCGACCCGTGACCGATGTCACGGGCGCGGCGCACCTTCGGGATGTGATCTTCGTCTCAGCACCCCGCCCGGGCCGTCCCCGCCGTCAAGGGCGCAGGCCGGGTTGGTCGTATCAGTGTCATGGCCCTCGCTCCTCTCTCAATTCCCCCGGCAATGCACCGGGGCGGCCGGCGTGTCCTGTTCGCGGATGACGATCCCGGCATGCGCGCCATCGTCTTGATGAACCTCGAGGCGGAGGGGTTCGAGGTCACCACGGTCGAGGACGGAGACGACGCGCTCCGCGAGGCCGGCCGGCTGCTGCCGGACCTGATCGTCCTCGACGTGATGATGCCCGGCCGGGACGGATTCGAGGTGCTGCGCGCGCTCAAGGCGAGCCCCGACACCGCCCCGATCCCCGTGGTGCTCCTCACCGCCAAGGCAACCGACTCCGACGTCTGGGAGGGCTGGAAGTCGGGCGCCGACTACTACATGACGAAGCCGTTCAACCCCGAGGACCTCGCGCGGTTCGCGCATCAAGTGCTCGGATTCGGGGACGCGATATGAGGCGGTGGCGGCGCGACGCGAAGTTGCAGCCGCGTGCGGGGGTAGTCCTCGCGATCGCGATATCCATGGGCACCTTGGCGGGCGCGCCGGCCGCGCACGCCGCGAGCGCGGGCCCGCCCACGAACGTCATCGTCGAGGCATCGAGCGTCGCCGCGGCGACTCGTGCCGTGCACGCCGTGGGCGGCGAGGTCGAGCTCGCGCTGCCCATCATCGACGCGGTTTCTGCTCGCGTGGCGCCGGATGGGCTCGCGAGCCTCGAGTCGGATCCGACACTGAACGTCGTCCCCGACGCGACCCTGCACCCGACGGGCACGTCTTTCCGCGCGTCCTCGGACAACTCGGCAAGCCTCGACCCGCAGGTTGCGGCGCTGGATACCCCGGCGGGCTGGTCACCCGAC
>Ga0335083_10001619_pt1 | contig 30728 bp, 28 predicted proteins | sample Lox_Sample_42_FD_206716 | JGI IMG/M metagenome (GOLD analysis project Ga0335083, IMG submission 206716) | Soil microbial communities from Loxahatchee National Wildlife Refuge, Florida, United States - Lox_Sample_4.2 | ecosystem: Environmental > Terrestrial > Soil > Wetlands | place: USA...
CTCGGATCTGAAAAGAAAGCTCTTGCGATACATCCGTCAGTACAACAAATCGCCCCGAACGGTGAAGTGGAAATATGCTGATCCAGCGCGCCATATCGGTACACAATCAGCTGGTACAGGCCACTAGCGCTTACTCCACGACCTGCTGAGATTGGCCATCATCTTCATGATGGTCCCGCCTGAATTTGCTCTGTCTGATCTGTGCTCGAAAGCGCAAGATGCTTCCCCAACTCCGGCAACTCATCCGCTGAACACATGGCCAGCAATCTGTCGCCTGGCTGTAGAACCGTCTTTGCTTGAATCGGCAGTACCGATGTTCCTCGCAATAATGCCATCATCCGAACTTTGCCCAGCGTTCCCGCGGGATTGAGGGAGTCCCAATGCTTCCCTACCCACGGACTTTTGGGCCTGAGTGCGCCGACCACAAGCTGCGAGCTATCGGGAAGATCGAGTGCAAGACCTGATTGCAGTAGCGCCGCTAGATGCAGGTGCGTGACCTCCGGCGGCAGCCCCACGTTGCCCTTATCCAGCAAACGCAGGGCGATTTGGACATGTTCAGCGCGGTGCGCCGGCGAATCCGCGCGTCCGGCAACCTGCGCCTCGTAGAGACTCTCGTACTTGATCCACGGAGATACTCTAACTTGAATCAAATAACTCAACATGACCGCCAGCCCTGCGGGCACGAGCAGTTGGTATCCCCCTGTCATCTCCGCCACCATCAGCAATGTCGCAATCGGCACGCGCGCAGCTCCTCCGAACACAGCCGCCATTCCCACAATGACGAAGCCTGCCGGGGGCCGGTGAAAAACCTCTGCGAACGCTCCTCCCAACATCGCGCCGACAAACAGGCTCGGTGCAAACACACCGCCCGAGCCGCCTGAGGAGACTGTAAGCGAAAGGGCAAATATCTTAGCAGCGAGAAGCACCAGCAGTAGGCCAAGAACTAGGTGGCCATCGATCGCCTCTTGAATCCAGCCGTAGCCTCCGCCTAGAATCTGCGGCAACTTCAAAGCCACGATTCCCAGGCAAAGCCCGCCCAAAGCCGGCTTCGTCCATGGAGGAATCCTTAGTGACGCAAAGGCATCTCTCGTCCGATAGAACACTTCCGGTACAATCGCGGCCACCAGGCCGCTCGCGGCGCCAAGCAGCACATACCAGCCGTACTCGGAGAGACTCGTGGCGTGCAAATCGGAAGGAACTCGGAAGAGCGGCTGCCATCCCACGAACCAGCCGTTAATCGCGTACGCAACGATCGCGGATAGCATGCAGTAGATAAGCGCATCCGACTCAAAGTCCATGCCGGCATACAGGACTTCCACGGCAAAGATCGCCGTTCCAATCGGCGAGCGGAAAATCGCCGAAAGTCCTGCAGCCATCCCCATCAGGACGAGTAGGCGTCGCTCTCGTTCAGGCCGATGAAAGAGTGATGCATAACTGGAGCCGAATCCAGCTGCAATGAGCGCCGTCGGTCCTTCTCTTCCGGCCGACCCGCCCGACCCGATTGTGATTGCCGAGGCCAGCATCTTTACCGGAGCAACGCGCGCCCGGATCACCGACCCCGTCCAGTGCACTGCTTTTACGACCGTGTCCGTGCCGTGGCCCTCCGTCTCCGGTGCCAGTCCGTACACCAACGCTCCAGAGATAAGCCCGCCCAGGGTCGTGGCCAATGGCACAAGCCACAGGCCATGCGGCCCTATGACCTCTTTCAATACTCCCCCCTCTTCGGGCAATCCAGGTGGGCGATATCCGGCAAGCCAGATCAGGAAAAAATGCTGCGAGACCCGAAGCATCCACATGAAGAGTTGCGCGCTCAGCGCGCCCACGACCCCTAGGAGCACGGAATCAAGCAGGAGCCTGAGTCTATCCCCTCTTTGTACGCGAGCCTCTCTCATCCCTTGGGCGGTCCTTCCGCCGATTCTTCTTTTATTCTAAGCCTGGGATGTCCGTGGTAACTGGCGAATCCAGAGAAACTCTCCATCCCAGCCATGGACATGCGCTGGCAGGTGCCTCGCGCTGCAAAGACAAGCGTAATGTCTTGTCATTCGACTCCGATCATGGCAAGCTCTCAATCCTGATCCCTTCCAAGGCGGCTTCATGCATCGGTCGAGATACCCTGAGAGACGTCGTACAGTCCGAATAACACTCCAGATTCCTGTGAAGGTCCGCTGCCAGATGCCTGAAGGCGAAGCCATCGATCTGAAGGCGTTTACGCAGTTTGTTAGCGCCCACGGCGCGCTGATTGTGATGGACGCTCCTCTGCTCCCTGGCCAGATGGTACGCGTTTTCAATGAGATGACGGCGGAATCCGTGGAATGCTTTGTGACTTCAGTCCGTGAAAAGCAGGAGCGAAAATTTGTCGGCGTGGGCTTTACGGCTCCTAAGGATGACTTCTGGCACGTAGTCTTCCCGAAATCCGGAACCCGTCAAGCTGTGCGCTCTTCACAGACGGGATCCTTGGTTCCCCCCGGATCTAGGTCGAAGTATCCCCTGCCGTAATACTAACGGTCCGCGGTCCTACTGTGACTAAATCCCTTAGAATCAACACTTACAAAGGTGTATGAAAGCAAACAATTTAAAGATCCTTTAGAATCAACACTTATGCAAAATGTGGGTGTGGGGCTAGCTACTGCTAGCCAGGCTCACTCTCAACCCCGGCTTGAGCGTAATCGCGCCTACCTTGGCGCGTACACCTGGTATACAAGCAGATAGACAATCACGCCTGTAATCGAAACATAGAACCACAAGGGCAGAGTCCATCGTGCAATCGCTCGGTGCCGATCAAACTTTTCGAGCCATGCTCGCCGGAGCGTGATCAAGATCATCGGCACGATAACAACGGCCAAAATCGTGTGAGAAAGCAGCAGCGCGAAATACACGGGGCGAATCCACCCCTGTCCCTGGAACACTACGTGGCCGACCCGAATGTGATAAATGACGTAAGAGATTAGAAATGCGGTGGACACCGAAAACGCGGAAATCATGAAGGCTTTGTGAACCTTCATTTTCCCGCGGCGGATGGCCGCATAACCGCAAGCGAGCAAGACGGCGCTCGTGCCGTTTAGAGAGGCGTTTAGCGCTGCTTGTGAAAACATGAAATGGCGATTGTCCTTCCCGGCGCACGCCGGCTCAGCGTGGAATCTTGTCGTAGACCATCAAACCGAGAAGCAGAGGAATGTGCAGGACCGTCGCATGCATCAGCCACTTGGCCCGGACATTCGTCTTCGCACTGGCCGCCCACAAGCAAATTTGAACCAGGGCCGTGCTTACGACGAGCGCTCCGAAGAAGTAGCGCACGCCCGCCAAGCCCATGACCGCTGGCAGTAGGCTGACGCCCACGAGCGCGATAGCTGTCACAATGATTTGGCGAAACGTTCGAGTGCCAGACCGATCCACCACAGGCAGCATCTGGATACCCGCGCGAGCGTAATCATCCCTGTACATCCATGCAATGGCGTAAAAGTGAGGAAACTGCCAGAGAAAGAGTATGGCGAAGAGCAGCCACGCACCGCGGTCCAAACTGCCGGTCGCGGCAGCCCAGCCAATCATGGGGGGAATCGCCCCTGGGAATGCGCCCACCGTCGTCGCCCAGACTGTGCGTTTTTTCAGTGGGGTGTACGCCAGCAAATAGCTCAGGCAGGTTAGAACACCCAGGGCCGCAGCGAGAAAGCCGCACGCGAAATACAGGTCGAGAGCGCCCGCCAAGGCAAGCGCCACTCCGAACCACAACGCTTCCTTCGGCTGCAATAGGCCGCTTGGGAGGGGTCGCGAGGCCGTGCGCCGCATGTAGCGGTCTGAATCACGCTCGATGTAATGATTCAGAGTCGCGGTGCCGGCCGCAATCAGCAGCGTGGCGAAAACGGTTTGAACAAGGTGAAGCCAATCCACAACGCCACGCGCTCCCATGTAATACCCTGCAGCGGTGGTAATCAACACAAGGAAGGAAACGTCCGGCTTCGTCAGCGCAACATAGGCGTTGGCCCGCGAGGCCAGCGTCAACTCCGTTGTGCGCGCTGTGCTCATCGAACGGTGGCCTGCCCTGCCGACGCCACGGCCACTTCACCAGACCGCGGCACCAAGCGATAACAAAGCAGAATTGTCAGGATGGAGACGGCCAGCAAAAGTGCTCCGACGACCGTGTGCGTCACCGTCAAAGCGACGAGCAATTGCGGTGGTCTGGGAGCTGTCGCCGTCACGAGCCGCTCCCAATAAGTGACAATCCCCAAGAGGAACTGCACTCCGAACAAGGAGTGCAGCAGTATCCGCATCGCTGTCATCTCCCGGGATTTATCGAAGCGCTTGCGCAGCACCGCCGCTGTCCAGACAACTGTCCCGAGCACGAGGAGTGATCCCGCAGCATGCGGCCAAATGGGGATGTCGTTGTGCCGGAAGCCGGCTCCTAGAAACACCTGGAAGAATATGACGGCTGCGTTCAGGATCGCCAGCGTGTGGATCGAAGGCGAACCGCGATCCTCAAGCGCAGGATGCTCGCTGATCCACCACTTGCTGGTGAATACCGCTATACCCAGAAGAGCTCCAAACATGATTTGTGCGAAGCACGCATGCATCACGGGCAGCCAGTAATGGAGCAGGCGAATGACGACTTCCCCGCCTAGAATCGCTTGAGCCACGATGCCGCCCAGCGCGATCACCGCGAACCAGCGCAGCCACCTCCGCTCTTCTTTTATCCAAACCAGTACTGCCAGCGCGAGCGTGAGTACCCCCAGAACGCCCGCGATCACGCGGTGCGAATACTCGTAGATGTCCCCGCCTGTAAGCGGCGAAGGAATCCATGCACCATGGGATTTCGGCCAATCCAGAACGGAGAGCGCGGCATCATTGGAAGTGACCAGAGCGCCCGCAATCAGGAGAAGAACGGTCCAGGCAACGGTGAAAACAGCCAATCGATGAATAACCGGATGGTGGGAAGTTTTCATGGCGTAATTTTTCGAGCAAAATTATAACGCATTAGGGAAATTCCTGCTCTTTGTTCGCTGAACTTCCGGCGCTGCGCGCGGAGTCGTCAAACGAGCTCGGGTCTGGCTTTGCCTGTTCACGACAAAGCTGCGGCAGATTTTGGTGCGGCTTGAACCTCTTCCTTGATTCCCACGGCTCGCAGCACGAGATCCCTTAACGCCGCTATGAAAAGCGGTGAATCGCCGACTGCAGGCATCATGCGAAACACCTCGATACCGGCTTTCCTGGCTTCTTCCCGCGCCTCTATATTGATTTCGTGCAATGTCTCGATATGTTCGGTCACGAAGGAAATCGGCACGACGAGCATCTCCTTCACTCCTTCATGCCCTAGGCGCTCGATTGTTCCTGTCAGCGACGGCTGAAGCCACTTTGCGGGACCGACCCGGCTCTGATAACACAACAAATGCGTCACTGGCCAGCCTGGATACTGTTTCCTTCCCTCATCGCAGGTCAGCCTGACGGTAGCTTCAACATGCCCTGGGTAGGGATCGCCTTTCTCTACCAGACTCATCGGCAATCCATGCGCGCTGAACACAAGATGCACCTTTGAGCTGTCCGCGAATTGCCGCAGAACGGAACCGATCCGCTGCACGAGCGCCTGAATGTACAGAGGGTGATCATAGAACTGGCTGACCGTTCTCTGCGGCGGCCCGCTTTTCGGGTCCCCGTACACGCGCCGCCATTCCTTCAGACTGCTCAGGGTCGTGGCGTAGGAAAAATGTGGATAGAGCGGCAGCAGAACGATCTCATCCAGCGGACTGGCCTTGCGAAGCGTGTCCACGGCTTCTTCTGTCAAGGGATGCCAGTAGCGCATGGCAATAACGGCTACCGGATCGATTTCCGGCGCGAGCGCATCCACGAGCGCGCCTCTCTGCCGTTGCGTCAACGTCCCGATCGGCGAGCGGCCGCCAATCTCCGCGTATTTGGCCCGGACTGGGACGGAGCGACGCGAGGAAATCAGCCTGGCCAGGGGGCCGCGTAGGAATCCCATCGGTCCCATCGGAATGATGTCCGGATCGCGAAAAAGGTTTAGTAGAAACGGCTCGACCGCCTCGAGCGAATCGGGCCCGCCGAGCTGGAACAGCACGATCCCGACTTTTTTCTTCGTCCCCAATTATTTACCCTCAGACCCAGATTTCTTCAGGCGATCGATTTCACGACGAAGCGCTGCCGCGCGGCTCGCCACAGTCAGATAGTAAACAAAAAAGATAGCCCACGCGGCCATGTACGCCGCGAACACGCTGTTCAAATTTTTCATGCCGCCTCCATTTCATGCTTCACCGTTTCGAGATCGCTTCTCATCGCTTCCAACCTGTAACGCTGCCGAAGCAGCAGCGCCATCAGAGCCAGCATCGCGAACCAGGAAAAGAAAAGCACCCTGTACATCAGTGGATCCAGCCCGGAACCCGGCTCACCCATGACTACCGGCTGCGGATGCTGGTCGCGCCACCACCGGATGGAACCAAAGACCAGCGGCACATCAATGAACGCGAATATGCCGAAGAGCGCGCTGAACAAAGCGCGCCTGTCCGGTTCCTCGATCAATGTGCGTAAGACCAGATAGACCACGTAGAGCAGCCAGAGTACGAACGTGGATGTCAGCCGAGGCGACCACGTCCACCAAATGCCCCAGACGGGATGCGCCCAAATGGGGCCGGTAACGAGCACAACGCTCGTGAAAGCCAAACCAATTTCGGCGGATGAAATTCCCAGCCAGTCCCATCGCGGCTGACGGCGCCAAACGTAAAGAAGATTTGCGAGGAAACAAATAAAGAACCCCGTGAGGCCCGTCCAGGCGCTTGCGACGTGCAAGAACAAAATGCGGTAAATAAGCCCCTGTTTCGCGTCCGTCGGGGCAATGAAAAATGAAGCGTAGGCGGCAGCCCCGAGAAGCACAAACACCGCCGTGGCGGCCAGCACCTTCTTCAACATGGCCTTATTCCTCCAGAAGATATTCTCCGAAAAGCCATAGCGCCGTCAAAAAAACGAGATCGAAGACCGCGAGGAAACCGATTCCCTTCCATTGCACATAGGGCGAACGGTCAAAGAGCGACTTCGTCACTTCCGTACTGGCGACCAGAATCGGCGTCAAAAGCGGCAGCATGAGCAAGGGCAGCAAAAGCTCGCGCATCCGAGCCTGCGCAGAGATGGCGGAAAGCGCGGTGCCGGCAATCGAGATCCCTAGGCTAGCCAGAAAAAAAACCAGCAAGAGCCAGTGCAGCACCGGCACGACGGGCACATTGTACATGATCGAAAAAAAAGGGAGCAGGAAGAGTTCCGTGATCAGCAGAAAAAAAGTGTTGGCCGCCAGCTTGGCCAGAAAGATGGCAAAAGGGTCGCTCACCGAAAGCCGCAAAGCACTGAGCGTGTCATTGTTCTGTTCGCGGAGAAAACAGGGTTGCAGCATCAACGATGCGGCGAAGAGAAACGCCAGCCAAAGCAATCCGGGAGCGAACCGGCGCGATTCGTCGGAAGTAGGATCGAAGGTAAAACTGAAAAGAACGATGACGATCAGGATGAAAACCACGGCCGTGGTCAAGAGCTCCCTGGAACGGAACTCCGTGCGGACTTCCTTGCCTAGCAGGGCTGCGGTGTTGGAAAGCAGGCTCATTCAGGCGTCTGCAAACGTGAGAATCGAGCGAAACGTGGCGCCAGTGCGCGTGTCCGCGGCAATCGCTCCGGCATCCAGCCGAATAGCCCGAGTGCCGAGCGAGGAGATTTCCGATTCCCCGTGAAGGCTCATCAGAATCGTCCGGCCGGAATCGCGAAGCCGGCGAAGCGCGGACGCGAGCCACGCAGCACCCTGCGGATCGAGGCCCGTGGCGGGTTCATCGAGCAGCAGGACGGCAGGCTCATGAAGCAAAGCGCGTGCGATGGCCACGCGCTGGCGCATGCCACGAGAAAAGGTGCGCACGAGCGAAGTGCGGCGATCCGACAGACCAACTTCCTTCAACAGAGTGTCCACACGATTCTGAGCCTGAGTCACTCCTAGAAGACGCGCGAAGAGGGCCAGATTTTCCTCAGCAGTAAGCTCGTCGTAGACCATCGTGGCATGGGCTATGAATTCCGGTCGAACTTCGAGGGCATTTCCATCCGTTGACTGACTCGAGAAACTCAAGGTCCCATTTGAAGGACGCACGAGGCGCGCCGCCACGCGGAGCAGAGTGGTTTTCCCGGAGCCGTTGCGGCCCGCCACGACGACGCACTCGCCCGGAGCAATCGTCAACGATACTCGTTTCAATGCAAGGAGTCCGCCGTAGCGTTTTTCGATTTTGTCAAAGTGAAGTCCAACAGGAGAGAATCCCGCCGTCACGGATGGACCTCGCGACGGGGCACGTCGTGGCGGATCGTCACTCTTCAGCCTCGCACAAGATCACGCAAGACCTTTTCCGCCCGCGCCCGTTCCTTGCTGTAATCCTCTTCAGAAATTGTTCCTGCCTGGCGGCGCAACTCGAGCCGGAAAAGTGTGTCCTTCAGCGCATCAAGGCTGATTCCGATTGCCGCGTTGACCTCGGCAAGCTTGTCAAGGGCAGCTTGCGGCGGAGGCATCGGAGCCTGAGTTGAAGCAATCGCAGTTCGTGTCGCCTTCGCAGCCGGCTTTGCGGGCGGATAGGCAACGGGCTCAGCACTACCACCAGCCACGGCTACCACCGGCCTGCGAGCGAGAATAATTGCCAACAGGACGAAAACGCACAAGAAGCCTCCCACGATAGGCCACTTCAAAGCGTCCAGCCGGCTGGGAGCCACCTGGATTGCAACTCCTCCGCCGGACGAGCCATTGTCCTGCTGTGCGTCGCGCCCCTGGGCGGAGGTATCACCATCATTTCCACTGGGCGGAGGAGCCGTTCCGGAAACGTCAACGGTCATTGCCGAATTCGCAGCCAGGGCATCCCGGCTATAAACGCTCATTCCCTGCTCTTGCCCGCCCGCTTGCAATCCATCGCCAGTGATCTTGACCGAGGGCGGAGCCACGACCACAAGCCGAGCGCCTGGATAAACAGTTGGCAATTTCACAGTCGCCCGGCTCCCCGCGTAGGGCAGGTCATACGAAAAACGCACTCCGTTATCGCCCGGACGGAAAGCATACGCCACGCTGTATTTATTCTTTCCACGATCGATAGGCGCCTGAACAACGGGCATGCCTGAAGGACCCTGCGCCGCAGCTTGTTTTAGAGTGGCGCCATCGGGAAGCACAAAATCAAAATCGCCGTCTGCACGGTAATAGGCCAGCGGGGGCTGGGAGGCGTTCTTGATCGCGTACTCTTCACCCACCTGCAAGCTGTCGCCGTTAGGCTGAAAGATGACGAAATGCGTCGTCACGCTGATCGTTTTCGGATCGCGAGAAGGATCAAAGACTTCGACCTGTAGATCAGTCTGGCCGGGAGGCAAAGGTTCGTGAAACATTACGCCGCGATACACCGCACGAATCAGCATGGGCTGCTGCCCAATGGCGGGAAAATCGAAGGTGAACTGTCCCTGTGCGTTGGTCTTGGTGTTAAGGACCGGCTGCATTCCACCCTGCAACTGGATGAGGATTACTTCGATGTCCGCGGCGGGCTTACCCGTCGTTCCATTTTTTACAGTACCGTGCATGGTGGCGCCAAAAGCGAAAGAAACCGGGGCCAACATGCAGAGACAGAGTTTGAGACTGAAAATCCAGCGCGACGTCATCGTGTGGCTCGCTCCGAAGCTTCCGCCGGGCGCGGCACGCGAGGCCGGCGCACCTGCGAGTCAGTGATTTCATCGATTTCGGCGAGAACTTTCGCTGCTTCCGTCTCGAGTGAGATTTTCATCGCTTCGTAGTCGTTCTCCGCGTATTTCCCGGAGCGAAACTCAAATCGAAGGTCGCGCAGGTTATCGTAGAGCGTGTCTCGCCGCTCCAACAATTGGTCCAGCTTGGAGCGGTGCGGAGCGAGGTCCGACGCATCCGGCTGAATATAGAAAATAAAAAGTCCCGTCGCAGAAGCCAGCGCCAGGCAAGCGCCAATCACGGCCCAATCGGTGGAGACAAGTACAAAGATCACGAATGTTGGGGCAATGGTCAAGGTCAATCCTCTGTATCGCGGGCGGCCTGCGCACGCGCACGCTCAAGCAGATCAGCGGAAATCGGAGAAGCGCCGCCTGCGCCTGCCAGAGCAGGTTCCGGAGTAGTGCGCTTCCGCCACTTGGAGATGACACCCAAAACCAGAGCGAAGCCGCCAATCAATGCCAGCGCCGGAATCCACCAAGCCACGCGGCCAAAACCAGTATGCGGCGGTTCCGTGAGCACTGCCTGACCATACTCCTGAACGAATGACTGGACGATGAGATCGTCCGATTGGCCCTCGGCAATCCGCTGGTCGATCTGCTTCAACATCGCCAGCGCCGTATCGCACGGCCCGGAGAATGCACCTCCGACGTGGTAGCAGCCGCCTGCAGAGTCGTTGCAGCCGCCGCACATGCATCGGACTTTCATGCCCAGGCGATGCGCGTGGTCGAGGGGCTGTGTTTCTCCGGAAACGGGCAGCAGAGGCAGCGCGCCGGCGAGGCACAAAATTACGGGAACTAGGAACAAGCCGGGTCGGTTTATCTTTCGCATTTTAGTCATGCCCCTCCCGAAGCGTCGCCGGTGGAGATGTAGCCAATCCATGGACGAGTGGTTCTGGCGCAGGCCGCTTCACGGCCGAAAGAACCAGGACCGAGCGCCGGTTCGGGAATAGCGCGACGATCGTCCCAAAGACTACTATAACGCCACCGAACCAAATCCACTTCACCAACGGGTTCAAATATGCGTGAATCACCGGCAACTTCGTGTCTGGGCTCTCGCCGGCATAGACAACATACAAATCTTCCCGGAGCGTGGAATAAATGGCAACCATCGTTCCGGTTTCGCCGTTCGTCTCAAATACGCGGCGCTCTGGATAGAGCATCATCAGTGGTTTGCCACCAACCATGACTTCCACAATGAGCCGGTGACCGGTGAAGTTCGCCTCCGGCGTGGTGTCGGAATTCTGCAGAATAAGCGTGTACTTTCCGATCTGCATGGACGAGCCGGGCTGCAGCTCTTTCTGAACGTTCTGATTGAAGGCCTGGCCAGCCAGTCCGATAAAAACGAGCACCATGCCCATGTGCACGATGTAACCGCCATAGCGCCGCGTGTTGCGCATCGTCAGCTCGATGGCGGAGGTGAGGTAAGAAGCGCCAGAGCGACTGCGGATGACCCTGGCACCGCGATAGAACTCCATGACGATCGTCGCCGCGACGAAAAAGCACAGAATAAAACAGACGAGTGAGTAGGGCTCCCGGTATCCCAACGCAAAAATGATCGTCCCGGCGATAAGGCCGATGATGAGCGGCCACGTAAAATTTCTCTTCAGGCTGTCCAGCGAAGTCTTGCGCCACGCTAGAAGCGGTCCGACACCAGTCAGGAACAGCAGCAGCAGGCCTAGCGGGATATTGACTTTGTTAAAGAATGGCGCGCCCACGCTGATTTTGGATCCGGTAAAGGCTTCCGACAAAACCGGGAACAGCGTGCCAGAGAGAACAGCAATGCACGCGACTAGAAGCACCAGATTGTTGAACAAGAAGCTGGATTCGCGGGAGACGATGGCGTCAAGCTGATTTTCGCTCTTCAGGTAATCGCGGTTCCTGAAATAGGCCACGAGGCAAATGGTGATGATGATCAGGAGAAAACCCACAAACCAATTGCCGATGCTGGATTGGGCAAACGCGTGGACCGAACTGACGACTCCGCTGCGGGTCAAAAACGTTCCGAGGATGCACAGCAGAAACGTGGAAAACACCAACCAAACGTTCCACACTTTCATCATTCCGCGTTTCTCCTGCATCATCACGGAATGTAGGAACGCTGTGCCTGTCAGCCAGGGAAGAAGAGAAGCGTTTTCGACCGGGTCCCAGCCCCAGTAACCGCCCCAACCGAGGACGGCATAAGCCCAGTGCGCGCCGAGGAGTATGCCCGCAGTCTGGAAGCACCACGCGATCATGGTCCATTTGCGCGTTAGATGAATCCACTTTTCGCCGGGGTAGCGCGCGAGCAGCGCCGCCAGCGCAAACGCGAACGGAATCGTGAATCCCGTATACCCTGAATACAAATTCGGCGGATGGATACCCATCTCGACATATTGCAGGAGCGGCGTCAGGCCGTTTCCATCAGCGCGAGTGACCATCTGCAACGCGCCATTCGCGGCCGGCACGCCGAGCATCTTGAAGGGGCTGGCGATAAAGTTATTCAGGATCAGAAAAAAAATCTGGACGCCAGCCAGGATCACTCCAACGTACGGCATCAGCTCACCGTTCTTGTTTCGGTACACGACCAAAACCGAGAACACGTAAACGGAGAGGAGGAAACTCCAGAAAAGCAACGAGCCTTCCTGCCCGGACCATAACGCGGTTATTTTGAAATACGTCGAGAGTGCGCGATTGCTGTGCTCCACGACGTACGCAACGGAGTAATTATTGCTGAAGAAGAGGTACTCGAGGCTGAAGGTGGCGATGAAGATCAGGCAGCAAGTGGCGATCCCCGCCTGGCGCGAACTCTTGATCAGCAGCGGATGGCGCGTGATAATCGCCGCGATTCCGCCTCCAAATGCGTACACCGCGCATATAAATGCCAGGATGAGAGCGAACGAACCAAATACATCCACTGGGATTCCGCCTCTCTCCCGGTCAAGCCGGGCCCATTACATGTTGCTTTTCGGTGCGGGAGCTGCAGTCGCGACAGTTCCCCCCGGAGCTGCGGCGTACTTGGACGCGCACTTGGCCTGCACAACTTCCGCAACAAAGCGTCCGTCTGGTGTCGGCCGGCCTTCAACCAGCGCTTGCGACTTATCGATGAACGTGTCCGGGAGCGGGTCGCTGCCAACATAGCTGACGGGCAGCGTCTTCCCTTCCCCTTCGAGGACGAAATCCACGCGCCCGGTCATATGGTGAATGCTACCCGCCTCGACGGTTCCGCCCACACGAATCCGGTGATTTAGCTCACTGCCATGGAGCGTTTGAAGTTCCGTGATGGTGTGATAGTAGGTCTTACTTTCCCCGTACCCTAGCCAAGCCAGGAAAGCCATAGAAACCACAATTATGCCGATTCCGATGCCAAACTTTGCTTGTTTTTTCACGCCGTAACTCCTACGCCGGCTAACGCTTTGCGGTTTTTTATTCTATCACAGCCCGCACACTGTCAACTCACACTAACAAACGGCATTATACTGTCCCAAAGGACAGAGCTTCGCTGTGCGCTAGGTCACATCCCCGGGTTGGCAGTATTGACGACTCCGCGCAGGCGCTTTAACGCGCCAGAGGGGTTGGAAGAGTCCAATTTGAATGGTTTGCCATCGTCTAAAATCACCGGACACTCGAGTACGAGGCTCGTCAAACGGGAAAGTAATGGCTCTAATACCTCAGAGATCAGAATAATGCGCTTGGGTTTCAGTGACCGGCGAATGCGCGCGGCAGCGGATGAGACGCATCGTTCAAGCAAAACCTGGATGGCCAGGGGCGAAGCGCCGCCACCGTCGAGTGGACATTCCAGAAGGTGAGTCAGCAGAAATCCGCCACGCTGGAATTCGTTCAGTACCGTCTCGGCAGATTTTCCAGGGGTGGAGATGCCGACCGCTTCCAGCAATCGACCAGCCTCCCCTTCAAAGTTTCCAGAGTAAAGAAAGTCCGCGCCGGAAATTGGGGAGACTGCGCCGAGCACCAGCGTTCCGATATGAATCGGCCGATAGCGCGTGGTCCATTCAAGGCGCTGGATACGGCGCGCGATATGTTCCGGAGAAGCAGGCTGTCCACAGCCGTCGCAGGTAACGAAATGTGTCGGTTGCATTTGCAAACGAGAATCGTAGCCTAGAGCACAATGGAGCGCAAATCCGCGAAAGGTTGATTGCTCTGCTGGTCTTAAAATCGCAGACTACAAACAGTCGCTCGCAAATCGACGACGGCAGCTTTGCGCCGGGGATGGTTATTTGGGTTTTGGCGTCGCACAGCCGCCGCCGTGCGATGTTGCGTGTACCTTTCGATGCAAACACTGCGAGGGCGTAATAGTTGCAAGGCGGAGGAGCTTTTTGCGTTCCTGAATTCGTAAATCGCCTAGGACGAAACTGTGGCGTCAGCGGGGAGCTTGGATCTAAGGCACCATTTCAGTTCCTGGCTCAACTCGGTAATTTCCATGCCCGGCATCACGATGAACTTGCAGCTCAGCATTTCTCGAGGCTCGTCGTCATCCGGCAATTGGCAGGAAACCCGGCAGTACTGGCACTCCTGATTCCAGCAGAAGCGGCCGTAAGGAATCGTTTCCGGGCTGATGAACTGAAAGCACCGCAGGAGTGAGTTGCGCTCCGGCACCTGGAACTTCTTGCCCATCACGGTGATTTCCACGAGTTTTTCATAAGGCCGAAATGGTTCCGTCATAATCAGTCCTGACCTCCGTGGACGGGCCGCCGCATGCAAGCAGGAGTTTCCCCGAGACGGATTACTCTGATGAGTGCTCAACCAGAGTAGCCTTGAGCCCGTGGAGGCGACAACGGTTGGTCTCGGAACAGTTGCGAATGTGCTACGGGGTGGGGCTATGCGCGGACTCTTGAAAAGTCCGCCTAATTGCCGAAATCAAAGAACTGCCCCATGTTGCGGAATTTCTCGTAGCGGGCTTGCAGTAATTCCTTGGTGGACTGTTGAGCTAAGGCTACCAATTCGCGGTCCAGCACTTCTCCAAGCAGCTGAGCCGCCGCCTCTGGGTCGACATGGGCCCCGCCCTCAGGCTCGGAAACGATTTCGTCGACAATCCCGAATTCTTTGAGGTCGTTGGCCGTAATTTTCAAAGCCGCTGCGGCCGTCTCCGCCTTCGTGGCGTCCCGCCACATGATTGCGGCACACCCTTCTGGCGAAATTACGGAGTAGAAACTGTTTTCCAGGATGTTAACGCGGTCGCCGATGGCAATTGCGAGCGCTCCGCCGGAACCACCTTCACCCGTAACGGTCACAATAATCGGAACCGGGAGGCGCGCCATCTCGCGCAAGTTTCGCGCTATGGCTTCCGCTTGCCCGCGCTCTTCTGCACCAATCCCAGGGTACGCACCCGGGGTATCGATAAATGTGAAAATCGGCCTGCCAAATTTTGCAGCCAACTGCATCACGCGCAGCGCCTTGCGATAGCCTTCCGGTCTGGGTTGGCCGAAATTGCGCACGAGACGCTGCTTCGTATCGCGGCCTTTTTGGTGGCCGATGACCGCGGCCGGCCGCCCCTGAAACTTGGCCAGCCCGGTAATTAAGGCCTGATCGTCGCCAAAGTTCCGGTCTCCGTGCAGCTCCACGAAATCGGTGAAGAGCGCCCCGATGTAATCCAGGGGGTAGGGGCGCTGGGTGTGCCGTGCAATCTGCGCGCGCTGCCACGGGCCGAGGTGGCTATAGAATTCTTTGCGGAGCTCCGCGACCTGCTGGCGAATCCGCTCCAGCTCCGCGTCGGCCTCTTCATCGCCCGCAAGTTGGCGTAGCTCCTCAACGTCTTTTTCCAGACGCTCGATCTCGCTTTGCCGGTCCGGCTGCGCTGCCTTGTGCTTCGGCTTGTCCTTAGGCTTCATCACATCACCAGATCGATCGATTGCTCGCCCATGCATTCGCGAATTGCCGCGATCAGTTCCGCACATGCCCGCACTCGCCGCTCGACTTGTATCGTGGCCATAGACCCTTCCGGCGCGAGGAGATCGAGCGAAACCAAGCTCGATCCTCGATAGGAGGAAAGTATTTCTTCCAGCCGGTCGAGCATTTCTTCACTCAAGTCTTCGAGCTTCAAGCGAATGCGCAAGCCGGAAGCCGGCCGTTCGGCTAAATCGCCGAGACGCGCTGCTTCCTGAAGGGAGAGCCTTGTTCCCGCTTCCTCAACCTGTACCCTCACTTTCAGCAAGAGCGGCGATCCCGCCTTGAGGACTTGCTCCAGCCGCCCAAAGCATTCTGGAAAAGCCAGCAACTCCTGAACGCCGGTCATATCTTGAATGGTGTAGATGGCCCAGCGCGCGCCTTTTTTCGAGCGCATCGGACGCGTGCCGACTATGAGCGCGGCCACAGCGATTTCCTTGCCGTTTCGTTGCCCTTCAATTTGGTCAAGCGAAACGCAATTCAATTCCTGCAGCCTGGAAGCGAACTTGGCGAGCGGGTGGCCTGATACATAAAATCCGAGCATGGCATATTCGCTGGCCAAGCGCTCCGCTTCGCCCCACGGCTCCGCTTCGTGCAAAACAAACGGCGTCGTCGCGGGGGCCGTAGCGGAGCCAAATAATCCATGCTGTCCCGATTCGCGTGTTCGGGTAGCACGCTGAACAGCCGCCAGCGCATCGTCCACAGATGCGAGCATGGCTTCCCGCGGCCCAAGCGAATCGAGCGCGCCGGACTTGATCAGGCTTTCAAACACTCGCTTGTTCAAGAATCGCGCTACAATGCGCTCGCACAAGTCGTAAAGGGACTTAAACTCGCCCGCGCAAAGCCGAGAATCGCGAATGGCCTTCGCGGTGTTTTCGCCGACGTTTTTGATGGCCGCCATCCCGAACCGAATAGCTTCTCCTACCGGCGTGAAGTACAGATCGCTCTCATTCACGTCCGGGGGCAGGATCGAAATGCTCATCCCTCGAGCTTCGTTGATGTATTTCACGGCTTTTTCCGCGTTGCCCGTTTCGGAAGTTAGCAGCGCGGCCATGAATTCGACAGGGTAATGCGTCTTTAGATAGGCCGTCTGATAGGCCAGCAACGCATAGGCGCAGGAGTGGGACTTGTTGAAGCCGTATCCCGCAAACTCTTCCATCAAATTGAAAATGCGTTCGGCTTTTTTCTCTGGGACCTTATTTGTCAGGCAGCCAGCGATGAATTTTGCGCGCTGCGCCGCCATCTCCTCTTTTTTCTTCTTGCCCATGGCGCGGCGAAGAATGTCTGCTTCACCGAGCGAGAAACTGGCCAGCAGGTTTGCGATTTGCATGACCTGTTCCTGGTACAGAATGACCCCGTAAGTTTCCTCGAGGATGCCTTTCAGTTGCGGCAATTCATAGCTGACCTTCGTTTTCCCGGTTTTGCGATTAATGAAATCGTCGATCATTCCGCCCTGTATGGGTCCTGGACGGTAGAGCGCATTGAGAGCGGTGAGATCTTCAATTCGCGAAGGCTGATAGCGGCGCAAAATGTCGCGCATGCCATGGGATTCAAACTGGAAGATCGCCGTGGTATCGCCGCGCGCAAATAGTTTGTAGGTTTCCGCATCGTCCAAGGTCAAATTGTCGATGTCGACCTTTATGCCCCGGTTCTTCTCGATCATCTGAACCGTATCCTGCAAAACCGTGAGCGTCGTTAGCCCGAGGAAGTCCATCTTCAGCAAGCCGACGCGCTCGAGCGCATTCATGTCATATTGCGTAGTGATTTCATCCCGGTTCGTCTTGTAAACCGGCACAACATCAGTTAGCGGCCGCGGGGAGATCACAACTCCTGCTGCGTGTGTGGAGGCGTGCCGCGCCAGGCCTTCTAGGCGTAGCGCCACGCTCATTAAGTCCTTTAGCTTTTCATCGCTGTTAATTGCCGCTTTAAGTTGTGGTGCTTCGGCAAGAGCGGTTTCCAGGTCGATGCCAAGCGTTGTCGGGATCAGCTTCGCAAGTTTGTCCACTTCCCCGTAGGGAATATCCATCGCCCGGCCGACGTCCTTGACGGCGGCCTTCGCTGCCATGGTGCCGAAAGTAATGATCTGCGCGACATTCTCCCGGCCATATTTCTGGGTGACGTACTCGATCACCTCGCCGCGCCGCCTCATGCAGAAATCGATGTCGATATCGGGTAGTGAAACACGCTCCGGATTCAGAAAGCGCTCGAAGAGCAAGTTATATTGCAGTGGATCCACATCCGTGATGCGAAGCGCGTAACTCACCAGACTCCCCGCCGCCGATCCGCGGCCCGGCCCGACGGGGACATCCTGAGCCCGGGCGTAATGAATGAAATCCCACACGATCAGGAAGTAGCCTTCGTAGCGCATCTTCTTGATCATTTCGATTTCGGAGGTTAAACGACGTTCGTACTCCGCCAGCGGGCTGTGGAGCGCGCCTTGCTGAGCTAAGCGTTCGAGGTACGGCACGCGCGAGGCAAATCCTTCGCGCACAACCTTTTCAAAATAGCTGCCGGCTGTATGCCCTTCGGGAATCGTAAATTCTGGAAATGGATTCGCGATGCGCTCGATTTTTACGTTGCAGCGGGCCGCGATATCCACCGTGCGGCTCAGAGCATCGGGCAATTCGCCAAACACTTGCGCCATTTCCGCCGCGGACTTGAAATAAAATTGATCTGTCGCAAACTTCATGCGATGGGCGTCGCTCATCGTCTTGCCGGTTTGGATGCAGAGCAGGACTTCCTGCGCGTGCGCATCAGAGTGATGCAGGTAGTGGCAGTCGTTCGTGGCCACTAGTGGTATGCCTGTTTCCTTGGAGAGTCGTACCAGCTCGCGATTCACTCCCTGCTCGATTTCGAGCCCCTGATCCTGAATCTCCAGGAAAAAATTCCCTTTGCCGAAGATGTCGCGCAGACGGTACGCGTTTTCGCGGGCTTGGTCATACTTTTCGTCCACGACCGCTTCCGTTACCGCCCCGCGAAGGCAGGCTGAGAGCGCAATCAATCCTCTGCTGTGCTTCGCTAGAAGGTCGTAATCGATTCTAGGCTTGTAATAAAAACCCTCTAGGAATCCCGAGGAAACCAACTTGATAAGGTTGTGATAACCCTCCAGAGACTCACAGAGAAGCACCAGATGATTGCTGCCGCGTATGCCTGGCTCACTCTCTCCGCGATCCAGTCCGCTCCCCCCGTTTGTTTTCTCTCCGCGGTCGTGGCGGCTGCCTTTCGCCACGTAGACTTCGCAACCAATAATGGGTTTGACGTCGCGTTTGCTGGCTTCATTGAAAAAGTTGGCTGCCGCAAAGAGGTTGCCGTGATCGGTGATGGCCACTGCGGGCATTTTCTGGCGCGAAGCCTCATCCAGCAGCTCTGAGGTTTCGCACGCCCCGTCGAGCAAGCTGTAATCCGTATGAACGTGAAGATGAACGAACTGCGGCTGACCCATGGATCTCGATTCTAGAACTCTACGGCGAGAATTGCGAATTGCATTCTCAACTATTTTTCGGCGGTAATTTCCAGACTTGAATTCTATTTCCTTCGGCTGCCCTTCTTGCTGGTCGCGGCGCGCTTCGCCTCGTCGCTCGCTGCTTTATGTTTCGCGGCCTGCTTCAGCATCACGGGATGATTTTTGTGCGCCTGCCCGTGCGCGGACTTGGCTGCTGTGCCCTTTGCAGCCGCAGACGCGCTCGCCGGAGCGGCAGAGTGCTTATCCGCCGCTTTGGCAGGTTTCTTCTCCTTCTCTTTCTTTTTTGGCTGCTCCTTGATACCAGACAATTTGCGGAGGATTTTCAGCCGCTCTTCGGGTGTTTTCCCCCGCCCGGTAAGCTGCATTCCGAACACCTGCTCGACGATAGCGTCAAACTTCGGGCCGCGCGCATAGCCGAGCGCCTCCAGTTCGTTCGCCACCACGGGCAACGCTGCCCGGATCGGCCGCCACTTGTGCAGATAGGCGCGAATCTTGGAAAGCGCCGCCGAGTTGCTGGACTCCGCGAGCAAATAGGCGAGCCGGTCCACGGAGAGTTTTTCCAAGAATTTATAAGCATCCACAGGTGCGTTTAGCTTGCGGCCGACCAGTTCTTTTTGGTCGGCAAGCACTTCTTTCTCAAAATTCAGGATCGTATCGGCCTCCGCCGCCCGGAAACCGGCCTTCGAGAGGATGCTGCCCTGCTCCCTGTCTTTCAGCCGGCCCAGAATGGCCAGCATCATGGGCGTCGCCAACTTTGGGCGGAATCCCGCGGTAAACAAATCTTCGCGTGCCTTCATCAGCCGCGAGATCGCCTCATAGTCGGGATGCCGTTTCGCCAGACCGGGGTGAATCGCTTCGAGCAGGTCGTGCTCTTCCCACGCTTTCAGAACTACTGCAGGCCGCTCTTCGCGTGCCGCCGCTCGCAATTCCGTCCCCGCGTCTTCGGGAGCGATCGTATGCTGCAACTCGCGTTCGATCGCCAGATCGAACCACTCCTGTGTGCGCGCTTCAATTTTGAATCCCATCCTCGCGGCAAAGCGCAGGACGCGCAGAAGCCTCACGGGCTGGTTCGTGAAACTGTGGATCGTCAACGCACGAACCTCCGCGCGCTCGATGTCCGAGAGGCCGTTAGTGGGGTCGAGCAGCAATCCGCGCGAGGCCGGATTTAGAGAGATGGCAATCGAGTTCAAAGAAAAGTCCCGGCGCCGCAGGTCCTCCATGATCGTGGACCAGCGGATCTCTGGTCGCGTGCCGGGACGCACATAGTGGTCGTCGCGCGCCGCCGAAATGCTGCCGTCGCACTCTCCGGCAAAGAGGATTTCCACGTGCCGAAACTTTTCATCCTCGAGAAGGATTTTCGCGCCACCCTTCTCCAGCTCTCGCGCGATCTTCGAAGGGTTCCCTTCCACGGTGAAATCGAGATCGCGCAGCGAAGCACCCGTGACAAGGTCGCGGACCGTGCCGCCTGTGAGGTAGACGTTGAACCCCATGGCGGCGGAGAGTTCCTGCACGCGCATCATCGCTGCTCGTTGTTCCGGAGATAGCCGGCTTTCCAACAGAAACATGTAATCTGGCATCGCACTCCTTCACATTCTGGTGCCCGCGCCGACTGCCGCGGAGGCATCCGCAATCTGGGCCCGGTACCGCCGCGCATCACGCGCGCGGGTGATGCGCCTTGTAAATCTGCTTCAAACGCTCTTCCACGACATGCGTATAGATCTGCGTCGTGGAAATGTCTGCGTGGCCTAGCATGAGCTGCACCGACCGGAGATCCGCGCCTCGCTCGAGCAGGTGCGTCGCAAAGCTGTGACGCAGCATGTGCGGCGTCAGCGCCACTCGCAAGCCGGCGCGTCTACCGTAAGCCGAAAGGATTTTCCACACGCCGACTCTGCTCAATGGTTTGCCGCGGCGGTTCACAAAAAGCGCCGGGCTCGAGGCGACTTTTCCCAAGAGCTTCACTCTCGCTTCGCGTAGGTATTTGTCCACCAGGGCCAGGGCCTTCCGTCCGGCAGGCACAATCCGCTCTTTATCCCCTTTGCCAATGCAACGGATGCATCCTACCTTTGGATCGAGGTCGGTCACACGCAGCCCGATCAATTCCGAAACACGCAAACCAGTCGAATACAACACTTCAAGCATCGCGCGGTCACGCAAACCGATCGCCGTCTTGATATCCGGCTGGTCCAGCAGCCGTTCTACTTCCTCGAGGCGCAGGTAGCCTGGCAAAGTACGGCGGATCTTGGGCGATTCCAGATTCAAAGAAGGGTCAACGGAAATTAGCTCTTGAATATGCGCGAAACGGAAAAAATTCCTAAGCGTCACCAGTTGCCGCGCCACGGTTCGGCTCTCCAGCTTGCCACGGTAAAGTCCTGCGAGAAAATCCACGAGGTCGTCGCGGCTGACTCCTTCAAGCGTGAGTTTATGTTTCTGCGCAAAAGCGCTGAACTTTGCCAGGTCGCGCTGATAAGCCTCGACGGTATTCGCGGAAAGCCCCTTTTCGACTTTAACGTGCGTCAAAAATGCCGATATGGCTGCTGACATTTCCATTAAGGCTCCGCGTACCCATTCCCGGGGCTTGCTGTCCGACGCGAAGCAATCCCATAAACTTCATGAATCTCGCTGCAACGGAAAAGCCATGCTAGCCCAAGATACAGCGCCGTCGCCCCCGCGATCATTCCCGAAAAGACAAGAAGCTGAACGAGAAAGCGCGAGTGCACGGTGAAAGCAGTGTAATAATTCGCGAACCAGCAACCAACGCCCATAAGGCTGGCACATAAAGCAATCTTGGCGAATGAGCGCAATACTTCCATGCTTCCCATGGCGCCATGCCGAATTCTGAAAATAATGAAGAGCGCAAAAAAATCAAAGAAGCTGGCGATGGCCGTCGCCAGCGCAGGTCCCCCGTTTTGCACACGCCTGAAGAAAAACTCCAGAAACACGATATTCAGGACGATGTTAAGGATCAGCGAGATAGATGCCACGATTACCGGAGTTTTAGTATCCGCCGTCGAGTAAAACGCCGGCACCACCAGTTTGACGGTGGCCAGCGCCGGCAAACCGATTGCATAATACAGGAGCGCCCGGGCCGTCAATCGCGTCGACGCCGCCACGAATTCGCCGTGCTGGAAGAGCACACGAATAATAGGTTCCCGCAGAATCATCAGCCCCAAAGCCGCCGGCACGGTGATGAAAGCTACGATTCGCACGGAAAACGCCAGCGTCTTCTTCAGTGATTCATAATCCTTGGCCGCCGCTTGATGCGACATCATCGGCAGGATCGCCGTCGCCACTGCGATCGCATACCCGCCGAGTACAAGCTCCATGACGCGATCCGCAACATACAGTGCCGCGAGGCTCCCTTCCGGCATCAAGCTGGCCGTCGCAAAACGCGTATCGACGAAAAGATTTATCTGTCCAATGCCGATGCCGAACAGCCTGGGAAGCATCAGCCGCGCCACGTCCTTGATCCCAGGATGCGAAAAGGAAATTCCGAACTTGAACTTCATTCCCTTTTGAACCAGTTTTGGCACCAGCATTAGAAATTGCAGTACGCCGCCCACCAAAATCCCCACAACGATAGCTGTGGCCGGATTCTTGAAGTGGTTCCGGAACACCGCAAACGTGAACAGGATCGTCACGAAGTTCAAAGCAATTGAAGTTGCCGCAGGCAGTCCGAAAATGTGGAAGCAGTTCAGAATGCCCATTGCCAAGGCTGCCAGTGAAATGAAGAAGAGATAGGGAAAGGCGATTCGATTCAGCTCAATCGCCTGGATTCCTGCCACGTTTTCCCCTGCGAATAAATGCACCACCGCGGGGGAAAAAATCATACCCAGGACAGTGATGACAGCAACGACGAGCGCGAGCGTCCAAAAAAGCCGGTTCGCAAACTCCCAAACCTCCTCCTTCGACTTCTCGCTCATGTACGTGGTAAACACGGGTATGAAAGAAGCCGTCATCGAGCCTTCGGCCACCAACCTGCGAAACAGGTTTGGAATGCGGTAGGCCAAAACGTACGCGTCCGCGAGAGGTGACGTTCCAAGAAGGAGGGTGATCCGCTGATCGCGAAAGTAACCGAGAATTCGACTTACTACGGTTACCATGGAGATGATCGAGGCCGATTTGAGGATATGCTTTTTATCGGTCAACGGCCGCAGCTCCGGTGCCTAACCCTAATGAAAACAATAACTTGACAGGAAAACTTGCTTAACATAACATACATCTTGATTAATCGCAAATTTCGACCGGTCCAGTCTTTTGCGAACTGATTTCTTTGAAAAACCGCGCGCCAGCCTCTACTCACAAGAAGGTTGTCATTGTCCTCGCGGACAAAAGGCCCCTCCGTGGCTATCTGAATCCCTCGCGCCTTGGGCAGGCCGATCCTGTCGACCTACTCACCCAAGAAGGCGAGCATGAGGAGATTTCTCTGGCCGGGATTCGTTCCATCTATTTTGTTCGAGAGTTCTCTGACGACTTCGAACCTGAGCGGAAGGTTTTCCTCAGCCGCCCCAAATTAGACGGCCTGTGGGTGCGCCTTCGCTATCTCGATGGCGAGACGATCGAAGGCGTCGTGCCCAACGACCTGCTCTCCATGCTCGACAACGGCATCCAGATTACACATCCCGACCTTAACTCCATGACCGACCGTATCTTCATCCCCCGATCCGCGCTAACCGAACTGACCGTACTCGGCGTAGTTGGCATCGCCCGCCGCAAACCCGCAGCCGCCGCAGCCGCATCTCAACCTCGACTCTTCAACGAGTAGCTTCACTTGGCTGTACTTCTCGCTTCGCGCTGTGCGAGACTCGCACCCAGCGGTAAGGAGCTGTATTTATGTCCATGAAACTCGTCGATATTGCCCAGAAGCTCGGTTGCCGTCTCGACGGCCCCGCTGAAACTGCCATTCACGGCATCGCGGGCATCGAAAACGCCGAACCAGGCCAAATCACTTTTCTCGCCAACCGGCGCTACTTTCCCCTGTTGAAGACGACGCGCGCCTCGGCCGTTCTCCTTCAGGATGGGATTAGCATTGAGCGCGACCCGGACCTGCCCCGGCTCGCTGCCCTGCGTACGCCAAATCCTTACCTCGCTTTCGCACACGCCATCGAACTTTTCTATCAAGCGCCAAAATACGCACCCGGGTTCCACCCTACGGCCCTCATTGCAAAGACCGCCAGAATAGGCACGGGGGCGCACATTGGGCCGTATTGCGTGGTGGAAGAGAACGCCCACATCGGCCGGAACGCCGTTCTCCACAGTTTCGTCACCGTGTATCAGGGCGCCCGGATTGGCGACGACTTCTTTGCACATTCTCACTCTGTTGTCCGTGAATTCTGCAGAATCGGAGATCGCGTCATCCTGCAGAACGGCGTTGTCATCGGGGGCGACGGTCTAGGTTTTGCCAAACAGCAGGACGGCACCTGGTACAAAATGCAGCAGTCCGGCCCGGCGGTCCTCGAGGATGACGTCGAAGTGCAAGCTAACGCTTGCGTCGACCGTGCTACGGTTGGAGAAACACGCATCGGCCGCGGCACCAAGCTCGATGATCTAGTCATCGTCGGCCATGCGTCTCTCGTTGGAGCCAACACTATGCTTTGCGGCCAGGTCGGCCTTGCCGGCTCGACGAAGGTCGGTGATGGCTGCATTCTCGCCGGCCAAGTTGGCACCGCAGGTCATCTTTCCGTTGGCGACGGCTCCGTGGTCACCGCGAAGAGCGGGATTCCGAACGATGTACCGGCACATGCGATGTATTCCGGCTACCCAGCAGTAGAAAATCGCCAATGGCTCAAAACCGTCGCTGCACTCAACCGGCTTCCCGAACTACAAAAGCGTGTTCGCGAACTGGAATCTGAGCTCGAACGCCTTGGCGGGCGGCCGCGAACTCCCGGACCGCGCTAGTTGTTATGCCGCTCCCGGGAAGCCTACGGGCCGTTGATCAGGCGGCAAACCCGCCGCCATTACGTCATGCACTCTTTGACGCAAGACGTCGCGCTCTTCCAGCGTATATTTTGCCGCGTCGATCGGCCCAAGAAACTCAACAAGAATCTCTCCGGGGTGAATCACCATCGAGCGCTTTTCCATGACCCGGTGCGCGCCCGAACAAAGCACTGGAACGATCGGGACCCCCGCCTTGATTCCCAGGACGATAGCTCCTTTCTTGAATTCCTGAAGCCGCCCGTCTGGACTGCGAGTCCCTTCTGGATAGATCAGAAAAGATTGTCCCCCGCGCATCGCCTCCGCCGCCCTTTCCACGCTGGCAATGGCGGACTCTCGCACTTCGCGCTTCACGGGAATGAAATGCGCCAGCGTAAACGCCTGCCCTACGATCGGCCATTTGAATAGGGACTCTTTCAAGAGCACCGCGATCCGCCTCGGAATCGCTCCGACTACTGCCGGCGCGTCCGCCGAACTCGTGTGATTTGCCACGAACAGGCAAACTCCGTTTGGGATGTTTTCCGTTCCCTTCACAACAACGCGCACACCCACGGCCCGCACAAAAAACATCACGCCCTTCAGCCCTGTCCAATACAGCGGATTAACATCCTTCGTAATCAGTGTGTAGAGAAGGAGCGGTGGCCCGAGTATCAGGATATAAAGCGAAAGGAATACAGCGATGAAAAGCGTGCGGAGCATGCAATACGCAGAACTCTCTCGAATCCAGGCCTGCCGGTCAAGCGGAACCTCAAATTCTGTGTAGGTCAATGTTCCATTGCCGCTTGCGTCACTCCGTGAAGCAGACCATCTCGAATACGACTGGCCATCTCACTTGCGAGGGGATCTTCCTCGATCTGATACTTTAGTTCCTTCGCTGCGCCGAGTTTGAATTGGATCGACTGTTCCTTCTCTCCGCGCCTGATCCGCAACTTAAGAAGCTCGCCGGGTTGCCGTTCGCGTACCCACCGTCCCAGGTAGCGCGGCACATCTCCACCGTTCCAATTCATAATGACGTCTCCAGGAAGCAACCCTGCTGCACCCGCGGCGCTTCCATCGTCGACTTCGCGAACAATTATCACTCCGCCCGCTTCGCGCTCCGCCGTAAATCCGAAAACAGCTCTCTTTTGCTCCGTTGTGTGCAGTGCAAGCCCGGCCAGCGCAAGGACTTGCTGGTACGGCAGCGGCTCCGCCGACGCAACGTATTTATTGAAAAACTCTGCGAACGATCCTCCCGCCACCTTCTCCGCTTCCAATCGCACGTCGAGACTGCCGCGATACGTTTTCCCTTGCTTGGCGAAGTCTGTATTCATCCCGCGCAAAACATCATCCAGGCTTTTCTCATTGTTCGTGCGGTCGCGAATCAAGATGTCCAGCAGATCTCCGAGAACTTGTCCCTTGGTGTAGTAGGAAACGCTGAAGTCTGGCCCGTTGTAAATCGGATATTTCTCAAGCCAGGCATCCAGACTCGATTCCTCCGCGCTCTGCCAATGGTTTGCGGGCCATGATTCCAGTTCGCTGATCTGCTCTCCAAGATCCGCGTAGAATCGCTCCTTGTTCCAGAGTCCAGTTCGCACCAGCGTGTAATTTCCGTATGTGCTGGTTACGCCCTCCGCAAACCACAACGCTCGGGTGTACTGTTCCTTCGTAAAGTCAACGGGCTCCATTGCGCTTGGCCGAATCCGTTTCACATTCCACAAGTGAAAAAACTCGTGCGCCGCGACGCCCGCCAAATAAACGTCCGAGGGAATCCCTATCGCCGTCGAATTCGAGTGCTCCATTCCGCCGCCACCCGCGCCCCTCCCGATGTGCAAAATGAAAACGTAACGCTCGAACGGCGCTCCACCCATCAGCTTCAGCTCGTAATTGCAAATTCGGCTCAATTCGCTTTCAATTTCCTTCTGGCTCCAGTTGTCGCCATGCACGACTGCCCGAATGTCTGCCGGCACTCCCGGCACCTTGAACTCCTTAAATTTGCCCACCTCGATCGGCGCATCCACAAGAGCATCGTAGCTTTTTGCATCGAAGATAATGTCTTGCGCTCCTCCCATGGATTCGATCGTGGTGAGGTCGGAACTTGCCGCGCGCCACGGATCCGGCACGTCCGGCAATACAAGATGAACATCTTCAGATCGACGATTCGGAACATACATGAGAATCATGGCGGCGTTGATAAATGCGTGCTCGCTATTCAGTTGCGCCGCGAAAGGCCCCGGTTCGTCCCAATATGTCGTGTAGCGAACCACAATCGTTCCGCTGCCCGAAACTCGCCACGTCTCCTTGTCCGTCTTTTCTATTGGCGCTTTCTCCACGCCAGTGAATGCCTCTACTTGCTGGATGTGGCTGCTGAAATCGCGAATCTGATAAAGCGCGTTCCAAGCGGGGATCTGCACGCTGACTTCTCCAGAGACATCGGGAATCGTCATCTTCACATGAAATAAATGCTGCTCCGGGTGGCTAAGGGAAACTTCATACCGGATCGTCGCATGGCTCACACCTGCAAAACTCAGCAGGCACACGGCAGCGGCAGCCGCCGGGAAAATGGCACGGGCCCAGCGCCTGTGATTTCTCACTTGAAATTTGCCTCAGAAGGAATCCGGACCGGTTTTCCGAGCTTCGCCAACAATTTCTCACAAAGCCCGTCAAAGCTTCCGTTGGACATTACGAGCAGCACATCCCCCCGCTCCGCTTCCGCCGCAAGCTGTTCGGCAATCGCGTCCGAGCTCGGAAATACCCGCGCGCTCTTTCCAAGCGCGCGCACGCTCTCCGCAACAGCTTCCGGTTCCAGGCGATTCTCATCGCCAAGCTGCTGCGCGCGGAAGACTCCTCCCAATACCACTCGATCCGCCAGCGCCAATGCCTGCGGCAGTGTTTCCTGAAAAACCTTGCGCCGCATCGAATTCGAGCGTGGCTCAAGAATCGCCCATAGCCGTCTTCCCTTCCAACGCGCCCGGGCCGCGTCGATCGTTGCCTTGACCGCTGTTGGGTGATGCGCAAAATCATCTACCACGAGCACCCCACGCACTTCCCCCTTCACATCCATCCGCCGCTTGACACTTCGAAACGTCGCCAGTGCCTTCTTCAGATCTTCCGCGTCGATTCCACGTCCATGCGCCACGGCCATCGCGGCAATTGCGTTCAACACGTTGTGCCGCCCACTCGCCGCCAGCGCGAATTCACCAAAAGATTTTCCTCGATGGGAAACTCGAAATCGCATCCCGCCGCCATCCACTACCAAATCGCTCGCTATCCAATCATTTGCCGCCGAAAATCCATACGTCTCCACGGGGCAAAATGCTTTCTCCGCGGCCCGCCGCAATACTGGCCCGGATTCCTCCGTATCTCCCCAAATAACGACCCTCCCACGCCGCGGCACCAGATTCACCAGTCGTCGAAACGCCAGTTCATACGACTCAAAATCCCGGTAAATGTCCGCGTGATCGTACTCCAGCGAAGTCACAATCAAATCATCCGGATGGTAATGAAAAAACTTTGGTCCGCGGTCCCAGAATGCCGTCTCGTATTCGTCCCCTTCCAAAATAAATTCCTCGCCGCCGCCAAGCCCGTAGCTCTTCCCAAAATTTTCAGCTACGCCGCCGACCAGAAAATTCGGTCGCTTCCCTGCCGAGTGGAATATCCATGCAAGCATCGCCGTCGTAGTCGTCTTCCCGTGCGTCCCGCTCACCACAATCGAATGCCGCCCCGGTAAAAACACCTCTTCCAGAATTTCCGGCATCGAGCGGTACGGAATCTTCCGATCCAACACCTCTTCAAGCTCCGGATTTCCTCGGGCAATGATATTCCCCACAATCACAAGATCCGGCGCCGGCTCCAGATTTGCCCCATCAAATTTGTGAAAGAAAGAAATCCCCAGACTCTCCAGCAGCGTGGAAGCAGGAGGGTAAACTCCCGAATCGGATCCCGTCACGCGATATCCGTGCTCGCGCAGCATCCCCGCCAGCGGCGCCATCGCCGACCCGCCAATCCCAATCACGTGTACGTGCTTTGTCTTGCTCATGGAACTACCGCTGGTTCAAGAATCTCCAGCTCCCCATTGCCCTGCGCTCTCAATCGCGCCCTTACCCCCAATGGCACTGTAAGCATCGCGCGCGCCGTATGTCCCACCGGCGATCCAAAGACAATCGGCACGTTCAGCGCCCCAAGAATCCTTGCGCACACGTCCCGCACAGTCGGACTTCCTGACATCGGCGCATCGCATTCCGGAAAATCGCCTAGTATGAATCCTCTCACTCCGTTAAATTTTCCAGCCTGCTTCAAGTGCATGAGCGTCCGGTCGATTTGCCACGGCTTCATGCCACGATCCTCAAGCAACAAGATTGCGCCATCCGTTTCCAATTCCCAGGCGGTACCAATCGTCGTCTCAACGAGAGTCAGGCATCCGCCAACGATTCTGCCTTCCGCTTCGCCGGGGATCAGCGTTTCGCCCCGCAATCCCACTGTCCATCCGCTGTCCGTCTTTCCAACAGCCAGGAGAAATGAAGCCTTGTCATACCCGCTCGCAGCATTCTCGCCTGCCGCCAGCCCCGCCGCCAGCATTGGCGCATAAAATCCAATCCAGCCATATCGCTTCCAGAGATACAATTGCAATGAAGTCAAATCGCTGTATCCAAGGATCACTTTCGGACTGTCCGGCCGCCGCACTTCAAGGCCATCAAGCAGATAATTCGACCCGTATCCGCCGCGCACGCTCACCAGCGCGTTCACATCCTCGCGTTCAAGCTCTCTCTGAAACTCATTTCTCCGCCCCATCGCAGGCCCAGCGAAGTAACCATCCGACGCCAGCGGTGTCGAATCCTCCACCTGAAAGCCAAGCCTACGCAATTCTTCAGCCCCTGCCAGGATCCTCGCGAACTCCGCAGGCGACGCAGGCGCAAATGGCATCAGCACCCCCCCCGAATTCAATGCCTTTGGCTTACGCACTTCTTTTGACTGCCCACTTTCGGAAAAGCCGCTCGCCGGGATATTCATCAGAATTCTGGCTCCCTTTGCAAAATGTCGAGCTTCTACTTTCCGCTAGGCAGCGGCACATTCGTCTGCTGGGAAGACTAAGGCAGGATTTTACACACTACAATTTGAATTGCGTCAATTTCGCGAAGTGGCGTGCCCTCGCGTGTATCTCATTTGGCTTCAAGGATCGCAGACGGTCCAGCCCAAATTTCTCTACCGTAAAACTCCCCATCACCGACCCGTACACCATCGCCCGCCGAAGCGTGAGATCGCTCAAGTTCTTCGCGGCAGCCAGGTAGCCCATGAATCCGCCCGCGAAGCTGTCACCCGCTCCCGTCGGATCGTGTGGCTCCTCTAGCGGAAACGCTGGCACACAAAACACGCCGCGCTTATCCACCATCATCGCCCCGTACTCCCCGCGTTTCACCACCAGTGTCGAGGGCCCCATCTTGAAAATGTGTTTTGCCGCACGCAGCAGGTTATGCTCATTCGATAGCTGGCGCGTTTCGAAATCATTGATCATCAAAATGTCCACATGCCGCAGCGTCTCTTTCAGCTCGCCGTTCGTCCGCTCGATCCAGTAATTCATCGTATCTAGCGCCGCCAGCTTCGGTCTGCCCTTCACCTGCTTCAATACGTCGCGCTGCAAATCCGGCGCGATGTTCGCCAGAAAGACGTATTTCGAAGTCTTGTACTTTTCCGGCAGCTTGGGCTTGAATCCCGCGAATACATTCAAATCCGTCGCCAGCGTCACTCGTTCATTAAGATT
>Ga0335083_10001620_pt1 | contig 30723 bp, 36 predicted proteins | sample Lox_Sample_42_FD_206716 | JGI IMG/M metagenome (GOLD analysis project Ga0335083, IMG submission 206716) | Soil microbial communities from Loxahatchee National Wildlife Refuge, Florida, United States - Lox_Sample_4.2 | ecosystem: Environmental > Terrestrial > Soil > Wetlands | place: USA...
GGATGAAGTCGATGTCGTGCGAGTACTCGGCGAAGCTCCCCCACGGATCACGCACATAGTAGAAGTAGTTCGAGCCGAGCACGTGCCGTCCCACGCCCCATCCTTCCTTGTGCCCGCGATCGACCATCTGCTGCATGCCGAGGCCGACATCGTCGAGGGTCGCGACGTCCCAGCTCGAGTGATGCAGCCCCGGTCCCTCCGACTTGGCGAAGGCAAGGAGGTGGTGATCGCTCGCGTGCGCGCCGTGCAGGAAAGCGATGCCGTCGCCGGAATAGTCGGACAGCTTCAGTCCCAGCGCGTCGATGTAGAAGCGCGCCGAGCCCATGACGTCGGAGCTGAACATCAGCGCGTGCGAGAGACGAGTCGGCCGCACGCCCTTCATCGTCGATCGGCCCGGACAGGCGCCCTTACCTGGAGCGGCAGACGGCCACGCGATCGGCTTCTTCTCGCCCGGCGAGACTTTCGGGCCGGCGAGCACCTGCACAGCCACCCCCTGCGGATCCTCGCACCACACACCCGCGGCTTGCGCCAGCGGGTTCGGCTCGCGGCGCACGACGCGCATGCGAGCGAAACGCTCGCGCAGCGGCTCGATGTCCTCGGCATACGCGCCGAAGCAAAGGTACTGCAGCTTCTTTCGTCCCGGCGCGCGATGGATCGAGCCCCAGCGATGCGGATGCCCGAAGGTGTAGAGATCGATGCGGCCCTCCGTGCGGCGGACGTCGAGGCCGAACTCGGTGTAGAAGCGCGCAGCCTCGTCGAGGTCCGGCACCGTGAATGCGAAATGGTCCAGCGAATGGACCGCGGGGCCGGCGGACCGCGCGGCCGATTGGGGCGCCTGTGGCATGAGACTCTCCTCCTCGGGCGATTATAGCGAAAACGCGGCCGCCGACCGGCACCCGTAACCGCCGGGCGAGTCCGAACGTCCTCAGGGCGCGACGACCGACAGCGGCGGGGCGATGCGCTCGAGCGAGGTGCGCTCGGCATCCACGCCGAGCCAGGCCTCGATCGCCGCGGCGGCGAGCATCAGCGTCGCGCCGAAGGCGTAGCCGCCGAACACCGACACGCGCGATCCGTTGCCGATCAGCACGCCGAAGAGCCACGGCGCGAGCATCCCGCCCGCGGCGGTGCCCAGTGCGTAGAAGAGCGCAATGGCGAGCGCACGCAGCTCGAGCGGAAAAATCTCGCTCACCGTGAGATAGGCAGAACTCGCGGCCGCGGAGGCGACGAAGAAGATCGCGCCCCACAGCGCCGTCTGCGCAAATGCGGTCAGCTCGCCGGCGGCGAACAATGCGCCGGTGACGAACAAGAGCACGGCGCTCAGCGCATAGGTGCTCGCGATCATCACGCGCCGCCCGATGCGATCGAACAGCCAGCCGAGCGCGAGCGGTCCGAGGAAGTTGGCGAGCGCGAAAGGCAGCAGATACAAACCGGTGTTCGCCGGCGGCACGTCGTAGAAGCGCGTCAGCACCAGCGCATAGGTGAAAAAGATCGCGTTGTAGAGGAACGCCTGCGAGGTGATGAGCGCCATGCCGAGGACCGCACGGCGCGGGTAGCTCTTGAACATCGTGGTCATCACGACGCCGAGTCCCACGTGCGGCTGCGGATGGATGGTGAGCGATTCGAGCGGCTCCGTCGCGACCGCACCGGTCGGGCGCGACGCGCGTTTCGATCGCACTGACGACCGCCTGCGCGTGTTCGTGCCGCCCGTGAATCGTCAGCCAGCGCGGACTCTCCGGTACGTAGCGCCTGGCAAAGAGCACGGCGAGCCCGAGCGCGGCGCCGATACCGAAACCGAGCCGCCATCCGAGATCGATCGGAAGCAAGAAGGGATCGAGCAGCAAGAGCGTCGCCGCAGAACCTGCCGCCGCCCCGACCCAGTAGCTCCCGTTGATGAAGAGATTGACCTGGCCGCGCACGCGCGCTGGAATCAGCTCGTCGATGGCGGAGTTGATCGCGGCGTACTCGCCGCCGATGCCGAAGCCGGTGATCACGCGGCACGCGCTCATGCTCCAGAAGTCCCAGGAGAACGCGGTGAGAAGCGTCCCCGCGAGATAGATCCCGAGCGTGATGAAGAAAAGCTTCGACCGCCCGTGACGATCGGTGAGATAGCCGCAGACGGGCGCCCCGACCACTGCGCCCGCCAAATAGAAGGAGCCGAGCGCGCCGATCTCGCCGCTGCCGAGGCCGAGCGTCGCGCTATCCTGCAGCACGCCGCTCACCGCGCCGGTGAGCGTCACTTCGAGGCCATCGATCGCCCAGCTCGCGCCGAGCGCGAGCACGACGAGCCAGTAAAAGCCTGCCCAGGGGAGGCGGTCGAGCCGCGCGGGGATGTCGGTGGTGATCGGCGCAAGAGGCGCGGGCCGCGCCGGCCTTCCGGTCAGCGCGCTGCTCGCGTCCATGCGCGGCCGGCCCGGATGCTCTCTAATGAAGCTTCGGGATTCTGCTGCGCGCGCCGGGGTCCTCGTACAGCGTCTGGCACTCCGCGCAGCGCACGGCATGCGTGTAGATGCGCAGCCGCTCGTATTCGATCGGTCCCCCGCAATCGATGCAGATGCCGAAGGTGCCCTGCGCCACGCGCTCGCGCGCGGCCTCGATCTCGCGCAGCTCTCGTATTTGCTGCTCCGCGCGGCCGGTCTCGATGTCCACGACCGTCTCGACGAAGGCGCGATCCGCTTCGTCCCCGACGACTCCTTGGAGCTGCTCGTAGTCCTCGACGCCGGTGCGTCGCATTTCTTCGGCGATGCTCGAACGCAGGTCCCGCTCGCGGCGCGCCAGTTGCTCGAGCAAGGGTTTGAGCTGGCGTTGTGTAATCGCGCGTCTCATGCGAATTTCCTCTTCAGAAAAAAGCTCAGGGCGCTTGCGCCCGATCACTCCCTTGGAAAGAAGATCGTGCGGCGAGTTCAACGATCAGCGTTCCTCGCTCGGGTGGTCGACAGGATTTCCACGTCAGACGTTGTCTGATGGATCGGGATAGTGAGTTGTGTTATAGATCGACGCTGGCGGTTTTCGACGAAGCGGTCTTACGGAGAGCGCGCCGATCGGTTACGATAGCGAGGAGTCATGAAATACACGAAGTGGATTCTCATCTTGGCGCTGGCACTCGGCGCCTGTTCGGACCGCAGCGCTCCGCCTCCGGCAACCGCGCCCGCAAAACAGGCAGCGGCGCCCGAAACCGCCGCGCCTGCAGGGCAGGCGTCGAGTCCGCCAAGCCCGGCGCTGCCCGCTTCCCCGAGTTCTTCGGCGTCCGATTCGGCGCCGGCGCCGAGCCTGAAACCGAAGTACCCGGATAAGACGGCGTTTCTCGCCGACGTAAAGGCCGCGAACCCAACCACAGCCGTCGAGCTCGATGGTGAGACCGTCGCACCGGGATTCGGCCCCCCGATGCGTTACCGCACAGCGAAGGACGGAAGCGTAAGCCGCTAATTGACGCTCGCGGCGCCGACGCCGTTCCCGATTTCCCGAAGAGCTTTGCAGATCCGCGTGATCGGCGGAGTCCACTCCCCAAACCGATCCTGCCGGAAGATGCGCACCGTCGGATACCACGGCGATCTATCCTCGGCGAGGCGCCAGCGCCAGTCGCTGTTGAAGCGGTCGACCAGCCAGGTGGGTTTCCCCATGGCGCCGGCGACGTGCGCAACCGAAGTGTCGCTCGAAATCACGAGATCGAGTTGAGCGATGATCGCCGCCGTGTCGCCGAAGTCCCGAATGTCGGCGGTGAAATCGACCACGCGCTCCGCGAGCGCGCCCAGCGCCGCGAGCGATTCCGCCGGCCCCACTTGCAGGCTCACGAAGCTCAAACCCGGTAACGAAAGCAACGGTGCCAGCTCGCGCACGGGAATCGACTTCATCCGGGTGAGATAGGCGAGGTCGCGACGGACCAGGGCTGCCCACGCAAGCCCGATCCGGGGCCGAGCGAGGCCGGCGAGGCGAGGCTCCCAGCGGGCGACGTAATCGGGCGGGGCCGAAAGATAAGGGATCTCGCCGGGGAGCGCAGCAACATCCACGCCCAGAAGGAACGGCAGCGAAAGCACTGACACGCGCGCACTGGGCCGGGGAGACAAAGCGTCGATCGCTGTCTCGCCCACGCAGAATTCATCGATCCCGGACAAGGTTGCAAGAAGCGGTTGGAGGTTTCGCCAAGCTCCTCCGGCAAACATCACGAGGCGGCGCACGCGGCCGCGGGCGGCGGGGATGAACCGCGCAAACTGGACGATGTCGCCGAGCCCCTGCTCGCAATAGAGCAACAGCGTGCCGTCGAGCGGCTCGCCCCGCCACTGCGGAAACTCCGCGAACCTGCGTGGCTCGCCCAAGCAGCCGTCCGGGCGCTCCTCGAAGGCACGCCAGCCCTCGGCATATGCACCGCGTGCGAGCAGCGTAGCTGCTACTCCGAACCGCGCCAGGTGGTCGCCGGGTTCGAGTGCCGCCGCCCGCCGGAATGCCGCTTCGGCGCCAACGATATCGCCGGTCCAGAGCCGCAAGTTCGCAAGCGACTGCCAGAGCGGCTCGTAGGACACCGTGGCTTCGGTCGCGAGGGCTTCGAGCGTGGCTCGCGATGCGTCGAGACTTCCCTCGAGCGCGTCGGTCACGGCGAGCGCGACGCGAGCACCCAGATGGCCGGGCTGCGTTGCCAGCGCGCGGCCGAGCGTGGCGCGGGCGCGTACGCTGTCGCCGTCGCGAGTCAGCATCTCGCCCAGGTTGGCGGCGGCATCGACGAAACGGGGATTGAGTTCGAGCGCGCGCTCGAAAGCGGCGATCGCGTCGCCGCGGCGCTCCATGTGCTCGAAAGCAATGCCCAGATTGTTGTGAGCGAGACTGTCGTTCGGGTCGAGGGCGACCGCGCGCTCGAGATGCTTCACCGCCTCAGAAGTCCGCCCGGTGTGAATCAGCGCGTAGCCGAGGTTGCTGTGACCGCGGGCATACTCGGGGACGAGCTTCACCAGTGTTTCGAATCGCGCCACGGCGAGCTCAATGCGTCCGCTCTGCAAGGCGATTACACCCGCATTGTTGAGTGCCGTCTTGCTGTCGGGATGACGGGCGAGGTAGGTGGCGTAACTCGCCTCGGCTTCGGCAAGGCGGCCGGCTCGGTGCAGCTCGAGCGCGAGGGAAAGTTCTTCCTGCGTCACGCCGCTTGGCAGGAATGGACTCGGATGCGCACGCTGTTTCAGTCGCCGCCAACCGGCAGAAAGGACTCTGTCGCGATGCGGACCGTAGCGGCAACGTCCTCCGCCGTGTGCGCGGCCGACACGAATCCCGCTTCGAACGCGCTCGGCGCGAGATAGATGCCGGCGTCCAGCATGCGGTGAAAGAAGCGATTGAAGGCTTCCTTGTCGCAGGTCATCACCGCAGCGTAGCTCTGCGGGAGTTCGCGCGCGAAGTAGATCCCGAACATACCGCCGATCGACTGCGCCGAGAACGCAACGCCCGCTTTCGCCGCAGCGCCGGTCAGACCCTCGGTGAGCGCGCGCGTCCGCTCGCTGAGACGATCATAGAACCCCGGCGCCTGGATCAGCTTCAGGGTCGCGAGTCCCGCCGCGACCGCCACCGGATTGCCCGAAAGCGTCCCCGCCTGATACACCGGTCCGAGCGGCGCGATCTTGTGCATGATCTCGCGCCGGCCGCCGAATGCGCCGACCGGCATGCCGCCGCCGATCACCTTGCCGAGCGTGGTGAGGTCCGGAGTGACGCCGTAAAGTCCCTGCGCCCCGCGCAGATGCACCCGAAAGCCCGTCATCACCTCGTCGAAGATGAGCACCGCGCCATAACGGTCGCAGAGCTTGCGCAATCCCGCGAGGAACCCGGGCTTCGGCGCGATGAGATTCATGTTGCCCGCGACCGGCTCGATGATCACGCCGGCGATGTCGTCCGGATGTTCCTTGAACGCGCGCTCGACTTCTTCGAGGCCGTTGTAGGAGAGCACCAGCGTCTCGCCGGCGATCGCAGGCGGCACGCCCGCCGACGACGGCTGCCCGAAGGTCAGCGCGCCGGAGCCCGCTTTCACAAGCAGGCTGTCGCCGTGACCGTGATAGCAGCCCTCGAACTTCACGATCTTCGGGCGGCCGGTGTGGCCTCGCGCGAGGCGCAGCGCCGACATCGTCGCCTCGGTGCCGGAGCTCACGAGTCGGACCATCTCGATCGAGGGCAGGAGCGCGCACAGCGTCTCTGCCATCTCGATCTCGCCTTCCGTCGGTGCGCCGAAGGACAACGCGTTGCTCGCGGTCTCCTGCACCGCGCGCACGACCTCGGGATGGGCGTGCCCGAGGATCGCCGGGCCCCACGAGCCGACATAGTCGATGTAACGCTTCTCGTCCGCGTCCCACAGGTAGGCGCCTTCCCCGCGAGCGAAGAAGCGCGGCGTGCCGCCGACCGAGCGGAACGCACGTACCGGAGAGTTGACGCCCGCGGGAATCGTGCGCTGTGCGCGCGCGAAAAGCTCCTCGTTACGGCTCATGCGGGCGTCAGGCGCGTCCCGTTGCGCTCGTGTTCTGCGCCGCGAAAAGGTCGCTGAACGCCTTCGCCGCCGCACGAATGTCCGGCGCCTCGAACACCGCCGTGATGACGGCGAGCGCATCGGCGCCCGCGGTGATGAGCGCGGGAGCGTGACTCGCGGTGATGCCGCCGATCGCCACGACCGGAACGGTCCAGAAGCGAGCCTTCGCCGCGGTGATGAGCGAGGGCTCGGCGCGCGCCGCATCCGGCTTGACGGGAGAACCGAAGAAGCTTCCGAAGGCGACGTAATCGGCGCCGGCCGCCACCGCCGCGGTCGCGCGTTCGAGCGAGTCGTAACACGAGGCGCCGACGATGGCGCCGTGACCGAGTCGCTGCCGCGCGTGCGCGACCGACGCATCGTCGCGGCCGAGGTGCACGCCGTCGGCGTCGACCGCGTAGGCGAGGTTCACGTCGTCGTTGACGATGAAGGTCACGCGGCTCTCCGCGCACAGATCGCGCAGACGAAGCGCCTGAGCGCGCCGTAGCGGCGGCGAGGCGATCTTGTTGCGGTATTGGATGGCGGCCGCGCCGCCATCGATCGCTGCGGCGACGCGCTCGAGGAGCTCGTCGCTGTCGAGCATGTCGGGAGTCAGCGCGTAGAGACCGGCGATCATCAATGGCGATGCATGTCTGGCGCACGCTCCGCCGCCGCTTCGCCCGCCGGCGGCTCGCTCTCGTCCTCGCGCGCCCAGAAGAGCCGATCGGGCAGAAGCTGACCCATCCCCGGCCGGTACGCCTTGGCGAGCGCGTGCCAGGTATAGTCCTGCGCTTCGCGCACCGCCTCGGGCAGCTCGAGACCGTTGGCGATGAGCGCCGCGATCGCGGAAGCGAGCGTGCAGCCGGAGCCGTGATAGCTCCCGGCGAGCCGCTCCCACGAATCGCTGCGCACGACCCCGCTGCGGTTGTAGAGCGTGTTCAGGACCTGCGGCGTGGGCTCGTGCGTGCCCGTGATGAGCACGTATTCGCAACCCATCTCGATCAGCCGCTGCGCGCACACTGGAAGCGCCGGCTCGACGTCTTCCTCGCCGTCGGCAAGCCGCCGCGCCTCGGTGCTGTTCGGAGTCACTATCGTCGTGCGCGGGAGCAGCAGCTCGCGCAACGCGTGCAGCATTTCGTCGGTGGCGAGCTCGTCGCCGCGTCCCGACGCGAGGACCGGATCGAGCACTAGCGGCACGTCCGGATAGTCGGACAGTATCTCGGCGATGGCTGCGATGTTCTCGACGCTGCCGAGCACGCCGATCTTGAATGCATCGACCGGCATGTCCTCCAGCAGACAGCGCGCCTGGTCGGCGACCCATTCCGCGTCGAGCGGCTGCACGCCTTCGACGCCGAGCGTGTCCTGCACCGTGATCGCAGTGAGCACCGAGAGCGGATGGCAGCCCATGCTGGAGAGCGTGAGGATGTCGGCCTGCATGCCCGCGCCGCCGCTCGGATCGGACGCCGCGAAGGTCAGCACCACCGCTGGGGAATCGGAAGGTGGATCCGACGAGGAGGACATCGTTTGCCCGCGCGGGACGGAAACGGTGGACGCGTTCCCGGAGTCGCTGAACTTGGTAAAATCGAATTCTACCCCATCCGTTTTTCCGCGTTCTCTCCACCGATGCGAAAATACATGTGCCTCATCTGCGGCCACATCTACGACGAGGCACTCGGCGATCCCGACACGGGCGTTCCCCCCGGCACCAAATGGGAGGACGTGCCGCCGAACTGGACCTGCCCCGATTGCGGGGCGCGCAAGGAAGACTACGAGCTGATCGAATTCTGATGCGCATCCTTCACACCATGCTCCGCGTCGGCGACCTCGATCGCTCGACGCGCTTCTACACGGAGGTGCTCGGGATGAAGCTCCTGCGCACGACCGACCGCCCGGAGCAGAAATACTCACTCGCCTTCGTAGGCTACGGGGACGAATCGGCGCACGCGGTCCTCGAGCTGACCTACAACTACGGCGTGGATCGCTACGACCTCGGCACAGGCTACGGCCACGTCGCGATCGAAGTGCCCGACGCTGCCGCGGCGTGCGACTCGGTGCGCACCGCAGTTGCCAGCTACGGCGGCAAGGTCACGCGCGAAGCCGGCCCGGTGAAGGGCGGCACGACGGTGATCGCCTTCGTCGAGGATCCCGACGGCTACAAGATCGAGCTGATCGAGCACAAGCGCTAGGCGCGTTCGTTGTCAACACAGCAGGTCCCTCGCTGCGCTCGGAATGACAATCATGTCGGGAATGACAATCAGGGCGCTGAAGCATCACCGCAGATCCTGAGCAGCAGCGCTTCCCAGTCACGCGTGAAGCCGGCCGTATCGAAGAGAGGGCTGGTCTCGCGCGTGTGCTCCAGAAAGGCGCGGTAGTCGCGCAATCGAGTCGGGTTCGAAACGAGCTCGAGCAGGCGCTCGCCGTACTCTTCCGGCGAGGACGCGACCAGCTCGGGCAGACCGCTCGCCTTGAGCAGGCTCGCGCCGACGCGCCCCGCGAAGGTGGCGCCGCGGCAGGTGAGCATCGGAACGCCGCACCACAGTGCGTCGCATCCGGTCGTGTGCGCTCCGTACGGCAGCGTGTCGAGCGCGAGATCGGCGCAGCCGATCCGCGCGATGTGCGCGTCCTGCGGCAGCAGCGGAGCGAAGACGAGCCGCTGCGGCTCGACGCCCGCGCGTTCGGCTTCCGCGCGCAGGTTGCGCTGCATGCGTGGATGGCCGGTGAGCAGCCACAGCACCGCATCGCTTCGCGCTGCGAGCGCGGCGAGCCAGGTCGCGAAGAGCGGCCGGCGCAACCGGGAGCTCTGGTTGAAGCAGGCGAGCACGAGCGCATGCTCCGGCAGCGCGTTCGCGGCGCGGCTCGTCGCCCTCGGCATTCCGCGCTTGCTGTCATTGACGTAATAGCAGCGCGGCAGTCGCCACACGCGCTCGTGGAAGAAAGCTTCGTCCTGTTGCGGGAGCACCTCGGCATCGGCGATGACGCCGTCGACGGCATCGTAGCCCAGCGATCCGGGAAAGCTCATGTAGTGGAGCTGCACCGGCGCGGGCCGCGAGGCGAGGATGCCGAGGCGTCCGCCCAAGGTGTACCCGTGGCGCTCGATCAGAATGTCGACCGCATCGTCGCGGATCAGGCGCGCCGCTTCGTCGTCGGCAACGCTGCCGAGGTCGCGCCAGCGGTCGAAGGCCGCGCGCACGCGTTTGCCCGTTGCGCTGTCGCGATCGGCTCCGTACGCATAGCCGAAGATTTCGAAACGCTTCCGGTCGTGCTGCTCGAACAGGCCCGCCATCAGACGGCCGGTCGGATGATCGTGGAAATTCCCGGACAGATAACCCACGCGCAATCGCCGTGCACCGCGCGGAGGAGCCGCGCGGCGCGTCGCGGCCGGCGGCAGCATCGCGCCGGCCCATCGCCTCGCGATAGCGAGTTGCTGCTCCGACGAAAGTGGCATCGAGAGCGCGACCCACGGCGACCAGCGCGGATCGCTCGCCGGCTTGTCGAGCGTGGCGATCAGGCGCTGCTCGCAGCCTTCGAGCCCGTCCCATTCGCACAAGGCATAGCGCTCCTGGACGATATTCGCGAGCGCGGGCGTGAGCGATGGGTCGGCCGCGGCAGCGCGCTCGAAGGAGGCGAGCGCCTGTGCGGGCTCGCCGAGCAGCCGCTGCGCAAGCCCGAGATTGTCCCAGACCTCCGCGCCTTCCGCGCCGAGAGCCATGGCGCGCTGCAGATGTTCGCGCGCGATGGCAGGACGGTAATCGTCGAGACAGGCCGCGCCGAGGCTTACCCTCAGCGCGGCGCTTTCCGGCGCGAGCGCGACGCATTGTTCGAGGAGCCTCCGCGCGTTGTGCGCCGCGCCACCCGACTTGAAGCGCCTCGCGATCGAGTGCGCCTGCTCAATGGCGGCTTCGGCATCGTCCCGCTCGCCACGTGCGAGCCGGACGCGCGCCATCGCCAGCCAGATCTCGTGCGCGGGCGAGGTGTTCTTCCGCGCAGCGGCCAGCGCGCGCTCAAGGAAGGCAAGCGCATCGTCGTACCGGCCTGCGGCCAGCGCCTGCTCGGCGATGCGCAGCAGCGCGCCGGGATGTTCGGGCAGCGAGGCGAGGATCTCGTCGTAGATCGCGCGCGCCTCGGCGCCACGGCCGGTGGCCTCATACCGCGCGGCAAGCGCAAACGCGTCCTGGAGCGTGAGCTGCATTGCGCGGCGAGTCTACAGCAGCGCGCGAATATCGTGCGCGAGCGCGTCCGGACCTTGCGCGTAGCTTTCGTACACGCGCAGCCGCCCTTCCCGGTCGAAGATGAAGGTCCCGGTTGAATGGTCCATGCTGTAGGTCCCTGGCGTGGGTCCGGGCTGCTTCTGATAGAGGACCTTGAACTCCTTCGCCACTTCCGCCGTCGCGGCCGCGTCGCCGTACAGGCCGAGAAAGGTCGGATCGAACGCAGGAACGTATTGCGACAGCACTTGGGGCGTATCGCGCTCCGGGTCCACCGTCACAAGCAGCACCTGCACGCGCGCGGCGTCGGGACCGAGCTTCTGCATCGCCGCCGCCAGCCGCGAGAGCGTGGTCGGACATTCCTCGGGACACTGCGTGTAGCCGAAGAAGATGACCACGACTTTGCCGCGGAAGTCGGCGAGCGCGCGTGGCTTCCCGGTGTGATCGGTCAGGTGGAAGTCGCGGCCGAACTTGGAGCCGGTGACATCCGACCCCTGGAAACCTTGCTGATTGCAGGCTGCAAGGAGGAGCGCGCCGAGAGCGATCGCCAGCGACTGCTTCAGACGACTCACTGCCAATAGTGGTCCAGCAGCAGCGCCGAGAACAGCGCCGCCAGGTAAGTGATGGAGTAGCGGAACGTGCGCCGCGCCAACTCGTCGCTGTAGCGCCTGAGCAAGGCGATCGCGTATCCGACGAATCCGGCGCCGAGTGCGACTGCGGCGACGAGATAGGGCACGCCGCTCATGCGGATCGCGTAAGGCAGGAGCGTCACCGCGAAGAGCACGACGGCGTAGAGCAGGATCTGCAGCCGCGTGTACGCGGACCCGTGCGTTACCGGCAGCATCGGCAGGCCTGCCTTCGCATACTCTTTCGTGCGATACAACGCGAGCGACCAGAAGTGCGGCGGCGTCCAGGCGAAGATGATGAGAAAGAGCAGCAGCGCTTCCGGCGTGACGCGGTCCGCGACCGCGGTCCAGCCGAGCACCGGAGGCATCGCGCCGGAAGCGCCTCCGATGACGATGTTCTGCGGCGTTGCCGGCTTGAGGAGCACCGTGTACACGACGGCGTAGCCGACGAAGGTCGCGAGCGTGAGCCACATCGTGAGCACGTTCACCTTCGCGTACAGGATCGCGAGCCCGGTCGCGCCGACCACGAAGGCAAAAGCGAGCGTCTGCAGCGACGTTACCTCGCCGCGCGGCAGCGGCCGGGCACGCGTGCGCGCCATCACCGCGTCGATCTTGCGCTCGACCAGACAGTTGATGGCCGCCGCCGCACCGGCGACGAGCGCGATGCCGAGCGTGCCGAACACCACGGCACCAATCGGCGGCAGCCCCGGCGCGGCGAGAAACATGCCGATCACCGCGGTAAAGACGATGAGCAGCACCACGCGCGGCTTCGCGAGCGAGAGGAACTGGCGCAGCCGGCCTTCGGTGAGAGCGAGGGTGGTCATTGGAGAGCGAAACGAAAGCAGGATTTTACCATCGCGGTCATCCGATCCGCGACGCCCGCAGGAGCCGCTCAAGGTCCTTGGCGAGCCTGCGAATGTCAGGATCGGGTGGATAGCGAAGGATGAAGTTGCCATGGGGGTCGACGAGATAGATGTTCGGCGTGGCGCCGGGCCGCGCAGTCCACTGACGCGGATCGCCATGCACAACGATCATACCCGGGTGTTCAGCCAATAATTCCGGCGCGGGCGCAGGCGCGCCGGAGGGCAGCAGCAGGACGCGACCGATGCGATCGCGCTCACCGCCCTGCATCGTGTGCGCCTGACGCGTCGCATAAAGGCCGCGCTCGCAGGGGGCATCGCAGCCCGCCCCGCCGGCGACGATCAACAGGGTCCAGCGTCCGTGCAGATCGGAAAGATGAAAAGCCGTACCGCCGGGTCGCGTGCCGCTGATCTCGGGCGCTGTTGCCGGCTCGAGAAGCTCGCCGTAGTTGGTGCGCGCTTCCGGCCGCAGCCAATAGTACGCGACGTAAGAGGCAAGCACCGGTGCGGCGCAAACGAGCGCGAGCAGGAGCAGCGTGCGCCGCGCCCTGCGCCGAGGCGCGAGCCTATCGCTCTCGACCGCTTGCATCTTCCCGCTTGCGCCAGTTGAGCGTGAGCCAGAGCACGACCGCCAGTGCGGCGAGTGAATACCACTGCAGCATGTACGACAGATGGCGCTCCACGTTGAAATCGGGCGGTGGCCGGTCACGCACGAGCCCGTCGGCAGGAACCACGGCGTCGGATTGCTCGATCACGACCGGCAGGAGATCGAGCCGGGTCGCCGCAGCGATCCGCGCGATGTCGAGGTTCTGCCACAGCGGGCCCGCAGAAGGCTCATCGGTGAGTTCGAGATAACGTCGTGGCGGTTCAACGGCGCGCCCATAGACGGTAATCGCCCCGACCGGTGGCGGCGCGTCGGGCAGATCCGAGCGGCTCGCGCGCTGCGCAGTCCAGCCCCGGTCCACGAGCACGCAGCGCCCGTTCGCCGCGAAGCACAGCGGTGCCACCACCTCGAAGCCCGGCCGTCCGGCATGCACCTTGTTGTCGATCAGCACTTGATGCCGCGCGTCGTATTCCCCGCTCGCGCGCACCGCGTGATAGAGAAGTGGCGCCGCGTCGCGCTCCGCGCCGGTGAGCCCGATCGGGGGCTGCGCGGCTGCGGCAGCGAACCCTGCCGCGAGCGCCTCCTTCTCCGCGGCGCGGTGCCGCTGCCAGTTGCCGAGCGCGCCGGTCAACGCGACGAGCGCGATCATGCCCAGCGTCGGCCAGAGCGTCGGAGCGAAACGACGCGAGCGAAGAAAGGAACTCAAGGGCGTCGGAAGCGTACTGGCAGTACACTAGGCTGCTTCATCGTGGGACGTGACTGATACGGCCCGCGGAGCCCCACAGTCACCACCGCACTCACAGTGATACGAATCATCGTCATCATCGCTCTGGTCGCGATTCTCGCGAGCCTCGGCAGCGCGCTCTACTATCTCTATCACGACCGCGGCAAGAGCATGCGGATGGTGCGCGCGCTCGCGATCCGCGTCGCCCTGTCGGCCTGCCTGCTCATCTTCCTCGTGGTGAGTTATCGCCTCGGCTGGATCGGCGAGCACGGGTTACGGTAGGGACGGTGCGCCGCGGCGAGCGAAGGCGCGATGTGCCCGCCGAGTTGGCGAGCGGCGAACGCCCCGGCGGTCGCCAACGCGCCGCGGCCGACCGTTACGGGTGGCGCGGCGAGGGAGATCGTGTGTTGACGACCGAAGCCGCGCCGGGCGACCCGTAGGTCGGCGTTTGCGGCGAGGGCGATCGACGGGGTTCGCCGCGCGGCACCCGGAGTTGCGTCGCGCCGCTGGGGCGTCAGAGCCAATACACCAGCACGAACAGCAGCAGCCACACCACGTCGACGAAGTGCCAGTACCACGCCGCGGCTTCAAACGCGAAGTGGTGGTCGGCGTCGAAATGCCCGCGGAAGACGCGGCCCAGCATCACCGAGAGCATGATCGCGCCGATCGTCACGTGGAAGCCGTGGAAGCCCGTGAGCATGAAGAACGTCGAGCCGTATACGCCCGTCGACAGCTTGAGGTTCAGCTCGCTGTAGGCGTGGATGTACTCGTGCGCCTGCAGGGCGAGGAAGGTGAAGCCGAGCGCGATCGTGACGGCGAGCCAGAACTTGAGCGCGCCGCGATTTCCGGTCTTGAGCGCATGGTGCGCCACGGTGAGCGTTCCACCCGAGGACACGAGGATGATGGTGTTGAGCAGCGGAATGCCGATCGCCGCCATCGGCGTGAACGCGTCCTTCAGATACGGGCCGTTGGTCGGCCAGAAGGCAGTGAAGTTAGGCCACAGGAGCTTCGATTCCGGGCTGCCGAGGTCAGGCACCGAGAGGTTGCGCACGTAGAAGAGCGCGCCGAAGAACGCGGCGAAGAACATCACCTCGGAGAAGATGAACCAACTCATTCCCCAGCGGAACGAGACGTCGACCTTCTTGTTGTACAGCCGGTGCTCGGACTCGTCGATGACGTGGCTGAACCAGCCGAACATCATCGTCAGCAGGACGGCGGCACCCGCCAGCACGAGCCACGGACCGAAGCTGTAGGCGTTGAACCAGGTCGCCGCGCCGACGGCCATGAGCAGCAGTGCGCAGGAGCCGGTGATCGGCCAGTGGGAAGGCTGCGGCACGAAGTAGTACGGCTTGGTGCCGCTCTGCGGTGCGCTCATGCGTCGCTCCTCATCTTCTTTTCTCTCCCAACATCGGCCGGATCAGCCCGGCCCCAACGATTGGTTGCCCTCGACCTCGAAGAACGTATACGAGAGCGTGATCGTGTTCACGTCCTTCGGAAGCTTCGGGTCGATCACGAACACGACCGGCATGCGTCGCGTTTCGTGCGGCCCGAACGCCTGCTTCGTGAAGCAGAAGCAATCGAGCTTCCTGAAATATTCACCGGCGAGCCGCGGGCCGTAGCTCGGCACGGCCTGCCCCGTCATGGGCCGGTCGGAAGTGTTCTCCACTTCGTACACGACCTCGGCAAGCTCGCCCGGATGCACGGTCACGATCGGGCTCAGCGGCCGGAACCGCCACGGCAGCTTGTTCACGTTCGCGTCCAGCTCGAGGCGCACGCTGCGCGACGCGTCGACCTGCGTGTTCGTCACTTCGTCAGGCGCATCGATGTCGCGCAGCCCGGTCGCCTTGCAGATCTGATCGTAGAAAGGCACGAGGAGGAAACCGAAGCCGAACATGACTGCCGCCACCACGCCCAGCTTGATCAGCATGACGCGGTTGGCGCGTTTCCGATCGAAGGGCTTGCTCTCCGTCATTTCGGTCCCGTTTTGCCGCTCATCTTGGCAGTATCTCCGCGCAGTTTGCGGCTGACCGTCACCAGCAGGAGGCCGATGATGGCAAAGCCGAGAACGCCGATGCCGACCGCGTTGCCGCCGGTGAGCTGCGCCGCGATGATCCCGCCGAAGAACACCGCCGCGATCGAGGCGAGGATCAGCGCGGTGCGCAGGTTGGCGCTGCGCCGCGAGCTCTTCGCATCATTGGGTCGGAGGGCCGATTGCATGCGAGCTCGTCTCTCGTTCAGCTCACGACCGGCGGAGTTTCGAAGGTGTGGTAGGGCACGGGCGAGGGCAGCGTCCACTCCAGCGTATCCGCGCCGTCCCACGGCCGCGCGGGCGCCGGCGCGCCGAAGCGCAGCGCCTTCAGCACGATGAACAGGAACAATATCTGCGACAGCCCGAAACCGAATGCGCCGATCGTCGCCACTTCGTTCCAGTCGGTGAACTGCGCGGGATAGTCCGCGATGCGACGCGGCATGCCGGCGAGCCCTAGGAAGTGCATCGGGAAGAAGGTGACGTTGAAGAAGATCATCGACAGCCAGAAGTGCCACTTGCCAAGCGTCTCGTCGTACATCTTCCCTGACCACTTCGGCAGCCAGTAGTAGATGCCGCCGAAGAACGCGAAGAGGGAACCCGCCACCAGGACGTAATGGAAGTGCGCGACGACGTAATAGGTGTCCTGGAGCTGGATGTCGACCGGGGTGATCGCGAGCACCAGCCCCGTGAAGCCGCCCATCGTGAACAGGAAGATGAAGCCGATCGCGAACAGCATCGGCGTCTCGAACGTCATCGAGCCCCTCCACATCGTCGCCAGCCAGTTGAACACCTTCACGCCGGTCGGAACGGCGATCAGCATCGTCATGTACATGAAGAAGAGCTGGCCTGCAGCCGGCATCCCGACCGTGAACATGTGGTGCGCCCAGACGAGGAAGGAGAGGATGGCGATCGACGCGGTCGCGTAGACCATCGACGCATAGCCGAAGAGCGGCTTGCGCGAGAACGTCGGCAGGATGGTCGACACGATCCCGAACGCCGGCAGGATCATGATGTAGACCTCGGGATGCCCGAAGAACCAGAAGATGTGCTGGAACATCACCGGGTCACCGCCGCCCGCGGCGTTGAAGAAGCTGGTGCCGAAATGGCGGTCGGTGAGCAGCATCGTCACCGTGCCGGCCAGCACGGGCATCACCGCGATCAGCAGGTACGCCGTGATGAGCCAGGTCCACACGAAGAGCGGCATCTTCATCAGCGTCATGCCGGGCGCGCGCAGGTTGAGGATGGTGGTGATGATGTTGATCGACCCCATGATCGACGACGCGCCCATGATGTGGATCGCGAAGATCGTCATGTCCATGCCCATCCCGGCCTGCACCGATAGCGGCGCGTAGAGGGTCCAGCCGCCGGCGGCCGCGCCGCCAGGCACGAAGAACGAGCTGATCAGCAACGTCGCCGCGAAAGGCAACAGCCAGAAGCTCCAGTTGTTCAGCCGTGCGAACGCCATGTCCGGCGCGCCGATCATCATCGGCACCTGCCAGTTGGCGAATCCCACCGCAGCCGGCATGATCGCGCCGAAGATCATGATCAGTCCGTGCAGCGTCGTGAGCGAGTTGAAGAACTCCGGATCGACGAGCTGCAACCCTGGATGGAACAGCTCGCTGCGGATGGTGAGCGCAAGCGTGCCACCGGCGAGGAACATGATGAACGCGAACCACAGGTACAGCGTGCCAATGTCCTTGTGATTGGTCGTCGTGATCCAGCGCATGATGCCGCCGGGGTGATGCGCGTGCTCCTCGTGCGCCTCGCCGTGCCCGGCGGCGTGATCGTGTGGAATGCTGCTCATCGGCTGCTCCTGTCTGACTCTTCAAACAGATCCAAAACAGGTCCCTCGGCGCACCGCGCCTCGGGATGGCTCGGCGGATTTCATCCTTGCCTCGCCACCTTCACCTCGGAAGGCTGGATCGTTTCGCCCGTGTGGTTGCCCCAGCTGTTGCGCGTATAGGTGATGACCGCCGCGATGTCGATGTCGGAGAGCGTGTTCCGCCATGGCACCATCGCGGTCGGCTGGCCGTTCTTCACGACGCCGTTCAACACCGTCTTGATCTGGCCGTCTTTCGGTCCAGTTACGACCTGCGAGCCGTCGAGCGCGGGGAACGCGCCCGGCACGCCCTTGCCGTTGGCCTGATGGCAGGCAGCGCAGTTGGCGGTGAAGATCTTCTCGCCGCGCGCCATCAGCTCGCGCTGGTCCCAAACCTTGTTCGGATCGTCGGCCGCGGCCGCGGCGGCCTTCTTGTGCTCGTCGAGCCACTTCGCGTAATCATCCGCGGCCTTCACTTCAACCACGATCGGCATGAAGCCGTGCTCCTTGCCGCAGAGTTCCGAGCACTGGCCGCGGTAGATGCCCGGCTTCTCTGCCCTGAACCAGGAATCGCGCACGAAACCCGGGATCGCGTCCTGCTTGACGCCGAACGCGGGCACTGACCAGGAGTGGATCACGTCGTTGGCGGTGATGAGCACGCGCACCTTCTTGCCGACCGGCACCACCATGGGGTTGTCGACCTCGAGCAGATAGTGCTCGCCCTTCGGCTCGTCGCCGTGGATCTGCGAATACGGCGTCGAGAGGTTGCTGTAGAAGCCGAAGCCGTGGTCGAGGTAATCGTAGCTCCACTTCCATTGGTAGCCGGTTACCTTGACCGTCATGTCGGGCGCCGAGGCGTCTTTCATCGCGAGGATCGTCTTGGTCGCGGGAAACGCCATGAACAGCAGGATGAGGAACGGGATGATCGTCCACACCACCTCGACCAGCGTGTTCTCGTGAAATTGCGCCGCCTGGTGCCCCTTCGACTTGCGGTGCGCGAAGATCGAATAGAACATCACCGAGAACACGCCAATGAAGATCACCACGCAGATCCACAAGATGTAGGTGTGGAGATCGAGGATCTGCTTCGCGATCGGCGTGACCGGATCCTGCAGATTGTATTGACGCTCGGCGTGAGCCGCCGTGCCCGCCACCGCCAGCGCCGGTCCGATCGACCATTGCAGCGCTGCGCCGAGGCGCGAACGCGACGATGCGCGCAGCGCCATCCCCTTGCCCGTCAAGCTTTCCGCGGCCACGTCGATGATCCCCTTCTGTTTCGTCTTCTTTTGCCGGTCAGGCTCTCGCCAGCGCGCGCCGCAGATCGCGGGCGAGCGTCGCGCGTTCCGCGGCCGACAGCTCTTCGCCCACCGCAATGCTCTTGCCCGCAAACCGCAGCTCGAGGCGCGGCGAGCGGCCAAATCCGTCTTCCTGCACTTCGACCCGCGTCCAGTAGCGATTGAAGTCGTGGCGCGCCAGAACGCCGCCTCGCTCGCGCTCGACGGTCACTCGATCGCCGGCCACGCTCACGCGCTCCCAGTCAGTCGCGTGGCGATCGATCCACCGGAACGCCACGTACAGCACCAGCATCTCAAGCGCGGAGTACGGCAGCACCAGCCAGGCGCCGAAAGCCGCGAAAGCCAGCGCCAGGCCGAACGAAACCGCGCACAACGACGCGAACAACCGCCAACGCCAGCGTGAACCAAGCGAATCGTTACGGCGCGACACTACGCAGAATTCGGGCTCGGTAGGAAGCGGCGGGATATCAGCGCCGGACATGCTTTCGACACGGACATCGTGAAGCGGCAAATCTTAACATGGATGGCCGTGCGGCAAAAAATCTTCGCGCTCCCGTCAGCCTCCTCTCCGCCGGTCGAAGCGCACGATGGCTCGACCATCGGCAGCGAAGCGCGGCTCCGGCTTCCAGGCGTGCCCGTAAACGACTTCGAAGGTCGCGGCCAGCCGTCCCTCGCGCCGAAAACGTTCCAGCGCCGCGAGCATCCGCGCCCAGCGTGCGCGCCCCATCAGTCCGCGCGGCCGGCCGACAGTGGCGTTGTGCGCGCCGATCGCCTTGAGCTCGCGCATCATGGCGATGGCGTCGGCGTAAGTTAGCGTGATCGTCTCCGCGTCCATCACTGGCTCCGCGAAGCCGGTCTCGAGGAGCGCGTCACCGACGTCGTGCATGTCGATGAAGCGGCCGACGTGCGTGGCGCGGTCGATGCCGGCGAATGCCGCGCGCAATTCCTTGAGCGTGTCCGGCCCAAAGGTTGTGAACATGAGGAACCCGCCCACCTTGAGCACGCGCAGGAATTCCGCCAACGCCGCGGATGGTTCGCCCACCGAGGGCAGCATGAGGTTGCTCCACACGAGATCGACCGACCTGGGCGCGATGGGAAGCCGGGTCGCGTCGCCGCAGACGAAGGAGATCGCACCGCGCGCAAGCGCCCTCGCGCCAATCAGCTTCGCCAGCACTGCGCCCGGCGGAGTCGAGAGCGCCGCCGCGCGACGCTTCGCCGCGGCGATCATGCGCTCGGCAAAATCGAGCCCAATGATCGTCGCGCCGGGATAGCGCGCGGCCAGCTCGGTGAGCGCTTCCCCGGTGCCGCAGCCGGCATCGAGAATCGTCGCCGGCTGCAACCTGACGAGCGCGAGCCGCTCGGCCATGCGCCGGCCCACCTCCCGCTGCAGCACGGCGGCATCGTCGTAGCCTGCCGCCGCGCGATCGGCGGCGCGTCGCACTTCCGCGGCGTCGGGCCGCTCCGGGTGCCGCTCAGCAGGCATCGGCGCTCGCAACGCCGCTGTGATAACGTGCCGCCCACATGCAGGGCAGTTTCGGGGAGGGAGCTTCGAAGTGTCAAATTTCCTGAGCGGTGCGTTGGACAGCGTCAGGCGCGGTGCGCTCGACGCCGCGCGGCGCGCGCTGCCGCAGCGCTGCGAGCTGTGCGCGGCGGCCTCCGGCGCAGAGTTGATCTGTCGCGGCTGCCATTCGTCGCTGCCGCGCGTCGGTCCGGCGTGTCCCGTGTGCGCCCTGCCGACAGCGAACGGCGAAGTGTGCGGACATTGTCTTGTCGACCCGCCGCCATTCGTTGCTACGATCGCCGCGTTTGCCTACGCATTCCCCGTCGATCGGCTGCTGCACGCGTTCAAGTATCACGGACGGCTCGCGCTCGCCGAGTGGGCCGCGGGCGCGATCCTCGACCAGCGCGAGCGTCAGCGTGGCGCGCACCCGCCCGATCGGCTGGTCGCGCTGCCGCTCGCGCCCGAGCGGCAGCGCGAGCGCGGCTACAACCAGGCCTTCGAGATCGCGCGCGCCATCGGCGAGCGGCTGCGCGTGCCGCTTGTGCGCAAAGGAATGCACCGCGTGCGTGCGTCGCCGCCGCAGGTCACGCTGCCCTGGAGCGAGCGCGCGCAGAACGTCCGCGACGCGTTTGCGTGCGAGCTCGACCTCGCCGGGATGAGCGTGGCAGTGGTCGACGACGTCATGACCACCGGTGCCTCGCTTGCCGAATTCGCAAGGACGCTGCGCCGTGCCGGCGCGACGCGGGTTGAGAACTGGGTGGTGGCGCGTACGCTGCCGCCCACCGATTGATGCTCGCAATCGTTCTCGTCCATCCGGAAATTCCTCCCAACACCGGCAACGTGATACGGCTCGCGGCAAACAGCGGCGCGGAGCTGCATCTCGTCGAGCCGCTCGGCTTTCGTCTCGAAGACAGGGAACTGAAGCGGGCGGGACTCGACTATCACGAATATGCGCGCGTGGTTACGCATCGCGATTGGACCGCGTGCCGCGCCGCGCTCGATCCGCTGGGCGCCCGTCGCTGGTTCGCACTGACGACGAGCGCGCAGCGCTCGCTCTATGACTGCAAATTCGACGGCGACGACGTGCTCGTCTTCGGTTGCGAAACGCGCGGGCTGCCGGGGCCGATTCTTGCCGAGTTCGAGCCTGATTCGCGGCTGCGCATTCCGATGCGGCCGGACGTGCGCAGCATCAATCTCTCAAACGCGGTGGCGATCGCTGTCTACGAAGCGTGGCGGCAGCTCGGATTTCCGGGCTTTGCTTGAGCTAGCGCATCCCGAGCCGCGAGAAGATGAACCTCAGCTCGTACTCGCGGTCGCGGATGCCAGCTTCGGCGAGCACGCCGCCGCGGTCGATGAACGTGGCCCAGCTCCGCACGTAATCCGGGCTGACGCCGATGTTGAAGCCGCCGTAGCCGTGCAGAAACACCGGATTCGTTCCGTCCTGCTTCGTCCCCTTGCGATGGGTCAGAAACATCGGCACGCGAGTGCCGTCCTTCGAGGCGTAGAACACGAGCTTCGACTCGATCGTTTCTTTTTCCCTTTCAACGGAATTCCTGGCGCGGTTCGCGCGCGAGCAGCGCTTCGACCGCCTGGCGTGGCGCAAGGTTCTCATAGAGCACGCGATGAACGGCTTCACAGATCGGCATCTCGACGCGGAGCGCCTCGGTAAGCTTTCTGAGATCGCGCGCCGCAGTGACGCCTTCGGCGACGTGGCCCAGTTCGGCGAGAATCGAGGGCAGCGTGCGCCCGGCCGCGAGCGCGAGGCCGACGCGGCGATTGCGGGAGAGGTCGCCGGTGCAGGTGAGCACGAGGTCGCCCAGCCCTGACAGGCCCATCATGGTCTCGCGCCGGCCGCCGAGCGCGGCGCAAAGACGGCCTGTCTCGGCGAGCCCGCGCGTGATGAGCGCCGCGCGCGCGTTGTGTCCGAAGCCGAGTCCGTCGCTCGCGCCGGCGGCAATCGCCAGCACATTTTTTACCGCGCCACCGACCTCCACGCCGGTCAGATCATCGCTCACGTAGACGCGCAGCGTTTCGCCGCGCAAGCTTTGCGCGACTTCTTCCGCCAGTCTTGCGTCCGTTGCGGCGACGCTCACAGCCGTGGGGAGTCCGCGCGCGACTTCCTCGGCGAAGCTCGGCCCGGAGACCACGCCGACGGCTGCGCTCCAGCGCGGCGCGACCACGCGGTGCGCGAGCGCGACGCCCGGCGCCGCCTCGGTCGCGACGAATCCCTTGCACAACCAGACCAGAGGCGCCGCGGCGACAGGTTGCAGCGCGGTCACGACCTGCAGCAGCGCTGCGATCGGCGTGGCCACGACGACGAGCCCTGCCCCGCTAACGGCCTCGTCGATCTTCGCAGTCACCCGGATCGACGAGGGGATAGTGACGCCGGGAAGATAGCGTGCATTCTCGCGCGTAGCGGCGAGCGCGCTTGCCTGCGCTGCGTCGCGCGCCCACAAGCGGACGCCCTGCGACTCGTGCCCGCGGGCGAGATGCACCGCAAGTGCCGTGCCCCAGGCTCCGGCGCCGAGGATCGCGACGCTGTCGATCATTCGCGCGGGGCGCCGGAGGCGAACCACTCCAGCCGTGCGCTACAAGCCCCAGACCTGGCCGATGCGCACGAAACCGGTCTGACCGTCGCGATGACGAACCTTGACCCATCCGGGAGTGGCCACCGCCTGACCCTGATCGACGAGTTCGAGGAGCACGTTCTGCTCCGCCTTGAAGACGAGTGGCGCCGAAGCGTCCGCGTTGGCGAGGATCTCTGCCACCGGAGTCCGCACCACGAGTGTTCGCCGATCGGCAAGTGCCTTGCGCTCCACCCAGGCGACCGTACCGCCGGCATCTCGGACTTTCAGCCAGCTTTCAAGGGTGACGATCACCTCGAGCGGGTAGTCGCGCCCGAGCACAAACAGCGGTTTGCCCTTGACCGAGGGCGCATCGTAGAGCACGGCGACTTCGCTCGTCGCGCGAAACTCGGCTGCCACAGCCGTGGTGGCGGCGAGCGTGCACGCGAGCGCCAGTCCGGGCAGCGCGCGTCGGCGCATTTCCGTCAGCTGGGGATCGGCGCGGCCTGCTGTTGGGGCTGCATTTGCGCCAACTGCTGCTGGTACAGGACCTCGAAATTGATCGGATCGAGGTGCACCGGCGGAAAGCCCGCGCGGATGACCGCGTCCGCGATCGTCTCGCGCGCGTACGGGAACAGCACCGATGGGCAATGGATCCCCAGGATGGGCTGGATGTCGCCGAGCGGCACGCCGTTGATGCGGAACACGCCCGCCTGCGCGGTTTCGACGAGGAACACGGTTTTGCCGTCCGCACGCGCGGTTACGGTGATGGTGAGTACGCACTCGAAGACGCCCTCGCCGATCTGTTCGCCGCGGCTGCGAAGGCTGACGTCGACCTGCGGACCGGTCGGCATGCTGAAGGACTGCGGGGCGCCGGGATTCTCGAGCGAAAGATCCTTGACGTAGATGCGCTCGATGGCGAAGGACGGACCGGCGCTTGCTTGTGGATCGGCCATGCGAATATCCTGGTTGGGGGCGAAACACGAAATTATAGCGCAGCAGCGACCCGCCGCCGCTCAGGCTGCGGACAACAACGGCTCGAGCTGGCCAGCTCGATCGAGCGCGACGAGGTCGTCATAGCCGCCTACATGCACTTCGCCGATGTATATCTGCGGCACGGTGCGCCTGCCGGTCTTGCGCACCATCTCGATGCGCAGCGCGGGCTCGAGGTCCACGCGTACCTTGGCGATCTCGGCTACGCCCTTTGCCCGCAGCAGCCGCTCGGCCCGCACGCAGAACGGGCAGACCTCGGTCGAGTACATCGTGATCAGCGCCATCAGCCTTGCTTCTCGACCGGGAGCCCGGCTTCGCTCCAGGCGCGCAGCCCGCCGCGCAGCGTATAGACCTCCGCGAAGCCGAGCTTGGCGAGCTTCCCCGCCGCGCTCCGGCTGCGGCTCCCGCGGTCGCAGTAGGCGATGACCGGGCGCGACGTGAACTTTTTGAGCTCGGCGCCGCGCCCGGCGAGCTGCGACAGCGGCAGGTGAACGGCGTTGGGAACCCGCCCGCCCTCGTATTCCTGCGTCTCGCGCACGTCGAGCATCAGCGCGTTCTGCCGGTTGATAAGCTGAGTCGCCTGGATCGCGCCGACCTCGCGCACCGGTCCGAGACGGAACTGTATGACGGGCCAGATCAGCATCGCGCCGGATACGACCAGCACCAGCACCAGCCACCAGTTGTTTTCGAGGAAAGTAAGCAGCATCGTCGGTTCGACCGCCGCGCGGGGCGCCGCGTTGCGCCGTTCAGATGTTTCAGGTTTGGATGTCTCAAAATGATAACGCACTCCTCGCCGCCGTCCGCCAACGGAACTTGCGCTGCGCGCGCCGGTCCACGAGAACCGGCAGTGAAACAGGAACGAGTTGGAGCATTCGCCGCCGGTCAGATCGGTGGCGCCGTGCGGCTGTGCAACTGTTGCCCAATCCAAACGAGCGTATACTTCGGTCCGTTTGTGGGGTGCGGCTTACGATCCTGTCGGGGGATCGTCAGGTTCAATTTCTAGCGAGAGGTTCGACATGGGTAACGGCTGGAAAAAGGCGGGGCTGATCGGTCTGGGCGCGGTGCTCGGGCTGCTTTTGAGCCTCAATTTCTCGGCGATGGCGGAAAAAGAGGCGAAGCTCCCGATTCCCTACGACGATCTGCAACTATTCTCCGCCGTTTTCGGCCGGATCAAGAGCGATTACGTCGAGCAGGTCTCCGACGACAAGCTGATCCGCGAAGCGATCAACGGCATGGTGCACGGGCTTGACCCGCACTCGGACTTTCTCGATGCGGACGCGTTCAAGGAGCTCCAGGTATCCACCCAAGGCAAGTTCGGCGGCCTCGGCATCGAGGTCGGAGTGGAAGACGCCATCATCAAGGTCATCTCGCCCATCGAGGACACGCCCGCGTTCCGCGCCGGCGTCAAGGCCGGCGACCTGATCGTCAAGATTGACGACATCGCCACCCGCGGGATGGCGCTCTCCGAGGCGGTGCAGAAGATGCGCGGCAAGCCGGGCACGCAGATCGTGCTCACGGTCGCGCGCAAGGACGTCGACGCCCCGATCACCTTCACGCTCACGCGCGAGGAAATCGTCGTCAAGAGCGTCAAGTACAAGATGCTCGAGCCCGGCTACGGCTACATTCGCATCCGGCAGTTCCAGGAGCGCACCGGCGAGGACCTCGCCAAGGCGATCCGCGACCTGTACAAGGACGGTCCGCTCACCGGGCTCGTCCTCGACGTGCGCACCGACCCGGGCGGCCTGCTGCCCACGGCAGTCGGCGTCTCGGCCGCGTTCCTGCCCAAGGACGCGCTCGTGGTTTACACCGACGGACGGACGCCCGATGCGCGGATGCGGCTTTCGGCGAGCCGCGAGAATTACATGCGTAGCCGCGGCGATGACTATCTGCGCGATCTCCCCGCCGGCGTGAAATCGGTGCCGATGATCGTGCTGGTCGACGGCGGCACTGCTTCGGCATCCGAGATCGTTGCAGGCGCTCTGCAGGATCACAAGCGTGCGCTCGTGATGGGCTCGCAGACCTTCGGCAAGGGATCCGTGCAGACGATCCTCCCGCTTGGTCAGAACACCGGCTTGAAGCTGACGACGGCGCGCTATTACACGCCGAGCGGGCGCTCGATCCAGGCCAAGGGCATCGAGCCCGACATCATGATCGACGACGGACGCGAGTCTCCCAGCCGCCTGCGTGAAGCGAACCTCGAGCACCATCTCGAAGTGCCGGGTGCGCCGGGCACCGTCGGGCAGCCCGACGCGGCGCTGAGCACCAAGACCAAGGTGGCAGTTTCGCCGGCCAAGACCGACGGGAAGCCAGTCGCCAAGGTCGATGCGGAAGCGTTGCCTCCGCGCTTCGAATTCGGCGCCGCCGACGACTTCCAGCTCAAGCAGGCGGTCAATCAGCTGAAGGGGCTGCCGATCAACGCCTCGATCAAGACGGTTTCGGCGCAGGTCAAACCGTAACCGAGCCGATCATCGCTGTCGCAAAGACGCCCGGCTCGCCCGGGCGTCTTTGTCTCAGCGTTTCGCTTTGATCCATGGATGACGCACAACTGCTTCGTTACAGCCGCCACATCCTGCTCTCGGAGCTCGGGGTGGACGCGCAGCAGCGCTTCGCGCGGTCCCGCGCGCTCGTCGTGGGGATCGGCGGGCTAGGCAATCCCGTGGCGCAATTCCTCGCCGCCGCGGGCGTGGGCACGCTCGTGCTCATCGACGCCGACCGAGTGGACCTCACCAACCTGCAACGGCAGATCCTATTCGACACCGAGGCCGTCGGCCGGCCGAAGGTAGAGGCGGCGAAGGAGCGGCTCGCTGCGGTCAATCCCGAAGTGCGCGTCGAAGTCGTCGGCATGCGCGTAGGCGAGAGCGAGCTGAAGCCGCTGGCGGCCGCGGCCGACGTCGTCCTCGACTGCTCGGACAACTTCGCCACTCGCCATGCCGTGAACCGCGCCTGTGTGGCCGCGAAGAAGCCTCTCGTGTCCGGCGCGGCGATCCGTTTCGACGGGCAGATCGCGGTATTCGACGCGCGCGACCCCGCCAACCCCTGCTACCACTGCCTCTTCGGCGAAGGCGACGAATTCGAGGAGACGCGTTGCGCGACGATGGGCGTTTTTGCGCCGCTCGTGGGCATCGTGGGTGCGACCCAGGCCGCAGAGGCCCTCAAGCTCCTCGCCCCGGCGGGACGCTCGCTCGCGGGACGCCTCCTCGTCGTCGACGCACTGACCATGGAGTGGCGCGAGGTGAGCTTCGTCAAGGATCCCGCCTGCGCGGTATGCGGAGCTCCTTCAGAGGTTCCATAATGTTCTCTCGACCTCGCCGCGCCTTCCTGCACGGCGCCGCCGGCGCAGCGATCGCTCTCTGCCTCGGTCCCCTTGCGCGCGCCGCCGATCCGCCGCTCTCCAGGGACCTCAGCTCACAAGAATGGCAGGCGATTAAGAAAGTGATCTCGCAGCAGCTTGCCGCGCTCAGGGCGGGCGACGGAGGCAAGGCCTTCGGCTATGCGACGCCCAGCATCCAGGCTCAATTCGGCGACGCGAGGTCCTTCATGGCCATGGTGCGCCACGCCTACTCGCCGCTGCTCGACGCGCGCTACTCCGAGTTCCTCGAGGGCGCAGTGATCGACGGCATCATCGTGCAGCCGCTGCGCTTGATCGCGCAGGACAACACAGTGCTGGTGGCGCTCTACACCGTGGAACGTCAGAAGAGGGGCGGCTGGCGGATCAGCGGCTGCATGATCGCGCCTTCGACGGTGCAGGCTGCCTGAGCGTTGGCGGCCGCTTAACCGAACAAGTACTTCCGCTGCGCGTCCCAGCCGTCCTGCGGCACGCGCTTGAAGCCGGACTTGGCGAAGAGCAGCCAGCGGCCCAGTACGAAGGCGAGGAGCGCGCTCGACTCCGCTATCGGATCGCCGGTCCACGATCCTCCGGCCTGCGCGATCTTCAGCGCCTGGCGGAGCGCCGCCTCGACGCGATCGTAGAGCTGGTTGATCCGCGCCTGCAGGCGCTCGTCCTCGTTCACCAGCGCGTCGCCGATCAGTACGCGCGTCATGCCGGGATTCTTTTCCGCGAAGCCGAGGAGCACGGACACGATCTGGGTGGCCTGTGCGACGCCGTCGGTCGTCTCGCTCGTGATGCGGTTCACCAGCGAGAAAAGCGTCGATTCGATGAACTCGATCAATCCTTCGAACATCTGCGCCTTGCTCGCGAAGTGGCGATAGAGCGCGGCTTCGGAGACGTCGAGCCGCGCCGCGAGGGCCGCCGTCGTCACCTTGTCGCCGCGCGGATTCTCGAGCATGGAGGCAAGCGTCTGCAGGATCTGCAATCGGCGTTCGCCAGGCTTTACTGCCATCGGTCTACCCCGCTCGGATCATCGTGCCCACACCTTCGTTGGTCAGCACTTCGAGCAGCAGCGCGTGCTCGACGCGACCGTCGATGATGTGGGAGCTCGTGACGCCGTTCTTCACCGCGTCGAGCGCGGAGCCGATCTTCGGCAGCATCCCCCCATGGATCGTGCCGTCGGCGAAGAGCCGTTCGATCCCGGATGCGGTAAGGCCGGTGAGCAGGTTGCCGTTGCGATCGAGCACGCCGGTGGTGTTGGTCATCAGCACCAGTTTCTCCGCGCGCAGCGTCTCGGCGAGCTTTCCCGCGACGAGATCCGCGTTGATGTTGTACGCCTCGCCGTCGGGGCCCACGCCGATCGGCGCAATGACGGGGATGAAGTCGCGCGAGTCGAGGAGCTGGATGAGCTCGGGATCGACGCGCTCGATCTCCCCCACGAGCCCGATGTCGACGAGCTCGGTTTGATCGGTCTCGCTCTTGAGCAGCATCTTGCGCGCGTGGATGAACGCGCCGTCCTGCCCTGTCAGCCCCACCGCGCGCCCGCCGTGCTGGTTGATGAGGCCGACGATCTCCTGATTGAGCTCCCCGAGCACCATCTCGACGACGTTCATCACCTTCTCATCGGTCACCCGCATCCCCTGGCGGAATTCGCTCGGGATCCCCATCGTTTTCAGGAGGTCTCCGATCTGCGGTCCTCCGCCGTGCACGATGATCGGGTTCATGCCGACAAGCTTGAGCATCACTACGTCGCGGGCGAAGCCCGCCTTGAGGGAGGCTTCGGTCATCGCGTTGCCACCGTACTTGACGACAATAGCCTTGTCGTGAAAGCGCTGGATGTAGGGCAGCGCCTCGGCCAGGATCTGGGCCTTGTGGGCAGCGGAAGCGGCCTCCAGAGGCATGGCTGCGGGGGCAGGCTGAGGCTTCATGACGGGTGCGGAGGATTCTACCCGAAGCGTACAGACAAAGTATCGACGCCGGTTTCTCGACGAGTAAGCCCTGACTGGCAAGCGCCGCGCGTGTTTGTAACGGACAATGCGGTTTGGTATCTTGCGCCATGCGTTTCGCGCCGCCCGACGCCGTCGATGCTTCTCTCGTGCGTCGGATACTGGTCATCAAGCTGCGGCATCACGGCGACGTGCTGCTCACCTCGCCGGTGTTCACGGTCCTCAAGAACGCCCTACCCGCGGCCGAGATCGACGCGCTGGTCTATGCCGAGACGGCGCCGATGCTGGAAGACCATCCGGCGATTGCTCGGCTGCACACGATCGATCGCAGCTGGAAGCGCCAGGGTCTCTACGTGCAGGCACGCTCCGAGATCGCGTTGCTGCGCGCGCTGGCGGCGCGCCGCTACGATCTCGTCGCGCACCTGACCGAGCATCCGCGGGGCGCCTGGCTTGCCCGGCTGCTCCGTCCCCGCTACGCCGTGGCTCGCGAGCTGCCGGGCGCGCACTGGCTATGGCGGACGAGCTTCAGCCATTACTACCGCCTGCCGCGCGGCACGCCGCGTCATACCGTCGAATGCAACCTCGACGCCCTGCGGCGGCTCGGACTCCAGCCCGCGCAGGACGAGCGTCGTCTCGTACTGGTCCCCGGTGCGGCCGGCGCTGCGCGGGCCGCAGCGCTGATGGCGCAGCACGGCGTTGAGACGCGGCGCTTCATTCAGGTCCATCCCGGCTCGCGCTGGATGTTCAAGTGCTGGACGGCCGAAGGTTACGCGGGGCTCATCGACCGCCTCGTCGCCGATGGCGGCCGGATCGTCATCACCGGTGCCCCCGATGCGCGCGAGCGGAAGTTCGCCAACGCGATCCTCGGCGCGCTAGCTGCGGTTTCGCGCGCGAGCGTCATCGACCTCGTCGGCCAGGTCAGCCTGCGCGAGCTTGCCGCGCTCACGCGCGAGGCGCGACTCTTCGTCGGCGTGGATTCCGCGCCGATGCACATCGCGGCAGCCGTCGCGACACCGGTGGTCGCGCTATTCGGCCCGAGCGGCGAGATCGAATGGGGGCCGTGGCGGGTGGCAAATCGCGTCATCGCCTCGGCGGACCACCCTTGCCGTCCCTGCGGCATCGACGGCTGCGGCGGCGGCAAGGTCTCCGATTGCCTTACTACCCTCTCGGTCGAACGCGTGCATGCGGCCGTGCGCGCGCTCCTCGCCGAAACGGCCGCAGCGCCGTGAGACTCGCGATCATCCGCCAACGCTACACGCCCTACGGCGGCGCGGAGCGCTTCGTCGAAGGCGCGCTCGAGGCGCTGCTCGAGCGCGGCATCGCAATCTCGCTGTACACGCGGCGCTGGCCGGAAACCCGGCTGCAGCTGATCGAGCCTATCATCTGCAATCCTCCCTACCTCGGACGGCTCTGGCGCGATCGGAGCTTCGCCCGCGCGGTTTGCCGCAGCATCGCGCACGCGCCGCCGGAGTTGGTGCAGTCGCACGAGCGACTGCTGTGCTGCGACGTCTACCGCGCCGGTGACGGCGTGCATGCTGTATACCTCGAAGAGCGGCTGCGCGACGCGACAGGGTTCGCGCGCCGGCTCGTCGAGTGGAGCCCCTACCATCGCTACGTGCTCGACATGGAGCGGCGGCTGTTCGCGAGCCGGGCGCTGCGCGCGGTGATCTGCAATTCCAAGATGGTCCGCGAGGAGATTCGCGAGCGCTTCGGCCTGCCGGAAAGCAAGCTGCACGTCGTCTACAACGCGGTGGACAGCGAGGTCT
>Ga0335083_10001621_pt1 | contig 30720 bp, 25 predicted proteins | sample Lox_Sample_42_FD_206716 | JGI IMG/M metagenome (GOLD analysis project Ga0335083, IMG submission 206716) | Soil microbial communities from Loxahatchee National Wildlife Refuge, Florida, United States - Lox_Sample_4.2 | ecosystem: Environmental > Terrestrial > Soil > Wetlands | place: USA...
GAAGAGCTCCATTTCAACGACCTATCGCATTACCAGCAGCGACTCGACAAGTTCGGCGCAAACCAAGGCATACAAATGGATGATCGACAATCAAGTTGCCTCGATCATGCCCAATGCCAAGCCGACGCCGCTCAGCAGTAACAGCGCCAGTTATAATTATTGGCAATCGTATTTGTCGTACATCACCGCCAACAGCAGCTACGTTGTCGGATATCGTTCCTATGTCTCGTGGTTGATGGACGAAGGAGGCCGTGATCAAACCGTCGATAGTAACGGTGATTACGGCGAGCTATCGACCAAGAGTCCCAATTGCCCCTACCACAGCGAAACCGTCGGCAGCTCCAGCTTTTCATTTCCGCCTCGCGAATATCCAACCCATTCGGAACGCCGCTCCGTCATCGCCGGTATCCAGGAGGTGCAAAAATTTAACAGCCAGATTACCGATCCTAATCAAATGGATTGGGTCTCGATTGTTACCTTCGACAAGGTCGGTGGTGTGAGGACGCTTGTCCCGTTGACCAGTACATACACCACGGCCATGACCAGCGCCGCTTCTATGCAAGCCGTGGGCGAAAACGGCGCTAGCACCGATACGGAAGAGGGTTTGGTCACCGCTTACAATCTGATCAAACCCGCCAGTCAAGGCGGCACCGGCCGCGAAAACACCCAGAAAGTGGTCATCCTGCTGACCGACGGTGTGGCCAACTTGAAAGACAGCAGCAATTCAACGGTTGCCGCATACGAAGCGGCCAACCCAAATACGTACAACGGCTCTTCCAACTATTATGGCGACTCCAGCGACTACCCCAGCGACGCCGCCTTGATGACCGCTGCCGCCATGCAAGCGGGCGTGCCCGACAGCAGCATGACCTCCGGCAACAGCTCGCCCATGCTGGTGTATGCCCTGGCCCTGGGGTTAGCCGCCGATTATGACTTCATGGATCGTATGGCCCGCATCGGCGGGACTGCCGACAGCAACGGCCAGGCCCCTCGCACCGACGGCGATCCGAACGACTATGAAACGCAGATGACCGCCCTGTTGGACAACATCATTGACAATCCGGAAGTCCATCTGGTGCAGTGACACGCGTAGCGCGACATCGTCACGGAGTCGGATCAACGGCTCCGTGGCGAGAATCGCGCGTTTGCTCAGAAAGCGGCGCGGCGGAAACAGCGGTCTGGCTTACTGCAGCGACAGTTCCTGCGTGTTTTCGTCGTAGGCCAACAGATTGCCGAACCGAGCCCAGCGGACGAAGGTTTGAAACATTTTCTCGTGGTTTTCCTGCGGCAACCGTAGAATGATGGTTTCCTCCACGAAATCTTGATCTACCTTGTGCTCAGGCTGCCGCCCGATGGCTTCATAAATTTCCCGGAACAGTCGCAGCTTTAACAACTGTTCGCGCCAGAGGACTTGCCGCTGTTCGGCCGTTCCGTTGAGGAATTTGCGCCCCACGACATCCAGCACAACCATCCGCTTGGGCGTATCGACAAACTCCAACATCTCGGCGGCACGCACGGTTTTGATGATGTCGCCAAATTCGCGATTCGTATCCGCGGCAATCCGGAACAATTCTTCGCTGCCGCCACGGGCATCCAAGTATTCCAACAACCCGACGATTTCGCTCGAAGTGGTTTCCGGCAGCGGCTCCATCGGGGGCAATCCGGAGCGCGACATCACGGGCGGCTGGTCGGGCAGTTCCTTTCCTGTGATCACTTCGTGCAGTTGATCGACCAAAGCGTTGAATTCGTACGAGCGGTAATTTCGCGGCCGGGGCAAGCGGTTTTCCACAATCGTCCGTAGACGGCCCGGGTTGGCTCCCAGCACGACGATTCGATCGGCCATGTACACCACCTCTTTGATGTCGTGGCTGACCATTAAAATGGAGGACGGATTTTTGTCCAGCGCCGCCCAAATGTCGACGATTTCCGCCCGCAAGCTTTCCGCCGTCAGGGCATCGACATGGCTGAACGGCTCGTCCATGAACAACATTTCCGGATCGACCGACAACGCCCGCGCCATGCCGACGCGCTGCTTCATGCCGCCGGAAAGTTCGCGCGGGTAAGCTTCCTCAAAGCCCGCCAGACCAACCATGCGAATTACCCGTTCGGCCTTGGTTTTCGCTTCGTCGGGCGGCACATTGGCGGCGGCCAGCACCACTTCAATGTTTTGCGTCACCGTCAACCACGGATACAGCGCAAAACTTTGAAACACGATTGCGGCACCGGGATTGAGCCCGGCCAGCGGCTGACCGTGATACAACACCTCACCATGCGTCGGTCGAATCAATCCCGCCAAAATCCGCAAAATGGTCGATTTTCCGCAGCCCGAAGGACCCAAAAGAGCCACAATTTCGTTGGGTTGAATCGCCAGGGTGATATTATCTAGCACCAGCAGCGGTTGACCGTTGGGGAGCGTGAACGTGTGCGAAATGCCCCGCGCCTCGCACAGCACGGTGGCCACTTCGTCGACAACCGTGGTGGAACCCATCGAACTCATGTTATCTGCTCACTTCTTCATGCTCGTTGCCTGTCCATCACCCTAGCGTCGCTATTTGCTTAACGAGTACCGCCGCTCCGCCAATTCATACAACCTTCGCCACACCGTCCGGTTAAAAATCACCACGACAATGGCCATTACCAATACGCTGGCCGCGAGCATGGGAAAATCTCGATCGGTGGTAACGCGGCTAATTTGATCTCCCAAACCGCCCGCTTCCAAAATCTGCTCCCTAAATTTTACAAATTCCGCCACGATGCTGGCGTTCCATGCGCCGCCGGCCGCCGTCACCCAACCTGTCACCAGGTACGGGAACACCGCCGGCAGGTAGAGGGTTCGAAAGCGTTGCCAGCGGTCAAATCGGTAACCGCGCGCCGCTTCTCGCAAATCGGCCGGCACGGCCATCGCACCGGCAATGACATTGAACAGAATATACCATTGCGTGCCCAATAACATCAGCAAAATACAGCCCCAATTCAGCGAGACGCGCGCCACTTGCAGTCCGGCAATCACCAATGGAAACAACATCGGCGCCGGGAACGAAGCCGCTACCTGCACAATCGGCTGGAAAATCCGCGACAATTTCGGCGACAGGCCAATCGCCAAACCGGCTGGCAACGCCCACAGCGTCCCCACCGCCGTGGAAACCAACACGCGGGTCAAAGTCAGCATCGCCGCCAAAAACGTTTCGCCCCATTGGTTCAGCGGCACTTGGCGCAACAGGCTGATCAATTTCCATCCGCCGAATGCCAACAGCAACAACAACGACACCAACGCTAACAGCGAAATTGCCGTGCCCCAAATTTGGGGCGCAGTCGATTCCTTCAGCGGCCGCTCAATGTGGACCGGGACCTGCGGCGGCCGATGCTCGCGCCGAAACATCCCCCCGAACAGCTTCTTGCAAACCGAAATTACTTGCGAGCGCCGCAGCCAGTTCAAAAACCAGGAAGTCATCATCGGCTGCTCGCCCCCTTCTTCCACCCGAAATTTTTGCGACCAAACCACGACCGGCCGCCACAGCAACTGGTCCAGCATCACAATCATCAAAAGCATGGCGAGCAAAGCCCACAGCATTGCGCCCACCTGATTGGCGTCCATTGCCGCTTGCATGTAAGAGCCCAAGCCGGGCCGGCGGAAATCATCGTCTTTCAATTGGAAGTTTTCGCAAATCATCAAAAAAAACCAACCGCCCGCCATGCTCATCATGCTGTTCCACACCAATCCCATGGTCGAGAACGGCAACTCCACCCACTTCAGCCGTTGCCACCAGGTGAAGCGATACGCCGTGGCCGCATCTTGCTGATCTTGCGGAACGCTCCGCAGGGAGTGGTAATAACTGAATGTCATGTTCCACGCCTGGCCGGTGAAAATCATCAACACCACCGCCAATTCCAACCCCACGTTGTTGTTGGGAAAGGCCGCATTCAGCGCTAACAACAGCCCCGGCAAAAATCCCAACACCGGAATGCTTTGCAAAATATCCAACAGCGGAATCAACACTCGCCGCGCCCGGGCATCCTTCGCCGCCCAGTACCCATACAGCAGCGTGAACGTGAGCGAAATGACATACGCCAGCAATCCCCGGGCCAGCGAAATCAGCGTATAGCCCGGCAGCGCCCACGGTGAAAGATTGATTTGGACAGTCGCCCGGTGCGGCGCGGTCCATTCGCTGGCCAGGTCGATAATGGCATAAAACACTCCGCCCAGTGCGACCACAACCAGCAAATCGACCCAGCTAAACCGCTGCGAGCCGCGCAGAATGTCCCGCGCGCCTCCCCAAGCCCGTCGCCAAATATCTTGTGGTTCCGGCATGGCAGCGGTCCTGAATATCGTGGTATGCGTTGTGAAGATCGGCGAGGGCGTTTTTGTCAGGCCGCTGCCGCATGTTGGCAGGCCGTGAAAGCGGCCTAATATACGCCAATCCTGATTCTAGGGGCAGGCCTGAACGACACCCGGTCGCCCAGTGTGCGGGCCACGCTCGTTCGGCGGGCTGTTACTTGTCTGAACAACACTCGTCTTGACGATGATTTGCATAGCGCAGTATCTTGTATAGCTCTTCCCCTTCATTCCGAGAGATTCGGTCCATGACTCCATTGAACCACGGGCCCAATGGAAGCTCACCCAAACCGCTAGGCCACGTCGTGGTCATCGGCGGCGGTCCGGCCGGATCGACGGCCGCCACGCTGCTGGCTCAACACGGTTGCCAGGTTACTCTCTTGGAACGCGAACGCTTCCCGCGGTTTCACATTGGCGAATCGCTCATCCCGGAAACTTTTTGGGTGCTGAAGCGCCTGGGCATGATCGAAAAGCTGCGTTCCAGCCACTTCACCAAAAAATACAGCGTCCAGTTCATCACACAGTACGGCAAACTTTCCGAGCCGTTTTATTTTTGGGACAACAAACCCCACGAGTCGTCGCAAACCTGGCAAGTCCGCCGCAGCGAGTTCGACCAGCTCATGCTGGAAAATGCCCGCGAGCATGGCGTCGACGTGCAACAAGGTGTCCGCGTGCTGGAAGTAGTGTTCGAAAACAATCGCGCCGTCGGCGTCCGCGCCCAATTTGAAGATGGCGCACAGGCAGAAAATGGCGGCGTCTCTTCTCCCCCCTCGCCCCTTGCGGGAGAGGGGCCGGGGGTGAGGGGTATCAGCCAAACGCGCGAACTGCACGCTGACGTCATCGTCGATGCCAGCGGTCAAAGCTCCGTCATCATGAGCCGCCTGGGCTTGCGCGAGTGGGATCCAGTCCTCAAAAAAGGGGCCGTGTGGACTTATTGGAAAGGAGCCGCACGCGCCGCAGACAAAGACGCCGGCGCCACGCTCGTCATCCAAGTTCAAGGCAAGCACGGTTGGTTCTGGTACATTCCGCTGCACGACGACATCACCAGTGTCGGCGTGGTCGCGGCCTACGATTACCTCTTCAAAAACCGGCCCGGGAAAAGTCACGAGGAAATTTATTTCGAGGAAGTCTCTCGTTGCCCGGGCCTGCAGCCGCTGCTGGCCGGCGCCACCCGCTGCGACGAATTCCGCGCTGCCAAAGAGTATTCGTACCGTTCCCGCCAAGCCGCCGGCGATGGCTGGGTGCTCTGCGGCGATGCGTTTGGATTTCTCGATCCGCTTTATTCTTCCGGCGTGCTGCTGGCGCTAAAATCGGCCTCGCTGGCCGCCGACGCCATTGCCGAAGGCCTGGCTAAAGGCGACACTTCCGCCGCGCAGCTTGGCAAGTGGGAATCCGATTTCAACCGCGGCATGGACCGCATGCGCCGCCTGGTGTGCGAATTTTACGATGGCTTCAGCTTCGGCCGCTTCGTGAAGCGCCATCCACATCTCAAAGGCCATCTAACCGACTTGCTGATCGGCGACCTCTTCGTCGACGGCAAATTCGAAGAAGTCTTCCGCCTGATGGACGAAATGAAAGCCGAAATGGCCACCGCCGAGTGAATCGTCCGCGCGCCCCATTAGCCCCGGGCTTTGCCCGGGGGTGAAGTGCCGGTTGATATTGGTTGACGGATAGCGCTGCAACCCCCGGGCAAAGCCCAGGGCTAACACCGAACAACCGTGATGTTGGATGATCCGATAGCGCGACGGGTGCCACTACCGTCCTGGCACAAACACCACCACAACGCCGAAGGCGTTTTACAACAAAGCCCAGAGTTGTCCGACAACCCTGGGTAACGTGACGGCCCACGAAACCCACCGACCAATCAATTCCGATGAACCCTGAAAGGGTTCTACAACCGTCGGTCCGACTTCTGCAAACCAAACCGACGAACATTCCGGCAAGTGCAACCCCTTCAGGGTTGTGGCCGACGCGACTATTCCAAGGGGTTTGTCGTTGACCATCACCTCATCACCCAGGGTGGCGCTGCGCTGACCCTGAGCTGTAATGTGCAACGCCTTCGGCGTGTTTTGGCGTAAGGTGCCATGAGAAAGCACCCCTACTGCCTACTCTAGGAAGGGCTGTTGCTTTCACAGGTTTTTATCGGCGCTGCGAATGCTGCAAGTCTTGCGAGGTGTGGAATGATAAGTTAACCGAAATGTGTTGCTTTCCGTTGCACAACACCGTAAACTCGATCTTGGCGATAGCAAGCGCTTTCTGGAGGGAGGGTTCAGTGAAGAGAGGTTCCGCGACGTCAGTTATCTTACGCGCTGTTGCCATGTCGGCGGGGGCGATTTGGTTGCCAACGGCAATGGGCCAGGTTTCGACGAGCGTCACCATCAAGGTCGCCACGCCAATTCTTTACGCGCAGAATGCTGCCACCGCGACGATGCCGGCCACGGGACTTGGCCTGGGTACGTCCGTGTATGCAAATCAATGGGGAAATTCTGCGCTGCCGGGATTGATCGCCGGATCGGGAACGCAAATGCTGAGGTATCCGGGCGGGAGCTACTCCGACATTTACAATTGGTCGTTGGGAACGGCCAACGACGGTGGCTATGCGGCCTCAAATTCAAACATCGGTAATTATTTCAAAGTTCTGGACGGGTCGGGAACGCAGGGGATAATCACAGTGAACTATGGTTCGAATACGACGAACACCATGGGCGCGCCGCCGCAGGAGGCCGCCGCTGAAGTCGCCTATGCGGATTCCAGCGCCAGCATCTATGGCACTGCCAGCGATGTAACGCTCGGTAGCGATGCAGCAGGAGTGAATTGGCAGACGGCAGGATTCTGGGCGAAACTTCGGGCATCGACGCCAGCCCAATACCAAACATGGGCCACCGCTGCCGGGGATTACAATCCCGCGTACTCATTTCTCGCCATCAATCATCCAGCGCCGGAAAACATAAACTATTGGGAGATTGGCAACGAGATCGGCGGCAATGGATACAGCGGCGTTCAGTGGGAATACGACCTGCATGCCCCCTATAACAATGGAAATACGAATGACAATACCGGCCGCAAAGGGAATCCTCTGCTTTCGCCGACGGCCTACGCGCAGAACCTCAATCAATTCGCGACATTGATGAAGCAAGTTGATCCGAACATCAAAATTGGAGCCGGATTTAACGCCGCGCCGAATGATGCCGGTGACAAGGCGATCCTTCAGACCGCGGGGAACAACATCGATTTCGGAATTATACATTGGTATCCGGGCGGCACGCTGCCGGGTACCGTTACCACCGGCTCGGGTTCGCTACCGACAGAAATCAACAATCTTCGAACGAGCGTTCAGAACAACACCACCAAGGGTTACAACGGAATCCAGGTCACCGTAACGGAATTCGCGTATTCGGCCAGCAACGCCACGCCCATCCAAAACTCGCTTTTTGCAGCCGATGCTTATGCGACTGGCTTTGAAAATGGCGTTGTCAACATGGATTTCCAGGAGATGAGCTCCGGGCAGTATCTTGGAGACGGACCGCTGAAACAGGGAGAGGTTTATTACGCGATGCAGATGGTTCACGACTATGCGGGCGCCGGCGGCACGTTTGTTGCGACCTCTTACAGCGACTCGTCCATCCGTATTCACGCCGAAAAACGCGCCGATGGCAGTCTGGCGTTGCTGCTGATCAATGATGGCTCGGCGACTAACAATTCACAGGATCGCAATCTGACGATCTCCCTGACCGGCGGGTCGAAATACTTGAGCAGTGGTGAACTTTATCTCTTTGGCGCCAACAATATCGGCTCCACTGACACGCCGCCGTCGCTGCAGACGCTGACCAATTTGGGTTCTACGTTTTCGGTGACGGTCCCGCAGTCGTCGATGGAAGTGGTTATCCTGGAGCCGGTTTTAGCGGGCGATTTCAATCGCGATGGCCATGTCGACGCCGCCGATATATTGCCGATGATGGCGGCGCTGGCAAATCCAGCCGCCTTCCAAGCGGCCCACACTGGCTTATCGAACGCCGACTTGATGGCGATTGAAGATGTCAACGGCGACACTAAATTCAATAATGCCGATCTACAGTACCTGCTCAACAAGTTCAAATTGGGCGGCGGTCAAACCGACTCTGTTCCCGAACCCAGCACCTTGGTGCTGGCCGTCGTGGCATTCGGCATGTGGTGGTGGCGCTGCAGATATTACTTGGGCCAAAAGCAACGACGCTTGGCTGCTGTTGCTGTGCCAACAACTCGATAGTTCTCGATTCTTGCAATAATCCGCCCTTTTAGAAACTCCGGGTGGTCATTCAAAACCGGCTGCCCACTCGTCGGACTTGTGGCCGTGTGGTTCCTGCAACGGTTACGATATTGCTGCAACACTGAAAGGAATAGCCGCACGGGTGCCACTGCTGGCTTGTCCAGCAGTGCGGATTTCTGTGTTGGCGTCCAATGACAACCGAGACTGCAAGCGGTTTCAGCTTGCAGTTGAAAGCTTCTGTAATCTTTGATTGTCATTTAGATCGTAGGACAATTTGGCTATTCCACTGTTGGGCAAGCCAGCAGTGGCACCCGGCGTCCTAAGCGAATTACCTGAGGCCAGAATACTCCAGCAGCAAAGCCCCAGGAGGGGCTGGATTGGCTCACGCTTGACGCAGGTCGTACTTGCCACCCGCTGCCGCCGAAGGTAATCTGGCGGGGACGTCGGCCTGGGCGGGCAAGCCATTTCCAGCCGCACGTTCGATTTGTCCAGGAGTCGGCGTATGAAGTTTATCGAAATGCGGGGCGCCCAGTTGATGCACCTGCTGGGGCCCGACGAAATCAAGCCGGACGATTTGCGCAAAGCCGGACTGACCGACAAATGTCTGGTGCGCGTCAACTTGCAGGGCGATATTGAAGTCCGCCGCCGCGATCGCTGGGATGTCATCGGCGGCCTGCTGGGCGATTACGAACATCGCATCAAGCTGGAAACCGGACTCGATTGGGCATAGCAACCCGCCCGTCGATTGCAAAGCTTGACGATTGCGCGCCGCTTTCTGCAAATGCTGGCGCGTGAAAGTGGCAAACTTAATCCGCCGGCGAGTTTGTAAAGGTGTATCGGATTCGCTAATAGCGACCCTCGCCCCCCCAAAAAAACGCAAAATCCCGCGTATTACGCCGCAGCCCGGTTTGTGCGCGCGGGCCGGGCATGGTAAGCTGTGGCAGCGCGTAATCTTAGCCGGCAGACGTCATGACGACACCTGCCTTCCTACTGTTCGGCCGGCACTAGGGATTCCTCGAAAGCTGATGGGGTCGGTTGCAACGGCCGCTTTGGATTCCGCGATTGGGAAAGATTCGGCGACTTGGCAGTCGCAGCCCCTCTGGGACTGTTTGATGTCACCAAGTAGTGTAGGTCCCGGGAGAGCTGTTCACCGTGCATCTTGATCATTTGCCTGGATCGTTTTTCGGTCCTTCGAACCTCGTCGATTTGCTGCGCCACCGTTCGGCGCATCAATCCGCCGATACCGCCTTTACCTATTTAGTTGATGGCGAGCAGGACGAAATCACCTGGACCTATGCCGAACTGGACCGCCGGGCCCGGGCCATTGCGGCCTGGCTGCAATCGTTGGGTTTGCAGGGCGAGCGTGCGCTGTTGCTGTATCCGGCGGGGTTGGATTTCATCGCCGCGTTTTTCGGCTGTGTTTATGCCGGCGTGGTTGCGGTGCCGGCCTACCCGCCGCGGAAAAACCGCTCGCTGGAACGCATCGAGGCCATTGCCGACGACGCTGAGGCCAAAGTGGCTCTCACCACCCACGAAGTCATGGGCCGCGTGCAAGGCGTGCTGGACGAAAATCCCGGTTTGAAATCGCTCCATTGGGGCGCCACCGATCAATTTCCCGCCGGCATGGAGCACGATTGGCGCCATCCCGATGTCCACGGCGACACATTGGCCTTTTTGCAATACACCTCCGGCTCCACCGGCACGCCCAAGGGCGTAATGCTCAGCCACGCCAACTTAATTCACAACTCGGCGCTCATTTGCCACGCCTTCGAACATACCCGCAGCGGCGTCGGCGTGTTTTGGCTTCCCAGCTACCACGATATGGGTTTGATCGGCGGCATTTTGCAGCCCATCTATTACGGCAAGCCCAACGTGCTGATGTCGCCCATGTCGTTCTTGCAAAAGCCGCTGCGCTGGATGCGGGCCATTACCAAGTACAAAGGCACGGTCAGCGGCGGGCCAAACTTTGCTTTCGATTTGTGCCTGCGCCGCATTACTCCGGAAGAACGCCAAACGCTGGATCTCAGCACTTGGTCGCTGGCATTCAACGGCGCGGAGCCCATTCGTTCCGAAACTCTCGCCGAATTCACGCGCACGTTTGCCCCCTGCGGCTTTCATCCCGAAGCATTTTATCCCTGCTACGGCCTGGCCGAAGCCACGCTGATGGTGACCGGCGGTTTCAAAACTTCGCTGCCGGTGGTGCGAACCTTCGATGCCAAATCGCTGGAAAACAATCAGGCCGTCGATGCGTTGCCAGATGAAGAAGGCGCCCGCACCTTGGTCGGTTGCGGCGCCGCACTGTTAGATCAGGAAATTGTGATTGTCGATCCCGATGCCATGGTCCGCGTGCCCGACAAGCAAATTGGCGAAATCTGGGTCGCCGGTCCCAGTGTGGCACAAGGCTATTGGCGCCGCGCCGAAGAAAGCGCCAATACCTTCCGCGCGTACTTGAAAGACAGCGGCCGCGGGCCGTATTTGCGCACCGGCGATTTGGGTTTTGTCCACAATGGCGAATTGTTCGTAACCGGCCGGTTAAAAGATTTGATCATCATCCATGGCCGCAACCATTACCCGCAAGATATCGAACAAACTGTCGAACGGGCACACCCGCTGTTGCGGGCCGGCGCCTGCGGTGTATTTACTGTGGAAGTGAGCGGGCGCGAACGGCTGGGCGTCGTGGCCGAAGTCGAACGAGGCCGAAACCGTACATCGGAAGAATTGGAGGAAGTGTTTGCCGCCATTCGCCGCACCGTTTCTGCCGAGCATGAAGTGCCCGTCGACGCCATCGTCCTGATTAAAGCGGGCAGCATTCCCAAAACCTCCAGCGGCAAAATTCAACGGCACGCTTGCCGCAACGGCTTTTTGCGCGGCTCGGATTTAGAAATCGTGGCCCAGTGGCGCGGCTGGGAAAGCGCGGCGGCGGCCGAAGCAGCGCCAACCGCTCCGTCGCCGGCGGCCCCCGGCCCCGTGATCTTGCCGCTGAAAACGCCTGCGGCGCCGCTTCCCTCCCCTGCCCCGCGCACGGCGCTGGAAGCACTTTCCGCCACTCCCAGCAACGGCCATGGCCGGCACGGCAACCTGGCGGATCGCTTGCCGCCGGTTTCGGACGAAACCGCCGCCGTGGTCATGGAACAAATTACGCGCGTGGCAAAGGAACGGGCCAAGGGCCTCACGTTGGAATCCAACATTCTTGAAATGAGCATGGATTCGCTGGAGCGCATGGAAATTATCGCCGCCCTGGAAGAAACGTTCGGCGGTCGTTTCCCCGAAGAAGTGCTCCCCGACATGATTACTGTCCGCGATGTCGTCGCCGCCGTGGAAAAATATCTCGGCAAAACTCCGCGCAAACGTTTAGCCCTCCCCACCGAGGAAATTCCCGCGGCCCATTACAACATCGATCAATTCCCCGAGTGCGTCGTGCTGGAGCAGCAAGGCAAGCTGCTGGACAGCGTCGGCGTCATGAACCCCTACTTCAAAGTGCATGAACGCGTCATCGACGACACCACCGTCATCAACGGTCGCGAGATGATCAGTTGGTCCAGCTACAACTATTTGGGCATGTCCGGCGATCCGGCCGTCACCGCCGCCGCCAAACAGGCCATCGATCAATTCGGCACTAGTGTTTCCGCCAGCCGGCTGGTTTCGGGCGAGAAAACCATCCATCGCCAATTGGAGCGGGCTATTGCCGATTTTCTGGGCGCGGAAGATGCCATCACGTTTGTCTGCGGCCATTCCACGAACGAAACCACCATTGGCCACATGTTCGGCCCGGGCGATTTAATTCTGCACGATGCCCTGGCCCACAACAGCATTATCCAGGGTTGTATTCTCAGCGGCGCGCGCCGCCGGCCCTTTCCGCACAATGATTGGCAAACGCTCGATCAGCTTTTAAGCGAGCTGCGCCACGAATACCGCCGCGTGCTCATCGCCATCGAAGGCGTCTACAGTATGGACGGCGATTATCCCGACCTCCCACGCTTCATCGAAATCAAAAAGCGGCACAAAGCGCTGTTGTATATTGACGAAGCGCATTCGCTGGGCGTCATGGGTCCGCATGGCCGCGGCATTAGCGAGCATTTCGATGTCGACTCCCAGGACGTCGAGTTTTGGATGGGCACTCTCAGCAAGGGATTAGGCAGTTGTGGCGGTTACATCGCCGGCGGCAAGTCGTTGATCCAATACCTGAAATACACGGCGCCTGGCTTCGTATTTGCCAATGGGTTGCCCCCCGCCAGTGCGGCTGCCGCGCTGGCTGCGTTGAAAGTATTGGAGGAGGAACCCGAGCGCGTTTCGCAGCTTTCGGCCAACAGCAAGCTCTTCCTGTCGTTGGCCAAAAGCCGCGGCCTGAATACCGGCCGCAGCAAAGATTCCGCCGTCGTCCCCGTGATTTTGGGAAATTCCCTGCATGCCCTGCAGCTTTCCGAGGCCATGTTCAAACGCGGCATCAACGTCCAGCCGATTATGCACCCGGCCGTCGAGGAAAGCGCCGCCCGCCTAAGGTTTTTCGTCACCGCCAAGCACACCGCAGAGCAAATTCGCACAACGGTGGATGCAGTCACCGAGGAATTGAGAAAAATCGATCCTTCCCATCTGCGGCACAATCCCGCGGCAGATTCCCAGCATGTGCAAATTTGATCCCTCTCAGCCTGTCCCGTAATTATAATGATGTTGCTGAACCGCCGGCGAATGGAAACCCAGGTGATTTTTTTCAGCTTGAAATCCAATTCACGATCTTTCATTTCTGTCGGCACCCGTGTCTGACGTCACGCTAACCCACCGCTTAATTCTCCCGGCCGACACCAATCATCACGGCACGTTGTACGCCGGGTCGCTGATGCGAATCGCGTTGGAAGCGGCTTACTCCACCGCCTCATCGGACACGATGCCAACCTGTTGTTGCGTCGCGTCCTCAGCATCGAATGTTACAAACCGGTGCCGCAAGGCTCATTCGTGGAAATCCGCGGCCAGATTTTGCACGTGACTCGTGCGTATCTTGTGACTGGACTCATTGCATCGCCGCTTCCTGGACAGACCGGTCCCTGGATGGATGCTCTATTCGGATTCGCCCAAGTGAACGACGATGGTCGCGTGGCGGAGTTCCCGGGCGATTTAACCGCCTCCGCACCCGCCGCCGAATGGCGCAAACTCCACGAACGCATGAAAAAACTGCTCCGCATCCGCGGCCGCAACGGCGGCGATTAAAGAAAAAATCTGCATCGAGGCCTTAACGGATGGAGCCAACCACCATGCCCCGCTTTCGTCTACTGGCCCTCGATATCGACGGCACGCTGGTCAACAGCCGTGACGAACTAACGCCCGCCACGTGTGCCGCCATTCATCGGGCTTGCCAGGCCGGCATTCGGGTCGTGTTGGCCACGGGCCGCCGCTATTCCAAGGCGCTGCATTTGGTCGAGCCGCTGAAGATCGACGTGCCGCTCATTTCTGCCAGCGGCGCGCTCATTAAAGATCCCCTCGATCATCGCACTTTGTTTCGTGCCGCGTTTCCTCCCGGCGTATTGGAAGCAGTGCTTCCCATTGTCGCCGCCGCCTGTCACGATGCCGTCCTGTATGCCGATACGTTTTTGCAAGGCTTCGATTTTTACTGCCAGCGCCTGCTGCTCCCGCCCGGCGAGCAAACCGACTTGGCCGAATACTTTGCCCGCAACGTCGGCTGCGGTCGCCTGTGGCCCAACTTGATGACCGCGCCGCCGCCGGGAGTGTTTGCCGGTTTTGCCATGGCCTCGCGCCCGGCGATGACCGCCCTGGGCCAAACACTCACCCAGCGCTTCGGCAATCAGCTTTACGTTCACATTCTCAAAAGTCCGTTCTACTCCGGCTGGTTTTGCGAAATCGAGCCGGGCGGCGTCAGCAAATGGTCCGCCGTGCAGCACTTGGCGCGCGATTGGGGCATTAGCGATGATGAAATTTGTGCCGTCGGCGACGATGTCAACGATATTCCCATGGTCCGTGGCGCCGGCCTGGGCGTTGCCATGGGCAACGCCGTGGCGGAACTAAAAGCCGCCGCCGACCGCGTCGCCCCCTGCCACGACAGCGACGGCCTCGTCGAAGTCGTCCGCCGGCTGCTGCAGTGAGATTGCCGGCTGGCAAAGCGTTGTCGTGTTGGATTTCTAACCGTTTTCTAACACACTGTGCTTATATTTTTGCCTGGTTCACTTCGAAAAAATCTCACGGTTTTTATGGGAGCGGAATTTGTTGTATGCGAATGAAACATCAAACTCTACGTGTGTTAGCCCGTTGTTTTTTGCTCGCGGCGCCGGCGCTATTGCTGATTCCTGTCACGGCGTCCGCCCAAGATCATTACCTGCCGACCGGCAAACCCGATGCACTGGCGCTCCTTCCGCCGCCGCCGGCTGCCGATTCGCCGGAACAAGCCGCCGATTTGGCGGAAGTTGTCGCCGCCCACAAAACCATCACCCCGGAAGATAAAGCCCGCGCCGAGGCCGAGGAAAAAAAATTCTCCGTCGCCAGTTTTGCCTCGACCATTGGTCCGTCGTTCCAGGTCGATAAGCTTCCCAAAACCACCGCATTTTTCGCCCACGTGCAAAAAGAAACGGAACAAGTTGTCGACGACAGCAAAAATCACTGGCAGCGGCCGCGCCCCTACCAGGTCGATCCGACCGATTTGCACCACACGGAAAAAAATCCCAGCTTCGGCTACCCGAGCGGGCATTCCACGCAAGCCACGGTCATGGCCGCGCTATTGGCCGAGGCCATTCCCGACAAGCACGATGCCATTCTCGCCGAAGGCCGCCAAGTGGGCTGGGACCGCGTCATGCTGGGTCGCCACTACGAAACCGATGTCTTCGCCGGCCGTGTGCTCGGCCAGGCCATTGTCCATCAACTGCACGACAACCCCGCCTTCGAGCACGACTTCGCCGACGTGAAGGCGGAACTTCAGCAAGCGCAATTGCAAGTGGCGCATCATTGAGCGAAAATGCCTTGGTGTTCGATGGTCGATCCACTGGCATAAAATCTGAGGGTGCTGCCATGCGTCGTGTTCTTAGCAGCGCGTGTGGAATTCTCGGGCCCATTTGGTTGCTTCTGGTTGCCAATCCGCTGTGGGCTGTCGATTACGACAAAATCGACCGCACCATTCTCAAAGAGCCGGTTTACCAATCGGGTGTGCCGAAATACGTGCTGCTTCTGTTCGGTCCCACTGCCAAGCGCGTGTGGGTTGTAATCGATGGCGAGACAGCCTTCATCGACCGCAATGGCGATGGCGATTTAACTGCCGCAGACAAACGGTTCGTCGGCGATGGCCCACAACATTGGACACCAAATGTCGAAATTCCCGATCCCGACGGCAAGACAACCTATTTGATTCCAAACATGAGGGTTCGCAGCGATGAAGAAGCTCCCACTGGCCACGTACTTGAAATGAATGCCAGAATCAATGGCCCAGCCAAGTACAAGCAAACGGCGGAGGCCCCACTCTGGAGTAATCCGCAGCAAGCAGCGATTTTGCATTTCAATGGGCCACTTACGATCGGTCCGGATCTGCTTGCGTACAAGCTTGCCCCTTGGGTGAAACTAAAAATTGGGGATCAACCTGCTGATTTTCCTGCACAAGTGGGAACCCTGGACGAAAAGCATGGCTGTTGGGTAATGGTGCGGTCAATGAACGGCGAAAATCCCGAGTTCCGCGGCGTAATGCCGATGGTCGACATTCAATTTCCTTCAAAAACTCCTGGCGATCCACCGGTCCGACAGCGATATCTGCTTGACAATTATTGCTGTCAAATTGACTTCAAAGGCGACGTTAAAGCGCCGCCCGAAGCTGGCCCGGGCATGGCCAAAGTTACGTTTTCCTTTGGCATGTGGAAGGAAGGACACGTCGCGCCCAGCACGGTCGAAATTCCAGTCATCACCGCCGAGCAAGCCAAGCAAGAAGAAGAATCGGAAAAAGCGGCAGACAAACAGACTGATGCCCAGAAGTAGAGACATCGCTGAACTTGAAACTCTGCGGCTGTGTGCCCGACGAATCCGCGAGGACGATTTGGCTGAACTTTGCCGGATGCACCAAAATCCGCAAGTGATGGCCACGCTGGGTGGCCTGCGCAGCGATGAGGAAACACGACAAATGCTCGCGGCTTATATCGAGCAATGGGAAACAAATGGTTTTGGCTTGTGGATGTGGTTTTATAAAACTGACGGGCGATTCGTAGGCCGCGGCGGATTGCGGCCGGTCGTCATCGAAGGCCGTGATGAAATCGAAGTTGCTTATGCCCTGCTGCCGGAATTTTGGAATCAAGGGCTGGCGACCGAAATCGCCCGGGCGAGTGTGAGCGCGGCTTTCAACGATTTGGGAATAAGCGAACTTGTTTGTTTTACACTGCCGACGAATCTTGCCTCACAACGAGTGATGGAAAAAGCTGGCTTCGTTTTCGAGCGCGACATGGTGTGGAAAGATTTGCCCCATGTGTTTTACCGGCTGAAACGCTAAGATGGCGACATGGCAAAAAATGAAAATTCGCCGAAAGTCACAATCGCCGAGTTTCAGCAACTGATCCGTGACATGTATTTAGAGAAGGATGTGGCCCGCGGCATCGATGGCACGTTCATGTGGCTCATGGAAGAAGTCGGCGAGTTGGCATCCGCCCTGCGCAACGGCACGCACGAGGAGCGGCTGGGCGAATTCGCCGACGTGCTGGCCTGGCTGGCCACGATTGCCAATGTGGCCGGCGTCGATTTAACCGAGGCCGTCGCTCGCAAATACGGCTCCGGCTGCCCCGGCTGCGGACAATTCGTCTGCACCTGCGCCGATGCTGAAAAGCCTTAATTCCTGGAGAAACTAGCAATGTCCAAAACGCCGCCGCCGCTTACGATGTTGGCGATTTGTTGCTCGCTCTGTTTCGCCACCGCGGCGAAATGCGCCGATCAATCGACTCCCACCGCCGACGCAATTATCGCGCTGGTCGGTGGAAGCTTATCTAATGCAGGTTCAAAAACAGGGCCGCCGAGCCAAGCCTATCCGGGCGATCCAGGCCAAGTCTGCGTCGACTACGGAACTTATGCACTGCTGATCGAGAATCAAACGGACGTGACGGGCTGCTTCTTCTGGCCTAATTGGAAAGCAGAGGCCTGCGGCGTCATGCTGACCGACTCCCGCGATGACATGGTCAAAAAACTTGGCAACCCGAAAGTCGACCAAATCAGTCACGCCAACAACACGGAAATCATGGAGTATTTTAACGGTGCGACCAAAACCGTCACCCAAATCAAATTCAAAGATGGCAAGTGTACGCGTATTCTGGTTAAAAAGCCCAGTTAATCGAACGCCCTTTGGCCGACTTATTCAGCGACCGTGAATCAACACGACCGCTCACTCCGCATTGGCCATCGCCGCTAATTGGACCACGCTGCGGTCGTGTTCTTTTTCTAAGTATGTGCGGCCTTTTTTCACGTTGATGTGGTCCCACGGCAGGCGGTCGCCGATTTCGGCCGGGCGGTGAACGATTTGGTCGAAATCCAATCCGCAATCGGCCAGCGTTTGCCACCACAGTTGCGGGTTCAAATGTTCGCTCCAGCTATCCAAGCGGGCTCCGCGGCGCCAGGCGAGCTCCACCACTTGCGCCACGCGCCGATCGCCCCGGCTCAATAATCCTTCCAGCAAACTCGTTTCCACGTGATGGCACTTCACCTGCACGGCCCGAATTTTCACGCGGCGCTTGAGATATTGATGGGCCCAGTGGAAATATTCCCGTCGCTGCATGGCGTTCCACTGATACGGCGTGTGCGGCTTGGGGACGAAGTTCGAGACGCTGGCCGTCACTTTGGCGTAACGGCCGCGCACTTCGCGGCCAATTTCGGCGATGGTTTCCGCCATGTCGACGATGCCGTTCAAGTCGACTTCGCGCTCGCCGGGCAGTCCGCACATGAAATACAGCTTGACTTTGTCGATGCCGTTTTTGAACGCCTCGCGGCAGCCGTCGAACAAATCTTGATTGCTGATTTTTTTGCGAATTTGCTCGCGCATGTCGTCGCGGGCCACTTCCGGGGCCAGCGTCATGCCGGAATGCCGCTCGGTGCCGATGAGCGAAGCGACGACTTTGAGCGCCTCGTTCACGCGCAAACTGGGGAAGGCAATGCTCACGCCGAGCGGACCAAACACTTCTTTCATCCGCCGCACGAGCGGCTCGAAGTACGGATAATCGCTGGTCGAGAGCGACAGCAGCGAAATTTCGTTGTGGCCGGTGCGATAGTACGATTCGAGCGCCGATTGCACGATGGTTTCCACTTCGCGAATGCGCAGCGGCCGCTTGATGACCGTGCTTTGGCAAAAACGGCATTGCCAGGGGCAGCCGCGCATAATTTCGATGGCGATGCGGTCGTGCACGCACTCCACGTAGGGCAAAATGGGTGATGTGGGGAGCGGCGCGCCGTCCAAATCGCTGATGACTGAGGGCTCGATGGTTTCCGGCACATCGCTGCGGGTGCGGTTGATGGCGGCGATGCGGCCGTCGGCGAAATACTCCGGTTCGTAAAAGCGGGGCACGTAGACAAATGGAAATTTGGCGGCGAGGTGGGCGAGGAGTTGCTCGCGGTGGCGTTTTGATTCTTCTTTCGGTGCTAAACCGCAAGCGGATGGTGCGTCGCTTTTCAAATTCATCCACTCATCGCAGATCAGTGGCAAACTTGGCTCGCCGTCGCCGGTGACGAAGAGGTCGATGAACGGCGCGATCGGCTCCGGATTTTGTGCGCAGGGTCCGCCGGCAATCACCAGCGGGTGTTCCAAAGTTCGTTCCGTACTGTGCAGCGGAATGCCGCCCAAGTCGAGCATGGTCAGCAAATTGCTGGTGCAAATTTCGTATTGCAGCGTGAAGCCCAGCACGTCGAATTGCGACAGCGGCGTGAAGGTTTCCAGGCTGTACAGCGGCTTGCCGTGCTGGCGGAGCTGGGTTTCCATATCCAAGGCCGGCGTGAAGGCCCGTTCGCACGCCCAATTGTCGCGGGCGTTCATCAGCGTGTACAACACCTGCATGCCGTGATGGCTCATGCCGATGGTGTACAAATCGGGAAAGGCCAGGCACAGTTTGCCGCGCACGGTGCGGTGATCTTTGCGGACCATGTTCAATTCGCTGCCCACGTATTGCGCCGGCTGCATGACGCGGGGCAAAATGAAGCGGGTGACGAAATTTTTTAATTCCGTGTTGAGCATGAGATGGTGCGAGGCGAGGATGGAAAGGCGTGCGACGAGAATCGTTTGGAAAACGGAAAAAACGGAGAAAAACGGCCGAAAAACGGAGCAAAAAACGGTCGAAAAGCGTAATAAACGGTGGTGATTGCCGCGGCGCCTTGGTGGGGAGTAACGCGATGCGTTGTATCAGCCAGGGGGACGGCTGGCAATCGGCACCATTATCTCAAAAGCAGCGCATGCATTTCAAGATAGCTTTTAGGCCAGGCTGCTGAATTCAATTTTCGCCGGCGTGTTGGCAGTGGTGGTGGGACAATTTGAGATTCCGAGAGCCACTTTTTCCGACTGACACAGTCGGGCTATGTTCAAATTGGCCCACTACCTTGGCAGTATCCAATGCTGTTCCGCTGTCAAGGATAACGTAAAATGCATGATTGGATTATCGGGCGTCATTTTTGCGCACTCCCCAATTGCTGTTTGTTCGGTCCCTGAGTTTTTTCCTATGCCCGACTACGTTCCTGTGGCTAAAGTTGGCACGATTCCGGAGGGACAGGGAATTACCGTGACCCTGGGAGAGCGGCTGGTGGCGGTGTTCAATTCTGGCGGGGAATATATGGCCATCGACGATACGTGCCCGCACATGGGGGCTTCGCTGGGCGCCGGCGAAGTGTGCGAAGGGGTGGTGACTTGCCCGTGGCATGCCTGGCGATTCAAAGTGAGCGACGGGACTTGGGCGGACAGCCCGAGGATTAAAATCGACAGTTACGACGTGCGCGTCGTCGGCGAGGAGATTCAAGTGTCCAGCGAGCCGCGGGTAAAAACTTAACCGCGGAGTGCGCAGGGGGACGCAGAGGAAAGAATTTTATAATAAAATCCCTCAGCGATCCTCTGTGTCCTCTGCGGTAACACAATTTGGAAATGGATCTCAAACGGTAATTTTTCCGCCGGGTTCGAGGGCGAAGGGTTTGGCTTTGGTTTGCGCTCGGACTAATTCCGCCCAAGCTTTTACGTTTTGCTCGATCGGCGGCCAAGTATTGTAGTGGCAGGGAAGCACGCACTTGGGCCGGAGCAGCTTGATGGCTTCGATGGAATCTTCAGGACCCATCGTGTAAGTATCGCCGATGGGGAGAATGGCCAAATCGAGGCCGCCAGCACCGTAAAGCTGCATGTCGCCGAACAGGGCGGTGTCGCCGGCAATGTAAAGTTTGGCGCCGTCCAGCGTGAGCAAAAAGCCGGCCGGGTTGCCGCCGTAGGTGCCGTCGGGGAGCACGGAACTGTGATGGGCAATGGTCAATTTCGCGCGGCCAAACGGGAGTGAGGTGGCTCCGCCGTGATTCATGCCGACGGCATCTTTGACCCCTTGTTTCCCCAGCCACTCGGAGATTTCAAAATTGCTGACGGTGGTGGCGCTGGTGCGTTTGGCGATACTAACGGCGTCGGCAATATGATCGAAGTGGCCGTGCGTAATCAGAATGAAGTCGGCCTCTGCCGCGTCGGCTTTAAGCGGCGCGAGTGGATTGTCGTTCAAAAACGGATCGACCAGCAGCGTGTGTTTACCGGTATGGATGGAAAAGCAGGAATGTCCGAGCCAGGTGATTTCGGTGGACATGGGAGGGAGTAAGGGGTGAGTGGTGAGTGGTGAGTGGTGAGGGGTGAGGGGTGAGAAATTTAGTCGTTGAGTTTGCTTGGCGTGGTGTTCTGAGAGGGCAAATAATGTTCCAAGGCGCAGGCGATATCATGCAGTTCGATCAATTGTCCGACGGTCCCTTCATCGACAAGGGGAAGGTTAATCACGGCGGTAAATTGGCCGGCCAGCGAGCGGGCAGTTCGAACTGCAGCCGCGTGCTGGGCAATCAGATCGATCAGTAAGCGAGCTTTGCATTTCTTGCGATCGGCCAAGTCACCGCCGTCGGCCATTTTAATGCACAGCCGGTCGCTACGGCTAGATTGCGGGAGCCATTGGATGAGGAGTGAGTGGTGAGGAGTGAGGGGTGAGGGGTGAGGGGTGAAGGGTGAGGGGTGAAGGGTGAGGAGTGAGGAAGGTTCGATTTGTTCTGCCAATGGAGCGAGAGCCATGATGCTGGGGTCGATGATGCAGCTTTTGATTCCGTCGCTAATTTTGCGGCGCGCTGCCAGCAAGTGGCGCAGGCCGGCCAAATTGAGCGGGGGATTGTCGCCTGGCGGCGCGGCGGCAAACCGGCGCCACATCGCCGCGGCGCCATGCAGCAATTTCACAATGTCGATGCCCATCACCGAACCGGCCAGCAGCACTCCGGGATGAAAAAAATCAGAAGTGGGAATTACAAAGCCGCGACCGTTGGTCGGGCCTGGAGCGATGCAAGCTGTCCCTTCCCATACAATTGTCGGCAAGCCAATTTGCTTGGCCAGCGACAGCAGTGGAGAAGGTGACGGTCCTACCACAGCGGCCAGTTGCGTTTCCTCAACCGCCGTGGTCGTCGTTTGCAGTGCGTCCCACAGAAAGCTGAATAGCCCGGCAAGCAGTTGAGAACCGTTTTGGCCTGTCTCGTCGGCGTTCGCGCCGCCGTGTTCGTCGATGGCCAACAATCCCCAGCGCTGGTCAATGGTGTGCAACGACCGGCCGTGCGGCAGGATTTCCAGCAGCGCTTGCAAAGCATCGTTGTCGGGCACGGCCGGGGCAAAAAAAATTCGGGGCCGGCCGCCGCGCTGGCCGCGCGATAAACTGTTGTGATATGGGTGAGCACAAGCGGCCAGCAGCGCATGGGCCGCAGTGGTTCGTTGTGGTGGTCCAAGAATCACCACACTGTCGACCGTTTCGCGCAACCGTTTGGCCAGCGTCAATATTTGCCCCAGTAAACTGCTTTTGCGCTGACGGTGATAATCGGCCAATATGTGCTGCGGCCGCACGTGGTTCAATCCTGTTTCAGCTTCAGCGGCCACTGCTTCCAACACCGCAGCCCGGGCTTGCTCCAGTTGCGGGCCAAGCTGCAACCATTGGGCCCGGCCAAAACCCTGCTCGAACGAGAAGGCCGCCGAGAGGTCTAGTTCAATCGGCAGCAACGGGGATTGGGTTCGCGTGGGGCACATTGACTATCACTTCTCCCATCGGAAGGCGGATCGCAAATGCCGAGTGAAATTGCACTTCAAGACAAAATCGGGCCGATTTCCCCTTGCAGGCCCGTAAGTTTGTGTTACGACAATGAAGTGCAGCATACGGCCTGAATAATGATTTGCAACGGTGAGAATTCGCTCATGCCTGACTTCGTACGGGTCACCAAGGTGACGGAATTGGCCGATCCAGGTAAAATGTTGGTGGAGGTGGAAGAGCGGCTGGTGGTGCTGTTCCGCGTTGGCGGCAAGTTTTACGCCCTGGACGACGTGTGTACCCACGACGGCGGCCCGCTGAGCGAAGGAGCGCTGGACGCCACGGCGTGCACCATTGCTTGTCCGCGGCATGGAGCGAAGTTCGATATCCGCAACGGCGCCGCGTTAACCATGCCGGCCACGCAGGCAACCGAAGCCCATGAGGTGAAAGTTGAAGGCGATGAGGTGTTTGTAAAATTGCGCGAATAATTAGCAGCGATTATGATTGGCCCAAGTTGGCGGCTTTGCCGCAGGAGTCCGACGACTAAGTCGTCGGCTTGGGTAGACCGACGACTAAGTTGTCGGCTTGGGGAGACCGACGACTAAGTTGTCGGCTGGGAGAAGGATACTGCGATGCCCATAACCGAAGACGCGGTCCGCGAAACGCTTAAGCAGGTGATCGACCCGGAATTGTTCGTCAACATTATCGACCTGGGGCTGGTGTATGCGGTCAATGTGGAACCGGCGGGCGAGAAGGAAAACATCAAGATCGAAATGACGATGACCAGCCCGGCCTGTCCGGCGGGTCCGCAACTTATCGGTCAGAGCAAACAAGTGCTGGGGGCACTGGCGGGCGTGGGAGAAGTGGAAGTGAAGTTGGTGATGACGCCGCCGTGGTCGCCCGATTTGATGACCGAATCGGCCCGGGATCAGTTGGGCATTTTTTGAAATTCGACGATTTGAGCAGACCGCTTGCGCACCGGGGGGAGCGAAAGCAACCGTAGGCACTTTCAGCGCAGCGGCGCATTTGCGCAAGAGGGCTGAAAGCTGCGGATGGCCCCTTGAACATCTCATGCAAGCCTGCCGGGCGCAAAGGAGCACCGTGATTAAGTTCTATTCATCAGCAGTTCCCCTGGTTGTGGCGTTGGTTCTGAGTTCGCAAGTTGCATTGCCAAAACCGGCATGGGCCGACGACAAAATCAACGCTAAAGTCGACGCCCTGCTTAAGCAAATGACGCTGGAGGAAAAAATCGGGCAGATGACGCAAGTCGATTCGGAGGCCTTGAAAGATAAAAGCGACGTTCAAAAGTACTTTCTCGGCTCGGTTCTTAGCGGAGGCAGTTCCGATCCGCCGCACCACGACAACACGGCCCAAGCCTGGGCGAAGTTTTACGACAGCTTTCAGTCGCCAGCGCTGCAAACGCGGCTGAAAATTCCGATCATCTACGGCATTGACGCCGTGCATGGGCACAGCAACATCGACGGCGCCGTGATTTTTCCACACAACATAGGACTGGGGGCCACGCGCGATCCGGATTTGGTGGAACGGGCCAGCCGCGTAACGGCCGAAGAAATGGCGGGCACGGGCATCAACTGGGCGTTCGCGCCGTGCATTGCCGTGGCGCGCAATCCGCGTTGGGGGCGCACGTACGAAAGTTTTGGCGAATCGCCGGAGTTGGCCGTTTCGTTGGGGGCAGCTTCGGTTCGCGGATTTCAGGGCAAAAACTTGGCCGACCCTACGTCGGTGGTCGCCTGTGCCAAACATTATTTGGGGGATGGCGGCACGACCGACGGTAAAGATCAGGGCAATACCGAGTGCGATGAAGCTACGCTGCGGAAAATTTTTCTGCCGGGTTATCAGGCGGCCGTAAAAGCGGGCGTCGGAACCATCATGGTGTCGTACAGCAGTTGGAACGGACAAAAAATGAGCGGCAACAAATATTTGCTCAGTGATGTGCTCAAGGGAGAACTCGGCTTTTCCGGCTTTCTAGTTTCCGATTGGGCGGCCATCGATCAACTTTCGCCCGATTATAAAAAAGACATTGAAGAATCGATCAATGCCGGGCTGGACATGATTATGATTCCCAACGCGCCCGGCAAGAAGAACAACTACGTGGAGTTCATCAAGGACTTGAAGGAACTGGTCGACGAAGGGCGTGTGCCGCAAAGCCGGATCGACGATGCGGTGCGGCGAATTTTGCGCGTGAAATTTCAAACGCGGCTGTTCGATCATCCGCTGACCGACAGCGCATATACGGACAAAGTGGGCTCGGCGGAGCATCGGGCCGTGGCGCGGCAGTGCGTGCAGGAATCGCTGGTGCTGCTCAAAAACGACAAGCATGCGTTGCCGCTGAAGAAAGACATTCAGCATTTGCACGTGATCGGCAAGGGAGCCGACGACATTGGCCTGCAGTGCGGAGGCTGGACCATTGATTGGCAGGGTAAGCCGGGGCCGGTTACGCATGGGGGAACCACGATTTTGGCGGCGATTCGTAAGGCAGTGGCCCAGGGGGCTAAAGTTACTTTTTCCGCTGATGGAAGCGGCGATGATGGCAAAGGCGCCGACGCCGTGTTGGTGGTGATCGCCGAACAGCCATACGCCGAAGGGATGGGAGACCGGAAGGATTTGAGCCTCAGGCAACATGATTTGGATTTGGTGCAAAAGGCGAAGCAATCGGGCGCGCCGGTGATCACGCTGTTGCTTTCGGGTCTGCCGATGATTCTGGACTCCGCCTTGGATAACAGCGACGTCTTCGTTGCCGCGTGGCTGCCGGGAACGGAGGGAGACGGCGTGGCCGATGTCGTGTTTGGCGATTACAAACCGACGGGCAGGTTGCCGCAAACCTGGCCGCGCAACATGGATCAAGTTCCGCTGCACGCGGGCGATCCCGGCGCGGATAAAGCGCTGTTTCCATATGGATTTGGCTTGAGCTACTAGAGCCCTAACTTTCGCTATCAACAGCAAAGACACTTCGGCCGCCGTCGACGGGCAAACATGCGCCAGTGACAAAATCGTTGTCGATGAAATGCAGCACGGCCAGAACGATGTTTTCCGGGCTCCCCTCGCGCTTGACCAATGTCGCCTGAATGGCTTGCTCGCGCTCGGCGGCCGAGAGATCGGGGGGGAGCATCACGGGTCCGGGAAGAATGCAGTTGACCCGCACGCGCGGATTGCGAGTTCCCAACTCCACGGCAAACGTGCGAGTGAGCGCGGGAATGGCTCCTTTGGACGGAAAATAGGCGGCATAGTTCAGGTATGGCCGAATGCAGGCCCAATCGCCGAAAGTAATCAATGAGCCACCCTCCGGCTGCTTCGTCATGGCCAGACCCACTTGCTGGCAACAGAGAAACGTGCCCAGCGTGTTGGTTTCCAAAAATCCGCGGAGCTCGGCGGCGGTGGTGTCTTCCAATCGCTTGCTTTTCCAGGTGGCAGCGGTGTTGACCAGCACGTCGATTCGGCCGAATTTGGCGAGCGCCTTTTGCACCAGATCGCGAACCGCCTGCTCGTTGGTTAAATCGGCGGCGAAGGCCTCGGCTTCGACGTTGAGGCCGCGCAAATGTTCTACGGTTTCGACAGCTTCGGACGCCGAACTGCGATAATGCACCGCGATGGCATAACCGCGCTTCGCCAAGGCTTCGGCCACATGCCAGCCCAATCGGCGCTTGCCGCTGCCAGTAATCAGGGCGACTTTTTTTGATGCCATCAGGGCATTATCATCGCGTCACGTAAAAATAGTCAATTCAGCGAAAGGGTGCTTTTGACGAGGATGCCGGTGTTTTTGGCACCGGTTCATAGCGCGAGGCGGACCTGCTGCAGATTTACCAGTATGAAACGGCTAGACTCCGATGAATGCCTGGCGGCAATGATGAGGAGCGCTGAAATTTGAACATTTTGAAGCAGTGGCGTTCAAATTCCACTTCATTCAACGCCAGCACAGCAAGCCGGGAAGGACCGAAAATAAATTTCACTTGCGGAATATTACGAATAGTTTAGGATTAGGGTAGGCAAGCACTATTCCTTTCACCCAGAGGGTTCCAGGAGTGTTGACCGAAAGAGAAGTATCCGGGAGCTGGCACGCCCTATTCAAAGGGGGCGCCTACAACGAAGAAACGTTTGTCAAGGCGGAAGAATTGCTCGATGAATTGCGTGCGGAAAGCCCCTTGCGGCACCGCTTGCAGAGCGAGCTCGAAGAGTTGCGAAAGCTCCAAATCGCCCAGAACTAGCAGTTCGCTGCAAAATCGCTGGCGGGGCTTGGCGGCGAAGCTACGTTTGATTCGCGGTAGCTGATTGTGAATGGCCGGCGAGGGGGAGAATACCGCCTTTAGGCCACGGCCACTTTCTTTGGCCTATCTTTCGCCCTGGTCCTAGCGATTGAACGAGACGCCTAGATTTATGCCGTCGGTAAAGAACGCATCGTTCTTATTGGTGTTATTGATCTGCAATGCCGGAAGGACGTAATCGATTCGGCGGCTAGCACGGCTGATGCCGCCACCCAAAATTGCATTGTAGCCAGCTTGCACCGCCACGGCCTTGGTAAGCTGATAGCTTACGCCCACGCGCAGTTCGCCCACGGGCGAGAAAGTTTCGTCGTACTTCCAGCTATTGAAAGCCGTGCCGTATAACAGTAACGGCACGTTGGTGGGATTGGCTGTGGCCAGGGGCAATCCGGAAGCCAATTCACCATTCAAATGGGTAGATTGGAAGTTGACGGCGGCCATAAAACGGAACTCCGTCAAAATGCTAAACCGCGCCACATCGTGGCTATAACGGAAACCGATTTGCGGCCCAAACATGTTGTTGTCGACGGTTGAATCCCAGAAGCTTGTTCCGGGCAATGCTTCGGGGACCAAGGGACCGCTGCCGTCGGCTAAAGCGGTTGTGCTGGCGTCGTTGACGGCGGTCACGCCAAACACATCGCGAAGCAACAGCCAGCGGACGCCGAATAACAGATTCCACACGCCGTATTGGGTCGTCGGATATTGCCAGGTGCGAGTGATTTCCGTCCCCACCATACTGGTTTGGTTAACCGCCGTGATGGTATTGAACAAGGGGACTAAAGGCACTTCATCGCCGAAGTCGGTAAAACCGGCATAGGTTGTGGGGATAATGGTGCCATCAGGAGCTAGATTCGCATTTGGCGTTGGCCCTGAGGTGTTCTTCGGTCTGCCAAATACATTAGGTGTTCCGATCACTAACGGATTCCCGACGTTCAGATCGTCGTCATAAGTATCGTTATTAGTGTCGACGAAGCCCAGCAACAGATGTTGCGGATCGCGGAATACCATGGTCAAACCGGCCGGGTTTTGCACGCCAGCGGCGTTGGTGCCGCTGTTGAACACGTAACTCTGCGTTTGGTTCTGCAGGTTCATAATGCTGACGAGCCAGCCTTTATCGTCTTCTACAAACCCCAATTCAAACCGGTTTCCCCAGGTTTGATCGGCGTGAATAAAACCATTGTCTGCGCTGCTGCTATAAGGCGTCAGGATGGAAGAGCCGACCGGCTGAAGATCTGGATTGAATTGCGCGGGGCCGTTAAAAAAACCTTCCGTGGTCCCCGGCTCACCAATGGCTTGCCGTCTCGGGCCGGAAATGGCCCAATACAGCCGGTCGTACTGAAAGAACATTCCTTCGTTTGGCCGTGGCCAATTCGCGTAAGCACTGAGGTCGGGCGGTGCGAACAGGTCCAAATCGTACCGTATGTTGCTGGGTCCGAATGGGGTCCAATCTTGGGCCCGCGCAGCATTAGCACTGCCACCGACCAGCAAAGCGGTCAGCACCACAAGCCACATCTTGTAACGATCAAGCAGCATAGTTGGTATGCACCTCGAAGATCACAACCACGGTAGCGCAAACCGCTCTCGGAAGAGGTCCGCGCTTTCAGCGTGACGGTAGTATCGGTTGTGCCGTGCGGGAGAGTTGACAAACTTCGGTAAACTTTGCCGGAAATGACGCCTGTAAGGGCAATTTCTGCATAGAATGGGTAAACTGAATGGAGTGCGTTGACGCTATTTGTACTGCTGCCCTGTTATGCCGCTAGCTGTCGCACGATTTGGATAGGCTAGATTACGACGCCAGCAGGAGTCGCTTCGCCCGTATTTACCGCTTCTTATTCGTTCATTCTCGCCCGTGGGCCATTATTTGTGTGGCCCGTGGGTTAGTTGTCTGGCCTCGATTGCGGACATATACTCGGACGGGAGCGTCGCGGGCCATTCCCAGAAGCGCTCCTCAGTTTTAGGCTGGGCCGGCGGTTCATTTGCCGCCAGACATAAGACTGCCTCCATCGAAAAATCTCCATGATGCCGTTCAAATCTCGCAGCTTTCGATTCGCTGCGCCCTCGTTGCCGCTGGCTGTCGTTTTTCTGCTGGCATGCGTTCTGGGTGGACTGGCCATCGCGCCTCGCTGTGTCGCTGGAGAACCTTCCCAGGACAACCATGCGGGTAAATCGAACGCCGACGGTAAAAGCTACGTGCGGGTGAAATACGACGATCACGAAAACCCGCTGGCATTGGAAACGTCTATTGTTCACTTGGTTCCCGACGGGAACGATCGGCCCGGCTTGCAGGTCGATTTGGTCAGCGCGGTACACATCGCGGAAAAGGGCTACTACGACGAGTTGAACAACCGATTCGACCATTACGACGTGGTGCTGTATGAATTGGTGGCGCCCGAAGGGACCGTCATCCCTAAAGGGGGCCTGGAGCGGAATCGGAATTTGCTGTCGTCGATGCAAAACGCGGTGAAAGATTTACTGGAGTTGGAATATCAACTGTCGGGAATCGATTACACCAAGAGTAACTTCACACATGCCGATCTTTCGCCCGAGCAGTTTTCGCAATCGATGAAAGACAAAGGTGAAAGTTTTTGGACCATTTTTATGCGTTTGATGGCGGCGGGCATGGTGGAGCAGGCGAACAACCCGGGCAAATCGAGTGAAATCGACATTATGCTGGCGCTGTTCGATCACGACCGGGCCCTTAAGCTGAAGCGCATCATGGCTGAGGAATTTGCCGACCTGGACACGGTGATGACGGCCTTCAACGGCCCGGACGGTTCGACACTGATCACGGAGCGTAACAAGGCGGCCCTGAGCGTGCTGGGAAAAGAAATTGCGGCGGGCAAGAAAAAAATCGCCATTTTCTATGGCGGCGGACACATGTCCGACATGGAGCCGCGAGCCATTGCCGAATTCCATTTGAAGCGCGCGGGCCAGGAGTGGCTGGAAGCGTGGAATTTGCGGGATAAGAAATAGCGGCATCGCCTGCTGCGGCATGCCTGCTACTGGTCAGGTAGTGGGACAATTTGAAATTCCGACAGCCGTTTTTCCCGACTGACACAGTCGGGCTATGTTCAAATTGGCCCACTACCACTGGTCATCTTTGCTTTACACATTGGCCCTGATGTTCCATACTATGCGCGGCTGAAAGGCTGGAATTGACAGGCGGGACGATTCGCTCAGCCAGCATTGCCGCCTGCGACGGAGTGGCGCGATACGTGTGGCACGGAGTTGCCTTATGCCTCGGCTTTCGATCAACGAAATGACGACCTATCGCTGGTCGTTCGAGGAGGACGTGCGGCACTACTGCGCCGCGGGCATTCCGGCGATCGGCGTCTGGCGGCGAAAACTTTCCGATTTTGGCGAGCAGCGCGGGATTGAGTTGCTCAACCAATCGGGCCTGGCGGTTTCCAACGTGTTGTGGGCCGGCGGATTTACCGGCAGCGAGGGGCATACGTACCGCGAAAGCGTGGATGATGCGGTGGAAGCCATTAACCTTGCCGCCGCGATGCACGCCAACTGTCTGGTCATTTACAGCGGAGCGCGGGCAGGCCACACGCACAACCATGCCCGGCGGCTGGTTACGGCCGCATTGAAAGAGCTGGTTCCGGTGGCGGAAGAATTTGGCGTGGTGCTGGCGCTGGAGCC
>Ga0335083_10001622_pt1 | contig 30706 bp, 29 predicted proteins | sample Lox_Sample_42_FD_206716 | JGI IMG/M metagenome (GOLD analysis project Ga0335083, IMG submission 206716) | Soil microbial communities from Loxahatchee National Wildlife Refuge, Florida, United States - Lox_Sample_4.2 | ecosystem: Environmental > Terrestrial > Soil > Wetlands | place: USA...
CCCGCTGGTCGCGTTACTGGTTCGCCGACGGCGGCCGCGTGGCGGCGGCGGTGGTGCGGATCGCCATCGCGACGGCCGTGCTGATGTCACTGTGGCGAATCGCGCAGAAGGTCTCGACCACCGAGATCGTCGAGACCCACGCGCTGTACCGGCCGGTGGGCGTGTGGATGTTGCTCGGTCACACGCCGCCGCCCGAGGCGCTCGTCACGGCCCTGTGGGTCCTCGCGTGGGCGGCGACCGCGGCGATGTGGCTCGGCGCCGCGACACGCGCGAGCACGGCGGTGAGCTTCGTCGCCTCGGTCGCGCTCGCGTCGCTCTCGTTCGCGCAGAGCCGCACGTGGTCGCACCAGTACAACGTCGTGTTTCTCGCGCAGCTCGCGTTTCTCGGCGCGCGCGGCGGCGACACGTTGTCGGTCGACGCACTCGTGCTGCGGCTGCGCGGCAAGTCGCTCACCCGCGGGATCGATCTCCCGCGCGCGTATCAATGGTCGGTGCGGCTCGTCCAGCTCGCGGTCGCGCTGATGTTCGCGGGCGCGGCGTTTCACAAGCTCCTCCACGGCCACTTCACGCTGCGCTGGGCGCTGTCCGATAACCTGCGCAACCAGCTGCTCGTGCGCTTCGACCTCGCCGCGCTGCCGCGGCCGCCGATCGTCGACTGGATCATCGACGACGTGTGGCGCTACCGCACGGTCGCGGTGCTGAACCTGGTGTCGCAGACGCTGCCGCTGGCGGCGTGCTTCCTGATGCGGCGGCCGATCCTGCGCGCGCTGTGCGGCGCGTTCTTCGTCATCGAGACGATCGCCCTCGATCAAGTGGTCGCGCTGTGGAACCCGCACTGGTTGCCGCTCGCCGCCGTGTTCGTCGACTGGGATGCGCTCGTCGCGCGCATCGCGCGCCGGCCGCCGAGCGTGCCCGCGCCGCCGCCGGGGTGGCAGCCGCGGCGCGCGATCCGCTGGTTCGTGATCGCGTTCGTCGCGTACGACGCGCTCACCGCGTTCGTGCCGACCCTCGACCAGAAGCTCAACACGTACCCGTTCTCGAGCTTCCCGATGTTCGCGACCGTCCGCGTGCGCCCGCCGTACGGCGAGCACCTGCCGTACTCGGTCGCCGGCGATCACTTCGAGGTGCTGAGCGACCATCCGATCGATGGCAGGATCCAGCGCTGGTTCGATTACCAGCATCGCGGGATGGCGGAGGTCCGCGATCCGGACCAGCTGCGCGCGCGACTCGCGGCGCTGCTCGCCGACGCGCGCGAGCGCTACCCGGAGTTCGGCATCCACGGCGTGCGCCTGTACCTGATGATCTTCGAGTCGCCGGCCTATCCCGCGCCGGCGCACTTCGAGGCGCATCCGATCGCGATCCTCGGCGAGCTCGATCAACCCGCGGCATCGCCTCGCCCCGGCGCGTTTCGCACGATGCTCGGCCGGCTCGACGGCGATCTCGCGGTGCCGGTGCCCCGCGGCCTCGATCCGACCGGTGCGCGCTACGTTTATTACCGCGACGACCAGCCGCACCCGATCGACATGCCCGACGGTCGCGTCGGCGAGGGCGATCCGATCTTCGCGGTCGCGATCACGCGCGACGGCTTGCCGTGGCTCGTCGCGATTCGCGCCGACTGGCGCTGGCAGTAGCTCAGTCGCGCGTCATGCACAGCGATGCCTTCACCGGCGTCGCGGATGCGGTCGCGCTCGTCGTGCCGTTGCCGTACTGACCGAACGAGTCCGAGCCCCAGCACCACACGCTGCCGTCGACGAGCAGCGCGCAGTCGTGGCCGCTGCCCGAAGCGATCTGCGTCGCTCGCGCGGCGAGCGAGATCTGCGCCGGCGTCGACGTGTAGTTTTCGCCCCAGCACCACATCGCGCCCGACGTATCGAGCGCGCACGAGTGGTTCGCCATCGCCGTCACCTGCACCGCGTTCGAGACGCTCGCGGTGACCGGGCCGCTGTCGGTTCCCGTCGTGCCGTTACCGAGCTCGCCGTTGCTGTTCGTGCCCCAGCACGTGACGGCGTGAGTCGTCGACACCGCGCACGAGTGGCGATAGCCGACCGCGAGCGCGACGGTGCCCGTGACCCCGGGCACCGGGGTCGGGCTTCCCTCGGGGTTCGTGCCCGACGTATCGATCTCGTCGAGGGCGTTCGGTCCCCAGCACTGGAGTCCGCTCGTCGTGAGCGCGCACGTGTTCTGGTAGCCCTTCGCGAGCACGGTCGCGCCGGTGAGCGCGGTGTACAGGCTCGTGCGAATGTCGTCGCTGCCATCGCCGACGTCGTACGCGCTGTTGCCACCCGCGCAGCTCACGGCGCCGGACGCGAGCGAGCACAGCACGTTGTAGCCGCCCTGGATCGCGGTCGCGCCGGCGCGCGCCGTGATCTCGCGCGCGGTGATCGAGTCGGTCTGCGTGCCGTCGCCGAACTCGCCGGCGCCGTTCGCGCCCCAGCAGTAGACGTCGGTGCCGGCGATCGCGCACGCATCCTCGTTGCCGAGGCCGAGCGCGGTCGCGGCCGGCATCGCGATCTGGTTCGGCGCCGCGGTGCAGTAGTCACCGCCCGGGCAGACCGGCTCGGTCGACGGCGTGACGCCCGTCTGGCCGCGCGAGTCCCAGCCCCAGCACCACACGCTGCCGTCGTTCTCGCGCGCGCAGGTCGTGCTGCCGCTCGCGGCGAGCTCGACGACATGACAGCCCTCGGCGTCGGGCGGCGTGTCGGGCGGCGCGTCCGACGCGTCGATCCCACCGCCGCCACCGCCACCGCCGAGGCCAGGGCGAAACCCGCACCCCACGACGCACGCGAGCGCGAGCACGGCAAACCACCTCATCGCCGCGATCATGCCAGAAGCGCGGCGAGGTCGGCAGGGAGAGCTGCCTCCGCCGCGATCATTCCGCCGTCGGGGTGCGGCAATGTGATCTTCCACGCGTGCAGCGCGTGGCGCGACAGCACGAACAGCTCGGCGAGCTCCGCCGTCAAACCGTCGTCGCAGTACGCCATGAATGCCTCGTCGCCGTGTGCGTAGAGCTTGTCGCCGACGATCGGAAAGCCGGCGTGTGCGAGGTGTACGCGGATCTGGTGCTGGCGGCCGGTGACGAGCGTGCAGCGCACGAGGGCGCGATCACCGGCGCGCCGCGTGACGATCACGCGCGTCTCGGCGGGCAGCCCGCCGGCGCCGGCGAGCACCTTGACGCCGGCGAGCTTGCCGGTCGTGGCGAGCGCGAGCGGCGTCGCGAGCGCGGTCTCGGCGTCCCACGGCGGCTGGCCGTGTACGATCGCGAGGTACTGCTTCGTCGCGCGCGTCTTGTCGGCGATCGCCTGCTTGACGAACGCCGCGGCGTCGCGATCGCGCGCGCACACCAGCACGCCCGAGGTCTCGCGATCGAGCCGGTGGCAGATCTGCAGCTCGGGTTCGTCGGGATAGCGCTCGCCGAGCACGCGCGACAGCGTGTTGAAGTAGAACTTCGCCGACGCGTGCACCGGGAGCCCGGCCGGCTTGTCGATGACGCGGACGCGCGCGTCTTCGTGCACGACCGCGAACGTGCGCGGGCAGGGCGGCTCGGGCCGGGCCTCGCGGCGGATCACGTAGTGCTCGCCGGCGGCGACGATCGTCGCCGCCTTCGGCCGCTGGCCGTCGGCGCGCGCGAGCTGGGTCTCGATGATCGTCTGGATCTTCGTGCGCGACAGCCGCGAGATCTGCGTCTTCACGAAGTGATCGAGGCGCAGGCCGGCGAGCTCGGGCGGGACGACGAGGTGGCGCTCGACGATGCGCGGCGTGCCGTCGGGGTTGAGGTGCGAGCGCTCGCCGAAGTCGTGCTCGGGCTCGTCGTCGCGCTCGTCACTCGGCGTCGTCATCCGCATCGACCCCCGCCGCCTCGATGTCGTACTTCTTCATCAGCTTGCGGAAGTACTTGCGATCGATGTCCGCGGCGCGCGCGGCGTGCGAGATGTTGCCGCTGTTGCGGCGCAAGAGCTGGAGGATGTAGTCGCGCTCGAACGTCGCGACCCAGCGCTCCTTCGCGTCCTTGAACGTGACGCCTTCGCCGAGCAGCTCGTCGGGCGTCTCGGGCGGCGTCGGCGACAGCGCGTCGGGCGGCACGGTCTTCGCGCGCCGGCCGTGGATCGAGATCCCGCCCTTCGTGCTCGGCCGCGACGTGCGCTCGGCGCTGCGGACGTAGTCGGGCAGGTCCGACAGCTCGATCAGCGCGTGATCGCAGAACGACACCGCGCGCTCGACGACGTTGACCAGCTCGCGCACGTTGCCCGGCCACGGATAGCGCTGCAGCGCATCCATCGCGTCGCGCGCGACGCCGCGCACCTTCGGTCCGCCGCCGGCGCGGTTGTAGTTGCCGTGCTCGAGGAAGTGCTGGACGAGCAGCGGGATGTCGTCCGCGCGGTCGCGCAGCGACGGCAGGTGCAGGCGCACCACGCTGAGCCGGTAGAACAGATCCTGGCGGAACCGGCCGGCGCGCACCTCGTCTTCGAGGTTGCGGTTGGTCGCGGCGATGATGCGGACGTCGACCTTCTGCGCCTTCGTCGAGCCGACGCGCCGGACCTCGCGCTGCTCGAGCACGCGCAGGAGCTTGGGCTGGAGATCGAGCGGCAGCTCGCCGAGCTCGTCGAGGAACAGCGTGCCGCCGTCGGCCTGCTCGAACAGCCCGGTGCGCGTCATCATCGCGCCGGTGAAGCTGCCCTTCTCGTGGCCGAACAGCTCGCTCTCGATCAGGTTCGGCGGCACCGCGCCGCAGTCGAACACGACGAGCTCTCCGCGCGCGCGGGGCGACAGCGAGTGGATCGTCTGCGCGACCACTTCCTTGCCCGTGCCGGTCTCGCCGTCGATGACGACCGTGGTCGCGGTCGGCGCGATCTTCTCGATGATCGTGTAGATCTCGCGCATCCGCGCGTTGCCGCCGATGAGGCCGCCGCAGCGATCGGCGCGCGACGGCACGATCTGCACTTCTTCCTCGCGCGCGTTGAACTTGAGCAGGCTCTGGCCGACCGCGAGCACGCAGCCCGGCTTGAGGAAGCCCTCGCGGACGCGCACCTTGTTGATGAACGTGCCATTCGTCGAGTGATTGTCGACGAGGATGTAGCTGGTGTCGTCCTGGACGATCTTGCAGTGGTAGCGCGACACCGTGTCGTCGTGGAGGACGACGTCGTTGTCCTCCATCGAGCCGATGCGGATCTCTTCCTTGTCGAACACCCACTCCTGCGACTCGTCGTCGGCCGCCTGCAGGATGCACTGCCGCAGGTGCAGCGTCGGCCCGCGGTCGAGGTAGCTGACCTTGGTCGGCGGTACGAAGTCGGGGAACTTTTTCAAGCCTCCCCGAGCATACCTTACCGTCGGGTCGCGATCGCGGCGCCGAGCCCGGGCTGTTCCTCGTGCGGGCTCCAGCGTTCGGTCCACCGCGCCGCGACCGCGCCGCGCGTCTCGATCGAGGCTCGCGCGATCTCGGCCGGCGAACGGTCGCTCGCGAACACCTCGACGAGCGAGCGCGGCGTCGGCGACACGATCACGACGAGGCGGTCGCTCGCGACGCCGCGGCGTGCGAGGTAGACCCGCACGCTCTCGGCGCGGCGCGCGGCGAGGTCGGCCGCGTCGGCTGCCGCGCTCGCACCGCCGTGGCCCTCGATCGCGAGCTGGAAGCGCGGGTGCTCGGCCATCCACATCGCGATCGCATCGAGCGCGACCACGGCCGTGCCGTCGAGCGCGCACGAGCCCGTCGCGAACATCACCTCGTCGGTCGGCGCGATCGTCGCGTCGCCGTCCGACGCCGCGAGCGAACGGTCGACGGCGCGCGGCGGCACCACCGGCGCCGCGAAGTCGGGGCCGCGCGGCGGCGGATCGGCGTGGGCGGAACCGGCGAGCGCCACGAGCAAGCCCAGGGATACGTGCTTCATGCCGCCTACGATCAGCATCTGCCGTGCCGTGTCGTCGTCGCGCGCGTCGCGCGCCCGCGCACGCGGCATGTGACGTGCTTCGCGGATCGTCATGCCCGTCGCCCGCGCACCCGCGAGTATCCCCGGTGCCGAGGGCTTCGTGCCCGAGCGCCACGAGCTGCCGCAGCTGCGCGCCGCGATCCCCGCGTGCCACGGCTGCACGCTGTATCGCCACGCGACGCAAGCCGTGTTCGGCGAGGGCGCGCCCGATGCGCGCGTGATGCTGATCGGCGAGGTGCCCGGCGATGCCGAAGATCTCGCAGGCCGCCCGTTCGTCGGCCCGGCCGGGCGCTTGCTCGACGAGGCGCTTGCCGCGGCGCACATCGCGCGCGACACGGTCTACGTGACCAACGCGGTCAAGCACTTCAAGTTCGTGCGGCGCGGCAAGCGCCGGCTGCACGAGCGGCCATCGCGTCACGAGATCGCGGCGTGCAAGCCGTGGCTCGGCGCCGAGCTCGATGCCGTACATCCCGACATCGTCGTGCTGCTCGGCGCGACCGCGGCCCAGGCGCTGCTCGGCGCGTCGTTCCGCATCACGCGCGCGCGCGGCGAGCCGCTGGCGACCGGGTTCGCGCGCTACACGTTCGCGACCGTGCACCCCGCATCCGTGCTGCGCGCACCCGACGACGACCTGCGCCGGGCCGCGAAGGACGAGTTCTTCCACGATCTTGCCGTGGTCGGCGAATACCTGCGAAAGCTGTAACCATCCGCCCGCGGCGTTGTCCTATTCGCGATGTTCGCCGAGCTCGCGCGTCCTGGTTTCGCCGCTATCCTCGCGCTTGCGGTCGCCGCTGCGGTCGGCCGGCCGACGCCGACCGCGCCGCGGCCGCGCGAGCCCGCGCCGATCCTGCATCGGCGCGCCGCGGAGCCGACCCGGTGCGTGTCCCTCGCCATCGCCCCGGGCATGCGGATCGTGCGGGGCACGTCGAACTGCACCGGCGACACGGTCTTCGACATTTACGAGATCGAACCCGACGGCCACGTCGAGTGGAGCCGCGGTCTGGGGCCGACCCGCCGGATCTGGCTGACGTGGCAGGAGCTCGATCGACTCGCGCACGTCGAGCGATTGTCGTGCGCGGCGGTCCAGGGCCTCGGATGGTTCCGCATCGATCGGCCCGGCGACCACGGCGACGGCACGCTCGTGCGTCTGCACAGCGAGCTCGGCGATGCCCTCGAAGATTTCTTCGACGGCATCAAGGCGCGCTACTACACGAGGCGCAGCGCCGAGCTCGGCCACGTCGAGCTGCAGCTCGCGCTCGAGGCCGATCGCGACGTCGGCGTGCGCATCGTCGATCATCGGGTCTCGGTGTCGGTGAACGGGCAGCGCGCGATCGACGCCGTCGAGCTCGACGACGAGACGCTGGTCGACGTGATCGATCGCTTGCTCGAGGTGCCGCAAGGCCCCGACGACGCCGGCGCCGCCGTGCTGCGCGGCACGCTGACCGCCGCCGGCACGACCACGCCGATCCGGATCGGCCGCGCGCAGCTCGTGACCTACGACGTCATCGGGGCCGTGCTCGGCGACGCCGTGTCCAGAGCAGGATTCCAGCCGTAGCCGCGAGCGCGACGAGCCCGAGCCCGAGCTCGAGCCCGAGCCCGATGGTCTTCTTGTCCTGTTCGCGAGCTCCGCTCGGGCACTTGCCATCGCTGACGACCGGCGCGTCCTTGCCCGCGAACAGCACGACCTCGAGGCCGTCGTTCTCGAGCGGCCCGCCCGGCCCCGCGAAGCGGAAGTCGTAGGTCGGATCGTCCGCGGCGCCGACGTGCGCGCTCTCGATCGTCACGCCCGGCGCGTCGTCGACCTTGGCCTCGGTCTCGCCCGGCCGCGGGATGCGAAACCGGTCGTGGACGACCACGCGATGACGGCCGCGCGGCTTCGCGAAGCAGAAGTACGCGACCAGATCGACCGAGAACGCGCCGGCCGCGACGACCGGCGTGCCCATGCCGGGATCGATCGTGGTCCACACCACCGGCGTGGTCCGGCCATCGACCTCCACCGTCAACGCCGCCGCGACCTGGTCCGCGAGCTTGGCCGCGAACGCGCGGGCCTCGGCGTCGTCGATCTGCCCGTCGCCGTTGGTGTCGATCGCGCGGCGCTCCGACGCGCCCGGAACCTCGCCGTAAAACACCGTGTAGGCCAGCCGGATCCGGTCGCCGAGCGGGGTCAGCTTGAGATACCGGTTGTTGTCGTCGACCGACGGCGCGACGTGCCCCGCCAGGAGCGTGATCGCGACCACGGACAGCACGATGCGTCGAATACAACTGGCCACGTTGTTACAAGAGCATTGACCTCCTCGGATCGCCCGTGGTCAAGTGCGCCGCGAGGGTTAGCCATGAAGAAGCGTCTGTTCGTCGTCGTCCTGGCCGCGGCCGCCGCGTGCAGCAGCAGCTCGCCGCCCAAGCAGCTGTTCCAGCCCAAGCCCGAGTGCATGGGCGATGCGGTCGTGCCGTACATGGGCACCGATCAGAGCGTCATCAACACGCTCGCGATCGGCTCGCTCGAGGACGGCTTCGATCTCGATGGCGACGGCAAGCCCGACAACAAGCTGTCTGCGGTCAGCTCGCTCGCGCAGAGCTCGATCGACGACGCGTTCAAGTCGTACGAGATCGTGATCCCGATGGAGTGGTTCAACTTCCCGGCGGTCGCGGCGACCGCGTGCGTGAAGTTCGCGTTCTACCTCGCCTCGTTCGACACGGACGGCGACGGCGACGGCAAGCGCCCCGGCATCGCCGGCGGCGATTGCAACGACACCGGGAGCGACGGCGCGGCGATTCATCCCGGCGCGACCGAGATTCCGGGCAACTTGATCGACGACGACTGCAACGGCCTCGCCGACGACACCAACGGCGTCGCGAACACGACCGAGACCACCGACATGGACGGCGACGGGCAGTCGGTCGCCGACGGCGACTGCGACGACACCGATCCGACCATCTACAAGGGCGCGCCCGAGATCTGCGGCGACGGCAAGGACAACGACTGCGATGGCGTCGCCGATCGCTCGACCGACGCGATGGGCAACGTCACCGCGTGCGATCCGTTCGATCCGACCCAGATGATGTCGCTCGCGCTCGACCCGCTGTCGTTCGACTCGAGCGGCGCGCCGGTCATCGCGTTCACGAACGGCTCGATCGACTCGACGCTCGCGCTCAGCGCCGGCCCGTCGGTGTTCAGCGTCAACATCCCGATCTCGAACGGCATCACGCTCGACCTCGAGATCACGGGCGCGCAGATCGCGGCGCAGGTCCAGCCCGACGGCACGATCATGGGCGGCCGCCTCGGCGGCATCATCAGCGCCAAGACGATGGATACGATCACCGGCCTCAACGTCTCGGAGATCGGCCTCACGCCGATGGACTCGCTGCTCGACGCGACCTACGGAAACCTCCTCGGCCCCTTGCTCGCGCTGCCCAAGGCGAAGGCGTCGATCCTGAAGAAGTACCCGGAGTGCCGCACCCCCGACATCGACGTCGACGGCGACGGCCTCGAGGCGTTCTGCTCGTCGAATCCGGACGCGACGAACAAGGTCGCCGACGTGTGCATCGACGGCGACGGCACGACGATCATGAGCACGTACGACGCGAACGGGAACATCCTCACGCACTGCGCGCAGGCGGTGGATAGCCACGGCAAGCCGCGGTTTGTCGACGGCGTGTCGGTCGAGCTCAACTTCACGACGTCGCGGATCAAGTCGATCCTGCAGCCCGTCCAGTAATGTTGCCGCTCCTGCTGGCGTCGGCTTCGCCGCGCCGGCGCGAGTTGCTCGAGCGCGTCGGCGTGCCGCTCGACGTGCGGCCGGTCGACGTCGACGAGACGCCGCGCGCCGCCGAGCCGCCGCGCGCGTACGTGGCGCGGATCGCGCGCGACAAGGCGAACGCGGCGCGGCGCGTGCCGGGCCAGTGGGTGGTCGCGGCCGATACGACCGTGACGATCGACGGCGAGATCCTCGGCAAGCCGGCGAGCGGCGACGAGGCGGCCGACATGCTGCGCGCACTGTCGGGCCGAGTTCACGAGGTGATCACGGCCTGGACGATCCTGGGCGAAACCGCGAGCGAGGGTATGGTGGCGACCGAGGTCGAGATGATCGCGATGGACGAGCAGGCGATCGCGGCGTACGTCGCGAGCGGCGAGTGGCGCGGCAAGGCCGGCGCGTACGCGATCCAGGGCATCGGCGCGGCGCTCGTGCGCGGCGTGCGCGGCTCGGTGACGAACGTGATCGGGCTGCCGCTGGTCGAGGTGCTCGCCGCGCTGCGCGCGGCCGGTGCGCCGAGCGCGCGGCTCGAGCACGGGATCGCGCAGTGACGATCGCGGCGAGCTGGGCGGCGGTCCGTGCCCGCGTCGCAGCGGCATGCGAGCGCGCCGGGCGCGATCCGGCGAGCGTCACGATCGTCGCGGTGTCGAAGACGCACCCGGCGGCGGCGGTGCGCGAGGCGGCGGCCGCGGGCGCGACGGATTTCGGCGAGAACTACGCGCAGGAGCTCGCGGCGAAGCGCGCCGAGGTCGGCGAGGGCGTGCGCTGGCACTTCATCGGCCGCCTGCAGCGCAACAAGGCGAAGCTGGTGGCCGGCCAGGTCGCGCTCGTGCACGCGGTCGATTCGGTCGAGCTCGCGACCGAGCTCGGCAAGCGCGCCGCGCCGACCGTGCAGCCGATCTTGCTCGCGGTGAACGTGGCGGGCGAGGACACCAAGGGCGGCGTCGCGCCGGCCGCGGCCGAGGCCCTCGCGCGCGCGATCGTCGCGGTCCCGGGCGTGCGGCTCGACGGCCTGATGACGATGCCGCCGCCCGACGTCGATCCGGTCCCGCACTTTCGCGCGCTCGCGGACCTGCGCGCGCGGCTCGCCGACGCGCTCGGCGCGCCGCTACCGGTCCTGTCGATGGGCATGAGCGGCGACTACGAGGCCGCGATCGCGTGCGGTTCCACGCATGTACGCATCGGTACGGCGATTTTTGGCGCGCGTCAGACCGCTGACGTAGCGTGAGGCGTCGTGAGGATCCTCGGGCTCGACCCCGGCAGCCGGGTGTGCGGCTATGGCGTCATCGAAGAGCGCGCCGGCGAGCTGAGCTATGTCGAGTGCGGCGTGTTGACCGCGCCCGAGGAGCGCGCGATGGAGGACCGGCTCGGCGAGATCGCGCGCGGGTTGCGCGAGGTGATCGCCGAGCTCGCGCCCGAGATCGTCGCGGTCGAAGACGTGTTCGTGCACGCGAACGCGCGCTCGGCGCTCGCGCTCGCGCAGGCGCGCGGCATGGCGCTCGCGGTGATCGGCCTTTCCGGGCTGCGCGTCGCGTCGTACCCGCCCGCGGTCGTCAAGCAGGCGGTGAGCGGCTCGGGCAGCGCGACCAAGGAGCAGGTCACGCGCATGGTGCAGACCTTGATCGGCCTGCGCAGCGCGCCGCGTGCCGACGCCGCCGACGCGCTCGCGGTCGCGATCACGCACGGCCGCACGCTGCGGCCGACCGCGGCCAAGCTGACGAGCGCGGTGCGGAGGGTGTCGTGATCGCGCGCCTCGACGGCACGCTGATCGAACGCGATCCGCCGCACGTGGTGGTCGATTGCGGCGGGGTCGGCTACGAGGTCACGTGCTCGGCGTACACGCTCGCGCAGCTGCCGGCCGACGGCGAGCGCGTCACGCTGCGCGTGTTCACGCAGGCGCAGGAGAACAAGATCGCGCTGTACGGATTCTGCGACGCGCAGGAGCGCGCGCTGTTCGATCTGTTGATCACCGTCAAGAACGTCGGGCCGGCCACCGCGGTCGCGATCCTCGGCGGCGCGACGCCGCGCGACATCGCCGGGCTGATCGCGCGCGAGGACGTCGCCGGGCTCACGCGCATCAAGGGCGTCGGCAAGAAGACGGCCGAGCTGCTCGTCGTCGAGCTGCGCGAGAAGTGCGAGCAGGCGGTGCTCGGCTGGGATGCGAGCGGCGGGCTGCGCGCGGTGGTCGCGCCGGCGCGGATCCGGCCCAAGCGCCACCAACTGCTCGACGAGGTCGCGACCGCGCTCGTCGGCATGGGCTGGAAGCCGCAGGAGGCCGAGGCCGCGATCGGCGAGCTCGCCGTGCCCGACGGCGCGACCATCGAGCAGCTGCTGCGCCACGCGCTGCGGAGCATGCCGCGATGACCCGCAAGAAGCACGTCGAGGCCGAAGAGCCCGAACGCGAGGTCGCCGCCGCCGAGCGCGCCGGCGAGCGCGCGTGGCAGGCCGCGCTGCGTCCGCGCACGTTCGGCGAGTACATCGGCCAGCGCGAGCTGGTCGAGAACCTGCGTGTGTCGGTGCGCGCCGCGAAGGAAGGCGGCTGGGCGCTCGACCACTTCCTGTTCGCGGGCCCGCCCGGGCTGGGCAAGACGACGCTCGCGCACGTGATCGCGACCGAGCTCGGCGTCAACCTCCACGTGTCGAGCGGGCCGGCGATCGATCACAAGGGCAAGCTCGCGTCGCTGCTCACCGCGCTCGGCGAGCGCGACGCGCTGTTCATCGACGAGATCCATCGCCTGCATCCGGTCGTCGAGGAGAACCTCTATCCCGCGATGGAGGATTTTCGCTTCGACCTGTTCATCGGCGATGGCCCGCATGCGAAGGCCGTCACGATGCAGCTGCCGCGCTTCACGCTGCTCGGCGCGACCACGCGCATGGGCCTGCTGTCGGCGCCGCTGCTCGATCGCTTCGGCTTTCACTGGCAGCTGCGCTACTACGAGCTGCCCGACATGAAGGCGATCGTGAAGCGCTCGGCGCAGCTCATCGGCATCGCGATCGACGAAGACGGCGCGACCGAGATCGCGCGGCGCGCGCGGGGGACGCCGCGCATCGCGAATCGCCTCTTGCGCCGCGTGCGCGACTTCGCCACGGTCGAGCGCGACGGCGCGATCGACGGCGACATCGCCGCGTCGTCGCTGGATCGCCTCGCGGTCGATCACGCCGGCCTCGACATGCTCGATCGCGCGTACCTGTCGGTGATCTGCGAGCGCTTCGACGGCGGCCCGGTCGGCATCGAGGCGATCGCGGCGTCGCTGTCGGAGGAGCGGGGGACCCTCGAAGAGGTGGTCGAGCCGTTCCTGCTCCAGGTGGGCTTCATCGCGCGCACGCCACGCGGCCGCGTCGCGACCGCGGCGGGCTTCCAGCACGTGGGCCTCGCCGCGCCGAGCAAGGCACCGACCGGCGGGCAGGGCGCGCAGGGCCGGCTGTTCTAGCAAGATCGTGGACGTGCACGGGCACGTGTCCCGTGCACGTGCACGGCGTATCCTCGTCGAGTGCAGCGCAGGCTCGTCGCCCTCGTCGTCGTCGCCGCGTGCACGCGCGACACGCCGAGCCCGAGCCCGAGCTCGATCCCGATCCCCTCTCCGAACACCTCGAACATCGCCCGTGCCGACTACATCGGGCCCGACGCGTGCGGCAACTGCCATCCCGATCAATACGCCGCGTGGTCGCAGAGCCTGCACCGCGTGATGAACGCGCGCGCCGACGAGCCGGGCGCCGTGATCGGCGACTTCGACAACGCCGTCCTGCACTACGCCGGCGGCGAGGCGCGCTTCACGCGCGAAGGCGGCAACCACGTCATGACGACCGGCCGCGTGCGCTATCGCGTCACGCGCACGATCGGCCGCCGCGGGCTCCAGGAGTACGTCGGCGTCGCGGACGGCCGCACCGAGGAAGTGCGGCTGCCGTTCGGCTGGTGGCCGCGCGCCGGCGGCTGGTTTCCGCAGCCGTACTTCGACCCGTGGCTCGGCGACGAGCGCGGCTTCGACGCATACGCCGAGGTCACCGAGCCGTGGGCCGAGCGCTGCCCGTGGTGTCACTCGACGTATCCGTTCGCGCAGCGCATCGCGCGCGCGTCGGGGCCGCGCGGGGTCGGCCACGGGCTCGAGCAGCTGTTCGAGGCGTCGCCGGGAGGCGCGCGGCTCGCGATCGACGAGCAAGTCACGGTCGGCATCAGCTGCGAGAGCTGTCACCTCGGCGGCCGCGAGCACGCCGCGGGGGGCGCGATCGCGTTCGTGCCACGCGGCGCCGAGCCGCGCGCCGGCGCGCCGACGTTGCCGGCCGCGTTCGCCGACCAGCGCCGCGACGCCGACGTCGTCGATGCGGTGTGCGCGCAGTGCCACTCCGGTCCGTCGCCGCGGCTCGCCGACGGCACCGCGCTGCGCAACTCGAGCGAGGCGCTCGATCTCGCGGCGTCGCCCTGCCGCGGCATCAAGTGCACCGACTGCCACGACCCGCACGCCGCCAACTCCCGCGCCGACGGCGCGCGCGCGCTCGCCGCGTGCACGCGTTGCCATGCGGCGCTCGCCGATCCCGCCGCCGCGCGCTCGCACGCCGGCACCGGCCACGACGCCGTCACCTGCATGGACTGCCACATGCCGCGCGTCGTGATGGGCCTCGACCGCTACGTGCGCACGCACCGGATCTCGTCGCCAACCGATGCGCGCGTGATCGCCGACGTCAACGCCTGCAACCTGTGCCACCTCGATCGCTCGCTCGCGTGGACGCGCGCTGCGCTGCGCGACGGCTGGGACGTGAACGTCGCGGTACCCGACGACGATCGCGCCGCCGGCGAACGCTGGCTCGCGAGCGAGCGCCCGGCGATCCGCCTGCTCGCCGCGCACGCGTACGCGCGCTCGCCGCTCGGGCCGCGCATGCTGCCGGCGATCGAGCGTGGCCTCGCCGATCCGCTCGCCTACGTGCGCGCGTGGACGAAGCTCGCCGTCGAGGCCGTGCTCGGCCACCCGCTCGCGCGCGTCGTCACAAGGTGATCAAACACTTGCCGTGCGCGGCCTCGCCGCCGAGCTGCTGCTTGCTCTTCTCGCCGGTCTGGCTCCAGTGCAGCCAGGTCTCGACCTGCTGGTCGTCGGAGTACGTGCCCTTCGTCTCCTTCTGACCATTCTCGTACCAGGTCTCCCAGCAGCCGTTCTTCTTGCCGCCCGAGAAGTCGCCTTCGGCGCGCTCGGTGCCGTTGTACCACCACGACTTGAACTTGCCGGCCGGCTGCCCGCCCTGGAACTCGACCTCCGCCATCTTCTTGTCGTTCGGGTGATACGACGTGAAGAAGCCGTCGAGCAGGCCGGCCGTGAAGCTCGCCTTCCACACCAGCGCGCCGTTCGTGTACCAGGCCTTCCAGTAGCCGACCATCACGCCGCCCTTGCACTCGCCCTTCACGCGGTCCTGGCCGTTGTCGTACGTGAGCTTGATCGAGCCTTCGCCGTTGCGAGACGGGCACGCGGCCGGGCCGTTCGACACCGACGGCATGCCGTAGCGATCGAGCACGAGGTCGTTGCCGTGCGGCGTGCCTTCAGGCCCCGCGTGGGAATGACACGCCGCGATCGCGATCAGGATGCACGTTGCACGCTTCATGCGCGCATCGTACACAACTCACGGGCACTGATTGGTCGTGGGGCAGCCGGTGCCGCTGGGGGAGAACGGACAGCAGACCCACACGCACTTGGCAGCCGTGCTCGAGATCGTCACGGTCGCGGTGCTGGTCGCGGTGTCGCCGGTGCCCATCTGCGTGCCGGCGATGCCGCTGCCGCCGTCGCTGTCGACGAGATGCCACATGTTCGACCCGAGCTCGAAGGTCTCGGAGGCGGGTGAGGCCACGAGCGTGACCGCGCCGAGCCCGACGGTCGCGGTGTACGTGTCCATGATCGTCGCGTTGTCGTGGTTGATGGATACGGTGCACCACGACTCGTAGTTGTTGACGGTGAGCTGCGCGGTCTCGCCCGGCGGCCCGTCGACGGGCTTGCCGTCACCCGGCTTGCCGTCGACCTTGCCCGGGCTGCTCGAGCTGCCACACGCGTACGCGAGCACGGATACCGCGACAACGGACGAGAGCGTGATCAGGCGAAGCATGCCGACATGGTAACCGAGGATCACGCGACTTCGAAATATTGCGTGCGTTCGGCGTTCAGCGCCGCGATCGTGCATTTGCCACACACCGCGATGGTTCGCCTGGCACCCGGGGCGAGATGGAAGTAGTTGTCGTCGGGCTCGCCGCGATCGCTCGCGATCGCGATCGTCTGCGCGAACCGCTTCGCCGCTAGCTCGAAGCCGCCGGCGACCGGCGTGACCTCGAGCCCGACGTCGGCCTCGCGTTCGGACGGCAGGCCGCGCGGAAACCAGAACGCTTCGAGCTCGCCGAGCCGGGCGTGGACGAGATCGGCGACCGGCGGGCCGATGCGATACGCCCACGACAGATCCTGCCAGTGATCGAACAGCGAGTCGGCGGCGAGCTCGAGCGCACCGCGCGGCGCGACCTCGACCGTGCGCTCGGCGCGGCCGACCGGTACGTCGCCGCCGCGCCACAGCTGCAGCTCGAGCGTGCCGGCGAGCGGCTCGGCGCGATCGTTGACGACGTGCAGCGCGAGCCCGCTCGCGCCGTCGTCGGTGATCGCGAGCAGCTGCGGCGCGAGCGCGCGGCGCGCGATCCACCAGCACGGCTTCGGCGTGCCGTCGGCGGCGCACAGGCCGAAGCCGGCGTCCGGCCACAGATCGCGCAGGAACCACACGAGCGCGCCGCGGCAGCGCGAGCCGGTGCGCCGCCACTCGGTGAACGCACGCGCCATCGCCTCGCCGGTCGCGGCGCGGCCGAGCGCGAGATAGCGCTCGACATCGCGCTCGCGCAGCTCGGCCGGATCGACGCCGTACAGCTCGCGCACGTAATGATCGCGCACGTCGTCGAAGTCCCAGCTCGCGCCGGCGTCGCGCGGCGTGTGCGCCTTCGGCCCGGGCGCGCCTGCGGGCAAATTTGCGAAGCCCAGGCACTCCGACGCGAACACGACGCTGCTCGCACGCGCGTCGGCAAGCGGGCGCCGGTACGCGCCGATGCCGTAATACGAGGTCGTGCCGGCGCTCGGCTCGTGCGGAAACACGCCGCCGTGTGCGCTCGACGGCACGTACGCGACGCCGGGCGCGACCACGCGCACGCGCTCGGCGATCGCCTGCTCGAACAGCGGCGGCGTCCAGCGCTCGCGCGGCGCGCTGCTCGTCGCGGCCTGCTGCGAGACCTCGCTGTTGCCGCACGCGATCGCGAGCGCGGGCCGCGCTTGCAGGCGCATCAGCTGCGCGTCGACCTCGGCGAGCGCGGCCGCGCGGAACACGGGATCGTCCTCGGGATAGTCCATGTTCGCGAACATCAGGTCCTGCCAGAGCAAGACGCCGTGCGCGTCGAGCGCGTCGTAGAGCGCGTCGTCCTCGTAGACCATCGTGCCGCCGACGCGCAGCATGTTCATGCCGCCGGCGACGAGCCGGCGCACCGCGGCGTCGTACGCGTCGCGCGGCCCGGCGAGCGTGACCGCGTCGAGCGGCGTCCAGCACGCGCCGCGGCAGAACACGGGCACGCCGTTGACGGAGAGCGCGAAGTCGCGGCCGTCGTCGCCGCGATCGATCGCGATCGCGCGAAAGCCGATCGCGCCGAGATCGATGACCATGCCGCCGGCGAGCTCGAGCTGCACGTCGTAGCGCGCCGGCTCGCCGTGCGTGTGCGGCCACCACAGCGCCGGCGCGCGCACCGCCGCGCTGCCGGTCCACGCGCCGAGCTCGTGCGCGAGCTCGCGTGCGATTCGCACGTCGCCGCGCGTGACGACGAGCGTCGCGCCGGTGGTGTCGGCCGGCAGCTGCGCGCCGACGGTCACGAAGCCGACGCCGGCCTCGACCCGCGCCTCGACGTCGACGACGCCGATCCGCGGCTGGCCCTTCGGCTCGAGCCACACCGCGCGCCACGGCCCGACCGCGGGGCAGGGCGGCGACCACCCCGGCGTGCGGCCGAGCAGCGTCGTGCGGACCCAGCGCAGCTGCTGGTGCTCGACCATCGGCACGCGCCAGCGCGGGCGCGGCCGCTTCGCCGCGAGCTCGGCGTCGAGGGAGCGGCAGCGGATCACGAGCTCGCGCCCCGCGATCGGCACGTCGATCACGCGCGCCTCGTGCATGCTGTCGCCGTGCGCGATCCATTCCTTGTCGAGCCACGCGTCCCACAGCGTCGCGACGCCGTCGAAGCCGATCCGCCCGGTCCAGTTGTCGGGCAGCGCCACGCGCCACCACCAGTCTTCGCCGTCGAAACGGCGCGGTTCGTCCCAGCTCCAGGCCCCGGCCGCGCGCAGCGCGCCGGCCGCGGTGCCCGGCACGGCCGCCGGGATCCACGCAGCGTCGCGCAGCTGGCGCGGCTCGGCGAACGCGCCCGCCGGCGTGGCGACGCATTGCCAGCCGCGATCGAGCGCGATCCGCGTGCGGCCGCGCACGCGCGGCGTCATGTCACGAGCTCGCCGATCGCGGCCGCGATCGGCGCGATGCTCTCGAACACGCTGCGCTTGAGCATGTGATCCGGAAACTCGACGTCGAGCTCGCCCCCGAGCGCGAGCATCACGTTGACGCTCGCGTGCGAGGTCATGCCGGCCTGGTAGAGGACCTTCGACTCGTGCTCGCTCACGGCTCCGACGCTATCACCACGGCCGTCGCGAGATCACCCTCGCGGCTGAGCGACAGCGCGAGCGCGACGTCGCCGGCCGCCCGCGGTGAACACGCGCGCGAGGAAACGCTCGCCGAACGTCTCGATCGATTCCGCGATGCGGCTGACCTGCACCAGATCGATCCCCACTCGCAGCCGAGCCATCTCGGTTACGATACCCCGGTGCGTGCTCGTTCGTGGTGGGCAGTCGCGCTCGCCGGATGTCTGACCAAGCCGGCGCCGGCTCCGGTGAACTACATGTTCGTCACGTCGACGACGTACGTGATCAGCTCGCTCGGCGGGCAGCAGGGTGCGAACACCGTGTGCTCGACGGTCGCGCACCGTGCCGGGCTGAGCGGGAACTTCGTGGCGTGGCTGTCGACTCCGACGCAGCCGGCCGCCGCGGCGCTTGCGGGCTCGCGCGGCTGGCAGCGCACCGACGACGTGCCGTTCGTCGATACGGTGGATGATCTGGTCGCTGGCAAGCTCATGTATCCGCCGGCCAAGGACGAGATGGGCGCAGACATTCCGGTCGACACCGTGGTCGCGACCGGAACGACTGGCAGCGGCGGCGATGACGCGGGCAACGATTGCAACGGGCTGCAGGGGTCCAACGAACCGATCCGCGTCGGCCTCACCGGAAACGGCAGCCCGGATTGGACCTACGAGGACTTGATGACGATCGGCTGCGACTCGGCCGCTCATCTGTACTGCTTCGGCGTCGGTCATCAGGCCGAGCTGTCGTTGCCGGTCGCATCGCCGCTCGTGTTCTTGTCGACCAATCCGTTTCACGCCGCCGACCACCGCGCCGCCGCCGATACCGAATGCGAGAGCGAGGCCGCGAGCCGCGGTCTTCCGGGCACGTTCATGGCGATGCTCGGCATCGACGCGACGCCGGCGATCGCTCGGTTCGGAACCGTCACGACGCCGTGGCATCGCGTCGACGGCGTGGCGGCGACCGCAGACTTCACGACGTTCACCGCGCCGATCGACGTCGACCCCGACGGCAACCACGTCGCGTCGGCGCTCGTCTACACCGGCGCCGCGAATGGCGTCACCAACATGGGCGAGTACGACTGCGCGAGCTGGACGACGAGCGACAGCACTGATTACGCGTATGTCGGCGATTCGTCGCTGGGCGATTCAGGCGCGTTCGCCGCGCCGCACATGATCACGTGCGAACACGACGAGCCGGTGTACTGCGCGCAGATGCAGTAGCCGCGCGATCAGAAGTGGTGCATGTGGATGAACGGAATCGGCGCCGATAGCACGACCGCACCGAGGAACACGAGCGCGAGCCCCCACAGCTGCCAGAAGAACGGGCGCTTCGCGCTCGGCCATTCGAGGATCAAGAAGATGAGCGGCACGAGCGGCACGAACAGCACGCCGAGTCCCCACAGGATGCTCTCGCGGAACGCCGTCACGATGAACCAGATGCCGCCGACGACGAGCAGCAAGAAGCCGGCCCAGACCGAGAGCGCGCCTAACGTGTCCACCATGCGCGAACTATGAAACGCGCGATCGCTGCAGTCAATCGGCGTGTTGTTCCAGCGCGGTGATCGCGGAGTCCCACGCATCGGCGCACGGATCGAGCAGCGAGGCGTGCCTCGCGCAGCGCGGTGAATGTCTCGTGCGGGAACCGCGCGTCGCGATCGACGTCCGCCGCGTGCTTGGCAGCGACCTCGACCGCGATCCCTGCCGTGCGGGTGACGAGCTCGCTCTGCTTGCTCGCGCGCCGACGATAACCGATTCGCGCTAGGCTGGCCGCGTGACCAAGCGACGTTGCCGAGCGAGGACGTGCGCGTGAACGTCGAGATCCAGCACGCCGACGGCCGGGTCGAGCTCGCCGCGCCCGACGAGCTCGCGAAGTCGCCGCTCTACAACCACGACCTCGCGCCGGTCGCGGTCGCGCGCCGCACGTGGGGCACGTGGGACTACGCCGCGCTGTGGATCTCGATGGCGCACTGCATCCCGACGTACACGCTCGCCGCCGCGATGATCGCGCAGGGCATGGCGTGGTGGCAGGCGCTCGGCACGATCCTGCTCGGCAACCTGATCGTGCTCGCGCCGATCCTGCTCAACTCGCATCCCGGCACGAAGTACGGCATCCCGTTCCCGGTGTTCGCGCGCGCCGCCTACGGCACCTCGGGCTCGAACCTGCCGGCGCTGATGCGCGCGCTCGTCGCGTGCGGCTGGTTCGGCATCAACGCGTGGATCGGCGGCAGCGCGCTGCAGACGTTCTTCACGTCGCTGTGGCCGGGCTGGCGCGACCTGCTCGGCACCGGGTATCCGAGCTGGAGCATCGATCCTCAAACTCATCGTGCGATCGAGTTCGCGAACACGCAGTGGATCTCGTTCCTGCTGTTCTGGGGCCTCAACGTCCTCATCATCTTCCGCGGCATGGATCTGCTCCGCCGCGTCGAGCGCTGGGCCGCACCGTACGTGCTCGTGATGACCGCGATCCTGCTCGGCTGGGCCGTGCATCGCGCGGGCGGGCTCGGCCCGATCCTCGAGCAGACGTCGTTTCACGGCGACACGTCGTTCTTCGCGGTGTTCGTGCCCCAGCTGACCGCCACGATCGCGTTCTGGTCGACGCTGTCGCTCAACATGCCCGACTTCACGCGCTTCGGCTCGAGCCAGCGCGGCCAGATGATCGGCCAGACCGTCGCGCTGCCGTCGACGATGACCGTATTCGCGGCGATGGCGATCGCGATCACCTCGGCGACGCAGGTCATCTACGGCCACGCGATCTGGGAGCCGATCGAGCTCGCGGGCAAGTTCGAGAGCCGCTGGATCGTGACGATCGCGATGTTCACGGTCGTGGTCGCGACGCTCGCGGTCAACATCGCGGCGAACGTGGTGTCGCCCGCGAACGACTTCGCGAACGCGTTCCCGCGCAAGATCGACTTCAAGCGCGGCGGGCTCATCACCGGCGTGCTCGGCATCGCGTGCATGCCGTGGCAGCTGCTCGCCGATCCGGGGCGCTACATCGGCGACTGGCTCGGCGGTTACGGCGCCGCGCTCGGCTCGATCGCGGGCGTGCTCGTCGTCGACTACTGGATCGTGCGGCGCACCAAGCTCGATCTCGCGTCGCTCTACAAGAGCGACGGCGCCTATCGCTACCTGGGCGGCTGGAACCTGCCCGCGGTCGCCGCGACGCTCGCCGGGACCGCCGTCGCGCTGCTCGGCAAGTTCTGGCCGCCGATGCAGCCCATCGCCGACTGGTCGTGGTTCGTGGGGTTCGGGCTGGCCGGCGGGTCGTACTGGCTGCTGACGAGAATTGTCGCGCGCTGAGGCTTGCAGACCACGCTGCACCGACCTCGGCGACGAACCTTCGCGCAGATCGCGCGGCATGCTGCATGCAACACGAGCCGGCGTGAGCACGCGCGACCGTCTGCGCCCGGGGACGCGCGTCGGCGATTACAAGGTCGTCGCGCAGGTGCGCGGCGAGGAGACCGGGGTCGTTTACGCGTCGGTCCACCTGGTCTTGCCGCGGCGCGCGGCCGTCAAGGTGGGCCACGTCGGCGGGCGCGAGCTCGCGGTGAAGCTGCTGCGCGAGGCGTGCATCCTGGAGGCGCTATCGCACCCCGGCGTACCTCGCGTGTTCGAATGCGGCGTGCTGCCCGACAAGCGGCCGTGGGTCGCGCTCGAGCTCGTGCACGGCGCGGCGCTCGCCGATGCGATGAAGGACGGCCCGATCGCGATCGCGGATCTCGTCGTCGCGATGCGCGCGGTGGCGGAGATCCTCGAGCACGCGCACGCGCGCGGTGTCGTGCACCATCGCATCGACGAAGCCGTCGTGCTGCGCACGCCCGACCGCGCGTTCCCGCTGTGCTTGACCGGCTGGGGCGAGGTCTCGGCCGGGCGCGACGTCGATCCGTCGTGCGATGTCCACGCGCTCGGCGCGCTCGCGTTCCGCGCGCTCACCGGCTCGTTGCTCGAGCCCACGGCGAGCGCGCAGGTGCAGTGCCCGTCCGCGCCCGCGGAGCTGACGAGCTTGATCGACGCGATGCTCGCGCCCGACGCGCCGGCGCGGCCATCGGCGGCCGAGATCCACGCGCGCGCGGCTTGGATCGCCGAGACGCTCGAGCTGGCCCCTCCCGCGAAGACGCGGTGGACGCCGCCGCACGGCGAGGTCGCACAACCTCCCGCGCCGAGCGTGGATTTCCAGGTCCGGATCAAGAGCTAATCTAGTCGCGGCCAGCGCTGGTTAGTGCTCCGGCCACTTGTTACTTGCGCGCGACGGCTCGCGTTTGGCAGAGTCGCGCCGCGATGAACATCGAGGTCGGCGACGAGATCGGGCCGTATCGCGTGGTCGGACAGCTGCCCGGCGACGCGTACCGCGCCGTTCATGTCGCGAGCCCGCGCCGCGTGATCATCACGCTTGGTTCGGCGACCGACTGGCGCGCGAGCGCGATCGACATGCTGCGCACCGCACGGATGATCGAGGCGCTCGGCCATCCCGGCATCGCGCCGATCGTCGATCGCGGCGTGCTCGCGGATCGCCGGCCGTGGGTCGCGGTCGAGGTGCCGAGCGGCGTCGCGCTGTACGACGTGATCGCGCGCCGCGCGATGCCGCCGGAAGAAGTGGCGGCGCTCGTTCACGATCTCGCAGACGTGCTCGCGCACGCGCACGAGCACGGGCTCGTCCACCGCGCGCTCACGCTGCGCGCGATCGTGATGTCGACCGGCGCGCGCGCGTTCTCGCTGTGCATCACCGACTGGGGCGTGCGCCGGGCGGATCTCGGCGTGTACGCCGCGCCCGAGGGCCAGCACGGCGATGGCCGCGTCGACATCTACGCGCTCGGCGTCATCGCGTATCGCGTGCTGACCGGGCGGTTTCCGACCGACGCTCGCGTCGCCGAGGTTTCCGGCGCGACGCCCGGCGTCGCCGCGTTGATCGCCAGCATGCTGTCACCCGAGCCGACCGCGCGCCCGACGGCGCTCGAGGTGCGCGCGCTCGCGCGCGAGCTCGCCGCGGGCGTCGCGATCGTCGCCGACCTCGCGGAGGCATCGCGTCAGGCCGAAGGTGCCGTGCCCGAGCTGGTGACGTTCGGCGACGACACGCCGCGCGCCGGCGACGATCAGGCGTACGCGCCGATCGGGCCACGCTTCACGAAGCCGAAGTGGACGCCGCCGCCGCCGCTGCGCCCGATCACGTCCGACGTGTTGACGACGGCGTCGGGCGAAATCGACCCGACGAAGCCGCGTAGCTGATCGCCACGCCGCGGAGTGCACGCTCCGTACAGGCCGTTGCTTCGCGGTCAGAGCACTGCGCGAGTCGCGCACTGCACTGCTCGTATCGCGATCGAATCGCGTGCGCATGCTTTGTACTGCAAAGATTTTGCTCGGATTTCGACGAGGAATTCGCTTGGCCGCGACGAAAACGACGCATTACCGTTTTCGCAACTCAAGGGGGGAACTGATGCGCGCGTTTCTCGCACTGACTCTCATCATTGCAGCTTGTGCAGGCTCGGAGATGAACGGGGGTGGCGGTAACGGCGGCGGAGGTGGTGGCGGTGGCGGCGGCGGAGGAGGCGGAGGAGGAGGAGGTGGTGGTGGCGGCGGCGGCGGGGGCGGCGGCGGTGGTGCGCCACTCGTGTTCGCGATCGTCGGCGACACGCGGCCGTCGTCGATCGACGACACGTCGAACTATCCGACGTCGATCATCACGACGATCTATCAGGACATCGCGGACTCGACGCCGAAGGTGCAGTTCGTGGTCGGCACCGGCGATTATCAATATGCGAGCACGTCGGGCAGCGAGCAGCAGCCGCAGATCGACAAGTACATGTCGGCGCGGGCCGCGTACAGCGGTCCGTTCTATCCCGCGATGGGCAATCACGAGTGCACCGGATACACGGCGTCGAACTGCGGCTCGGGCAACACCGACGGCGTCACGAAGAACATGACCGCGTTCATCGACACGATGCTGTCGCCGATCGGCGAGACCGAGCCGTACTACGTCGAGAACTTCATGGCGAGCGACATGAGCTGGACCGCGAAGCTCGTGATCGTCGCGTGCAACGCGTGGACGTCGACGCAGTCGTCGTGGCTCAGCTCGCAGCTGGCGAAGGCGACGACGTACACGTTCGTCGTCCGGCACGAGAGCGCGGCCGACGTGTCGTCTACGAGTTGCTCCGAAAGTCAGACGATCATCAGCCAGAATCCGCTGACGTTGCTGATCGTCGGCCATACTCACGAGTACTCTCACGAGTCGTACGACAAGGAGATCATCAATGGCCTCGGCGGCGCACCACTCACGAGCGGAACGAACTACGGGTATTCGCTCGTCAGTCGCAACTCCGATGGCTCGCTCACGGTCTCGACGCACGATTACCAGTCCAACGCCGCGATGGACGCGTTCAACATCAAGGCCGATGGCACGTCGATCTAGCGCGCTCCTGCTCGTGATCGCACTCTCGAGCTGCAAACACGAGAGCGCGCCGCCCGCACCTGCGAATCACGACATCCCGCGCGCGACCGTCCCGATCGTCATCGACGGCGAATGGACCGAGCCCGACTGGTCGAAGGTCTCGCTGCGCGGCCAGTTCCTCGGATCCGACGGCGCGCTCGCGCGTCCGTCGTCCGAGGTGCGGTTCCTGCACGACGACAAGGATCTCTTCGTCGGCCTGTACGCGGCCGACGAGAACATCCAGACCAGCGACGCGTTCGAGCTCCACGTCGGTGCGCTCGCGCTGCGGCTCGACGCGACCGGCAAGGTCACGCCCGACACGCCCGGGCTGCGCGTCGCGCTCGATCGCGATGGCTCGCTCGACGATCCGAAGAACAACGACGAGGAATGGCTGCTCGAGGTCGCGATCCCGCTCGCGGCGACCGGCCTCACGCCAGGGCACTTCGTCGACGTCAAGGCGTCGCGCTGCGATGTCACGAAGGACGGCGTGAATCGCTGCGGTTCGTGGAGCGGCGCGCTCGAGCTCGCACCGTGAAGCTCGGCGTGCTCGTGGCGCTCGGCGCGGTGCTGGGTGCGTTTGCGATCTGGTTGCGGATGGCGGCGAAACCTGTCGATCCACCCGCACCCGCGCCCGCGCCCGTCGCCGCGCCCGCACCCGTCGCCGCGCCCGCCCCCGTCGCCGCACCCGCACCCGTCGCCGCATCCGCACCCGTCGCCGCATCCGCCCCGGTCGCCCCACCCGCACCCGATCCGGCCGAGCGCGAGCGTGTCACGCGGCCGGTGCGCGACTCCGGCTCCGGCCGCGAGCCGTGGACCGATCGCGGCACGGCGCTGCTCGATCAGATCGGGCAGCACGCGGCCCGCGCCGACGACGCCGGCTGCTTCATCGCGGGCTGCACCGCGACCTACACGTTCGCGTCGCAGGAGCTGTACGAGCGCGCGGTGCACGCCGTGCAGCGATCCGCGGAGTATCAGGCGTGGACCGGCGGCAAGAAATGGACGCCGCCCGAGCCCGCGCGCGACGGCACGGTCGTCACCGCGCTCGTCCTCTACCGGCCCGACTGACGGTCGTCTCGCGGCAGTGCGTCTACCGGTTCTGCGGGAACCCGAGGTCGACACCGCGATGGCGCGGATCCGGCCACCGCGACGTCACCGCTTTGGTGCGCGTGTAGAAGTGTACGCCGTCGCGGCCGTAGATGTGGTGGTCGCCGAACAGCGACGCCTTCCACCCACCGAACGAGTAGTACGCCATCGGCACCGGAATCGGCACGTTGATGCCGACCATGCCGACCTCGACGTCGTGCTGGAACTTGCGCGCCGCGCCGCCGTCGTTCGTGAAGATCGCGACGCCGTTCGCGTAAGGGTTCCTGTTCACGAGCGCGATCGCGTCGTCGTACGTCGCGACGCGCACGGTCGATAGCACGGGACCGAAGATCTCGTCGCGATAGATCTCCATCGCCGGCGTCACGCGATCGAACAGGCACGGGCCGAGGAAGAAGCCGCCGGGGCGGCCGTCGACGCGCAGGCCGCGCCCGTCGGCGACGAGCGTCGCGCCTTCGGCCACGCCTCGGTCGACGTAGCCGCGCACCTTGTCGAGGTGCGCGCGTGTCACCAGCGGCCCCATCTCGCTGCCGGCGTCGAGCCCGTCGCCGACGCGCAGCTTGCCGATCCGCTCCTTCATCATCGGCACGAGCTTGTCGGCCGCGTTGCCGACGCACACGAGCACGCTGATCGCCATGCAGCGCTCGCCCGCCGAGCCGTAGCCGGCCGACACCGCCGCATCGGCCGCGAGCTCCATGTCGGCGTCGGGCAGCACGATCATGTGGTTCTTCGCGCCGCCGAGCGCCTGCACGCGCTTGCCGTGCTTCGTGCCGGTCTCGTAGATGTAGTGCGCGATCGGCGTCGAGCCGACGAACGACACCGCGGCGATCTTCGGGTGCTCGAGAATGCGATCGACCGCGACCTTGTCGCCGTGCACGACGTTGAGCACGCCCGGCGGCAGCCCGGCCTCGGCGAGCAGCTGCGCGCACAAGATCGATGCCGACGGATCGCGCTCGCTCGGCTTCAAGACGAACGTGTTGCCGCACGCGATCGCGAGCGGATACATCCACATCGGCACCATCGCCGGGAAGTTGAACGGCGTGATGCCGGCGACCACGCCGAGCGGCTGGCGGATCGAGTACGCGTCGACCTCGGTCGACACGTTCTGGGAGTACTCGCCCTTCTGGAGATCGGCGATGCCGCACGCGAACTCGATCACCTCGAGGCCGCGCTGGACCTCGCCCATCGCGTCGGCCGTGACCTTGCCGTGCTCGAGCGTGAGCAGCTTCGCGATCTCGCCCTTGTGGCGATCGACGAGCTCGCGGAACGCGAACAGGATCTTCGTGCGCTTCGCGAGCGAGCTGCTGCGCCACGATGCCGCGGCGCGCGTGGCCGACTCGACCGCCTCGTCGACGATCGCCGGCGTCGCGAACGCGACCTTCGCCTGCACCTCGCCCGTGGCGGGATTGAACACGTCGCCGGTCCGCTCGGGCGTGCGCTCGGACAGCTTGCCGTCGATCCAGTGGGAGATCGTCTTTGCGCTCATGCGGAGCGATGGCCTAACACGACGACGTGCCCCGCGAAACCGGAATCTTCCGGGCGGGCCGCGAGCCGCGATACGATGACGAGGTGCGTGTCGTGGTGGCGCTGGTCTGCGCGAGTTGCTCGTTCCAGCACGGTAACCCCCTGGCGGGAGGCGGCTCGGCCGACGCGCCGGGCGGCAGCGGCGATGGTGCACCCGCGGGCTGGTGGGACCCGGCGTGGCCCTACCGCATGCCGCTCGCGATCGAAGACTCGGTCGCGCTCGCGACCGGCTTCCAGGTCGGGTTCTCCTACGACCTCGACGCCGCGCCGTGTGCCGGCAGCCGCGACGGCGTGCGCGTCGTGTGGCAAGACACCGAGCTCGCGCGCGTGATCGACGAGGTCGGTGCGCCGCAGTGGATCTGGTTCCAGCTCGGCGCGCCGCTCGCCGCGAACACGGTCGCGATCGACTACTGGCTGTACTGCGGCAACCCGTCGCCGACGACGGCGGCGCTGGCCGATCCGACCCAGGTCTTCGACTTCTACGACGACTTCGCGGGCAGCGGCCTCGGCTCGGCGTGGATCGCGTCCGGTTCCGGCTCGGAGTCGGGCGGCGCCGCGCACGTGCCGAATGGCTCGACGTTCCGATCGGTCGCGACGTACGGTCCGGGCACCGCCACCGACTTCAGCATGGCGCCGCAGGCCGGCGAGAACACGATGTACTTCTGGGGCGGCTTCCAGAACGGATCGGGAACGGCCGCGCCGTGGCTACTGTGGAACACGCGCAACGAGGCCGGCATCCATCCCGAGGTGATGGACACGCAGGACAACCTCCAGCCCGGCGACCTCCACCCGTTCGACACGTCGTTCCAGCTGTACGGCGTCGAGAACTACGGGACGTCGAGCCGCTATCGCCTCGCGGATGTCGACGTCGGCACGATCACCCACGATAGCGACATCACGACTTCGATCAGCGTGCGCTTCGACGACTACTCGAGCGGCAGCAACGCGATCGAGGTGAACATGGCGCGCGTGCGCAAGGCGGTCGATCCGCCGCCGACGGTGACGGTCGGCGCGCCGCAGATGCTGATGCCGTGATCACGGCACCAGCACGGGGCCGCTCGAAGCGGACACTCCGATGCCAAGCTCGCCGCTCGAGTTATCGCCCCAGCACCACAGGCTACCGTCGGTCTTGGTCGCGCAGCTCGATTGCCAGCCCACGCCCACGTGCTGCCACGCCGTGCCGGTGTCGACCTGCATCGGGCTCAGGTAGTTGGCCAGCAAGCTGGCTTGCCCGACCTGCCCGTAGCCGTTGCTGCCCCAGCACCACAGCGTGTGATCGGAGGCGATCGCGCACGCATGCTGGTACGCGATCCCGACTTCGTTCCAGGTCCCCGTGATCAGGGTCGGAGAGATCGCCGCGGTCGACGATCCGATGCCGTCCTCGCCGAAGACGTTTGAACCCCAGCAGGCCAGAGCTCCGCCGCCGACCGCGCACGTGTCGTAGAGACCAGAAGATGGCGTGGCCGCGCTGCCGATCGGAAACGGCGACATCTGCGAAACGAACGTGCCGGTGCCGAGCTCGCCGAAGCTGTTGTCCCCCCAGCACAGCAGGCTTGCCCCGCTCACTCCACACGTGTGATCGAATCCGGCCGAGACCTCGGTCCAGGTCGCCATGCCGATCGTCTGCGGCACGTAGTACGCCATCGTGTCGCCGGTGCCGAGCTGGCCGCTGCTGTTCTGGCCCCAGCACTGCAGAAACCCGCTCGAGGCTTCGATCGCGCACGCGTGCTCATCGCCCACCGAGATCGCGGCGTACGGACCGCCGACGACGAGCGTCGGTAGTGCGCGCTGTGACGAGCCATCACCGATGGGTCCCGCGCCCCAGCAGAACGCCGAGCCGTCGCTGCGCAGCGCGCACGCGTACGAGGCGCCCACCGAGAGCGCTGTCCAGCTCGGGTCGGCGATGCGAGTCGGTGTCGCGCGGTTCGCGTACGTGCCGTCGCCGACCTCGCCGCTGTAGTTCGCGCCCCAGCACCACAGCGATGCATCGCTCGCGATCGCGCAGGCGGTCGTCTGACCGACGCTGATCGCCGACCACGTGCCCGCGACCTGCGTCGGCGTCGTGACGCTCGACACCGAGGTCGTGCCGCGCCCGAAGCACCACAGGTTGTGGTCGGCACCGAGCCCGCAGGTTTGCTCGCCGCCCGCGGCGACCGTGGCCCACGTCGTCGCGCCTCCGACGACGGTGTGCGGCTCCGGGTTGTACTGCGACGTCATCGCGATCCCGATCTGTCCCACCGAGTTGGAGCCCCAGCACCACAGCTCACCCGCGGCCGACGTCGCGCACGTGTGCTGCGCGCCCGTCGCGACCGAGGTCCACGTCATCGTCGGGTCGCCGGACGCGGCCGGCGTCCCCGAGCTCCCGACCTGCTCGAGGCCGAGCTCGCCATACGTGTTCGAGCCCCAGCAGCGCAGATGCCCGTCGGTCAACAGACCGCACGCGTGGGTGCCGCCCGCCGAGATCACGCTCCATGCCTCGCTGTCGACCATCGTCGGCGGCACGTACGCGACGTACATGCCGATGCCGAGCTGGCCGTAGGAGTCGCTGCCCCAGCACCACGCGGTGTGATCGGAACGGACCGCGCACGAGAAGCCCGGACCGGACGTGACGTTCGTCCACGGCAACGTGCTCGGGACCATCGTCGGCGTGGTGCGTTGCGCCAGGTCGCTCTGACCGAGCTCTTCGTACGAGTTGTCGCCCCAGCACCACAGCCCGCCGGCGGCGTCGAGCGCGCACGCGTGCTGGTCGCCGAGCGCGATCGCGCTCCAGTGACCGGATCCCACCGACACCGGGCTCGTCCGGTTCGTGGTCGAGCCGTCGCCGAGCTGGGCATCGTCGTTGGCGCCCCAGCACCACAACGCGTCGCCGGTGTCGATCGCGCACGTCGCGGCGAGACCGGCCGACACGTGCTTCCAGGTCGCGGTCCCGACGCGCGTCGGCATCGCCGTGGCCAGCACGTCGGGCCCCAGTCCGAGCTGGCCCGACGCGCCATCTCCCCAGCACCACAGCGATCCGTCGAGGCGGATGCCGCAGCCGTGAGTGCCGCCGAGCGCGACCTCGGCCCAGGTGCCGGGGGCCAGCATCGGCGCGTCGGGAAGCGGCCCGACCGTCGTCAGCCCGAGCACGCGGTCGCACGCGGCGAGCACGAACAGCCAGCCGACCCCCCGGGGACGGGACATCCGTCGATTGTCCCACGGAACAGATCGAGGTTGAACGTCCCTCCGAGGCTGTGCTAGCCAACCCTCTTTCCCATTGCTCGAGGAGCCGCCGTGGTCGATCTCGCAATCACCGTCAATGGCATGAAGTTCGACAACCCGTTCA